>JADMIO011070335.1_pt1 | contig 19796 bp, 20 predicted proteins | sample 8958161 | NCBI WGS metagenome assembly JADMIO01 (sample SAMN16585339, study PRJNA669376) | soil metagenome | isolation source: Crop rotation soil | place: USA: Cullars Rotation, Alabama | collected 2011
GAGCTCCCGCTCGAACCGCCGCACGCGAGCGCGAGCAGAGGTACCGCGGCACCGGCGACGCAGCTGACGAGGAGGCGAAGGTGAAGCGAAGCCATACGCTCGAACTCTACCGCGTTTGACGGATGGCTCGAAGCCGAGTCTCCTTCTCTTCGTGTCGGAGGAGGCGCCGCACGAGACTCGCGACGCGGAGACGGACCGCCCGACGCGGTCGGTGCCGCCGCCTGCCGCTGCAGGCGCTCCTCCCGTCGCCGACTCCGACGTCTCGATCGCTCCCGGATCGTCGGTCGTCCCGTCCGTCCTCCATCCGCGCGGCCTCATCACGCCGCCGCTCCCGCTCGGCGCGCCGCGTCTTCGTCGCGCGTGGCGATCGGTCTACCGCCTCGTGCAAGGGCTCTACTTCCACGACGCGTTCCAGGCCGCGCCGGCGATGGCGTTCCACTTCTTCTTGAGCCTGCTCCCGCTCTTCGTCTTCCTCGGGTACGTCGTCGGCAGCATCGCGCAGAAGAGCGGCGTGCAGGTGCTCTGGCCGATCCTCGACTACTTCCCCGAAGCCGCGGCTGGCGTCTTCAAGAAGGAGCTCGAGCGCATGGCCGACGCGAGCACGCTCGGTCCGATCGCCGCGATCGGATTCCTCTGGCTCGCGTCCGGCGGAACGCACGGCCTCATGGACGCGCTCGAGACCGCCGTCGGCGCGCCGCGACGTCCGTGGTGGAAGAAGCGCTTGCTCGCCGCAGGATGGGTGATCGGATCGCTGCTCGCGCTCACGATCGGATCGCTCGGCGTCGTTCAATGGGAGACGCTCATCCATCCGCCGGAAGCTCCGCCGGTCGCGAGCGCGAGCGTCGACGCGGCGGAAGCGCCACCGTCGTCAGCAACGTCAGCTCGAGCGGAAGTGGATCCTCCCGCGTCCATCTCCGAACGGGCGACATCGCGAGCTGTCGCCGCGCGTCGTCGCGTGAAGCTCCTGCGTGACGGAGGTGAGCGCGTGCTCGCGGTCGTCGTGACGATGGTTTTCTCCGTGCTCGCGCTTGCAGGGTTCTACTGGTTTTCGGTAAGTCATCCGAGTCGAGTACGACGTGTCGTTCTTCCTGGTGCGACGCTCGCCGTCGCTCTCGCGATGCTCGTCTCGTGGGGATTCGGACTCTATGTACGCACGCTGACCAACTACGCCGTCTTCTACGGAAGCCTCGCTGCCGTCGCAGTGCTTCTCGTCTGGCTATGGCTCGCGAGCCTCGCGATCCTCGTCGGCGCGGAGTGGAACGCGCAGCTCGAAGGGCTCCGCGACTAACTACTTACCGAAGCGCACACTCGCATCGCGTGTGGATGGAGCGTGTTCGATCCGGTGTGTCGCGCACACCGTGTAGGCCTATTTTTCCGAGGCGAAATCGCACAATGCCCCTCGCGAAGTGAGGCGCGATCGATACATTGAAGAGAGCGGGAGGCAGTTTGGCTGCTCGCAGTTCCCGCGCTCGAGACATGACGCAAACACTACGTCACGCGCTCCCTCTTCAGTCGCTCACTCTCGTCGCTGCACTCACGGCTCTCGTGGGCGCAGGCTGCGTGCGCCGGCAGCAGCTCCCCGACGAGAAGATGCTTCGCGCGGTGGAGCAGGAGTCTTCGACCGGAGTCGTCGCCATCGCGACGACGATGGCGGACAGCCCCTCGCACATCACACTCTGTAGCGGAGCGCTCGTCGCGCCGAACCTCGTGCTCACCGCGCGTCACTGCGTGTCGCGCGCGGTGACGGCGACCCCGTCGTGCGACGCTCGCGGTCGATCGCACAACGGCGATCACCTCGCGGAGGACGTCGATCCTTCGTCGATTGCAATCTACACGGGTCAGCAGGTGCGCCCCGACGTCGACGTCCCCGTCGCGCGCGCGGTCCGCACGCTCCACCCGACCGGCCAGGTGCTCTGCGATTCGGACGTCGCGTTCCTCGTCCTCGATCGCGGCATCCCGAACGCGACCATCCTCTCGATGCGCCTCCACGCGCCGGTCGAAGCGGGCGACATCGTCGTCCCCGTCGGCTTCGGCGGCGGACCTTCGAACGTCGTCGGCCACAAGGTCGCGCGCCAGAAGAGCACGGTCCTCGCGACCGGCCCGAGCGCGAACGCCGCGACCGGCGCCGTCCTCGGCCCGCGCGAGTTCGAAGTCGATCGCGCGACCTGCCGCGGCGACTCCGGCGGTCCGGCGATCGACGTGACGAGCGGAGAGATCGTCGGCGTCGTCTCGCGCGGCGGGAGCTGCAGCGCGACCGGCAACCACGTCTACACCCGCGTCGACGCGTACTCGCGCCTCGCCAGCGCCGCGTTCCTCGCGGCCGGCAAGGAGTCGAACGTCGCCGCGGCCCGCCTCATCTCGGCCGCCGACACCGCGCGCTGAGCAGAGCTGCTCGGAGCTACTCGCAGCTCGCCGTGACCGAGCCGCCGCGCCTGCACGCGCCGCCGCGGCAGAGGAGCCCGAACATGCAGCCGCTCTTCGCGTCGCACGGATCGCCGAGGCGGCCGAGCGCCTGACAGACGCCGCTCGGCGAGCACCATCCGGTCGCGTCGCAAATCGGCTTGCCGGGCTCGATCGTGAGAGGCACGCACGCCGCGCCGACGCTCGCGAGCACGATGTCCTCGCAGACGCCGTTCGCGTTGCAGACGAGACCCTTCCCGGTGTCGCACGCGACCGACGTGCATGCTTCACCGCGGCCGGCGTAAGGACGGCAGACGCCGCGCTCGGGCTCGGAGCCGGCCGAGAAATCGCAGAAACCGTCGCCGCACTGATCGTGGAGGCATGACTCGCCGTTCGCGAGCGGCTTCCGGCACCCGCCCTGGAGGCAGCGGAGCGATCGCTCGCACGGTCCGCTGTTCGGTCCGCAGATCTTGCCCTCTTTGCCGAGCTCGCCGCACGTGCCGCACGCCGACTGGCACCAGCCCGAAGCGCAGTCGCCGTCGCGGAGGCACTTCGCGCCGAGGGCGAACGTGCCCGGCGTCACGGGACAGAATGACAGGAGATGGATCGACGGATCGGGGATCGCTGCCACGACGTCGGTGAGGAGGCCGCACGCGATCTGCGAGGTGTCGTCGGCGCACGTCGCGGGGACCGCCGCGGCGCCGGGCCCTTCGTAGCGCGAGAGACATCGGTCCGCGACTTGCGCTTCGCAGTCGGGCTCGGTCCCGAAGAAGAAGCGCGTGAACGCCGGCGAGCACGCGCTCGTTCGCGTGCAGAGCGCGTTCGCGGACGAGCGGCACGCCGCGAGCGCCTCGGCGCTGGCGGAGACGGTGGAGAGGGACGGCCGCGGCGCTTCGCTCGCGCACGCCGCGACGAGCGCCGCGATCGCGGCGACGGAACCAAGGAAGGTAAGGCGCATTGCCCGGCGCGATCAGCAACGCACGTGCCATGAGCTAACTGTCGAATGGTTCAACCACTCGCTCGTTCACGCGTGACTGCCGAGTCACGCGCTGTGCGCCGCGTGCGTCAGTCGGCGGGCGGCCGCTCGGCGACGTAGAGATCCCAGCTCCCGGTGACCGGATCCGTGGCGGACATGTAGAGGCGGCAGTGATCGGCGGAGAGCCAGCCGGGCGTCTCGTGGAACGGGGTGCTGAGCTCGGTGACGCGCACCGGCGGAGAGAACGGAGCGTCGAGCGAGCTCCGTGTGGCGGAAAAGATGTCGTAGCTGCCCGCGCCGCCGGGTCGATCCGAGGCGAAGAAAATCTCGAGGCCGTCCGGAGGCAGCGTCGGCGCGTTCTCGTCCGCGGACGTGTTCAGCTCGTCGACGCCGACCGGCGTGGTGAACGTCCCGCCGATCGAAGTCGAGCGATAGATGTCCCCGGCGCCCTTGCCCGGGCGAAACGACGCGAGCCAGAGCTCTCCTTCGCCGCGGAGGAACGGCCGGTAGTCGTGGTCCGTCGAGCTGACGTTGGTGACCGGGGACGCCGAGCCGAAGTCTGCGATCGTGCTCGCCCGCGAGGCGAGGAAGATGTCCTCGCCACCGAGGGACGGGCTCCGGGTGCTCGAGAAGAGCATCACGAGCTCGTTCGGCGTCATCGTCGGCGACACTTCGGTCGCGTCAGTGTCGAGGTAGAGTCGCCGCGGCGGACCGAACGGATCGTGCAGCGATGTCCGCACCGCGACGTGGATGTCCCAATCGCCTCCGTCCGTGTCCTGCCGCGAGAAATAGAGGGTGAGCTCGTCGGCCGAGAGCCGCGGCGTCTCCTCGAGCTCCAGGGTGTTGAGGGCATCGAAGGGGACAGGCTTTCCGAACGGCTTCGTCCCGTTGCAGCGTGGACGCGGCTCCCCGCGGTCGTCGGCGGTCGCGTCGCTCCCGGCGTCCGACCCCGCGTCGCTCGGCGGCGAGGTCGGAGGCTCGTCGGCCGATCCGTAGAGCGCGCACGAGACGATCCACCCGATGAGGAAGACCGCCGTCGCGCCTCTCGTGAGCCTCGACCCCACGAGCGGATCGTATCAGCTCTTCTTCGGAGCCTTCGCCGGGGCGAGCCCGAGCTCCTTCATCACCGCCTGGAGGTCCTCCCACGCCTGCTTCTTCGACTCCGCCTGCGTCGCGCTCGGGCGGAGGAGGTACGACGGGTGATAGGTCGGCATGACGGGGATCGATCCGCGATAGAGCTTCCACTGCCCGCGCACCTTCGTGATCCCGAGCTTCGTGCCGAGGAGCGCGCCGACCGCCGTGTTACCGAGCGCGACGATCGCCTTCGGCTTGATCGCGGCGAGCTGCTCGTGGAGGTAAGGGATGCAGGCCTCGATCTCCGCGGGCTCGGGCTTTCGATTGCCCGGCGGGCGGCACTTGATGATGTTGCAGACGTAGACGTCCTTCGCCGGATCGAGGCCCATCGCGACGATCATCTTGTCGAGGAGCTGACCCGCGCGGCCGACGAACGGCGCGCCCTGCTCGTCCTCGTCCGCACCGGGCGCCTCTCCGACGAAGCAGAGCTGCGCCTCCGGGTTGCCGCGCGAGAAGACGGTCTGGATGCGCGTCGCGCCGAGCCCGCACTTCGTGCACGCCTTCACCTCGTCGGCGATGACGGGGAGCGGGCGCGACGGCACCGTCGGCGGCTTCGAAGGCGGCGGCGGTGCAGGGACGCCGATCGACGGCGGGATCGCCGACAGCGGAACAGGCTGCTCCGCCTCGATCGCGGGATCGGGAGGAGCCGGGAGAGTCGGCGCGGCCGGCGCGGGTACGAGAGGCGCGCTCGCGCTCGCAGTCGCGCTCGCGCTCGACTTCGGACGGCGCGGGATCCCGGTCGCACCCGTCTCTTGCTGGACCTCGAGGTATGCGCGCAGCGACGCGGCTACGCCAGCGAGGATCTCGCGCGGGTCGTCCGGCGCTCCTGCGTTCGACATGGCAGGAGACCTAGGTCAGTCAGCGCTGGAAGTGAACCCGGAACTGGTTCGTCGTGCCGCCGATGGGTTGGCCGTCGACGTCGAGCGCGTTCGTGTAGCGCTTCCGCATCGCGCACGAGCGCGCAGCGCGACCGAAGCCGTGACCCGGATCGGCGATGACGCTGACGTTCTCCGCGCTGCCGTCGGGCTTCACCTTCACCTGGATGGTGACGTACGCGTCGTCCATCTGATCGGCGTCGGCTTCCGGAGGGAACGGGCAGTCGCCCCAGTCGGTCGAGCCCGAGAGCTTCGCCGCGCGCGACTTGTCTTCCTTCTTCGGAGGAGGCGGCGCGGGCGCGGTGCCGGTGCCGTTCGGCGTGCCGGTGTTCGTCGCCGCCACGTTGTAGACCGGGACGGTGCTCTTTCCCGTCGACGACGTCAGCCCGCCGGTGAAATCGACGGCGTCGCCCTGGGTGAAGCTGTCGCGCATGTCGACGGTCTCGCCCGGCGTCGGATCCGCGGCGAGGATCTTCCCCGCCTGCGCCGGCTGCGGAGGCGGCGTGTTGTCTTGCGGCTTCGGCTCGGGCTTCGCTTCCTCGATCGGCTTCGGCGGCTCGGGCGGCAGCTCCTGCGGCTTCGCGACGTCGATGTCGTAGGTCTGATCGAGCTTCGCGAGGAGCGCCTCGCGCATGCCGCGATGCCACTTCCACATGTCCGAGAAGAGCGCCGCGGCCGTCGCGCCCGCCGCGACGCCTCCGTGCAGCATGATGGCGAGCGCGATGATCACCGCGACGGGGATCTTCGGACCCATCGAGAGAACGTTCGCCAGCGGATCGTGGCCGGGCTGGACCCGAACGACCTTCGCCGACTTTCCGTTCAGTGCTGCCATGGGCCTCTACTTCTTCCTCTAGCAATACGCCTGCCGGCGCGTGTCACTCGGCTGTCACTTCGGTGCGGGCGCCTTGGGACTCATCGGTGAGATGGGTGACACACCGAAGGCGATCTTCGCGACCTGCGCCTGCTTCAGGAGATCGAGCACATGGATCACCCGTCCATGCGGGACCGAGCTGTCGGCCTTGATGACCGCGCGGAGCTCGGGGTTCTTGTCGCGCGCGCCCTTCGCGAGCGGGAAGATCGCGTCGTCGTTCTGCACCGGCTTCGTGTCGACCTGCGTCGAGCCGTCGGCCGCGAGCGTGATCGCGAACACCGTCTGGATGTCGGAGCCCGACGCCGCCTTCGGCAGGTCGAGCGGCACCGACTTCGAGACGATGAGCTTCGCCGTCACCATGAAGATGATGAGGAGCACGAGGACGATGTCGACGAGAGGCGTGACGTTGATGCCCGTGATCGACTCGTCGACGTCGCTGTTCTGGTTGCCGCCCGCCATGTCAGTTGTCGTCCGCTTCTTTGTCCTTGTCGCCGCGACCGCCGGTCTTCGCGCCGGACTTGCTCGGGCGATCGGCCTTCTGCGCCGCCGTGTCGATCGCGGACTCGACGTCGGTGCTCGACTGGCCCGTCGCCTTGAGGTGCGCGAGGAGCACGTGGCTCAAGGCCTCCGTGTTCGCGAGCGTCGCGCGGACGACGCGCTGGAACGCGTTGAACGCCGCGACCGCCGGGATCGCGACGACGAGGCCGATCGCCGTGGCGACGAGCGCCTCGGAGATGTTGTTCATGACCTGCTCCGGCGCGACTTGCGCGGCGGCGGTCATGCTGGCGTTCTTCGCCTTACCGAGCTCGTCGAACGCGCCGACGATGCCGATGACGGTCCCGAGGAGGCCGATGAACGGCGCGTTGTTGCCGAGCGTTCCGAGGAAGGCGAGCCGCTTCTCGAGCTTCAAGCGCTGGAGCGCGCTCGCTCCGGCCATCGCTTCTTCCGCCGCCTCGGCGCCCATGCCTGCCTCGACGATGCCCGCGATCACGACCGCGGCCTCGGCGCTCGGCGACGCCTCGAGACGACGCCGCGCGCCGTCGAGATCGCCCCCGCGGAGGAGGCGTCCGAGATCGCGCATCAGCGACGGGACGTCATCGCGGAGCGACCAGTAGAGCCAGAACCGCTCGAGCATGATCGCCAGCGACACGACGCTCAGGACCAACATCAGGACGAGGACCCATCCGGCCCCGAGTCCGACCATCGCGCTCTTGACTCTCTCGATCATTCTTCCTCTTCCGGGCCCCCACTCGAATCGGACAGCTCGAACACGTTCGCGAGGACGGTCGTCGCGTACGCACCTTTGGGTAGCACAAAGCAAACCGTGAGGTCGGACGCTTGTTCCGCATGGCCTTCACGTTTTGATTCCATCACTTGAGTGATCGTCAAAGTGTCGGCGCGGAGCCGGAGCTTGCGCCTCGTTCCTTCGCCCAACGCACGCGCTCGCACGAGGTCGACACCCTCCAGGAACGGGGCCGCGATCCTGTCCTCCAGCGCCCCCACCTCACCCTCCGGACGCTTCATCCGATCGCCGACCATGGGTCCGGTCGGGCACACTTCGCCGCGCGACGCGCGTTCACGGTCGAGCTGAACGTCCGTGCAGACGAAGAGCCCTCCTCTTCCATCGACGTCCTTCTCGAGGACGTCGCCGAGCTGCGGAACGGTCCAGGTTCCGTCGGCGACACGCGCGTCGAGCACCTCGTTGAAGATCTTCGACTGGAGCGCCGAGAAGTGGAAGCGACGCATCCGCGGATCGCTCGGCGCGCGCGCCTTGCCCGTGAGCCACGCGCGCGCTTGCTCGTGCGTGTCGCCGAAGCGTCCGAAGCGCTGCGCACCGAAGGCGTTCGGTACGCCCTCCTTCGCGATCCGATCGAACGCCGCGCGCACGGCCTGCACGTCGTCGACGTCGCGGATCGTGATCGTGAAGCGGTTCGCGCGGAGGTGCCCCGTCTTCAGCTTGTTGCCGTGCCGCTTCGCCTCGAGCACCGCGACGCCGTCGATCGCGAGAGCGCTCACGCGCGACTCGATGTCCTTGTTCGGACCGAACGCGGGCAGGCTGATCCACTGCCGCGTGATCCCGACCTTGTCCTTCATGCCCGCGACGCCGATCTCGCGTCGATCGACGCCGAGCGCGCGCGCGAGCTCCTTCACCGCCTGATCCGTCGTGAGGTTCTTCTTCTCGAAGAACACGAACAGGTGATCGCCCGCGCCCGAGGGCTCGTAGACGGGGATCTCCTCGACGACGAAGTCCTCCGGCGCCGCCTTGATCCTGCCGCGCGGCTTCACATCCCGATCTCGTGCGCCATCACGTCACGCGGGCTGCGCCAGGTCTGCTGCGGCGAGTAGGCGATGAAGTTCGAGACGCGCGAGGTGTAGAGGCACGCGTAGTCGTCGACCTGCTTGCCGAAGCTCGATTGCTCGTTGCCTTCCTTGAGGAGCGAGCCCCAGTACGGGTGGAAGCGGAGATCGGTGCGCCGCTCGAGCGCGCTCACCTCGGCTTCGATCTGACGGAGCTTGCCGCGGATCCGCTCGACGGCGCGCTTGAACCGCATGCGCTCCGCCTCGTGCTCCGCGACGGGCACCCCGTTCGTCGGCTTGTGCTCGATGAGGCGCGTGATCTCTTTGATCCGCGCCTGGTAGTAGCGGAGGTCGTCCTCGAGGTGCTCGCGCTGATCGTCGAGGCCCTCGATCTGCGCGAAGTCCTCCTTGCACGACTCGTAGGCGGCGATCTCGGTCTCGAGCTCCTGGATCACCATCGCGGTTCGCCAGGCGCTGTCCTTCTTGCTCCGGAGGATGTCGCCGTAGATGTGATCGCCGACGTAGAGGACCTCGTCGCCCGTCGCGCCGAGGATGCGCTCGAAGTCGACGAGGTTCCCGCCTTCGTAGACCTTGCCGCGCTCGAGCGGCGGCACCGCGGGGCGGAGCGTCTCGCCGTCGCGCTCGAGGAGCGGGCGCTTCTCGGTGAAGAAGATCGGCTTCGTCGCCGCGACGACGACGACGTCGAAGAAGTTCTTCCACGTCGGGTACTCCCCCATCGCGCCGCCGAGGAGGTACGTCATCATCTTGTCGGTGTACGCCCAGCGCGAGTTCGTGAGGACGAAGAGCTTCTTCCCCGCGCTCCGGAGCTTGTGGAGCGTCGGAGCGAGGTTCGGATCGCGATGGACGAAGTGCGGGAGGTTCGCCATCACCTCGTTCAGGATCGTCCCGTCGCGGTGCGCCTCGTCGATGCACTCGCGGATGTCGGTGAAGAGCCGCGAGTAGTCGACCGCGTAGCCCTTCTTCTCCATCGCGTCGACGAGCGCGGCGTACGTCGCGACCTCCGAGAGCGCGTAGAGCGTGTCGATCCAGTGGTAGCGCGGCGTCGCCGGGCGGATCTTCTTCGAGTGGTAGAGCGCGCGGAGCTCCTCTTTCGTGAGCTCGAGGAAGCCGTGGTAGCCCTTGTGGACGTGCTTGTAGCGGTCCATCTTGAGGACGTGACCGAAGCGCTTGTCGATGAGCAGCCCGCGCACCGGGAACTGCGTCGACACCGGCACCGTCTTGATGAAGTCCGGATAGCCGCGGCCGATCAGCTTCATGATCGTCGCGCGGATCGACAGATCATCCATCGCCGGCTGGTCGTAGATCGCCAGCGTGTAGTCCATGTCGAAGCCGACCCACGCGATCCCGCTCATCTTCAGGTTGCGATTGCAGAAGACGCGGTTCGGGCGCGGGATGCCGGGCCCCGGAGTGCGCGACTGGAAATCGTCGAGCGGGAGGACGAGCTGCGTGGTGTGCGGAGGCGCTTCGCTCTCGGACAATGGATTCGAATTGTACGTCACACGGGGCCGGGCGTCATGGCGGCTTCCGCGGCGCTCTCGTAGCGCTCGAACGCCGCGCGCAGGCCGTCGATGACGTCGGCGGCGGCGGCGAAGAGCGCCTGGGCTCGCGGATCGTCGACCTTCTCGACGTCGCGGCGGAGGTGAGCGACGAGCTCGCTCATCGCGTCATGGATGTTCTCGGCGTGGGCGAGCGGATCGCGGGTCGACAGTTCCTTCATGCCGCTTCGGCGAAGCAAGGACTCGACCAGATCTCGACCTCGAGCACGGCGAGGAGGCGCGCCAGATCGCTGCGACGCGGAGCACCCACGACGCGGCAGACCTCGGGTGCTGGCTCGTTGCCCTCGTAGACGAAGGTCTGGTGGAGCTCGGCGATCGCCGCCTCGCGCGCGCGGTCGAGGAGAGCGCAACCATCGTCGCCGAGACGGGAGCGGAAGAAGGTCGAGAGGCGGAAGCTCAGCTCCGCGTGGGCGCGCTCGTCCTCCGCGATCGCGGTCATCGCCTCGCGCACCGCAGCATCCTCCGCGTGGCCCGCGCGCCAGGTGGCGATCGCGGCGCCGAGCGCCTCGCGGACGCAGCCCTCGACCTCGTTCTCGATCGCCATCTCGAGGATGCTCCGCGCGATCCAGGGATCCGTGCTCGCGGGTTCGGCGCGCGCGCCGAAGCGTGCTGCGAGGGAAGACATCGCCGTCGTGTGGCGCTCCTCGTCTTCGCGCGCCACGCGCGCAGCCCTCACGAGATCTGCGGGCGCAGCGATCGTCTCGAGCTCGTGGACGATGCGATCGAAGGCGAGCACCGCCGCCGACTCGAGGTGCGCCGACGACGCGAAGTAGCGCCCGACGTCCGAGACGTCCTCTAGGTGCATCGGAGGGAGAAGGCCCTCGGTGCGTCGTCCTTCGACGGCGCATCCACCGACGCTCCGCTTCGTCGTGTGCTCGATCACGCGGCAGCTGACGGTGACGGTCGCCTTGTCCTTCGGGTTCGGACACGCGCTCGGGTTCGACGGGTCGTTCTGCCGCGTCTCGCTCACGAGCGTCGACCACGCGAGGTCGTGGACGAAGCACTCGTTGTATCCCGGCCCGCACGCGTCCTCGCAGCTCGTGGACGCGGCGCTCCAGCCGGTGGAGTCCGCCATGATCTTGCACGCCGCGGCAGGCTGGCTCTCCTTCTCGTCGGACTTCACGACCTCGGTCGTGGGGCAGTCCTCTCCTGGGACGAGCGCGCAGGCGGTGGTGGAAGCGGCGGCGGCGACGAGGACGGCGATCCGGGAAGCGATTCTCACGAGCGACCCTCATCGCAGCGGACGTGCCACGCGGGATTTGCCGGAGATCCCGAGGTCGGCCTGGCCGCGCGGTCTGGCGCCGATGTCAGGCCCGCTCGTCCCACCGCCGGGTGCGGGGTCCCGCAAAGGTTGCATGGTGCAACCTTGGTTGGCGGTCGGCGGAGGCTGCGATCTGCCGCGATCTCCGGCGATCTCCGCGTGGCGTGAGCCTTGCTCGACCCACCCGACCTCGGGGAGGTGCGGAATGCGCTCTTGGCCTGTCTTGGCTTGGTGTGTGGGGGCAGTGGTCGTGGCCTGCGGCGGATCGTCGGGGAGCGATCTCATCGGGCCGAGCCCGAACGACGACGGAGGGACCACACCTCCGGGGACGCCGCCGGGGACGCCTCCCGGAACTCCGCCCGGCACTCCGCCCGGCACGCCTCCGGGGCCGACGTGCGCCGCGGGCACCGCGGACTGTGACGGCAACGCGGCGAACGGCTGCGAGACGAACACGCAAGGAGACGACGCGCACTGCGGGAGCTGCGCGAAGGTGTGCACGTCGGGCCAGAGCTGCCAGGCGGGCGCGTGCGTGACCGGACCGGCGACGGTCGTCCCGGGCGGGACGCTCTCGGTCAACGACGCGGTGTGCCTCGCGATCGATGCAACCTACATCTATGTCGCCTCCGGCAAGGCGAACGGGGACGTCTACCGCGTGCCGAAGGCGGGAGGCGCGCCGATCTCGATCGCGACGGCGCAAGGATCTCCGCGAGGCGTCGCCGCGGACGGCACGTACGTCTTCTGGGCGAACCTCACCTCGGGCATCATCGATCGCGCGGCGCCCGACGGGACCGGCGCGACGCCGATCCTCACCAGCATCGCCGGCCCGGGCCTCCTCGCCGTCGACGCGGCGGGCGTCTACTGGGCGAACATGGCGCAGGGAACCGTCTCGCGTATGAACAAGGACGGCACGAACGCGAAGCAGATCGCTCCCGCGGCGAGCACGCCCGGCAGCGGACACGTCGGAGGAATCGCCGCGTCCGGCGGCTTCGTCTACTTCACCGATCCCAACGGCAACGGCGTCGGTCGCGCGGCGGCGGACGGGAGCGGCGCCCCGCAGGTCGTCGCCGCCGCGGTCGCGAACCCGCGCGGCGTCGCGGTCGAAGGAACCACCGCCTACTTCAGCCTCTTCGGGTCGAACGGGTCGATCCAGCAGGTCGCCGTGACCGGCCCGCCGGCGCTCCCGACCAACTTCGCGACGACGCAGACGAACGTGACGCACATCGTGACGGACGCGACGACCGTCTACTGGAACAGCTCGACCTCGTCGGGTGCGATCCTGAAGAAGGCGATCGCCGGTGGCGCCGCCGCGCCGACCCCGCTCGCGACGAACCAGGCCTTCCCCGCGTGCCTCGCGGTCGACGCGACGAGCCTCTACTGGATCAACGAGAACGGCGCCGCGGTGATGCGCGTCGCCAAGTGAGAGCGAGCGCTCAACGCGGGAGGCCGTGCTCGGCGAGGAAGGTGAGGAGCTCCGGATCGTCCTTCGTCAGCGGCCGGATGTACTCGCCGAGCAGCGTCCTCTTCCACCACGCTTCGTCGCCGCGTCCTCGGACCATCTCGTAGCGGTAGACGAGCGCGCGAACGAGCTTCGGCGGCTCGCTGGGGAAGGGATCCCGGGCGAAGAGCGGCTCGATCGATCGCTCGCCGGAGAGCATCTTGTAGAAGAGCTCGGCGATCCACGGCTCGTCCTCGTAGCTCGCCATCGCCGCGAACCACATCTGCCAGTCGAGGCGGTAGTGCCACGGCGAGATCAGACACGGCCGCCGCGTCACGTCGCCCGGCTTGCACGGGAGCTCGTACTCCTTCCACGTCTCGCCGTCGGCCGAGCCCTCGATCACGATCTCGCGCCGCTCGCGCGTCACCGTGCCGAACGCGCCGTAGGTGTTCACGAGCGAGAGCGGCTCGAAGGACATGTTCATCGTCTGGCGTGACGAGAGCATGTTCACGATCGGGCCGACGCTGAGGAGACCGACGACGACGGCCGCGACGCGCGCGACCTTTCGCTGGTCGCGCGTCGCCGCGATCGGATCCGGGCGGAAGCGCTCCGGCACGATCGCGTCGTCGAAGCACGCGAGCGCCGGCACGATCGTGAGCCAGTTCAAGAAGGAGAGGTTGCCGCTCGCGATCAGGATCCCCTGGAAGAGGACGAAGAAGACGCCGGCGGCGCGGCGAAGCGGACGCGGGCCGATGACGAAGAGCGGACAGATCACCTCGACGAAGTGATTGAAGAGCGCGCCCGCCGTGTGGAACCAGGAAGGCATCGCGTGGAAGATCGTCGAGACCGGGCTCGGGTTCGGCTGCGTCTCGTAGTGGAAGACGAGGCACGTGAGCTCGCGCCAGCACGGATCGCCGCGGAGCTTGATGAGGCCGGCGCCGAGCATGATCCGGACGACGAGCCAGCGCATCATCCAGATCGCGGGGAGCGGCGGGCTCGGGCTCGCGAACGGACGCCAGCTCTTCATCGGGCAGAGGAGCGCCGCGATCACGCCGGTCTCGCAGAGCTGGATCTCCCAGCCGTAGCCCCAGAAGATCTGACCGACGTGAGCGAGCGAGATCTGGAGGACCCAGAGCGCGATCATCACGCCGGCGTTCGTCACGCCGAGGATCACGGCGAGCGCGAGGAGCGCGCCGATCACGCACGCCGCGCGGAGCGTCGCGTCGGAGTGGCCGATCCAGAAGATCGACGGGAGCCGGACGAAGCCCTCGAGCGCCCCGTACCGAAGGACGACGGCGTCGAGGTAGAGGCCGATGGGCTGGAGGCCGCGCTCGCCGATCAGCGCCGGCGCTTGCGTGTAGGCAGACGCAAAGGCGACGAAGTAGACGATGCCGAGGAGGCGGAGGACCGCGGTGCGCACGAGGACGAAGCTCGAGCCGTCGTCGAGCCACCTCACGATCCGGGGCCGGTCGAGGAAGGCCTCGACTTCCTTGTCCATTCCGGCAGAGCCTAGCCCCTCTTGACGTTGTTCGATGAATGTCTAAATAGAGGACTGTCGAACAATGCCGAGGAACGAAGAGGCCTCGGCCTTCGCCGCGCTCGCCGATCCCACACGCCGCGCCATCCTCAAGATGCTGCGGTCGGGATCGAAGACGGCGGGGGCCATCGCGGATGCTTTTCACCTGACGAAGCCGACGATCTCGCATCACTTCCAGGTGCTGCGTCGCGCCGGGCTCGTGAGGGCGGAGCGCCGCGGTACGACGATCGTCTACACGTTGCAGACGAACGTCCTGGAAGACCTCGCGACGGAGCTCTTCGAGCTGGCGTCGCCGCATTCGCGTGCGCGCGTTCCGAAGCGATCGACCTAGGAGCACGGTCATGGGTCTCAAGCGGATGGACGGTCTCGCGCTCGGCTCTCTCGGCGTCGCGGCGATGGCGACGTGGGCGGTCTATTCGAACCTGCCCGATCCGATCGCGACGCACTTCGATCTCTCGGGCAACCCGAACGGCTGGATGCCGCGCGCGGTCGGCGCGTGGTTCATGCCCGTCTTCGGGCTCGTGATCTGGGCGCTCGTGCGCTTCTTGCCGATCGTCCTCCCGCGGAAGGAGAAGCTGCGCCTCGGGGAGTCGATCGGAGCGCTCGTTGCGGCGTTGACCGCGCTGCTCATGCTCGCGATCCACGTGCTCATCCTCCGCTACGCGCTCACCGGCGCGACGATCAACAACGCGCTCTTCGTGATCCTCGGCGCCTTCTTCACGGTGCTCGGCGCGATCCTCCCGCGCGTGAAGCGGAACGCCTTCATCGGAATCCGCACCGCGTGGACGCTCGCCTCGGACGAGAACTGGGCGCGCACCCAGCGCGTCGGCGGCTACTCGATGGTCCTCGGCGGCGTCGGGATCATGATCCTCGGCGCCATCGGCGGCACGCTCGCCGGGGCGATCGCGATCGGGCTGCTCTTCGTGAGCGCGCTCGTCCCGGCGGTGTATTCGCTCGTCCTCGCCCGGCGCCTGGACTCCTGATCGTCTCTTACTCGTACTCGTGTCTCAGAGCACGAGTACGCCTCAGGGGAGGACGCGGATCTTGCCTGCGATGAAGTTGTCCTTGGACTGGCAGGTGTACGTGTCACCCCAGAAGCGGATGTCCTGCCAGTCGAGCTCGTAGTCGCCGGGCGGGGTGTTCGGGAGGATCTTCACCTGGATGACGTCGACCTTGCCGATACCGGCCGGCGCGACGCACGTTGCCGGGTTGCCGCCGCCCGAGGCCTTCCACTCGATGAGATCGTTCGAAAACGCAGGCGTGAACGTGTCGGGGATCTGGTGGCGCCAGATGCAGCCGACCTCTTCGTTCGCGAGCGCGAAGCGCGTCTTGTCGATGAAGATCCGGCCCGACGCTTCGTTCGCGTGATCGCAGTTCGCGCTCGCGACGAGGTGCACTTCGAGCGAGACGGTCTCGCCCGCGTGGCCTTCCGCGTTCTCGAGGCAGAGGCCGGGGACGGCGTCCGCCGCGGGGCAGTGCTTCGCGATCGCGACGTGGGGCGGGAGGATCGGCGAGCCGCCGAGGATCTCCGGCGAAGGACCGCGGTGCGGATCGGCGGCGGCGGCCGGCTCGTCCGTAGACGACGACGCGCTCGGATGCGCGCGCTCTTCGGGCTGCTCGGCGGTGCCTCCGCTGCAAGCAAGGAGGGCGACGGAAGCGGCGGCGATGACGAAACGGGTTTCCAAGGGGAGCTTCATGATGCGGGGGAGAGGAGCAGCGGGCGTGCCACGCGACCTCGGAAAAAAAGGCCAATCGTGACGTGGGCTGGTCACCCGATCGTGCGACTGAGACAGGCGATACAGCGCGCGATACAGTTCCCGGGCTTTGCGAATCATCGTCCTCCGAGCGGGTGACGCGGTGCCCGCCGTCGCGGCGCGCCGCGGCGAGTTCTTCGAATGGATCAAGCGCGAAGGCGCCGGCGCGTTCGACGGCGAGTGGATCGAGCACGACGTCCGCACCGACGCGCCGCTCCCCGGTCCGCGCGACGCCGACGGGTTCGTGATGACCGGATCGTCGTCGAGCGTGACCGAGCGCGCGCCGTGGATGCTGCGCTCGGAGGAGCTCCTGCGGAAGCTCGCCGAGACCGGCACGCCGTTCTTCGGGATCTGCTTCGGTCACCAGATGCTCGGACAGGCGCTCGGCGGCGAGGTCGCGAAGAACCCGAACGGGCGCGAGATCGGGACCGTCGAGGTCGAGGTGCTCGCGCACGAGCCGCGCGACGCAATGTTCCTCGATCTCCCGGCGCGCTTCCGGGCGAACAACACGCACGTCGACTCCGTCGTGAAGCTCCCGCCCGGCGCGCGCGTCCTCGCGCGGACGAAGTCGAGCCGAACGCCGCCTTCGCGATCGGCGAGACGATGAAGTGCGTCCAGTTCCATCCCGAGATCGACGGCGACGCGATGCGCGGCTACGTGACCGCGCGCGCGCACCTCATCACGGCCGAGGGGCTCGACGCGCAGGCGATCCACGACGGCGTCACCGACGCGCCCGACGGCGCCGCGACGCTGCGGAACTTCTTGCGTCACGTCGTCCTGGGCCGATCGCGATGAAGCGCGCGGTCGCGCTCGCGTCGTCGGTCGTCCTCGCGTCCGCGTGCTCGGGCAGCGGCGAGATCGGCGGCGGCGCCGGCGCGACGACGGGGGCGGGGCGCGTGCGCGTCGTCGCGACGAACGACGGCCGCGACATCACGCTCCTCCGCGACGACGAGGTCTTGCTCCGCTTCGGCGCCGACGCGTTCCAGATCGGGTACGCCGACGCGATCGATCCGAACGGGAGCTACGATCCGTACGCGCTCGATCAACGCGGCGACGACGCGGCGGGCGTCACGTACCGATCGCCGCAGCGCTTTGCGATCCGCGACGTCGGCGACGGGGCGTTCGTCGTGAGCCTCGACTACGCGCCCGGGAGCGCGGAGCTCTTCTTCTATCCGTTCGTCCGCGCCGGTGTGAAGGCGGTCCGCTTCGACTTCGAGACGCGCGACGAGACGGCGGCGCTCGCGCGGATCCGCGCGAAGCCGTCCGGCGATCCGCGCGAAGGCTTCTACGGCCTCGGCGAGTGGCAGGACTCGGTCGATCACCGCGGCAAGCTCCGGCCGATGCAGATCGAGCCCGATCCTTCGCTCGAGAGCGGCTACAACGAGGCGCACGTGCCGGTGCCGTTCCTCGTCGGCACGCACGGCTGGGGGATCTTCGCCGAGAGCAAGCGGACGGGCGCGTTCGACGTCCTCCGGAAGGATCCGAGCGTCGTCGAGATCACGTTCGCGATCGCGAGCGATCGTCCCGACGCGGTGCGAACGCTCTCCGGCGATCTCTTCGCGTCGGATGCGCCGATCGATCTCGTGAAGAGCTACTACGCCGCGACGGGCGCGCCGAAGCTCCCCGCGCCGTGGGCGCTCGGTCCGTGGATCTGGCGGAACGAGAACAAGGACCAGGCGGAGGTCGAGGACGACATCGCCACGATCCGGAAGCTCGATCTCGCGACGTCGGCGATCTGGATCGATCGACCGTACGCGACCGCCGTGAACACCTTCGACTTCGATCCGGCGAAGTTCTCCGCGCCGCAGAAGATGATCGACCGCGCACACGCGGCGGGTCTCGAGGTCGCGCTCTGGAGCACGCCGTACCTCGAGCCCGCGACGGGCACGCTGATCGACGAGGCGAACGCCAAGCACTTCTTCCCGCCGCGCGCGTCGCTCCCGCTCAACAAGTGGGGCACGCCGATCGATTTCACGAATCCCGAGGCGCGCGCGTTCTGGACCGATCTCGTGAAGCGCTACACGAGCATGGGCATCGCCGGGTTCAAGCTCGATTACGGCGAGGACATCGCGCCTTCGCTCGGCCTCGCGCGGAACCCGTGGGGCTTCGCCGACGGATCGGACGAGCGCACGATGCATCACGACTACTCCGCGCTCTACCACGCGGCGTACTCCGACGCGCTCCCACCCGATCGCTTCGTCCTCGCGCGCGCGGCGCACTGGGGAGAGCAGACGCTCGGGATGGTGATCTGGCCGGGCGACATGGACGCGACGTTCGGCAAGCACGGCGAGCGCTTCACGCCGCGGGACGAGACGAGCGAGATCACCGGCGTCGGCGGACTGCCCGCGACCGTCGTCATGGGACTCTCGCTCGGCGTCTCGGGCTTCCCGTTCTTCGGCGCGGACACCGGCGGCTACCGCCACGGTCCGCCCGACGCCGAGCTCTACGTGCGCTGGTTCGAGCAGACCGCGCTCTCCTCCGTGATGCAGGTCGGCGACGCGGACTCGCAACCGCCGTGGGTCTTCACGCCGGAGAACGGACGCGGCGATCACGAGGTCGACGTCTACCGCACGTACGCGCGCCTCCACATGCGGCTCTTCCCGTACGAGTGGACGCTCGCGACGCGCATCCCGATCGACGGCCGTCCGATCCAGCGTCCGATCGGCCTCGCGTACCCGGAGCTCGGCGTGCATCCGTCGGACGAGTATCTCTTCGGCGACGATCTCCTCGTCGCGCCGGTGGTCACCCGCGGCGAGCGGCGGCGTCACGTCGTCCTCCCGCGCGGCACGTGGATCGATTTCTGGGACGCGGCGCCGTTCGTCGCGGACGCGAGCGGGGGCGCCGACGTCGACGCGCCGCTCGAGAAGCTCCCGCTCTTCCTCCGCGAAGGCGCGATCGTCCCGATGCTCCGGCCGACGATCGACACGCTCACGCGCGCGGAAGATCCGGCTGTCGAGTCGTTCGTGCGCGATCCGGGCAGCCTCTGGGTGCTCGTCGCGCCCGGGCCGCCGCGGGCCTTCACGCTCTGGGACGGGACGTCGATCGAGCGGGCTCCTTCGGGCGAGATCGCGCTCGCGGGCGGGACCGTCTTCACGAAGGGCTTCGTCCTCGAGATCGTCGCGACCGCGTCTCCGACGGAGGTGACGCGCGACGGGATCGCGATCGCGAACGTCGCCGACGTCGAGACCGCGACCGAGGGTTGGTCCTGGACGCCCGATCGTCGCGGGACGCTGCGCGTGAAGGTCGCGTCGTCGGGGCGCATCCGCGTTCGCTAGTCGCGCGAACGTCTGCGCAATCGATCGCCTGCGCATCTGCGTGGCGTTCGCCTCGCTCGCGAGCGCGCGCGGAGATCGATCGCGACGGCGAGCGAAACGATCGCGAAGCGCCGCGCACACTCCGTGAGGTTTGCAACTACCTCGCGTGAAGGAAGCTTCGAAGAAATGCGTGATCGCGATCGTTGGCAAGAGACGTGCTGAAGGGCGCGCACGATGACGATCAAGAGCCTCCTTCGAATCTCTCCTCTCGCGATCACGCTCGCTCTTCTCGGATGTGCGTCGCGCGACGACGGCGTCTCACAAGGCGTGGACGATCTCACTCCCGACGAAGCCGCCGCCGGCGCGGCGTGGACCGGCGAGGAGGAGCACGCCTCGGAAGACGTGGGCGCCGCGGCGATGCCCG
>JADMIO011475823.1_pt1 | contig 19792 bp, 15 predicted proteins | sample 8958161 | NCBI WGS metagenome assembly JADMIO01 (sample SAMN16585339, study PRJNA669376) | soil metagenome | isolation source: Crop rotation soil | place: USA: Cullars Rotation, Alabama | collected 2011
TCCTGTTGAGATACCACCGGCTTTACGCCGTGTGGAGTTTCAATTTCTTACTACTCACTTCCTCGACACTCCTGTTGAGATACCACCGGCTTTACGCCGTGTGGAGTTTCAATTTCTTACTACTGACGAGTTATCGACAGGATTACAAGATGTATAAGATGAGTCACGTCAGTTAGTGGGAAATTGAGACTCCACACGGCATAAAGCCTGGTGGTGTCTAGAAGTAGTTGTCGAAGTCAGTAGTTAGAAATTGAGACTCCACACGGCATAAAGCCGGTGGTGTCTAGAAGTATTTTTGTCGAAGTCAGTAGTTCGAAATTGAGACTCCACACGGCATAAAGCCGGTGGTGTCTAGAAGTATTTTTATCGAAATGAGTAGTTCGAAATTGAGACTCCACACGGCATAAAGCCGGTGGTGTCTAGAAGTATTTTTATCGAAGTGAGTAGTTCGAAATTGAGACTCCACACGGCCTAAAGCCGGTGGTGTCTAGAAGTATTTTTATCGAAGTGAGTAGTTGGAAATTGAGACTCCACACGGCATAAACGCGGTGGTGTCTACTTGAGGAGTTCAATAAGCGTTGCAGCATTCTTTGGCGCACTGCCACCGATATCGTTGTTGAAGTATGCGTAGATGCTTTTAAGTTTCCACTTCTTGAATCTGTCCGCCCACACTTCAAGTGCGTCTTGCGAATACGATCCGGAATATCTAGCTTGGGTCGGCCCGTGAAATCGGACATAAGTAAACTTAGCCGTCAACTCAATCGGCGACTGACGCCCCCCAAGATCGTGAATACACAATGCTGCATTGTGGCGTTTGAGCACTTCGTAGATTTCTGCGTTCAGCCAACTGTCCTCGCGAAACTCGAACGCGTACTGATGCGACTTAGGCATCGCCTCCAGAAACTCTTCAAGTCTTTCCTTGTCTACCTTCCAATGTGGTGGCAACTGAAAAAGGATTGGACCAAGCTTCGACTTTAAATGAACAGCTGCATCGAAGAACTTCTCTGTTGAAGGTTTCGGATCCTTCAACTTCTTCATGTGCGTAGTGAATCGACTGCCCTTCACCGCGAATACAAATCCTCGCGGGGACACTTCACGCCAAGTATCGAATGCAGCCTGCGTCGGTAGCCGATAGAAGGAGTTGTTCAGTTCTACTGTTCTGAAGTGTTGTGAGTAAAACTTCAGCCACTCTTTGATGGGAAGGTCGGCGGGATAAAACGAACCTCGCCAATGCTTGTAATGCCAACCAGATGTTCCGATCAGTACCTTGCCACTCATCATTCGAGTGGCAAGGTTACTTCATCAAACCTCTACCGAACCGGCGGTCATCGTTTTGTTAACCTTTTCTCTTGCTCCAGTAACTTTTGCTTCCGCTCGAGTCCCCAACGATATCCCCCAAGACTCTTGTCTTCGCGCACAACTCGATGACACGGGATGACCAGCGCAACTGGGTTTGTCGCACAGGCATGTCCTACGGCGCGCACCGCACCAGGTTTCCCTAGTGCCCGAGCGACATCGCCGTAGGACACTATTTGCCCATACGGTATCGCGCGAAGCTGTTCCCAAACCTGTCGTTGAAACGCTGTCGAGCGGATATCTATCGACAAATCCAAGTGGGGTTCTTTGCCACTCAGATGCTGGAGCACTTTCGAAACTGTGTCGCGCAACGATCCATCCTTTCGTTCGATGTTTGCTTCCGAGAATTCGTTATGGAGAGTTTTTTCTAACTGCCGATCTGAATCACCCATCGTAACCGAACAAACTCCGCGTTCAGTAACTGCTACCAATAACCTTCCGAGGGTTGAGTCGACGATCGTGTATTTGATGTTCGCTCCTTTTCCTCCTCGGCTGTAAGTTGCCGGAGTCATTCCAAGTTCAGTGGCCGCGTTTTCGTAAAGACGACTGCTTGAGTTGAAACCAGAGTCGTAGAGAGCATTCGTAATCGACTCCCCTTCTTTCACGCTCGACTTGAACTGACCAAAGCGTCGCGCCGCAAGGTACTGTCGAGGACTGATACCCATGACACTCTTGAATGTGCGTTGAAGATGAAACTGACTTACTCCAGTCTTCACCGCTAAGTCTGCAAGTTTCACATCTTCAGAATCAGTGGAGTCAAGATGACGACACACTGCCTGCACTAACTCGATTTGTGGATCAAGAACACGAGCTCGCTTTGGTTGGCAACGTTTGCACGCGCGGAAGCCTGCGTGCTCTGCCGCCTCGGGGAGCGAATAGAAACTGACTCGATCGCGGTTGGCTCGACGTGAAGGGCAGGAGGGACGGCAGTAGACCTTCGTCGAACTAACGGCAAAGACAAACTGACCGTCGTAACGTTGATCTTTGGCCGCCACCGCCTGCCAAAGTTCGTCTTCGTTCCAGTTGATTTGAGTTTGTGATTTCAATGCCACGCTCACTTCCGTGTCCTCCAGTATGTTTAATCTGTAATGAATCGTAAAGGAAGGTGAGATTGCTATCTATCCAGTTCTTGCGGTCAAAGTAATGTCCGATATGATTCGAGCCGCTAGCAAAAGTCACTCGATCACTCGCGCAAACCTCTGTGTCTCAGTGAACTCTGTGTCTCAGTGTCGAATAGCCCATCTCAAACACAGAGACACGGGGTTCACTGAGACACTGAGAACGCACTAAAAGACACTTGGCTTAATCTTTTTTGGTGACTTTGAGTCTTAGTAGTCAGCTGTTCGGAGTTACGACGAGCTGAAGCGTATCGGACATTTTGAATTGCGGATCGCATGTGCTTAAATCCAAATCGACCAAATGCAACACCCAAATATTCTTGAACTCTCGCGGTCGGCGCTCCTCATCATCGACATGCAGGAGGCTTTTCGTGCCAGCATTAAAGACTTCGACAAGCTTGCACAGCGAATAGTCGTCGCTACTAAAGGTGCGCAGCTTTTGAATCTCCCGATCATCGTTACTGAGCAATACCCGAAAGGACTCGGTCACACAGCGAAGGAAATAGTCGACGGGCTACCGACAAACATCGAGATACTTGAAAAGACGACTTTTAGTTCGTGTGGCGCACAACAGTTTCAGTCAAAACTTCAAGACATCAAACATATTCTTGTTGCTGGTATCGAAGCTCACATTTGTGTGAACCAAACTGTCCATGATCTACTCGCCGCAGATTTCAAAGTTCACCTTCTAACTGACTGCATTGCCTCACGAAACAAGAACGATCGAAAAGCTGCCGTCGCAAAAATGCAATCGAGTGGCGCCATCTTGTCTTCAGTCGAAATGGCGCTCTTCGAACTCATGCGCGACGCCAGGCATGAACAATTCAAAGCAATTCAAGGACTGATCAAATAGTGGAATCCGATTTTCTCTCGCAACTAAACGAACAACAGCGCGAAGCCGTTAGCACAACTGAAGGCGCTCTTCTAATCCTTGCTGGTGCTGGTTCCGGTAAGACGCGTGTCATCGCACATCGTATCGCCTATTTGATCGCCGAAAAGAAAGTTGCGCCTTGGAATATTCTCGCTGTCACCTTCACAAACAAGGCTGCAGAAGAGATGCGACTGCGAGTTCAGCGTCTGTTGAAAGATCACGAGATGCCGGCGTGGCCACTCGTCGCCACGTTTCATAGTCTCTGCGTACGTATTCTTCGCCAGGACATCGAGAAGCTGAACGACAAGTACACGCGCACGTTCACTATCTATGATCAGGACGACTCGATTCGTCTCATCAAACAATGCATCCGTGACCTTGGTTACGATGAAAAGTACCTCGCTCCACGTGCGACGCAATCAGCAATTAGTTCTGCTAAGAACCGTGGAGAAGACACCGAAGCTTTTGCCGCGCGCGCTGAATACGGCGATGAACGACGTGCTGCCATCGCTGGTGTGTACAAAACCTACGAGGAACGTCTACACACAAACAACGCACTCGATTTCGACGACCTATTGATCAAGACGGTTCGACTATTACGAGATGCCGCTGAAGTAAGAGAAAAGTACAACAACAAGTTTCGCTACATTCTTGTCGACGAATACCAGGACACCAATTCGCTGCAGTTTGGTTTGATCAGTTTCCTAACCGAGAAACAACAAAATATCTGTGTGGTCGGCGACGAGGATCAGTCGATCTACAAATGGCGCGGCGCCGACATCTCAAACATTCTTAACTTCGAGAATCACTTTCCGAATACGAAAACAATCCGGCTTGAACAGAACTACCGGTCGACGCAGACTATTCTTGATGTCGCAGGTGCGGTAGTTAAGAACAACACCGCACGCAAAGGAAAAAACCTTTGGACCTCTAACCCACGCGGTGACAAGGTTCGCTATTACCAGGCACTCGATGCAGAAGCCGAAGCACGTTGGGTCGCCAACAAGATCGTCGAACATCGTCGTGAAGAGTTTGATACACGAGCGGCAGTTCTATATCGAACAAACTCACAGTCGCGCGTGTTTGAAGAAGCGATGCGTCGAGCTGGATTGGCTTACAACATCATCGGCGGTTTTTCGTTTTACGAGCGAATGGAAGTGCGCGACATCATCGCGTATCTCAAGTTGGCGCTAAATCCCAACGACTCGATCGCGCTGCAAAGAGTAATCAACAGCCCACCACGCGGCATCGGTAAAACAACACTGGATGAGATCGACAAACGCGCTCAGGACTTAGGTCTCTCTTTATGGGAAACGATCGGTGTCATCATCAAACAACCCGGTAGTTTGACTCCGCGGGCCATCAACGCATTGCGTGCCTTTCGCAGAACAATCGTCCGGCTCGGCGAAATGGCGGGCACTGACATGGGTTCGGCTGCTGTTGAAGAAGCTGCTACCGCCGGAATGTGGACCGTCAAAGCCGAAGAGCGCGAAGACGATTCCGAACATGTGACCGACTCAGAGTCGCCGGTTTCTGACATCGTCCGCGCCGCGATTCTCGACACAGGTTACGAGACCGCATTGCGTTCCGAACGTACAGATGAAGCTGATAGTCGACTCGAGAATCTACAGGAACTCGTCAACGCCGCCGTCGACTACGATGAACAAGGAATCGAAGGACTGCGAGAGTTCATCGATCACTCGGCGCTGGTTTCCGATCAGGACCAGTACAAACGTGACGCTCAAGTCACGCTGATGACGATTCACTCCGCCAAGGGTCTGGAGTTTCCGCTTGTTTTCATCGCCGGTATGGAAGATGGCTTGTTCCCTCATTCACGTTCCGCGACTGATCCAGCTGAACTTGAAGAAGAACGTCGACTTGCGTACGTGGCGATGACGCGTGCTGAACGGTTTCTCTACGTCACTCACGCGATGAAGCGCCGCGTCTATGGTGAAGAGTTGGCGTCGGAACCTTCACAGTTTTTGAATGAGATGCCAATCGAGTTGATCGAGGATTTGTCACTCGGCAAGTCGTGGTTGTCCTTTGCTCGCGGCTCATCTGAGATAGAGTACGAGTCGGGTGAGTATCGCAAAGAAAAGAAGAAGTACACCGGAAAGACTTACGACACGGCCGACTCGATCGCCGAGTTCTTCAAGCAACGCAACCAGCAGATGGGCCAGACCACTGGAACGTCGACCAATCGTTGGGAAAGAGACCAACGAGAGCAAAGAGAGAGACGCCAGGAGCTGCGATCGCGACCTGCACCTACTCCAAGTACATCTGCTTCAGGTGAGTTTGTTCCTGGTTCATACGTGAAGCATTCGAAGTACGGACGAGGGTTGGTGCTGCGACGTGAAGGTGCTGGTGAGAGTGCGAAGTTGACGGTGAGCTTTCCGGGTTATGGTCAGAAGAAGTTGGTGGAGAAGTACGCGAACTTAGAAAAAGCGTAATGTCCGATACGATTCAGCTTGTCGTGACTTCAACAAATTGGTCGCCATAGTTCAATAGATCCGTGCGAGCCCGCCGTTTAATTGTTGAATTCACGACAAGCTAAAGCGTATCGGACATTAGTTCTTATTTGGCCGCAACCTTCTATTTACTGCTTCTGTCGCCAACTCCTCTTGCCCACTCATCTTCAGTAACCTGATCGCAGCCAGACGCACTTCAGCATCTTCATGCTTTTCAATCGCGTTCACTAACGGCTCCACTTCACCGGTACGCGCCATCGTGAACAGCAGACACAAACCGTTGTAAGTCTCTTCGCGATCTTGGCTGCACAAATCTTTCAGGGCCTGCGTTGCCAAACCTGATTCTGCGATCGCTTTTCCTATTCGCGTCTTCCTATCATCCGACGCATCTCTCAACGCACGCGTGAAGGACTCGGCAGGTCTCACGGGTTCAAGCGCCATCAAGGCTCGCGCTGTTGCGTTTCGAACTAGCGACGATTCATCGTCGAAGCAATCGATAATCAAGTTGTAAGCGTCGTCACTTCCAAGCCTCGCTAATGCCGTCACTGCATCGGCACGTCGTCGAGGATCAGTGCTGCTCAGATCACCCACCTGGTAAACGGGCGCTTCACTACCGTTCTGCTGAGCAGCATGTGCCTCATTCTGAAGATCTCCTCTTTGACGCTGATATGCACCAACGAGAACCGAGTCGACTTCAGTTGTAGATGAGGCCGTCCCTCCAAGCTCGGCGCGAAGTTCAGACTTGATCCGTGCGTCACGCTCTGTTTGATATCGACCTTTCTCCTGCGCAACTCGACCCTCAGCTTCAGCACGTCGCGCAATCTCTTCCTCGATACGTTGCTTATGTTCAAGCTCAAGACGTTTGAAGCGCTCCGTCTCCTCCCTAATGCGTCTTTCGATCTCAGACCGTGTTTGTGCTTCCTGCGCCGCGCGAATCTGAAGCTCTTCTTCAACGCGTTTCAACTTCTCTAGTAGCCGACCATGCGAATCGCTTGCTGCTCGACTTTGCGACTCCAATTCCTGAATACGTTGCATGGTCAACTCTTCCGTCTGTTGAAGAGATTCAAGTTCGCTGTTGAGCAACGCTTCACGATCGACGTGACCCTGTATCCTTGAGTGCGCACTGAGACGCAACGATTCCAACTCAGCGACTCTTCGCGTTTGCTGTTCTGCTCGTTCGCGTGCACTCGCTTCGAGTTGTTGCCGCTGTTCCGCGGCGCGTGATCTTGCTTCTTCTAATTGCCGGCGCTCAGCCTCTGCACGTCCAAAAATCTCTGCTTCAAGTTGTAATCGCTCACGTTCGTCGCGCTGACTTTTTTCCTGCACCGCCTCCATTCGCGCTCGTGATTCGGCCAGCCGACGTGCATCCTCCTCAGCATTGACGCGAGCTTGCTCGAGATCTTTGCGCTGTTGACTCAAAGCCTCAGTCAGCCGAGCGAGTTCATTTTCTTCCGACATGAGCTGTTCCTGCTCAAGTCGTAACTTCTCTTCCGCGTCCTGCCTCAGTCGCGTTCGCTCGGCGAGTCGAGAAGTCTCAGCCGCAGCGACTCGCATTTTCTCCTCTTCGAGTTTGCGTGCTTCCGTCTCGTGCTTTTGGCGTTGGGCATCAACTTCAGTGCGCCTGATGCTGAACCGCGCGACAGCACGTCGCAAGTACTCTTCTTCGCTGTGCAGCTTCGCCAAACTATCGACGTGGATCTCCTCGGCTTCGTTGCGACTCTTTTGTGCTTCAGCGAGTAGCGCAAGTTTCGCTTCTTCTTCCTCACGCAGGCGATTCAAAAACGCGTCGTGAGCTAGTTGTTTCAGCCTGACTATTTCTGCGCGAAGACGACGCTCCTCTTCCCAGGTATTCTTTAACTCGCGCTCGGTCTGAATAACTTCCTGCCGTTGAGATTGCAGCCGATCATCGTCTTCCTGACGGCGTCGAGCAGCTTCTTCGTCAGCCGCTCGTCGAATCTGTTCTTCTTCGCGACGTCGAATAGACGCATCGGCTTGCAGCTTGGCTTCGGTTTCAAGTTTCACGAGCAAACGACTCTCGATCTGCTGACGAGCATTCGCCATTTCATTGATTCGTTGCTCGAGCACTCTCGCGGAGTCGAGAATCTTTCGCTCTTCGAGTGAAGTTGTTGGATCTTCGTAAATGACTTCCTGCTCCTCCACGACAGTTTCCACTTCCTCCTCGGACGTTACCGGATTAACGAGGTGCGGAATACTCCAATCAATCTCCGACTGCGACCTCGTCGAATATGAACGCGTTTCTGGCCCACGTTGAAACCAACTCTCTACGTCGCGAGCGGCCGCCTCAAATTGTTCCTCCAACTCAGACTTAACGTCGAGTTCGTCAGACGACTCTTCGAAGTTCGATAATGCTGGTGAACGATCAGGCTCACGGCCCGTAGCTGATTCAGTAGACCCGGCCATCGACAACTCGTGTTCGAAATCCCCGTTACTCAATGAGACTACTCCTTGAATATGCTCTTAAGAATGCGAAATTATTGATTGGAAAATAGGATCACGTCGCGCGTTCTTTTACCTTGAGAAACGACTACTTGTACAGTAACAATCTGACTCGAGTCACGAGTCATCGATATCTGCTGGTAGTCACTCAGATCATTTGTGACCTGGCTTACATCACCTTTAGGGTAGAGCACTTGATAAAGTTGCGCGCGTTGTGTGGACTGATCAGTGGCCGACGCAAAAATGGAGTATCCATCCACACTCCACGATATGCCACGAAGCTCTTGCCAACGTCCCTGACTTAATGGCTTGAAACTACCATCGGCGACAGTAACTATTACAAGTTGATCCTGACTACCTTCTTCCGGGCGTCCCACCACCGCGATCTGTTTGCCATCAGGTGACCAGGTAGGTGCAACCGTCACAACAAATCTGGATGGAGTCTTCATTACCGTCATTCTTCGCTCACTCGATCCGTCAACGGGCGAGACAATCAACGCCGACTCTTTTTGATCTGGATCCGCACGAAGAAAAGACATGTACTTGCCGTCAGGTGAAACTGTTGCCGCACTGTCGACCTGCTTGTTCAAAGTAATCGATGAACCGCCGAGCTTGGACACGCGGAAAATCGTGTTGGCTTGCCCTGACGACGAACGAACGTAGTAGATAAAGTTACCGTCTGGGGAAAACGACAGACCTTGATAGTTCACTTCACTCGCCGGAACAATTTCGACGCCGCCTGCCGTTGATGCTACTTGTTTAAGTAACAGGGTTTCTTTGCCCGCGTCAGATGTCGCGTAGGCAAAATATTTACCATCGGGCGAGATTGCTGCAACTACCGCGTTGCCACTGTCGGTCAGTTTCCGCAGCTTAACATTCTCGAACTTGATGACGGTTCGTTTGCGGCCACGTAGTTTATAGATCCCAAACATCGAAACCGCTACTGCGACAAGGATTGTGGCAACAACTAATCGTGAGCCGGTCGGTAATCGCTTTGTTGGAGTACTGATTACCTTGGCCTGATTCTCCATTCGTTAATAGAAATGCTTAAAAGGAAGAATTTTCGAGAAAGTTTGTAGGACTTGGTTCGCTGCAATTCTAGATCAAAAACAGTCGGGGCGGCACTCCGTGGCCGCCCCTGCTTCGAATAGGACCCTAAATTTTTATAGGTACCTGTGTGAGCGAGTTATGAAAATGAGTCTTTTGAATCTAGTGGTTAATGAAGAAGGGGCGGCCACAGAGTGCCGCCCCGACGAATATCAGCTCGCCGTCAATTCAGAAACAATCTCGTTGGCGCCGAAGACTTTCTTCAACACCTCGAGCATGCCGCGCGAATCAACTGAGATCGCTCGATTCACTGACTCGTCGTAAATGAAATCTCCAACCAGTGACTGAATATTGCCGTCGAAGATCAATCCAACTAATTCACCATTTTGATTGATCGTCGGCGAACCTGAGTTTCCACCGATGATGTCGTTCGTCGACACGAAATTGAATGGTGTCTTCAAATCGACTGCCGACTTCTTCTCGACCCAACGCGGTGGCAGGTTGTATGGAAACTCCTGCTTGTGATCATCCGCTCTCGCATACAGACCACCAAGAGTTGTAAACGGTGCGATCTTCTTTCCGTTTTCCATGTAGCCCTGAACTGCACCGTAAGACAGTCGCAGCGTGAACGTCGCATCTGGGTAAAGTTTCGTTCCTTCAGTCTCAAATAATGCACGCGCAATCTTTCCGTAGTTCGTACGCTCGACACCAGTGAGTTCACTCTCGTAACGCTTGCGCGCTTCGCGAGCCTTGGCATCGATCTCACGCGCGACCACGATCATTGGGTCCGTGGATGCATCAATCGCAGCCTTCCCACCTTTCGCCAATTCCTTTCGGTAATCGACATCAGCCAGTTTGGTTCCGTCGATCATCTCGGCGGCACGGGCTTCAGGACTTTTTCCATTCAGCACTTGCTTCACTAACGCATTGTCAGCTCCGAGCAGCTCAACCATGAATGCGAGTGAATCGGCGAGTTTGAGTTTTTCGAAGTCAGCGTAGATTGGCGCCGGCGAATAAAGTCCAAGTTCGAGCGATGCACGGCGCGAGTCTGTGTATTCCGGCAATCGCTCTGCGTTGGGCTTCGCGTTCTCTTCCGCCAGTCTTACGAGCGTTCGCGCAAAACCGAACTGAGTGCTGTTAAAGCCACCCATCTGCTCGAAGATGCGACGATCTTTAATGTAGGTCGGATAATTCCCGTGGGCCTTCGCAATAGCATCCCACGCGTCGCCATACATTTTCTGTCGTTCCGGATTCGCCGCAATCGATTTACGCAACGCGGCTTCTTCCTTCTGCTTGCGTTCCATCAATGCGGTCGATTTCAGACCTTCGATCTGACCTCGATAAACTTTCAAACTGTTCTGCACACTGTTCAGCTCGTTCTGTGCGCGACGAGTCTCTTCTTCACCCTTCGCCATGTACTGCTTCAACATCGCTTCACGGCGCTCCAGCAAACGAAGAATGATCGGAATGCTGGTGTCGCGCAGTTGTTGAAGATGAGCGACGGTGTCGAGACGAGAAGTCGAACCGGGGTTACCACTGACAAAAACTAAACTACCTTCCTTGGCTCCAGTCGTTGACCACTTGAAGTAACTCTCGGGATGAACTGGTTGGTCGTTCTCGTAGACTCGAACGAGTGCCATGTCGATGTTGAATCGTGGGAAGTTGAAGTTGTCAGGATCGCCACCAAAGAACGCAGCCTGAAATTCAGGAACGAATACAAGGCGAACGTCGGTGTACTTCTTGTAGCGATACAAGTTGTACTGACCACCTTGATACAGAGTCACAACGTCCGAACGCAATCCAGTGTTCTTCGTCGACTCGCCTTCAATCGCCGCGATCTCAGCACGACGCGCAGCAAATGCATCGGAGTCACTTGAACCTGCTTTGACAGCGCCGTTTACTCTAGCTGTCACGTCTTCGATGCTCATCAACACGTTCAGCTCTAGACTCGGCGCCTTGATCTCGTCAGCCTTCGAGCGTGCGACAAAACCTTCCTTCGCTAAATCTTTCTCAGGTGTACTGACTTCGTTAACGATGTCTTCGACGATGTGGTAGTTAGTCAGAACCAGCCCGTTGGGCGAAACGAATGAACCCGATCCGCCGTTGTTGAACCTTACCGAGGCCATCTGCACTTTCTTCAGCCATGCATCGGTAACTTCAAAACCATATTTTTTCTTTATCTCAGCCCGCGGAACGTTGTTGAACGTCCACATTCCTTCATCCGCGAGTGCGGTGATAGGCACTTGCAAAGCAAAAAGTGCTAGTAACACTACAGAAAACAGTTTTCTTATTCTCATGTGATTCCTCAAAAAGTAAGGTTACGGGAGAAGACTTAGAGCGCGGTCCCAAGCCAAATGGATGCCCCAAACAGATTGCCGATTTCCGATTGCCAATTTCCGAGTTGTCGCTGTAGTCAGACTGCTAGTATCTAGCAGACTCTACTAAAAACGACAAATCGGCAATTCGCAATCGGAAATCGGCAATTCTTAAATCGGCAATCGGAAATCGACAATCCTTGGATCAGTCTTTCGTACCTCGGTCCCGAAGCCTGATGTACTCGTCCAGGCTCAGCTCAGCGTAACCACGCTCTTTTAGTCTCTTTATATAGCTGGCGCTTACCCCGTGGTCTTTCAATCTGACAAGTTGCTCGATGGAGACGTTTGAATACCCAATCTCCTTCAGTTCCTGGATGAATGAGGAGCTTACGCCGTGGTCTTTCATCCATCTAAGTTGATCCAAATCGACTTTCGAGTAACCGAGATCCTTCAACGCAGTAACAAACTGGGTGTTCACGCCATGATCTCTCAGCGTAATCCATTCATCCAGGGAACTTCTGCTGTAGCCGGCTGCGATGAACTCCTTGATGTAGCTGGCATTCACTCCGTGATCCTTGGTGCGAATCAACTCGTCTGCCTGAAGATTCGCGTATCCCAAGTCAGCTAATTCACGAATAAAGCTCACGCTGACACCGTGATCCTTCATCTTCACCAGATAGTCGACCGACTTGAAGCTGTAACCAAGCGCCTTCAAACCCTGAACGTATTCGAGTCGCACTCCGTGGTTTCCAATCCGTATTAGTTGTTCGAGTGTGGTGAGGTCGTAACCGGTGGACTTTAATTCGTCAATCAACGCCAAGCTGACGTCTTCAAATGCCATCGAAAGAAGCTGTTCGTCGGTAGGTCGAGCGAATCCCTGTCTAGCTAACTCAGCAGCAAACGTAGTGCTGGGACTAAAAGTGAAGTGACCCGACCCGTTTCCATCTTTGAACCAGCCTTCGCAGTTGAATACTCCCGCGTCGCGCTTCAACTGGAACCGCACATTGGTTCCAGAAGACATGATCTGTTCCCGACTCAGCCCAACCAACTGATCCAACGTTACACCAAATCCTGTGTTGTTCTCGCTGTAACCGCCGTTGCGCTGCTGCGAAACACGCAACGTCAAGTGAGCTTTGGCTTCCCCGGCCCGGAACTCAATCATCCATTGGCTAATTGCCGCTGACTGCTGTGGACTCGAATACGAGGTTTCAGAAACGGGGTAAAAAGCCCATAAGAGTGTAAGAATCGCGAGCAGACCGACAAATCGCAAACGAAGATCCGATAGCGCGGCAAACAGCGGTTTGATCCTGATCGGCATGATTAGCCTCCTGAAATGCTTTTCGATTTGTGGAGCGTTTTCCAGTTTCCTGGGGAAATCCAATTGTTGGCTCTGAACTGTAAACACCGTCAGTTGTGGATTTGTGACGAGGAGATTTGTTGGCTGGTACAACAAAGCCTGACCAATAATGGCCAGGCTTATGCTGCGGAGCAAGAGCTGCGGTGAGAAGCTAGGAACGCTTATTGGGTTTCGTTATCGATTCCACGGTTCTGGTTGTTGTTTTTGCTGTCGTGGTACTGCCACATTGGCGACAGGCATAAGTTTGCGTAGCTTGAGCAGTCGGTACTAGCCACAAACAGCCGCAAGATTTGCACAGTATCGTTGATCCTAAAAGCCACTCGTTGAATCTAACGTGATTCTCAACTCTCATCGGACTCACCCCCAGTTTGATCGATTACTCTGTCAGTTAGGCTAAGTGATCTAAACGACAAACTAGGCGAATGTTTCAACAAACTGTCGCGGTTATTTGCGTGGAGTTGATCAAGCTGAATAACATGCGACGATAACGGACGGATGCGTACACAACATCGACACTTCCCACGACTGAGTTCTTTCTCCCGCATGCTGCTCGCGGAGTGGCGCAAGCTAAAACTTGTCACTTCAAACGCCAACGTGGTGTTAGCAGTATCTGGTGGCGCGGATTCCACGGCGCTTGTTCTGTCAATGCACGAGCTAATAACGGCTGGTAAGCTTTCAGTTACTCCGATCGTTAGCCATCTCGACCATGGACTCCGCAAAACCAGCAAGCGCGATGCACGATGGGTGTCCGAACTATCAAAGAGTCTCGGCTTTAAAGCAGTTATCGGGCGAACCAAGGTGGCGGAACAAGCTCAGGAAAATGCTGACAACCTCGAACAAGCGGCACGACTCGCTCGCTATGATTTCCTCGAACGAACCGCGAAGAGATACAAAGCCGATTTTGTGCTCACCGCCCACACCATGGACGATCAGGCTGAGACAGTCCTATTAAGGTTGATGCGAGGCAGCAGTGGCGCAGGTCTCGGAGGTATGCAGTCGTCTCGTTCCCTTTCAAAGGGCAGTCAGATTCAGCTGGTACGCCCGCTTCTTTGGGCTCGTCGAAACCAGACAGAAGATTACTGTCGCCACCGAAAGGTGGACTTTCTGCACGATGAAATGAATCACGACGAACGGTTTGCGCGAGTTAAGGTTCGTAAACAACTCCTTCCGCTCATGCACACGTTCAATAATAAGATCGTTGAAGCAATCTCAAGAACCGCCACTTTGCTGACGGAAGACGGCGCAGTTCTATTTGGAAACGCCGATTCGCTATTAAGAGCAGCCCAGGATTCTGAAACCGACACTGGATCATTGAACGTAAAGGTCTTGGCCGATGCACCCGCGGCACTTAGGCGGCGGGCACTTCGACAGTGGATTTCACACGGTCGCGGCAACTCCAGACGCATCGAGATGGTGCATCTGTTGGCAGTCGAAAAGCTGCTTGAGGGTGAAAAAGGCGGACGAGTAGTGCAATTACCGAATGGATCGTCAGTCACCCGCCGTCGTGGAAGATTGGTGTTTCAAGCTAAAAACGATTGAAAAAGGCGCATTCAAACTTTATAGTCAAAGGCCAGTGTCCGATATGCTTCAGCTTGTCGGGGGCGAACAGACCAAGCTGGCGTCGACTTCAAAGGCTGAAGCATATCGGACAGTGACTTTTGGCATCGAAGTTTCGGTTAGAATTTGCCGATAAGAGACAAGGTTGCGTGGGTTTCGGCAGGACGATACCGGAGAGCGACAAAGGCGCAACGATCAGTTATTATCGGCGGCGGAGGCTTTAATGAATTTGAGTTCTACGGCAAGACAAATAGTTTTCTGGCTCCTCATCATTGCAGGAGCACTTTTGCTATATAAACTGGTCAATCCCCGCGGTAGTTCCTACGACTCCGTTGACTTGGTCAGACTGGATTCAATGATCCGGAGTGGCAACCTTAAACAACTTACAGTCAAGACGAGCGAAACCGTCGCGATCGATGTGAATAACAAAGAATATCGCACGGCTCTTTCAAATGAGTTCGTCAAACGCGATTTGTTAGCGTTGGCGCGCGAAGTTGAAAACGGAAAGCCCCGCGTGGCAAAAGTCGAAGAGGAATCAGGTAGCAGCTACATATGGCCCATGTTGATTACCTGGGCGCCGCTCCTATTCATTATCGCCATTTGGATTTTCATGCTGCGGCAGATGCAATCGGGCGGAAACAAAGCTTTGTCGTTTGGTAAGTCGCGCGCCAAGCTGCTCAACAACCAGCAGAAGCGAGTCACGTTCAAAGACGTCGCTGGTGTTGAAGAAGCCAAGGAAGAGCTCCAGGAAATCATCGAGTTCTTAAAAGAACCACAGAAGTTCCAGAAGCTCGGCGGCAGAATTCCGAAGGGCGTCTTGATGATGGGACCTCCGGGAACTGGCAAAACCTTGCTGGCCCGAGCAATCGCCGGCGAAGCAAACGTTCCCTTCTTCTCAATCTCTGGTTCTGACTTCGTCGAAATGTTCGTCGGCGTGGGTGCGTCACGTGTTCGCGACCTGTTCGAACAAGGTAAGAAGAATGCGCCATGCATCATCTTCATCGACGAAATCGATGCTGTTGGTCGTCATCGAGGAGCAGGACTCGGCGGTGGCCACGATGAACGTGAGCAGACATTGAATCAGTTGCTGGTTGAGATGGACGGCTTTGAGTCAAACGACGGCGTCATCTTGATCGCTTCAACAAACCGTCCAGACGTACTCGATCCGGCACTGTTAAGACCAGGTCGTTTTGATCGACGTGTTGTTGTTTCACGACCAGACGTACGCGGACGTGAAGGCATTCTCAAAGTTCACACGCGTAAGATTCCTCTTGGCGAAGATGTTGATATCTCAGTGATCGCTCGTGGAACACCAGGATTCACCGGCGCCGACCTTGCGAATCTTGTGAACGAAGCTGCACTCAATGCTGCGCGCTACAACAAGAAGCTGGTCGCAATGACTGACTTCGAGTTGGCGAAAGACAAGGTATTGATGGGTGCTGAACGCAAGAGCATGGTCATCTCGAATGAGGAGAAGCGAGTTACCGCCTACCACGAAGCGGGTCATACGCTGGTTGGTTTGAAAGTGCCCAACGCGGATCCAGTTCACAAGGTGACGATCATTCCGCGTGGTATGGCACTCGGCGTGACTCAACAACTTCCAGAAGGCGATAGACACAACTATAGCCAGGATTACTTGTTGGGCCAGATCGCAATTTTGATGGGTGGTCGAATTGCTGAAGACACGTTCCTCGGCAGCATCACGACCGGCGCTTCAAACGACATCGAGCGCGCAACTGAATTAGCGCGTGCGATGGTTTGCGAGTACGGCATGTCAGAGATGGGGCCGCTCACGTTTGGAAAGAAGGAAGAACAAATTTTCCTGGGACGTGAAATTGCGCAACATCGCGACTTCTCAGAAGACACTGCTATCAAGATCGATCAGCAGGTTAAGAAGATCGTCACGGCACAGTTCGAACGTGCCAAGTCGATCATCGAAGAGAATCGCGACATCATGATTCGCTTGGCTGAATGTCTACTCGAACGAGAGTCGCTCGACGGTGTTGAAATTCGACGCATCGTTGCGGGACTTCCACTGGATGACAACACACCGTTGTCGGATGGTGGGAACGACGATCGGCCGCAGTTGAAGGAACCGACGGTTAAGCCATTGAAGCCGATTCTTCCTCCGATAACTGGAGGCAATCCGGCGCCTGCTTAGATAGAACTTCCGTTTAGTGAATCAGGGGAATGAGTGACAGCTCATTCCCCTTTTTTTTTGCAATCGGTGTAATCTCGTTTCATGTCATTGTCATGGAAAATCAAAGACCGTGTCGTTCTAATCGGTGAACGAACACTGGTCATGGGAATTCTCAACGTTACCCCCGATAGCTTCAGCGATGGGGGACAATTCTTTTCAATCGAAAAAGCCATCGAGCACGCAAACCGAATGATCGCAGATGGCGCTGACATCATAGACATAGGTGGTGAATCAACTCGTCCAGGTAGTGAAGGCCCCGTGTCAGCCGAAGTAGAGATCGCTCGCGTTGTTCCCGTAATTGAATCGCTAGTTAAGACTAGTGACATTCCAATTTCCGTCGATACCACGAAGTCAGAGGTAGCAAAAGCAGCAGTCGACGCTGGCGCATCGATCATCAATGATGTTTCAGCACTTCGTTTTGATTTCTACATCGCCGACATAGCAGCACAATCAGGTGCCGGGTTGGTGTTGATGCACTCGCGTGGTACACCGGCAACGATGCATCGACTACCGCCTGTTGCAGACATCATGGACGAAGTAACGAGTAGCCTAAATGCGAGTCTGAAGATGGCTGAGCGACGCGGCGTCGAGCGCGAGTCGATTGTGATCGATCCGGGGATTGGGTTTGGAAAAAGTCAGGAGCAGAATCTAGAGCTGATCGCTAAAACTCGTGAGTTGATTGAAGCGTTTCCTGACTTACCCTTACTCGTCGGCACATCGCGAAAGTCATTCATTGGACGCATCCTCGCTGACAAGGAAGGCAACCCCGCTCCCGCAGATCAAAGATTGAACGGCTCGTTGGCGACCGTTGTGGCTTTGGTGTTAGGAGGAGCTCATATCATCCGTGCCCATGACGTTAAAGAAACAGTCGACTGCGTCAAGGTCGCTCACGCGATTGCGAAACAATGTCCGACACGCTTCAGCTTGTCGTGACTCTAAGTATGGCTAAAGCATATCGGACATCACACTTGCCTATCTCAACTCCGTGCGAGAAAATCCAGCCTCAATGAAAACCGTTCTAATTAATTCTTTGCGACTCTCAGCACTCGCAGTGATGCTCTTCTTCGTTGCCGGATTTGCCGAGTGCTACAAGCCAGTCACTAAGAACCAACTTCCTGCACGTATCAAAACCGTAGCGGTTCCTGCTTTTCAGCTCGAAAGCCAGGCGCTTCGCTACAAGATCGGCTCACGATTTACTGACGCAGTCATGCGCGAACTGGTCCATCGCGGACGCGGTCTCCGTGTGCAGGGCGATCGCGAAGGAGCAGACGCTGTTATCGAAGGAGTAATTCGCGGATTCAACTTCGGCGGTGTGTTGCTCGACGACAAAGGTCGAGCACGTATCTTTGAGGTAACCATCACGGCAGCTGTAACCGTCCGAGATCAAACTGAGAACCGCGTCCTGTACGACAACCAAAACTTCGTCTTTCGTGGCGAGTATGAATTCTCTGGTGACCCAAGGAGTTTTTTCAATGAAGAAGATCCAGCCGTCTTAAGGATGTCGCGTAGTTTTGCCGAGAGCATCGTCTCAACACTAATCAACGCTGTCGAATTCAAGAAATGAAGACTCTCACTCGCCTGGACCTCGAGCGCTCCTTAACTCAAACCGTCTATCCACTCTACCTTTTACTAGGCTCCGAAAGTTATCTGCGCGGCGTAGCGGCTCAGTCCATCTCTGATGTTGCACTGGCTGACACGATGTTGCGGGAATTCAATGAATCTAGCTTTAGCTTGATCTCTGATGCGGTGCAATCAGCCATCGCGGCGGCTGAACAACTTCCGATGATGTCGAGCAAGCGCGTCGTGAAAGTGAAGGACTTCTCCAAGCTTCGCGACACTGATGAGCAGGTTCTTATCGCTTACCTGAAGAACCCTTCGCCTTCGACTGTGATGATCTTCATCGCCGACGATCTCGACAAGCGCAAGGCATCAAGCAAAGTACTGCTGGACACTTGTGCTGTCGTCGACTTCTCTCCAATCAAAGATGCCGAAGCTAAAGCCTGGTGTAAGTCGCGACTGAAAGAGTTGAAAGTTTCCGCGGACGATCAAGTCTTGACTGAGATAGTCAGACTTGTTGGCACTGATGTTCAGACGCTTTCGACTGAGCTCGACAAACTAGCCTCAGCCGCAATCGTTGACAAAAAGATCTCACTCGATCTTGTAGATGACTTAATCGGTCGGTCGCGAGAACTATCCAACTTCGAACTCGGCGATCATTTGATGGCTAACAACCGCAAGCGGGCACTCGAAACGCTTTATCGACTGCTTGACGATGGTGCCGAGCCAGTCATGTTAGTGGGATTGATTGCGAGTAACTATCACCGTCTCGCGTTAGGGAAGTATTTACTGACTCGCGGCGGTCGCGAAGAAGTGTTTCGCAACGTTCCATTGCCTCCATTCAAACGCGATAGTTACATTGCGACTCTGCAAAGAAGTGATGCTTCAAAGATCGCTCGGGGTCTTCAACTAATCGCCGCCGCTGACCTCGCGATCAAAACATCTCAGGCTACACCGCGTTTGCAACTCGAGATGCTGGTCTGCGAACTCGCTGGTTAACGTCTCCAACTCTTCAAGTCTGGCTCCACGAAACTCGCACGAGCCTTTGCGGAAAACAGTAAATCCGAAGAGTAGTACTTTAGAGCCAGGCTTGGATCGTTAAGCGATTCGAGAACTGCGTTGCACTGTTCCACGAAAGACCGTTCCGACAAGTTCTCAAGCTCTGACGCAGTCAATTCCAACCAAAAGACCGTGATGGTTTCGTTGTATTTCTTTCGATCCACTCCATGATGATCGATGAACCGCAACAGTGATGTTCGCAGCCGCTCTGTTGCTTCGCTTACTGACAAGTTCTGCAGGTAATAGACGGCTACCGTTAGATGATCGGCGTGTTTGAAGTCTGCCTTGCCGGTTGTACACGACTCAAAGCCTTCAACGACCTTGGCAATCTCGTTTGGGTCGCGAAATCGATTCATATGGGTCTCCAATCTGAGATGAAGGGGCGGCCACGGAGTGCCGCCCCGACAGTCAAAATAAAAAGCGAGGCGGG
>JADMIO011216388.1_pt1 | contig 19790 bp, 16 predicted proteins | sample 8958161 | NCBI WGS metagenome assembly JADMIO01 (sample SAMN16585339, study PRJNA669376) | soil metagenome | isolation source: Crop rotation soil | place: USA: Cullars Rotation, Alabama | collected 2011
CAACTTGTCCACGTGGAATTCTAAGCTTAGGATCCCAATGTGCTGGAAAGCGGCGCTGACAACCTGCCGCTGCCGATACGCGCGGAAGTCTCGAACGGCAAAGAGAGTCTCCTGACCGTATTCTGGACCGCTCCCGCCAACTGGCCGTCAGGCGCTCCTCTTCCCCTGGTTCTCACCGCAAAGAGTGGACCCACCACCCTCCGCCGCGTCCGATTTACGCCGCAGCCACCGGATCTGAACGCCGATGGGCTGTCCGATACGGTCGCACAGTTGATGCTGCAAGGGATGCCGCCCAACACACGTATTACGGTCAATCGCCCTCCGGTCCGCCCCTATACCAGCGTTCAGACTCCCCGACTGCCCGATCCCAGACTGGACCTGCAGACAGACGCCCTCTTTGCCTACACGACCAGTGCCGAGGTGATCTCCGGCTGGAAACAGCGTGGTGTCACCGTCTGGACGATGGGTGGATCGAGGACAGGCAAAGACTACGCCACGCAGCACCCCGACGAAGTGCAGACCGATGCCAAAGGCAATCCGATCACCATCGGCGGTGATAGTTACTATCTGAATCCGACAGCCAACCGCATCGCCGCGGAGCGCGCCTACTATGAGCAGGCGCTGCTGAACGGCAGCGATGGCATCTGCCCGGAAGAGCCGGAGTACTTTGCACGCGGAGGCTATGAAGGCGCGTTCAAAACGGCCTGGCAGCAGCAGTTCAAATCGCCCTGGCTTCCTCCGGACGGAAGCGTGGAGGCGCGCTGGAGAGCCGGTCAACTGATGGCAACCCTGGAGACCGACCATATCTCCGCCCTGCTGCAGTCCGCGGCGCAGACCAAGCCCGAGGCAAAACGGATGGTTGCGCTGCATAGTCCGATCAACTATGCGCAGTGGGGGATTGTCTGCCCGCAGTACCGAATCACCTCTCTGCCGACCGTTCAGGAGGTGATCGGTCAGGTCTGGACCGGAACGGCCCGCACCCCGGCGCGCTATGCGGGCATCCGGCAGGACCGGACGTTCTCCATCGCCTATCTGGAGTACTCCTCCCTCTGCCAGCTCCTGCGTGGAACCGGCAAACATCTCTGGTTCCTGATGGATCCGCTGGAGGACGACCCTAACCGCTCTCAGACCGACTATAGATCGCACTACGAGCAGACGCTCATTGCAGCCCTGTTGTTTCCGGAGGTCGATTCGTACGAGGTCATGCCCTGGCCGGAGCGCGTCTACGGCAATATCCCTGCCGACTACGCCATCGAGATCAACAGCGTGATCGCCGCTCTGCAGGACATGCACAATCAGACGAATCCCAGCGGCAACGCGATCGCCAATGCGAACATAGGCGTGTTCGTCTCCGATTCGATGCAGTGGCAGCGGGAAAGCCCTGTCGTCAGTGACTTCGACGGCTTCTATGGACTGGCGCTGCCCCTGCTGCAGCGCGGTATCCCTGTACAGGCCGTCTCGCTCGACCGCGCCTCCGAACCCGGCTACCTGAAGCCCTTTAAAACCCTGCTGCTCTCCTACGATTACCAGAAACCGCCGGGTATCCCGACCCAGGCGGCGCTTGCCGACTGGGTGCGGCAGGGAGGTAACCTTCTGTTTTTCGGGGGTTCCGACCCCTACAACGCCGTGCGTGATTCCTGGTGGCGAAAGCAGAACCTCGACGCGCCGCAGTCCGATCTCTGGGCGCAACTCGGCATTAAAGTCGGCGGACCCGCGATCACTCCTCCGTTTCCGACCGCCGATACCAATCCTTATCGGTCGCTGCTCAAAGGCGATGGAGCGGAACATGACCTGCGCAATCGCCGTATCCATACACTCGACCTGACTCCGTTTTCGCAAACAACCGGGAGCGTGGCCGTCCGCTTCTCCGATGTGTCGCCGGGAGATGGCTGGGGCGCATGGGTAGCGTCCGCCGAGCTGCGGATCGGGGGGAAACTGGCCGCCTCGTTCCCTGCTGGATCGGAGATCGAAAATCGCTTTCTGGCCTACGATAAGAACAGCCAGTTCAATGGCACGGCGCGGTTTGCGGACGGTCCTGCCTCCTGGACGCTTCAGTTCGACAATCTGCCGCGCAACACACCGATCTCCCTCTCCATAGACATGGGCAACGGCTTCGAGATCTCCGCCGCCGCCGCAAAGCCCGACTATGGGCATACCCTGCTCAGCGCCTCTACTTCAGGCATTCTGGAGAAAGCCTTCCCGCGCCTGCGGATTGGAGCGACCTATCCGGCGACCATCTACCCGCAGATCGTTCCGGCGACGCCCGCCCTGCCTTCGCGAAATGGGAACACAAAGCCGGACCGCCCGACGGTTCTGTATACCCTTCGCTCCGGCGGAGCGCCTGTCTGGACACAGAGTATCGGCAAGGGCCTGGTCATCAACGTCGGAGTTGCGCCCGGATTTTTCTCCTCCAGCGAACGGAGCGCAGGACTGTTGCGCGCTCTGACACAGTACGCCTGCCAGCGCACAGGCGGCACTTATCGTGAATCGGATGTGCTGCGCCTGAAACGGGGCCGCTATACCATCGTGCGTACCTTTGACGATTCGGAAGAGATCGAAGGCCGCACCATCGATCTGCTGTCCCCGACCCTTGCTTCCGCCGAAGACCGCGTCATTCCGCCGCACTCCTATGCACTGCTGTATGATCTGGGGCCGGCGAACGGACCGCCCCAGATCGGCTTTATTTCCGGGCGCGTTCAGGCAAAGATAGAATCTTCGAACTCCACCGCCTTCTATACACGAGGGCCGTTGGGCACCACCGGCGTGGCGCGGCTGCACTCGGGCGGCAAACGGCTGACCGGGGCCAGAGGCATGGACAGGCTGGGACATCCTGTGCCTGTACAGGCGGATCCGGACGGAAATACGGTTCTTCTCAAGTACCCGAACGATCCGGACGGAGTCATCGTTCGCATCGGCTGGGAGTGATACAACGTCATTATCAAGGGAACAACCTGCCTGCTCAAACCGACAAACGGAATAAAGCGTTCAACCATCTAACGCCTGAACGCCCTGACGCCTGAACAAACCGTGTCACAGGGCGTAATATGGTTCGTTGTTTGCGTATAGGCAAAGTGGTAGACATCGGTTCTCCGTCGTTGCGGAGCCGTGTAACCTTTACCGATACAAATCTGTCGAACATATACCGATAATCCAGTATTCGCCTGCATTATTGCCGGGAAGACGCCTCCCAAAAGCACTGGCAGGTTGAGAGCATCTGTGTTATCATGCGAGAAATAGGGCGTCCGCCGTTACTCTCGGCACTGTCGCCGCTGTAGGGCGTCCTTCGCTCCAGCCGGAGCCTGGATCGCCACCCTGAAATTGCGCGGTTTTGACATCGCCGTCACCGTCTCGGAGGACAGGAAACTACGTCCGCCGGGGCTTTTTTTGTTCGCTTGCAACAAGATCGATCTATTTTGTTTCGCTGACACATAGCGTGTGTCTCTCGGACCGGCGAGCATCCGACCGCTCTCGGGGACTGAAGCGGACCGCGCAGGAGAATGGAGTACAGAACATGGGGGCCATCAAACCTTCCGATTTTCTGAAACAGGTGGAAGAGCAGCGCAGCCAGGAACGCGCCCTGGCCTGGGAAGGCACATTCGCCGATTATATGGAGATCGTCTCCAAACGACCCCAGGTCGCGGACCTGGCCCATGCGCGCCTGTATAATATGATCATGTCTTCCGGGGTGGAAGACTCCGGGGATGGACGCACCCGCAAGTATAAGTTTTTCCTGGACGACCTCTATGGAGTCGAACGCACCCTGCAGCAGCTGGTCGAAGAGTATCTGAATCCGGCCTCGCGCCGGCTGGATATCCGTAAGCGCATTCTGATGCTCGTCGGGCCTGTCGGCGGAGGCAAATCCACCCTTGTCACCCTGATCAAGAAAGGGCTGCAAAACTACAGCAAGACCGACGAGGGCGCCACCTATGCCATCAAAGGCTGCCCGATGCACGAAGAGCCGCTGCATCTCATTCCGGACGAGATGCGCCCCGATTTCAAGCGCAACTTCGGCGTCTATGTCGAGGGCGATCTCTGCCCGGTCTGCCGCTATCGTCTGGATCACGAGTGGGAAAACAATATCGAGAACGTACCGGTGCACCGCATCTTTCTCTCCGAGAAGACCCGTATCGGCATCGGAACCTTCAAGCCCGCCGACCCGAAAAGCCAGGATGTGGCGGAACTGACCGGCAGCGTCAATATCCAGGCGCTGACCGAGTACGGTCAGGAGTCCGATCCTCGCGCCTACAACTTCGATGGGGAGCTCAATATCGCCAATCGGGGCGCCATGGAGTTCATCGAGATGCTGAAGGCGGAGAAACGGTTCCTGTATGAGCTCAATACGGTCGCAGGCGAGCAGACCATCAAGGCCAGCCGCTTTGCGCTGATCTACTGTGATGTCGCTGTGATCGCACACACCAATGAGTACGAATACAACTCCTACTTCTCCAACAAAGAGAACGAGGCGATGATCGACCGCATCTTTGTGGTCAAAGTGCCCTATAACCTGCGAGTCAGCGAAGAGGTGCGGATCTATGAGAAGCTGATCGGACAGAGCGATGTACAGGATCAGCCTCAAAATCTGGACCTGGCCGGCATCCATATCGCGCCCTATACCCTGAAAGTGGCCTCGATGTTTGCGATCCTGACCCGCCTGAAAGCCAGCAAAAAAGCCGGGATGAGCCTGGCCACCAAGATGAAGCTCTACGACGGCGAGAAACAGGTCGGCGATTGGGACCAGCGCCATGTCAAGGAGCTGCACGATGAGTACCTGGACGAAGGAATGAACGGCGTGTCGCCGCGCTTTATCATCAACCGGATCTCCTCCGCGCTGGTCAAGGGTGGCAAAGCCTATGTGACGCCGATCGATGTGCTGCGCTCTCTGCGCGACGGCATCACCGAATATACCAACAATGAAGAGGAGCGGCGAAAACTGCTCGGCTTCATCGATGAGGTTCGCAAAGAGTTCGACGAGACGGCCAAAAAAGAGGTGCAGCGCGCCTTTGTCTACTCCTACGAGGAGTCGGCCAAAACGCTGCTGGACAACTTTATCGACAACGTGGAGGCCTACTGCAACCGTGAAAAGATCAAGCATCCGATCACCGGAGAGGATGTGGACCCGGATGAGCGGCTGATGCGCTCCATTGAGGAGCAGATCGGGGTCACGGAGAACGCCAAGCGGGAGTTCCGCGAGGGCATCATGCGCTCGGTCGCCAGCCTGATGCGGCGTGGACAGACCTTTACGGTCTCCTCGGATGAGCGGCTGAAAGAGGCCATCGAGAAGAAGCTGTTTGCCGACCTCAAGGACATCGTCAAGATCACGACCAGCACCAAGACGCCGGACGATGTGCAGCTCAAAAAGGTCAATGAGGTCGTGGATCGGATGTGCAAAGAGCAGGGCTACACGCCGGAGTCCGCCAACGAACTCCTGCGCTATGTAGGCACACTGCTAAATCGGTAAGGATGATAAGAGGTGAGTTTCGATGCCGCAATTTTCGTTGAGCACCGATAGTTGGGACCTGCACCGCAGGGCGGAGCGGGATCGCCAGCGCCATAACGACAAGGTCAAAGAGGTCATCAAGAAGAACCTGGGTGACATCATCAGCCAGCAGGACATCATCACGGCCGAGAACGGGAAGATCGTCAAGATCCCTGTGCGCGGCCTGGAGCTGCCGCGCATCCGTTTCGACAACGAGGAGCGGGAGCGCATCGGGCAGGGCAATGGCGGAACCAAACCGGGCGATATTCTGGGCCGCGCTCCTCAGAAGGGCCAGGGGACCGGTAAGGAGGCCGGCCAGGAGCCGGGCGTAGACTTCTACGAGGCGGAGCTGACCCTGGAAGAGTTGACGGCCCTGGTCTTTGAAGACCTGCACCTGCCCAATCTGGAGGAGAAGGGCATCAAGCAGATCCTGTCGGAACATGCCGAGTTCAACAGCATCAGCAAGCGCGGCATCACCAGCAACCTGGACCGTAAGCGAACGCTGCTGGAAGCCTACAAACGCAATGCGCGTGAAGGCAAACCCGGCTGGCAGGTCCGCAACGAAGACCGCCGCTACAAGACCTGGGAGATCGTGACCGAGCCGCAGCGCAATGCGGTCATCTTCGCCATGCGCGACGTGTCCGGCTCGATGGGTGAGTTTGAAGCCTATGTCTGCCGCTCGTTCTACTTCTGGATGCTGCGGTTCCTGCGGAAGAAGTACGCCAATGCGGAGATCGTCTTTATCACCTGCCACACGGAGGCCAAAGAGGTGGATGAGCACGCCTTCTTCGGCCTGGGCGATTCGGGCGGCACCAAGATGAGCGAAGCCTACAAGCTGGCGATGCGGATCATCGAGAAGCGCTATAATCCGCGTGAATGGAACATCTATCCGTTCCTGTTCTCGGACGGCTACAACTGGGGCGACGCCGAGTGCGTCGAGCTGGTCAAGAAGATGGTCGAGATCTCCAATCTGATCGGCTACGGCGAGATCGCCAACGACATCTGGAGCCAGTCTCCCCACTTTGCGCCGCTCGGACAGGCGTATCAGGAGGCCTTTGCCGACGATAGGCGCGTGTGCCTGGTCAAGATCAACTCTAAAGAGGATGTCTGGCCCGCTCTGCAAAAGTTCTTCAGCAAACACCCGGAGCTGCAGGCCGTTTAACACCCGCTTCCAGCAAGAGGGGCAGCGATTTGAAATGTAATGATTTTCAAAATTGCCTGTCCCTTTTTGCCTTCCTCAATCGTCTATAGAGTGAGAGAGCTTTCTCTCCCATAGAACGCAGACTGTCCCCCTCATTTTCAATTTTCCCTTGATGGGAATTGATTCGACAGGATACTGTGGATGGTTCTGAATACACCGGTTCCTTCCAACTCCATTAGGGATTGCCTCCTGCAGAATCTGCGAGGCAAGGTCCGAATTTTAGATGCGCCACTCGCAGATGCGGACGACGCGCTACAGGAAGCCTGCGTCCGCTTTATGGAGCAAGCAGAAATCCATGCATGGGAGGAGAACCGAATCCTCGCCTGGCTATTGGCGACGGCCTGGAACTACCTGCTCGACCTGTACAAAAAGCAGAACCGTTGTATTCCACTCTACGAGGATGATGCCGCCAATGCCGCCAATGCCGCCAATGCCGAGACTTCAATGGAAGAGTTGATAGTCTGGCACATCGCCTGGGAAAGAGCATTCGACAGGCTCTCGTCAGAAGATCGCAGATTACTTCAAAAGAAAGAGGCAGGTCTGACCAACCCTGAAATTGCCGCCGAACGTGATCTGCCAGTTGAAACGATCAAAAAGCGGGATCAACGCGCCACCGAACGTTTCCGCAGACAACTGGCTGTCCAGGGTATCGAGATCCCTACCAGAAAAGTCCATTGAACTTCCCACGTTCGATTTCCATTCAGACTTCAACACTCTTTGGAAAATAGGAGGTACTTGCAATCAGTCAGTTTACACGAGTGAAGCACCATTGAAGCGACGCCTGCTTCAGCGACCAATCAGCGTTGATACACATGATCGGAGATGATAAAGGATGAAACGCCTATTTTGTTTTGTGGTTCTATGTGCGACAGCATTTTGTCTAAGTGGTTCTGCCCTTGCACAGAACATCTTTGTCAGAACCGGGGCAACAGCTAGCCAGTTGACGGGTACCGGTTCGACCGGATCGGCAGGCTGGGGAGAGGTACTGAGCAACGGGCATCTCATTTGCACAGCGGATGCCGGCAGTGACGGTACCCAAAACGCAGGATCGGCAACAAGTTACTATGAGATGACCACCACCTGGACGTGGGTGGGCGGAGGGCCAGTACCTAATCCCGCCGGTTTTACGGGACACGGCACTCTTACCACCTCATCAGGAGGAACTGGATCGGCAAGCGCAACTGTGGACGGAGGAACCGACTTCGGATTTTCTATTACAACACCTCCCTCTGCCAACGGAACTTACACAAATCCTGGCACTTTTACCCCGATAAGCGGTGAAGTTACCGCTCGCATCAAGGCAAAAGCAGTAGCATCAAAGACCACTGGAACCGGTACAGCCTCTTCAAGTAGTGATGTTTGGGTGACCTACCCTTGAGCCTTATACTTCCGATGGGCCATTCCATTTCGAAACAGGCTACAGGAGATAAAGCAAGGACATCCTACAACAATAACCGGAGATTACTTCCTCTCAGGTTGTAATTCGTCATGAGAGAGTAAGGTGTGGTTCGAACCACACCTTACTCTCTCATTCCTGCCAGATCTCCGAAGAAAGGAGGCTTTGTATATGTCAAACAACATCTGGACTATCCACCGGCTCTTCCTGCCCACTTGCCTTATTGTGCTACTGGGCCTCTGCAGCCGGTCTATGTCGCAGCAGAGTACATCAACGAAATATCCGGACCGCCATTTTCTGGATGCTGCCTTTGAAATGAGTCTGCAGCACGCGACAATGCCGCAGATCGTACAGAAACTGAGTGAAACAGCGCATCTTTCCATTCTGGTAGATGGTGAGCCGAACCGAAATCTTGCAAATTTCAAGTTCAAGGCTCCCGCGCGGGACCTGCTCGACAGGCTGGGTGAAACATTCGACTATGACTGGACGCTGACCAGAGCGAACGTCGTCCTTTTCAGGAAGAGATTTACCGTCCGTGGAGAAAGGCCGCAGACTCATCTCAAGGAGATGCAGCAGTTAATGAAGGATATTGTCGCCACGTTCGATCTCGCTCCAAGAGTCGCCCCTGGAGATGCCGTTTCTCCCATGATCCAACAACTGGCTCAGACTTTCACGCCCGAACAGAGGGCGATCCTCAATGATGGTAACAAATTGTCCGCCGGCGCGCTTCTTCCTGATCAGTTATCACTTCTCAACTCCGCTATTCTTGCCAACACCTTCAGCGAGTTGGAAGAAAAACTAGGTCACTATGCGCCTCTTGTCTCAGGATTAGAGTCCTCCTATCTGGTTGTCAAAGAGCAGGCAGGCGTCGCGCAAACGTCGTCACCGCGCCGGGACTATATTCTGGTTGTCCGGGACAAAAACAAGCGGCTCTTGAGCCACTATTTCTTGACACGGTTAGTCAACGACTAGGAGATATCAATGAAACAGACAGTACCATCTCCCCCAAACAAAGGAGCGAACTTTGCGTTCGGAATATGTCTTCTCCTGTTGGTATCTCTTCCCGGCAAGGCTCAACAGATCTCAACGGATGAAAACGTACAGAAGCTCAAAACGCCTGTACATTTGAACCTCGGTAAAACCACTCTCGCTGCTGTCGCCCTGCGCCTCACCGAGCAGTGCGGCGTGACCATAGAACCGGCAGAGTATCTCAAAGAGAGAGAGATGGTCGTTCAGATGGATGGAATCAGCGCGCGCGCAGCGCTGGAGGCGCTGTCGGAATTGAACGACTGGGCGTGGAAGGAGACGAAGGAGAAACATATCCTTATCGCAAGGAAAGTATCGCGTCTGCCTGTAAAGCCAGCCTACATCTGGCGGCGCATTCATACCGCCCTTCCGCGTGATGTACGCGATTATCTCGGCGTTGAGATGCGCGCGGAAAATCCTGACGATTTTAAGAACCCTCTAGATAATACGGACCAGCAAAAAGCACAAAAACTAGAGGAAGATCGCGTCAAACTGTTTCGTCTGTTTAAAGATACGCAGATAGAACTCTACGATTCCCTACCCAAGACTATCTATACCGGAGAGCCATATGCCTACGAAAAGATGTCGGAAAGCCAGAAAAGCAATCTACTGGTGCAGACCTTTTTCCCCGTCTTCTATCTCTTTATATCGCGAGGCAAGGAGTTCATGCTTGGCGATTTCTTGCCTTATGTGCATGATCCTCGCACAGCAATATTGGGACTAAAAGGTAACCTATTGGAAGTGAACATAGTGTTAAATGTCCCCAACGGTCAATGGAGTGCGGGGTTTCAGGTTGAAGTGCATTAAGAAAGGAGCCGATCGTGGAAGAGAACGGCATTGTGCCAGGGCGATTTACGATTTTCAGCACGTTTATGCTTCTCTGCGCCTGCCTAGTGCAAAATCCTGTGGATCCAGGAGCGGTTGTACAGATCGCCGCCGGAAAGTCAGCGGAAACCGGTCTTGCGAACACCGCGTGGCCTCGCTACCGTGGAAATGCCCAGAATACCGGCAGAAGCAGGAATAGTTCCCGGCCGAATGCGGTTCCATGGACGATCGAGACGATTGGCAAGAATGTGTGCGCCTCTCCGGCCGTTGGAGACGATGGTACGGTATTTATCGGCGCCGATGACCTTTATGCGATCGACGGAGCGACCGAGAAAAAGAGGTGGGTGGTCCATACGGGTTACTATGGTAATCATGCCCCCGTATTGGGGTTGAACGGCGTAATTTACGACTATGGTCTGGCGCTGGACGACAAGGGAAGAACCACGGGAGCGATCGTGGGGATGGACGCGCAAACGGGCAGAGTTCGTTGGAAGACGGCCTGCGGCCACTTTTTCTATGGCTCGCCCTGTGTCGGCGCGGATGGCACCGTATACGTCGCAACCATGGGAGGCATTCTCTATGCGCTAGATGGGAAGACCGGCAAAAGCCGCTGGACAAAGAATTTCCAAAATGGGATGTGTACCTGCCCTGCCCTCGGTTCCGATGGCACTCTCTATGTTTCCGGAGACCACTATTTGTATGCGCTGGATTCGCAAACGGGCATGGAGAAGTGGAAATACGATGGCGAGCGCACCTTCTTGACGATGCCGACGCTCGACGATAAAGGCACACTGTACTGCCTGCTGGGGAACAAATTGGTTCCAGGATACTACCTCGTGGCTCTCGATTGCTCTACAGGCAAGCAGAAATGGAAAGTAGAGATGCCTGAGACAGACTACCGGCCCCCTTGTCTTTCGCCCGACGGAACGCTCTATGTGGTGCTTTATGAGTATGGCATTGTTGCTTACAATAGCAGCAATGGGCGCGAGAAATGGCGTCGACCAACCGGACAGCGAACGTATGAGCCTACGCTCGGATCGGAAAACGCCCTCTACACATTTCTTGATGACGGTACTCTGTTGGCGCTCGAGCAGAACAGCGGCAGGATCCGATTTTCGCGCAATTTCGGCTCCAGAGTAAGAGGCGCGCCTGCGGTAGCGAATGGGTTGCTCTATTTTGCTACCGAGGAGGGCATGATTTACGCCGTAAGCGAAAAGGATGGCAGTACAGGGCCTGTCATGTCCGATTTCCGGCGTTGATTAACGTTCAGTAATCTGACCTGGAATGAGTATCATCTTCATTCCAGGTCTTCGTCATCAAAAGCCAGGTAACCTAATGAAAAGAAGACTTCATGGTGTCCTACGTTCGCTTCTCCTTGCCGGTATTCTGCTCCTTCAGCCGGTAATACCTCTTCCGGCTCAACAGCCTCTTCCGATACCTCCGCTTCCCAAAGACCTGGAAACGAAATCGCTTGAATTTGCCGCACAGAAACAGTCTCTGGCGGATATGGTCGCTTCGCTATCGCGGCAGATAGGACGTAGCATCGTCGTAGATGATGAACCGCTGCTGAAGCAGGCTGAAATTGAGGTCAAGGGAACGGCCAAAGAGATTCTGGACAAAGTGGCCGACCTCTTCGACTACTCTTGGTCAGTGAACAAGCGAGGCGCAGTCATCATGGTCAAACGATATAAGGATCCGCTGGAATACCCCCAGATGAACCTGCCGGATTTGAAGCGCATGGCGAAGGACGCGCTTACCGTGCTGAAATTCCGAAATTTTGGAGTTGCAGCGGAACGTGATCCTTCGCTTCTGAATTCGCTCTATACCTCCTTCACTCCAGAACAAAAACAACGCCTGATCAGCGGCCAAACACTCTATGGAAAGGAATTGACCAGGGAACAACGCGACCTCATCGAGGCAGCCTCAATCAATGTCAGTTTCGGAGAACTTCCTATCCTCTGGGGTTTGCTGGAAAATGAATTGAACGCATTGCATTCCTCCATGTTGCAATTGGGAGATGATGGCGAAGTCGCGGCTCAAATTGCAAAGATGAAAAACGTACCCACCGACAAACAGTTTACTTTCAAGCTTGCCAATGGGAAGAGCAACGATCCGAATCAGCTCACTTATTGCTGGAAAGATACCTTTGGGATGCAACAATACAATCCTTTATCAACCCATTCCATACTGATGCTCAGAGGACCAAGAAGGAGATAGATCTATGTTTTGCAATTCGCGAATGTTTTTTCTTTTCTGTTTTGCTCTATTTCTGACAGCAATCACTCTGCCTGTGAATGCCTTCTCACAACAAACTTTTACCAAAGAAACCGAAGCAAAGCTACAAATGAAAGTGCAATTGCGGCTTGGCAGCACAACATTGGAAACAGTGACGGCATCTCTATCAAAACAATCAGGTCTGAAAATCCAGGCAGTAGACTACCTCAAGCCGCATAAGATGATCGTACAAATAGACGAGATGTGTGTTGCGGACGCATTGAATACCCTGGCGGAACTCAATGAGTGGAGATGGGTTGAGACCGATAAAGGTGTACTCCTGATAATGCGTCCTCTGCCCAGAATGCCTCAGAGCTATGTTGAGGCTTCTGCTGCCTTACAATCGGTACTCCCAAAAGCATTTCGTACCTTTCTTGGAGTTGGAGTTTCTCCTGACGCACCGGAAAATGATAGGGAACGCCGTCTGAAGGAAGCCGGAGCTTTTGACGGTGTGACGAATAAGCGGATAGAAAAGCGTATCAGCACTCTGATTAACAAGCATCTTGATATGCTGCGAGAGAGTATAAACCAACAAGACAAGGAGGCGAAGCAGTTGTCCTATGCCAAAATGACGCCTGATCAGAAGGAGAGTCTGCTAATTGCACTGGTAGGCGGCGCGCTGGGAGAATTGAATCTCAACCATTACTATCTTGTCCGGAACCACGTGTATCCCTACCAGCTCGACACGAACAAGGCGGAAATAACGGTGAAAAATGGCCTTCTAAATATTGGTGCTACCTCAACTTCAGCAAACGGGAAGGGGACACTTTACATGGGTTTTGGCGTCGGAATCCCTGGGCTCCCTTCCACACCACCGAAAATCCCTGTGCCGGAGCGTCCTTAGTCGACGATGGCTAGAGTTTAGATTTAATAAGCCGCTTTTGTGCGATCTCAATGGGAGAGGGGGACGGGGGATAAGCGAAGCCACGGGGGCGCATTTTCAAGAGAGAACACAGCGAAAGCCGTAGTCGAGATTACCGGTTTGTGGATCGCTTTTATGGCGGCGGGAGACGCGAAAGTCTTCCGGGCAGGAGTAGAGCCAGGAACCGCCTCGCAAAACACGGTAAAATCCGACATCCGGACCTATCGGGTTCTGATCCGGACTGTTCTGATAGCCGCTCTCATCATACCAGTCGGCGCACCACTCCCAGACATTACCTGCCATGTCCAGCACTCCATAGGGACTGGCGCCCTGAGGATAACGGCCTACCTCAGAGGCGCTGCGACGGTCCTCCTCGGATTCGGCGTTGGCGCATCGGGTACAGTCCCATACATCTCCCCACGGATATTTGCGGCCATCCGTACCACGCGCCGCCTTCTCCCACTGCGCTTCGGTCGGAAGCCTGCCGCCTGCCCAGCGGCAGTAGGCAATCGCATCGAGCCAGGTCACATTGACGATGGGCTGATCCTCCTGCCAATGGAAAAGAGGTTCCGGAACCATCTTACGGCCTGTCTCCCGACAGAACCGGCGATACTGCGCAACCGTCACCGGATTTCTGTAGATAGCGTAGCCTCCCAGAAAGATCCGGCAGGGCGGCTGTTCATCGTCCTGTTCCTGACTGCCCATCAGAAACTCGCCTGCCGGTATCCGGAGCATCTCGGCCCCATCTTTTTGATTCCGTCTCTCCGTTTCAAGCGGGATCGAGCCGGGCGCGCCTCCTCCGGCAGCCTGAATCGGCGCGGAGGGAGCAGGCGCAATGGGCAGGACATCCGGGAGGGCCTCTCCGCCCAGGGTTGGAAGCTCTTCCCGGAGGGAGGACTGCAACACGGTCCTTTCGTCTGATAGCGTCTGCGCTCCTCCACCCTCCGCCGGAGGAGCGGTCGAACCGGAAACCGGCGGCAGAGGGCTGTCGGATTCGTCTCTCTGTTTCTGCTCTATGGCCGGTCGCTGCGAAAGAGAGCGCCACACCCGTCTGAGCCGCGTGAGAAAGCGCTGCAAGAGGCCGGGCTGTTGGACCGGCCCCTGCATGGGCGGCCCGACAGGAGCAGGAGAGGGAGCCGACGCGCGACGGCGTGGGGTGGAGGGAGAGACTGTTGCCGGTTCGGGAGCGGCCTGCGGCGCGACGGGAGGTGAAGGAAGCGGAGGCAAAACCGAGGGAGGCTCCACGACCGGCATCTTCAGCGAGCGATCGATGATCGATTCCTCGGAGAGAGACTCCTCCTGCATTTCGGCGCGCTCCGCCTTTGCCGCAAGCGCCTCCCGGGGAGTGTGACCGGCCGGCAGATACGTCTTCTCCTCCAGAGGAAAGGAGGCTTCCTGATCGGACCGCTCAGGAGCGCTCTGAGGAGAGGAGATGGCAGAGCGCATGGCAGCGGCATCGGGGAATCGGCGGGCCGGATCCTTGCTGAGCGCTCGGGACACGATCTCAGCCAGAGGAGCGGGAACCGAATCGGGAAGCGGATCCGGCTCTTCCTGTTGAATGGCGCGTATCAGGGGTGCAATGGCCTTGTGTGGAAAAGGCGGCCTGCCCTGGATCATCAGATAGAGGATCACCCCGGCAGCCCACAGGTCGGCCTGTCGGGAGTAGCAGCCGTTGAGCGATTCCGGGGACATATAGGCATACGTTCCAGCCGGCATTTCGGTCTGAAACGTGGTTTCAAACAGCCGGGCGATGCCGAAGTCGGTCAGACGCGGCCTCTCGTCCTGCAGCAGAACATTGGCGGGTTTGAGATCGCGGTGCAGCAGGGGAATCGCATGCAGATGCTCCAGGCCCGCCAGGATCCCCTCCATCATCGTCCTCGCCGCTTCCGCCGTGGGCGCCGCGCCGTCATGGAGTTTCAGCCAGTCCTGAAGCGTTCCTCCCGAAGCAAATTCACTGACAAAAACCAGCTGCCCGTCATACTCCGCCATCTCGATCAGCGGCAATACATTGGGATGTCCGCTCGCTTTGCGCCAGGCTTCGAACTCCTGACGCAGCAGCTCCATATCCGGGTAGGTCTCCAGCGGCAGACTGAGCGCGACCTGCTTTATGCCGTCCGCGTCCTTCTGCTCGGCAAGCCAGACCTCCTTGAACGCGCCGCGTCCAAGTTCATGCTGCAGGATATAGGGGCCGATTCGGTCGCTCTGACGCAGCATAGGCGGACTTCCCGCGATCTATTTGGAGACGTCCTCGATCTGCCGTTTCAGGCCGACCTGACCGATGGTGTCGCACATCTGGTCGGCGAGGTCTTTCAGGCTTTTGCCCTGCGCCTGTGCATCCTGTTCCGAGAGCATCGTGATACCACGCACAAGCACACGGTTTTTGGCCGGGTTCAGGCGCACCTGCCACGGCTGCAGGCCTGTGTCGAACATCTCGTTCAACTGTTTGGCGATCTGCTGGCCTCGCTCCTCCGCAGTCAGGTCATCGGCGGCGATCACACGGAACAGCGGCAGGCCGCGCATCTTGAGTTCAGCCACGTCCCGCCCGTTCGCACCGCCGCCTTTGATCAGCGTCACCATGACCTTCTGCATCGGGTCCACATCGCTGAGTTTAATCGCAATTTTAAGCTCGTCCAACAGCTTCTTGGCCGCCGCGACACGATCTGCACCTGCCGGGTGGGTCCGGAAGATACCCATATCGCCATAGGTATGATTGCGCTCATCCGCCGCCAGCCGCAGCATAAAACTGTAGAGGCCGGCAGGTCTATATTTTGTATACGTCAGCAGCAGCAGGCCGCTATGATCGGCGTCCTTCTCCGCTTCGATCCCATAGGTGTTCAGTTTAGCGACGGTATAGAGTTGGGAGGTGATCACCAGGTTTCCCAGATCCGCTGCGCTGGAGTGGCTCAAGATGATCGCTGCCGCCAGCGCCGGCAGCAGGACATTCTGGATCTTGCTCTGCTCGCGCATCAGCTTCACCATGTGGTGGTGCGAAGCATGGGAGATCTCATGCGCCAGAACGCCTGCCAGCTCATCGTCCGAATGGACATAGTCCAGCAGACCTTTATTGATGTAGATGAACCCGCCGGGCAGCGAGTAGGCATTGACATCCTTATCATCCACGATCTTGAAGGTATAGTTGAACTGTTTGAGTTGGGAACTGCCCCAGAGGGCCGGGATAGACGTCTTGTTTGCGACGGCGGCAATCTCTTGCCCGATGCGATTGACGCGCTCCAGCAGAGCGGCATCGGTTACCAGGCGAACGTGCTTATCGTTGTCTTCCGCGTTCTCTCTCCCGATCTTAACCTCGTTATCCTCGGTCAGGACCGGCGCGGATTTGGTCTTGTCGGTTTTGTCCGCCGTCTTGCTTCCCGCGGGCGTGTTCTGCTTTTCGGCATACGCCGCAGGCACGCTTGTAAGCGCCGCCCATGCCAGCACGCTCACAATAGCACCCACCCAGAGCGGGAAGGGCCGGTAAGACGAACGTCGAGGCGACACACGGGAAACTTCTATCATAGCAACGCACCTCCTGACGACAAGACTCGAACCGGTGATTATCCTACATTATAACACACCCTCATTGCGGAAGCAAATCTTCTGTCTCCCCATCGACCCAGGTCAGTTTGGCGTCCAGTATGCCTTCCGTGAGCAGAATCCGGAGGGCAGCGGCTCCTTCGACTTCCCCGCTCGTACCATCCGGCTTAAGCCCCAGACTGATATAGAGGCCATCCAGCGAATCGGCCCGGCTGCAGGTAATCGAGATCCTCCGCCCCAGCGCCACCAGCTCCAGTGTAGAGGGAAAGAGCTCTGTGCGCTGCATCGTCTTCTGCCCGGTCACGCTGGTGATATAGCGAGAGAGTGTGGCGCGCACAATCGCGCTGCCGCTCCCGCTCTGCTCCGGAGTTTCGATATCGAGCGACAGACTCTCGATATCGATCTGTGGAACGGCCTGGTCGTTGAGAAACAGAGAGTAGGTCATGGGGCTGAGGCTGGTTACAATGATCTGCACCAGCCCCCCACCCTCGATACGCGCCACATCGCTTGCCGACCGACGGCGCGGCTCCGCTCCATTGTTGCTGCCTTGCGCAGGTTTGCCGAACACGGTGTCTCCTTTACCCTGTGGCGATCAACTATAAGATGTGTAACGCAGCCCTCTCGAGCGGAAGAAAATTCTGCTGATAAGCCAGATCACAAAGCCGAAGATCAGCAGGCCGAACAGGAAATTCAGGAAGCTGAACCCGCCGGGAACATAGGCGCCGACACTCTCATCGTAGTAGGGCCGGCTGTAGTAGAAGGCGGGATGGAACGGAGTATAGAAGTACCAGGCCGGGTGATACCAGTAGTCTCCAAAGCCGCCATAATAGACCGCATGATAGGACGTGCCCCCATACAGATAGGGTCTGGTCACATAAGAGCGGCCACCGTAAGTGACGGAACGGGAACTGGTAAATGAGGACCTGCCCATAGAGCCGCTGCGCCCAAAGGAGCCGCCCGAGGAGCTGCTGCCGATCGATCGGTTGCTGCCGAAAGAGCCGCCGGAGCGTCCGGAAGAGGTGGAGCCGCCGCCAAACGAACTGCTGCCGGAGCGGCCGCTTCCCAGGGAACTTCCACCGGAGGATCTGCCGCTGCCAAACGAACTGCCGCCGGAAGAGCGTCCGCCGCCAAAGGAGCTGCCGCCACCGCCAAACGAACGACCGCCGCCGAAAGAGCCGCCGCCGCCCCCGCGCCGCTGTGCCTCCGCCAGGTGCAGCGGGAACGCAATCAGCAGGGCCAGTAAGCCGAAGACCATCAGGCGCGCCCAGCGCGCCGAAGTAAAGGTTGTTGTGTTTTTCATTGTACTCGATGGTACCTCATAAGCGTGTCAGATCAGATTGTAAGTCGCGATCTCATCCGATCCGAACCAGTGTGCATTGTAGAGCGTGACATTGCCCTGAACGACATTGTCCACCGCATTTATATCTACGTAGATATCCATCACATTGTTCGTAATATGACGGCCATTTAACCACACCTGCGTAAACTCAAATGCGAAGAAGGGATGTGTGTTTTCAATCACGAGCGTATAGCCGGGAAAATTCATTTCCAGGCGCCCCGGGAAAATGCCGATCTGCTGCTGTGGATCGTCCTGCGGGCGCACAATCGCGGTGATCTCACCGCCATCGGCAATACCTCCCGAATAGGGATTGCCATAATCGTCCCGACCGGCATGCAGTTCGACGAAGAGTTGGGCAGCGAACACTTCACCCCCATTGTTAAACAGCGTAGTGCTGTCCCAATCTCCTCCCGTGCTGAAGACCATGTTGTTCATTCGGTTCAAACTCCTGTCTGATCTCTCCTGAGTAGGGGCGAGACAACCCCGCCCGGTCTCCCTCTCTTCTCGCCCAGGGCCGGGCCACCTCGGCCCGATAGCCTGAACTCTATGGGGAAGGCGTCAGCGACGCCTGCTGCCACCAAAAGATCCGCCCGAGGAGCGTCCGCCCCCGAACGAACTTCCGCTGCTGCCAGAGGAGCGTCCGCCAAACGAACTGCCGCCGGAAGAGCGGCCGCCGAAAGAGCCGCTGCCGCCGGTCGAGCGCGATCCCCCGAAAGAGCTGCCCGAGGAGGGCGCGGGGGTGTTACGAATCGTGGGACTGCCTCCCCCAAAGGAGCCGCTGGAACCACTGGACCCGGTCGACCTGCCGGAACCGAAGGAGCCGGAAGTACCCGATGTACCGGTAGATCTTCCGGAACCGAAGGAGCCGGATGTGCCGGTACCTCCCATGGAGCGGCCGCTGCCAAAAGAGCCGGTCGAGCCGGTTGAGCGCCCGGAACCGAAGGAGCCGGTACCTCCGTTGACTCGACCTGAGCCAAACGAGCCTGTGGAACCGCTCACTCTGCCCGAACCGAACGAGCCTGTGGAACCACTCACTCTGCCCGAACCAAAGGAACCGGTAGAACGCGGTCTATTATAACCGCTGTAGGTGGTATAGCGAATACCGGGATGGCTGGTATAGTAGGTGCGATAGGAGTTGTAAGAGTTGTAGCGCGTTCCGCCGATGCTGATGTAGTAGCTGGGCATCCAGGCAAAATGAGCGCGCGGCGTATACCCCCACATCCCGCCGTAGTAGTTCATCCCGGAGTACCAGTTCATTCCGATATAGTCGTTCCAGGAGGGAGCCAGGCTGACATAGACAGGCCGGGAGTAGGAGAAGTCGGAGGGCAGCGGATACCAGCGCGCATTGGCGTTGGCGGAGTTCTCCAGATAGTTGTCCGGCCGCAGATAGAGGACCGGCGAATCGCCCTCATTGACAAAGTAGGGCTGCCCTGTTGCGCTGCGCCCGAAGCGCATCACATTCAGGTTCTGATTGACAAAAGGCACCAGGATGGTCTCGCCGGTCTGTGCGATGATCTGGTAGCCGCCCTGATCAAAGAGGGTGCGGGCGACAGGAACCTGCTGTCCGTTCGGCACATCCTGCCACTGAAACACACCGGCAGTGGGCGCCCCGCTGCTGGAGGTCGTCATGCCCCCGCTGATAGGCGGCGCCTGCGCCACAGGCTGTTGTACATAGACCGTACGTGAGCAGCCGACCAGCCCCAGCGTACCGACAACCATGGCGGCGGCAAGGAGAGAAGTGTTTCTCATCAAACATCATCCTTTCAAGAAAGGTCTGTCCAAGTGACATGAGTGGCATGGCGCGTTGTCCTGCCCCGCCTGCCCAAGATACTACGTGAAGGGTATTTTCCGGTTGCAGGT
>JADMIO011280090.1_pt1 | contig 19787 bp, 18 predicted proteins | sample 8958161 | NCBI WGS metagenome assembly JADMIO01 (sample SAMN16585339, study PRJNA669376) | soil metagenome | isolation source: Crop rotation soil | place: USA: Cullars Rotation, Alabama | collected 2011
GCCGCGACTTCAAGTCACGTGAATTCCAAGCTTCGGATCCCACTGTGCTGGAAAGCCGTGTTGATGAGCATGGGTATGATGATGATGCCTCCCGCGACAATTGCGCTCCCCCTAAAACTGTTATTGTTCGTGTTGGTTGATGGTTGGGGATTGGTTACGCGCTCTTTGCTCCAAAGCTTTGCCACCTAAGAGATGAATCCCGAATTTGCAGTCGAACTCGTTAAAACCATGATTTTTCAGGCGCTCATGCTGGCAGCGCCGATTCTGATCACGGCTCTGGTGATTGGCCTTGGAGTAAGTCTGTTTCAAGCGGTGACTTCGATTCATGAACAGACACTTTCCTTCGTGCCGAAGGTGCTCGGAATCGTGGTTATGCTAATCATCACGCTGCCTTGGATGCTTCGCTCGACGATCGAGTTTACCACGATGCTGATCGAAAAAATTCCGCAGATGGTGCGTTAACGCTGTGTTTCCGGACCTCACAACGTGGTTTATTATCTTCGTACGATTTACTTCGTATCTGCTTGTCTTCCCGGTAACGGCTGTCCAGGGCATTCCGCTGATCCTGAGGTTCGCCTTTTCCGCGCTGGCAGCCTTCCTCATCATGCCCATGGTTCCGGCCGTCGCGTTGCAAGATGCATCCCTCCATCAACTTTTCGGCATTCTTTTCATCGAAGTGAGCATCGGGCTGACCCTCGGAATGCTCGCGCGTTTCCTGTTCTATGCCGTGGAAATTGCGGGCAGTCTGATCTCGACGGAAAGCGGGCTGATGCTCTCCTCAAACTTTAACCCGATCACCAGTTCGTTCGGTTCCCCCCCGGGAGTGCTCCTCCATTGGATGACACTGATTCTCCTGCTGACACTTGATCTACACCATTGGATCATTGTTGGTTTGCAGCGTAGCTATGAAATCGTTCCTGTCGGCGGCGCGCACCTGAGCGAGCTGTTGCTGAGCGATGTGGTGCACCGCGCTTCAGGTATGTTTGTGATCGCCCTGCAAATGACCGCTCCGATCCTCGCCGCCTCCTTCCTTGTCACTCTGGTTTTCTCCTTACTCGGCCGCGCGGTGCCACAAATGAACGTGTTCAGCGAGAGCTTTCCTGTGAGAACAATCGCGGGTCTCGCGGTCTTTGGCCTCACCTCCAACACGCTGGCCCAGCACATCGTCAATCATCTCAACCGCATTCCGGACGATTTCATCCGGGTCGCGCGAATGTTTGTAATGTGATCCATGAGCGAACACGCTGGCGAAAAGACAGAGCAAGCAACGCCCAAGCGCTTGGAGCAGGCGCTGAAAAAGGGCCAGTTCGCTCGCAGTGCTGAAGTTCAAACTGTCTTTGTCCTTGGCGCCGGTTTGATCGCGTTGCGGATGGCCGGAACAGATGCGTGGCAACGGCTCGCCTACGCCTTCACCGGTGTTTTCACTCACCTGCACAAGACATCCCTCGCCGAGGAGAACCTTCAACCTTACCTGATCAATGGTGTTCTCCTCTTCGCCATCTGTGTCGGTCCGGTGGTGGTTTGCACGATGATCGCCAGCTTGCTCGCGGGCGGAATACAATCGCGCTTTACAACCGCATCGGAAGCCTTGGAGCCGGATTGGAACCGGGTCAACCCTGCGAGCGGTTTTCAAAAGATTTTTTCACCGCGATCCCTCATCCCGACGGGGCTTTCACTCTTGAAACTCGGGATCATCAGCGCCGTTTGCTGGAATGCCGTTCGAAAAATCCTCCAGGACCCAATCTTTTACACCGCCATTCAACCGGCAGAAATTGCGCGTTTCCTGGCGGATACTTCTTTCCAGCTTGGCGGGCGGGTCATCCTCGTGCTCATGGCGCTCGCCGCCGCCGATTATGGCTATCAGTACTGGCGAACCAGCCGCGATTTGATGATGACCAAGGATGAGCTGAAGGAAGAGATCAAGAACGCGGAAGGGGACCCCCAGATCAAAGCCCGGCAGCGACGCCGGCGGAAAGCCAAAACCCAGCGGCAAATGTTGCAGGAAGTGCCTAAGGCAGATGTAGTTCTGACGAACCCGACACACCTTGCCATCGCACTGCGCTACGACCGAAAGACCATGAGAGCTCCGAAAATCGTGGCCAAGGGATCTCGCCTGAACGCTTTGAAAATTCGCGAAATCGCCGGCCAGCATCATGTCCCCATCATGGAGAATAAACCCTTGGCGCGCTTGCTCTTCAAGCATGGAAGGGTGGGTGGCGAGATTCCTGCTGAGCTCTATGCCGCCGTGGCGGAAGTGCTGGCCTGGGTTTATCGGGTGAATCGCTTCCGCTACTACAGCGAACAGACCCAGAGTTAAAATGGCCAAAACTAAATCGAACATCGGCTTGCTGCTGAAGCAGGGCGACCTTTGGTTGATCCTTGGCATTTTTGGGACGGTTCTCCTGCTCATCTTGCCGGTGCCGCCGGTGGTGCTGGACCTTCTGCTGACGCTCAGCATCGCTATTTCGCTGCTGGTGTTGCTCGTTATTCTTTACGTTGAGGAGCCAGCCGATTTCAGCGGGTTTCCTACGTTGCTTCTCTTTATCACGCTCTTTCGCCTCGCGCTCAACGTCGCTAGTACTCGTCTCATCCTGCTCGATGGTTACGCCGGACACATCATCGAGGCCTTCGGCAATTTCGTGGTGCGCGGCAATTACATCGTTGGGCTGGTTGTCTTTTTTATTCTCGTCCTGATTAACTTCATCGTTATCACCAAAGGCGCGGGCCGTATCGCGGAAGTCGCGGCGCGTTTCACGTTGGATGCGATGCCCGGCAAACAGATGGCCATCGACGCGGAATTAAGCGCGGGCGTAATCACCGAAGCCGAAGCTCGCAAGCGCCGCACCCGGGTCGAACAGGAGGCCGATTTTTATGGCGCCATGGATGGAGCCAGCAAGTTCGTTCGTGGTGATGCCATCGCCGCCATTCTCATCACTTTGATCAATGTTCTCGGTGGTTTCGGCATTGGCGTGATGCAACGCGGCTTTAGCGTCAGCGAATCTTTGCAGCGCTTTACGTTGCTCTCCATTGGCGATGGTCTGGTTTCGCAGGTCCCCGCGCTCATTACTTCCATGGCGGCTGGTCTGCTCGTGACGCGTGCGGCCGCGCGAAATAATCTCGGGACCGAGTTGCGCAACCAGCTTTTGTACTATCCGCGCGCGCTTTCAATCTTGAGCGGGATGATGCTGGTCATGGCCTTTGTTCCCGGCCTGCCCACCTTTCCATTTCTTGTTTTGGCTCTCTGCACCATGGCCGTCGCCCGCAAACTGAGCACCGCCAAGGCAAGGAGACCCGCCGAGGAAGCGCTCGCAAAACAAGCCGAAGCCTCCCAGAAGAAAGAACCGGAAAAGATCGAATCGTTGTTGCAGATCGACGCATTTCAGATCGAGCTCGGCTACGGCCTGGTCAATCTCGCCGACCAGCGCAAAGGGGGAGATCTGCTCGAACGCGTCACCGGCGTCCGGCGCAATTTCGCCCAGGAAATGGGCGTGGTCGTGCCGCCGATTCGTCTTCGTGATAACCTGCAGATGAAGCCAAACGAATATCGGTTCGTTCTCAAGGGAGCGCCCGCGGCCCAAGGTTCAATCATGCCGGGTTATTGGCTCGCGATGAATGCGAGTAACAGCAAGATCGTGCTCAAAGGGATTCCCACGACGGAACCGGTCTTCCAGCTTCCCGCGACCTGGATCACCGATGGTGAACGAAAGAACGCCGAGTTGGCCGGCTACACCGTGGTCGATGCCGGCTCGGTCCTTGTGACGCATCTTTCCGAGACGGTCAAGCGCCATTGTCACGAAATCCTGAGTCGTCAGGACGTTCAGAGCTTGCTGGATAACCTCAAGCAAACCCACGCTACGGTGGTTAATGAGTTGGTCCCGGCGCAGCTCAGCGTTGGCCAGGTTCAGCGCATCCTGCAAAATCTCCTCGCGGAAGGAATTTCCATCCGGAATCTTTCAACCATTCTCGAAAAGATCGGCGATTTCGCTCATCTCACCAAAAACCCGGATGAACTCGCGGAATACGCGCGGCGTGCGCTCGGAGCGCAGATTATTCGTCCGTTTCAGTCCGAGAAGGGCGCGGTGCGCGCAATCACACTGGACCCGCGCCTCGAGCAGCAAATTGCCCAGGGGCTGCGTCAAACGCCGAACGAAGTTAATCTGGTAATCGAACCAAACCTGGCTCGGCACATTATGGACAGACTCGCTCGCCTGGTCCAGCAGATGGTCGCATCGGGGCAGCAGCCGCTTTTACTTTGCGCGCCGCAAATCCGGTTGGGCTTCAAACGATTCTTCGACAGCGCTTTCGGAGAACTGGCAGTGCTCTCTTATGCGGAAATTCCTTCGCGCATCGAGGTGCAAAGCGCTGGGACCGTTGAGCTGCCGATGGCGGCATGAAATAGAATTGGGGGGTAAATGCAAGTCCACACCTTCATAGCCGAGTCTGCGAACGAAGCAGTGGATCAGATCCGCGCGCAGCTTGGTCCGGATGCAGTGGTGTTGAGCGTGCGAAAACTTCCCCGCTCGGGCGTATCGCGTCTCCTGAAGAAGGAACAAATCGAAGTTGTAGCCGGGATTGAAGAGACGCCGGCAAAAGCGCCAGTTGATCCGATCGCGCAAATCCAGGCGGAGATTAAGCAGTTGAGAGAAGAGCTCAAACGTCGCGAGCTTTCTTCGCAGGCCAATTCTCCCATCGTCGAAAAGCGCGAGAGAGTTCCAATCTCAATTGAATCCGCCGAGCGCAAAATCGAGGGCGGTATTGGCGCTCTTTTGGTTCGAACCGGCCTTCTGCCGATTTTCGCCGAGCGAATTGTCGCGGAATCCGCGGAACTGACCGCGGCGGATGTCCGTGGCGCCCCCGGGCAGATCTCGTTGGTTTCGGAGATGCTTCGCCGCGAATGGAAAGCTGATTCGCTTCAAAATGAGGCGGCCGTTCATGTCTTCGTCGGAGTGTCCGGGGCTGGCAAATCAACGGTCCTCTGCAAAATGCTGGCGCGAACCAGCCTCACTGAATCGCAGCCGGCCACAGTTTATCAACTCGATACTCTCGTAACGAATACCTCGCCGCAACCCGTTGTTTACAGCGAGATTCTAAGCGCGCAGTTTGAGCGGACTTTACCGGGCCGATTCGAATGGAGCGAACAAAACGTTTTTGTGGATGTTCCCGGAATCGCTCTCGGCGATGCGCGCAGTCTGGAAGCTCTCGCCCAAATGATTCGGACCTTCGGCGTCCCTGAGATTCATCTCGTCCTCAACGCCGCTTACGAATCGACTCACCTCCTTGAGCAGGTCCGTTTTTTCTCAAAATTGGAAATTTCCGACTTGGTCTTGACGCATCTGGATGAAGAGAACCGCTGGGGCAAAATCTGGAATCTCGTCCTCGGGACCAACCACACCATTCGCTTTCTCTCCGCCGGGCAAAATATTCCCGGTGAATTCTTCCCCGCCACGCCGGAAATCGTTCTCAATCGGCAATTTGGCGGAAAATAGGCCGTTTTTCGGCCTTTTTTCCGCATTTTCGCAGCTGGCAAACCTTCTGCTAAGCAGCGCTCGGAGTTCGCAGGAAGATGAAGAAACTGATGATTCTAGGCGCGTTAATTGGGTTCGGTGCAGGACTTTTGTTCGGTGCGGTGCAAGGGTCACCCTGGCCAGACGTTCTGTGGCGCGCTAGCATCGTTTGCTTCGCTTCAAGTTATCTCTTCCGCTGGTGGGGCCGGGCATGGCTTCGTTCGTTGCGCCAGGCGCAAGTCGAACAGCTCGCCCAACTCAACCAGGCTCCTCCTGCCTAACGTATGAAATCGAGTGCACTTTTGGAAGTTGAAGCCCGGCCCGCAAAGTCGGAGCAAGCGCTGAGCAAGGCGCAAAAGATCAAGGCCCGTTACAAGAACATGCGGCCTGGTTCAGCGGCTGAGGCCAGCATGGTTGAAGAATATCTGCCTCTGGTCAAAACCGTCGTGGGACGCCTGGCCATGTCGCTGCCTCCTCACGTTGATCCGGAAGATTTATACAGCTCGGGACTGGTCGGCCTGCTTAATGCGGTTCGCCAGTACGATCCGCTCGCCGGCAGCTCCTTCGAGAGCTACGCCAAGGTGCGGATTCGCGGCGCCATCTTCGATGAGCTTCGCCGCCTGGATTGGATTCCTCGTTCTGTCCATGAAAAGGCCCGCAAAGTTCAGGCGGTCATGGAACAGCTCGAACAAAAGTATGGACGACTGCCGAAGGAGGATGAGATCGCAAAAGCCATGAAGCTTTCTCCCGCCGAATTCGAGGAGCTGCAAGCTTCGATCCGGCCGGCGACTTTCGTCTGCCTCGATTCCCTGGTCGGCAGTGATGAAGACAATGAGACGACCCGGCATGAGTGGGTTGCCGACAGCGCGCATGAAGGACCTTATGATGAAGTGGCCCAGAAAGAACTTTCGCGCGTGATTGCCGAACGCCTCGAGCAACTCCCCGAGATGCAGCGCAAAGTGCTCGCTCTTTATTATTTCGAAGATATGCGTCTGCGCGAAATCGCGGAGGCTTTTGGCGTCACCGAGTCGCGCATTTGCCAGATTCACTCGCAGGCCATCCTCGCGATCCGGGCTTACCTCCAGAAGCATAAAGACACCATCTCCTGAGTCTGTTCTGATTCATGATCATCATCGTCGGCGCAATCATTGTCTGTGTCTCCGTGCTTGGCGGCTTTATGATGGCCGGCGGACATCCGGGCGCTCTCATGCAAATCTCCGAGTTTATCGTGATTTGTGGAGCGGCCGGCGGCGCCTTGATCATTATGTCGCCCAAGAAGGTGCTCCTCGACATGCTCCATCAGATCAGCGGAGCATTAAAGGGAGCGCCCCACAATAGAGCCGCTTACGAAGAACTTTTCAAAGCTCTCTATGAACTCTTCATGCTGGCCCGCCGCAATGGAATGATTGCGTTGGAGGAGCATGTCACCGCTCCAGAGAACAGCACCATCCTCGCGAAGTATCCCGCTTTTCGGAAGAACAAAGATGCGGTTGAACTTCTTTGCGGGGCGTTGCGGCCAATCATTGACGGCAAGGTGAAGCCCGACCAATTGAAGATGCTTCTCGAGATTCAGATCGAAAGCATGGAAGCGGAGCACCACAAGCCCGTGAACGTTTTGACCAAAGCCGCGGATGCCATGCCCGGTTTCGGCATCGTGGCCGCTGTTCTCGGCATTGTCGTCACGATGAGCTCCATTGCGGGGCCCATCGAGCAGATCGGTCATCACGTCGCCGCCGCCCTCGTCGGCACATTTCTCGGAATTTTGATCTCGTACGGATTTCTAAATCCTCTCGCGGTGAATATGGAGTTCACGGGCGAAGCTGAACTGGCCTATTCGCGTTGTATCGCCTCTTCGGTGGTTGGCTTTGCCAATGGGATGGCGCCGATCATGGCCGTGGAAATGGCTCGGCGCGGTTTGGACAGCGATGTCCGGCCGAATGCGGACGACCTCGAGAAGCTCCTCAAGTCAGTTGGAAAATAAGTATGGCCAAGAAACATGGCGGACATCATGGCGGCGCGTGGAAGGTGGCTTATGCCGATTTCGTGACGGCGATGATGGCTTTGTTCCTGGTTCTTTGGCTGACGTCGCAGGACGAGAAGATCAAGGAAGCGGTCGAACGTTCGTTCAAGAATCCATTTGCCTCCCTGACCAAGGAATCGACCGGCTTGATTCCTTCCAAGGATACCAAGGCGGCGGTCTCTTCGCAGGGCAACTTCGACTCCGCTTCCGCGGTCGAACTGAACATGCTCCGCAAGATTTCCGAGGATATTCTCAAGGCCTTCCAACAAGGGCAGGACCAGGAGGACGATCCCATCAAGCTGGAGAGCACTCCGGAAGGCCTGCGCATCACGGTTTTCGACCGCACTCACAAGGCTGTTTTTCAGCCGGACTCGGCTGAGTTTACGAAGTATGGACAGTGGCTCTTCAGCACGCTGGCCTGGCAGGTCTCCCGGTATCCGAAGCATTTTTTGATGGAACTGGAGGGGCACACCGAAGCGGGCCATGCCCCGAAAAGCGAGATTTACGGAAGCTGGGAATTGACCACGGACCGCGCGAACGCGGCGCGCCGGTTGCTCCAGGAACACGGTGTTAAAGCGGCGCAGGTACGCAAGGTGGCGGGTTTCGCCGACACCAAGCCGATGGCGGAGATGGATGCGACCGATGAACGAAACCGACGAGTGACCCTTTTGCTGAAAATGGAAAAGGGCATCAATTAGGTTATGTCCGCGGAGTTCGTTCCATTGTTTCCGCTGCAGCCGCCCCGTTCCGAGGGCGCCACGTTCTCTCCGCTCCCCCCCAAACCCGCCGTCTCGGTTGCGGGTCCCCACAATTGCGCCAATGCTTCTTCGGAAGTCAAAATCGAAGTCAAACGCGACGACGGACGCATCTCACAGATTCGACTTCATTGCCGATGCGGCGAGTTGATCGAAATTGATTGCGAGTATTAGCCTGGCCTAAGCCAGTTTCCATCCGCCGCGATAGGTTCGGCGGATGAAGCGATCCGCTTCGGGAGCGTTCGGAGCCTTCATGTTGACGTGGTCCCAGGTAATTTTACGACCCACTCTGTAGGCCACGTTGCCGAGGTGGTTTGCCTCGGTGAGGGGACCGCTGTAGTCGAAGTTGCAGGTCGTCGGCGCGCCCGTTTTGCACGCGTTGATCCATTCTTTGTGATGGCCGAGGCTGGCGGGAATAAAAGGATCAGGCCGCTTGAAATCCTTGAATTTTTCTTCCGGCAGGAGCAGATGCTTTCCGTAATCCGCGAGAAGCATGCCCTTGCTTCCGATAAACAGCACGCCGCTGTCCCACTTCGGAATGAGTCCGCCACGCAACAGTTCCGGTTTCTCCTCTCCTTGATACCAGGTCAGGCGAACCGGCGGCATCTCGCCGCGGGCTCCGTATTCATAGACCGCGTGCATCGAAGCGGGCGCGATCTCCGGTTGGGGCGGCGGGCCACCGCCTTCGATGGAAAGCGGATGATCCAGTTTGAGAGCCCAGAAAGGAAGGTCATTCCAATGGCTGCCCAGATCGCTCATGGTGCCGCCGCCAAAATCCCACCATCGGTACCATTTCGGGCCAGGAAAATAGACGTTGTGAAAGGGACGTTCCGGCGCGGGTCCGAGCCACAGGTCCCAGTGCAGCCCGCTGGGAACCGGCATTGATTCGGTCGGGCGCTCCGTGACATAGACAATATCTTTGTTGCGTTTGGACGCTTCTTCGCTTTGCCAGCCCCAGGCTCGGCCTACCCAAACGTGCGCTTCGGTCACCGGGCCGATCGCGCCGGATTGAATCAGTTCCACGACGCGACGGTAGTTGGCTCCGGCATGGATCTGTGTCCCCATTTGCGTGGCAACCTTCGCTTTTCGCGCCGCTTCGGTGATGACGCGGGTTTCCCAGACATTGTGCGCGAGCGGTTTCTCGCAATAGACATGCTTGTGCAGTTGAAGGGCAGGGAGGGTGGCGAAGGAATGGGTGTGCTCAGCGCAACTGACGACTACGGCGTCGATGTCATTGGCGCTGTCATAGAGTTTTCGAAAATCGACGAATTTACGCGCGGAGGGATATTTCCTGGCTGCGGCGTCGAGATTGTTTTCATTCACGTCGCAGAGCGCGACGATATTTTCGCTGCTTACGTCCCCGAGATTGCTCGCGCCGCGTCCGCCGCAGCCTATGATGGCGAGATTCAATTTTGAGTTGGGAGACGTGGCCGAGAGGATCGCCGGGGCGGCGGCGATGGCGGTGATGGTTGCGGAACCGCTTTTCAGAAATGTGCGGCGGCTAATTGTTGGTAGCTTTCTCATAAGTTAAAGGGAGATCCACGAAGCCGCGTGCGGCCACCCCTCACCCTGTCCCTCTCCCCTCCGAGGGGAGAGGGGAGTGCACCGGTTTTCGCGACGATTATGCGCCATTCTCAAGGGATACTGGTGATCTGCTCACCTCGTTTTCTACGAATCAGAATGTGTTAGACGGCAAGGTCTTTATAGGGGTATCGCGCGTCTTTAATCGGTGTGCCGAGGACCTCGATTTGCGATAGGTCCGCGGCGCCCAATCCTGCTTGTTCGGCCATCAGGACGTGATTATCGCAAAAATGAAACGGCTTGGTCCCACGGACCGCGCGTGGATTGTCATAGCCCATCAGTGCCGTTCCAACGGCGTCAGTCGAGACAGGATTAAAACCGGCCACCAATACGCCAGGGGTTGTGAAAAACTGTTTGTTGGCTCCGGCGCACCATGGCCCTTCACCGCCGCTCATGGAGGTGATGCCATCGATGATGGCGAGATGGATCGGTCGCACGGAGATGATATCAACGATGGTCCTGGGTACGCGCCAGGTCGGTTCGGGTGAAAGGGTTCCCTGCTTCAGACCGGGAAGTTTCACGTTCGTCTTTTCGAAGCCGAACGGGCTATGGATGGGTCCGCGTCCCGCGGTCGCGTCTTCGCTGCCGGCTTTGTCTCCGTAGAGCGAATTCGGGGTCAGGCCGAAGAGGTTCTTCATGGAAAGAGTGACGCCGGCGGTCACGTGCTGCTTCATTTTGCAAAGCGAGACCATGACATCGGTATCGGCGTAGGAATGATTCAGGTCGAGTTCAGAAAACATGAGTCCGCCGTTGGGCACTTTGAAATGCGCGTAAGATTTGCCCAAACCGAGATTGCGCGTGTTTTCGAACTCCACGGTTCCCATGGCCTTCAGCGCTTTGACATCCCAATCGGCCAGCGAAAGAGTGCTTTCCAGAGTGGACCTGCTTTGGGTTGATTCGACAAAGCGGACGCGTTTGGCGCCGGCCGAGAACAGTGCGGCCGTCAGGGCCGCAGCGGTGTCATAGTGAGTCATGTAGGTCTCACCGACGGAACGGTTCATATAATCGGTGAAATTGGTGCCGGTAAGGTTCAGTTTGACCGTCACGGTTTTGTCCTTCACCAGGTTACCGATGCCGCCCAACAGGTCGAACGCTTCTTTGTAGGCATTCTTTACTTCCGGCCCGTAGCCGCGACAACGAACCACTGCGACCTTGGCTTTGGAAAGGGCTTCGCGCGAGACGGCAGCAGCCAGGCTCTCACGCAACAAATGGGGCGCGAAGGGCGCGGCGGCGGCGGCAGAAAGTCCAAGACGAAGAAAACGCCGGCGAGAACACGAATATGAGTTCATACAATTGTCTGAAGACAGTTTTCACTCATGCTGACCTGAGGGCAATTCGACTTCGAATTAAAGGAGAAAAGCCGTGAAGGCAAGGTTATTCGTGTTGTGCGCTGGTTAGTGGTTAGGGCTGCGAGAGGCTTTTGGGCCATTGTCGAGGATGGGAAGTGTGGGAAGCATGGGAATCATGTATTGGTTCAGAGTAATGGGATGGGCGAAGTGGGATTTGGCGGGATGTGCGGGATTACGGGAGCTTTTGCGGTTTTTGGAGCGGGATTCGAGGTGGGTTTCGGCGTCTGAACCGGTTTGGAAAGAATCGGGGCTGCGGAGGCCGGAGAGGCGCTTGGGGAAGCAGGCGGCATGGCAACCTGGAGAGTCTTGAGCAGGGAAAGGATGGTTGAATCGTTTAACCCGGCGTTCTGGGGTGGGGCGCTGAGTTTCGCGTTGGTGGCAGCGATAGCAAGATCGAGATCGCTATGGTTATCGAAATCGTCTTGGGTGACGCTGCCAGCGCCGGGATCTTTGGCGAGGTCCTTGCGAATGAAATCGGGATTTGGGGCGAGAGCGAGAAGTTCCAAATGGTCGCGGTAGGCCTGCTCGGCGGCGGCGCCGATTTGTTTGCGGCGTTTCTCTTCGTTGTGGAAGCAGTGCTGAACGCGTTCGAGAGTTCGGAAGTCGCGATCCAATTCGGACAGAGATTTGCCGTTTTTCAGAGCGTCGATGAGACGGTTCTGGACAAGGGTGTAAAGGGCTTCGAGGGCGGCACCGGAATGGGCCTGGCCTTTGATGCGGACGGCATCGGCATATTGGCCGAGCATTTCAAGGCTGCGCTGGTCTGGATGGTGATGGGTGTAAAACCGGTTGAGAGCGCTACGGCTGGTGGCGAGATTGAGACCGCCTTCGGAGCGTGGTTTGGCGACGATCCGAGCGGCGACGTGGTAAGGATTGTCTTCGCAGATTTTGAGGAGGAGTTGTTGGTCCTCGGGGTTCAGTTGGTCGAATTTGTTGGTTTTCATTTGGTCCTTGCTCGCAGCCGAATTTGGACAGGAGGAAACAGAGGGAAATGAGGAGCTGTGTCTCTGTATGTACCTGCACTTGTGGCTGTGCTGTGGCTTTTTTGTTCTTTTCCTGTTTTTGGCCGAGGTTCCGACGAATCGGAGGGCGGAAGGACCACTTTTGTGGCTGCTCCCCACTCGGGGAGCGGTATCGGTTCAGAAGCGACGCACGAACTGACCGTGAGTTGCGTATGAATCGGCTTTCCGCCATTTTCGGCTTTTTACGAAAACTAATGCTTAATCCGTGATGAGTCAATATTTAAAGTTAACAAATATAACTTATAGGGACTTCTCGCTGTTTTCAGCGGAATGGCGTCCGATATCAGGAGAAGATTGGCGCGCGCGAATGTTTATTTACCCTCCCCCTTGCCCCCTCCCGCAAAAAGGCCTGAGTGCATTTCGGAAACCAAGCGCGGGAGGGGGGAGGATCCTAGGGGGGGCCGTTGTACCAGGGTTCCGCTCTCGTTGGTCGCTACACCCCTGGCTATAATCATTTCGCCCCTACAGGGCTCTTCTCCTTGATTGCCGGGCTCACAAAGAGCCAAACGTTTGATGGGACCTTCAAGCTCATTCCATCGGAAATAGCGAGGAACCCCTTCTGAATCATGATGCCTTGTGGCGCTCATCTTGACAGCACTCACGAGCGGTTTAGCCTGTGCGAGTGAGAACGACCGTTACGATAGATCCTGACGTGGAAAGGCGACTTCGTGTGGTGATGCGCACAAGCAAGCTTTCCTTTAAGAATGCGGTGAACGAGGCGATTCGTCGTGGTATTGACTCACTGCTGCCTCACAGTAAGGGAAAGCTGTTTCGGACAAAGCCGGAAAAGATGGGTGTTTATCCGCATCTGAATTACGACAATATCGGCGAACTTCTGGAAGTTGCCGAAAAGTCCCAATCTCATGCTTCTGATTGACGCGAATCTGCTCCTTTACGCCGTCAATGAGTCGGCGCCGGAAAACCCGCGAGTGCGCGATTGGCTGGACGCAAAGCTTTCCTCGACGGAGCCCATGGGCTTTGCCTGGATAACTTTGGTTGCTTTTTTGCGCATCTCGACGCACTCCAGCATTTTCCCGATTCCACTTTCAACGGCGAGCGCGAAGTCCAAGATCGATGCCTGGTTATCGCAACCGAATGTCCGAATAGTTCAAGCAACGGAAGACCACTGGGAGACGTTCGGGGAGTTGCTGAGTGATGGACAATGCAGCGGGAATCTCGTGACCGATGCTCATCTCGCGGCGCTGGCGATTGAGAACGGAGCAACTCTTTGCACGACGGATTTGGATTTCTCGCGGTTTCGGGGTCTCAAGTGGCTGAATCCTTTGAAGGTTGAGGATCAGTAAATAGTCTGTGAGCCTCAGAGGCTGACTGCATTTAAGAAACCAAGCGCGGGAGGGAAAGTATCCTGGGCCATTGGACCATGGGTTCCGCTCGGGTTGGTCGCTACACCCCTATTATCATTTCGGCCCTAGGAACCTCTTCTGATTACTGGCCGCAGCAAGGACTAGATCTGTGGCCAATGTTTTGATGGCCTTTGTGGTGGAATTTCGCATTGAGTAGCGGGCGGAGAAGAATCGCCCGCAATAATGAAGAATCAAATACAACGGGAACTGGAGATATTCGCTTCGGCGGTGAAGCTGGCGAGCAAGGAGGCGCGCGGGGCCTATCTGGAGCAGGCTTGCGCGGGGGATGCGGAACTGCGTCAAGGGGTGGAGGCATTGCTGAAAGCGCACGAGGAAGCGAACACGTTCCTGCAGGAACCGGCGGCGGGCCCAAGGCCGGTTAGTGTGGGCGTCGAGGGTTTCTCGCGGGGCGAAGAGCCTGGGGATCGGATTGGGCGTTATAAGCTGCTGCAGGTCGTGGGTGAAGGGGGAATGGGGGTGGTCTATATGGCGGAGCAGGAAGAGCCGGTCCGCCGACGGGTGGCGCTCAAGATCATCAAGCTGGGGATGGATACGCGGCAGGTGGTGGCGCGTTTCGAGGCGGAGCGACAGGCGCTGGCGCTGATGGATCATCCGAATATTGCGAAGGTGTTGGACGGAGGAACGACGGAAACGGGGCGGCCCTTTTTTGTGATGGAACTGGTGCAGGGAGTGCCGATCACACAATTCTGCGACAAGAATAAATTACCGGCGAAAGAGCGATTGAAGTTGTTTATTCAAGTTTGCCAGGCCATCCAAAGCGCTCATCAGAAAGGCATCATTCATCGGGATATCAAACCGTCGAATGTTCTGGTGACGCTGCACGATGGAGTCCCGGTGCCGAAGGTGATCGATTTCGGGATCGCCAAAGCCACGCATCAGAAGCTGACGGAGAAAACCCTTTTCACGAATTTCGCGACGATGATCGGGACGCCGGCTTACATGAGTCCGGAACAGGCGGAGATGAGCGGGCTGGATATCGACACGCGGACGGATGTTTATGCGCTTGGGGTTCTGCTCTACGAACTGCTTACAGGCACAACTCCGTTTCCAGAGAAACGGTTGAGGAGCCTGGCATACGGCGAGATGCAACGGGTGATCCTGGAAGAAGAGCCGGAGCGGCCTTCGACGCGGTTGAGCACGATGGCCAACGAGCAAAAGACCGCCATCGCAAAAAGTCACAATGAGGAACTGACTTCCTTAAGCCGGCTGCTCAAGGGTGACCTTGATTGGATCGTGATGAAGTGCCTGGAGAAGGACCGGGGTCGCCGTTATGAAACTGCAAACGCGGTGGCAGCGGACCTGAACCGGCATTTGGAGAATGAACCAGTCGCGGCGCGTCCGCCGAGCATGGCGTATCGCTTTCAGAAGATGGCGCGGCGGAACAAGCTGGCGTTTGGGGCGGCGGCGACGGTTGCGGTGGCGCTGTTGATGGGCGGGGCCGTCAGTTCGTGGCAGGCGATCCGGGCCAGCCGGGCGGAACGACAAAAGTCCACATTGCTGATTGAGACGGAAAACGCGCGCCGCGAGGAAGCCAAACAACGAAGTATCGCCGAACAAAAAGTCTATGATTCGCTCGTCCGGGAAGCACGTGCGATTCGTCTGGCCCGAAAGGTTGGTTATCGGGACAAAGCTTTTTCCCTTTTGCAACAAGCAGCCCGGATTGACCACGCCCAGAAGAATCTCGACGAATTGCGGCATGAAGCGGTCGCCTGCCTGGGGGATTTCGTGGGAAATGCGCCTGTGATTATGACGAATTGGATGCCGGGATTTGTTATTGCCGACGCAACGCTCGGCCCTTCGGGCAGGTTGGCGTCATTTCGGCTTTGGAATAAGAGCACTCACAAAAGCGCGGTCATCTTGAAGCAGATGCCCGATGGAAAGGAGCTGATCAGAGATATTGCAGACGCTGGCAGTGTCGCGATGGGATTTGAAGGCAGCCACCGACTGGTCGCTCTTCTCGCTCCGGACGAGGACGAGGGCAAGCCAAGGAAGGAGCGTCTGGACAATGTTCAAATGAGTGTTTGGACCGCCGAAACGAATGGTGATTGGAAAAAGACATCTCAGGAACGATTTGCCGGGGCCTTCAACTTTGTAGCGTCACCATCACGATCAATCCTGTTCGTCGATAATCTTAGAGAAGGAATCGTTGAATTGATTGACTTTGAAACGAAGTTGGTCATTCACCGGGTGCCGGTGTCGAAGGCCATGAAAGTGACCCCGAGAGTGGTACCAAGCCTCAGCGGGAGATTTTTAGCACTACAGACGGCCGCGTCACCCGATGACGACCAGCCGGAAGTCTCGGTCTGGGATCTCGGCGCCGGGCGTGAGATTCGGAGGAGTACGATCGGAGCATCCGAAGTGGTAAGCTCGATTAGCGCCGACGGGAAGGACCTTATCACCGTCAACGAAGATACGACCAAGATGGTTGTTTATGATACCGGAACCTTGATCCCTGTCGCGGCGATTTCAGATATGGTGATCGTGGGAGATACAGCAGTGATGCCAGGCAGGGAAGTCGTTGCGGTTCCGCTAAGCCTCTATGAGGAAGTTAGACTGGTTGATTTCAAGCGGAACCAAACGATCGCCACATTGGATGAACCGTTCAGTCCTTTTCTAGTTGGTTTTTCGGCGACGGGGCGGGACCTGTTGACGGTTGGAACTGATCACGCCTGTTTTTACCACCTTACAGATGGGAAGGAAATACAACATTTAGATGGGCGGGCGGATGCCCAAGACGCATCGTTTCATCCGAACGGCTCAAAACTCGCAACGATAGGAAAATCGGAGATGGCATTGTGGGATGTAAAAACTGGAACTGCGATTTGGCGGACAAACAACGCCAGTACCGGAATGGTTCCCTCGGGAGTCCTGTACAGTCGCGACGGGAATCTTCTTTTCGCCGGATCAGCCAAAACGCAAGAGTCCTTCTTGATCGACGCCACGACGGGCAGGACAATTCTAACATTGGGAACGAACGCTCCTGGCATGGTGCAGCAAATTCTCCTGAGTGAGGACGGTCGGAACCTGGTTGTCCTGGCAATTAATTGTTCGATCCATGACGCCCTTGTTTTAACTGATCCCAAACTTGGCACTGTCTCGGTCTGGGAAATAGCGCGAGAAGGCCCGGGAGCCGGGCAAGTAAGAGCGAATCTAAAGAGAAGTCTGGTTGGAAAGTATTGTGGCGCGACATTCCTGGGTGGCTCGACAAAGCTCGCGTTTCAGGATTATGACCTGCAGCCTTCGATTTATGTTTGGGATTTCGAGGACGCAAATTCTCCATTGAAGTTGGGCCAAAAAGCTCGGTGGGGCTTTCGCAATATGTCTGCCTCAACCGATGGCAAACATCTCTATATGATCAACGCGGATGGCAGACTGATTAGTCTGGACGCGATAAGTGGCCAGATGGAATTGGGGCCGTGGGATGGCTTGGAACGAAAAGACCTTTTAGGGCCTTGCAGTGTTATAGCGAGTCCTGACGGGAGCAAACTCGCTGTTTGGGCTTCGTCTGGACGGAGCATAGAAATCTTCGATGTAACGAGCCGTCGTCCGATCTTTAAACTCCCTGAGAGCAGCGGTGTGGCGTGGAGTTTTGAGTGGAGCCTGGACAGCCGGCAGTTGGTCGTGGCGCGCTCGAATGGAGATGTTGCAATTTGGAAATTGCAGGAGATCGACGGGATTTTGGATGGTTTAGGACTGAAAGCTAACTGACCAGAAGAAACTGGTTTCTAAAGGAATGGAGCGGTGATTAGGGTATGTCGCGCCGCAACATTTGATGCTGTGAGGGACGTTACAAAGATCCTCGAAGGAATTGAAAGAGGCGACCGGGTTGCCGCTGAAGAGTTGCTGCCGCTGGTCTACAAGGAATTGCGGAAGCTTGCGGCGGCGAGAATGGCGGGCGAGTCGCCGGGCCAGACGCTCCAGGCGACGGCTCTGGTGCATGAGGCCTGGCTGCGTTTGACTGGCAACACGAATAAGAAATGGGAGGGGCGCGCGCATTTTTTTGCCGCGGCGGCGGAGGCGATGCGGCGGATTTTGATTGATAATGCGCGCAGAAAACGGGCGGCACGGCATGGAGGAGATCAACAGCGGGTGGATTTCGAAGGAATAGATCTGGCGGCGGAGCGCAAGACGGATGAAATGCTGGCGGTCCATGAGGCGCTGGACAGACTCACGGCAGAGGACGCTGAGATGGCGGAGTTGGTGAAGCTTCGTTTTTTTGCCGGGTTCACGAATAAGGAGGCGGCGGAGATTTTGGGTGTCTCGGAGCCGACGGTTGAACGGCGCTGGTCGTTTGCGCGGGCGTGGCTTTTCCGGGAGGTGCGAAGCCAGAGGCGCGTTCCCGGAGATAATTCTCCCTAATCTATTAGGACAAAAGCTCCATTGAAGGTGTTAAAACGGCATATGGAAATTCGGCTCGCTTCGATTTGCCTTTTACGTTGATCATTCACCTACCGCACCCCTTCATCCCGGCTTTCCTACCAGCAATCACCTACGTCAATCTCTTTAAGATCTTCTCCAGTCCGCCTTCATCGGGCTCGATCTCAATTCGTCCAGCGCCTGCGGGGCTGACGAGTTTCGGCGGCTCTTTTTGAGTGGGATCAACCGACGGCGTTTTGACGGAGGCTGGCGCTGGCGCTCGTTTTGCCGGCGCAGCTTCGGCGATGAGGTCTCCTTCCTGGCCATCCCTTGAGGGAACGTGCCAATCTTTGCGATTGGCCATCCACGCGCGGTACCGGGTGAAGGTCCACATTCCATGGTCCGCGCCGGTTTCCATGACGGACGTGATTTGATGGAAGTCGCCGCGCCGGATGAAATTCTTTACTGCATGGGTAGGCCGGAGCACTTCGCATTCGGGCAGGCGGATTCCCAGTTCCTGTTGAAAACGCAAACGCTGGCAGACCACCGCCGTGAGACAATCGGCCAGTTGGGCCGCGACCGAGTTCTGGATTTCTGAAGGAAAGGCCGAGATCATCCGCTGCAGCGCTTCGATGGCGGACGAAGAATGGATCGTCGCGAAAACGAGATGGCCGGTTTCCGACGCGTTCAGCGTCAGGCGCATTGTGTCCGGTTCGCGCATTTCGCCGACCATTAACACGTCCGGATCTTCGCGCATGGCGTCGAGGAGTCCCTGCTCGAACGTGGGTGTATCGCGTCCCACTTCGCGCTGGCGAATGAAGGAGAGCTGCGGTTTGAATTGATACTCGATGGGATGCTCGAGCGTAATGATATGGCGCGCGTCGGTTTGGTTGATCTCTTGAATCAAGGCCGCGAGTGTTGATGACTTTCCGCTGCCGGTCGGGCCGCTCACGAGGATGAGCCCGTGGCTGTTGGAAACAAGCTTCTTCAGGTCTGGATGGAGATTGAGACGTTCGACTGTGGCCTGAAAGGTCGAAAGCAGCCGAATGGCGAGTGCGTTCCCGCGCGTGGTCTGAAAGGCGTTGATTCGGCATCGAACGCCCTCGATCGTTTTCGATAAATCCATCGAGCCTCGCTGCAGAAACTGCGGCCAAAGATCGTCCCCGATCAGTTCCATGGTCGCGGCCGCGAGATCATCTCGCGACACGGGTTCGCCGGATGTTTGGAGGTTCGAAGAGATGCGAAGCGCCATCGGCAAGCCTGCTTCCAGATGGATATCACTGGCGCGACGTTCTCGGGCCAGGGCTATGATAGTGCTGAGTTTCACGATTTATTGGCTTTCAACTTGCGCGTGACAGCTAAAAAGGCAAATTAATGCCAAACAATTATGAACAAAATACTTGCGTTGGCCGCGATTGTATTTTTCTCCGCCGCTCTGTGCGCGAAAGAGTTTCCGGATATCAGCATTTCGGATCTGAAGAAAGCGATCGCCGAGGGAAAGGTGACGGTCATTGATGTGAACGGCACGGAATCCTATCAAGAGGGACACATCCCAAGCGCAATCGATTTTGAGAAGGTCGAAGGGAAGTTCGCCAAGTCGCTTCCGCAGGATAAGAAGGCTTTGGTGGTCGCCTATTGCGGTGGACCGAAATGCATTGCTTACAAACAGGCGGCCGAAGCTGCCCAAAAGCTGGGCTATAAAAACGTGAAACATCTCTCCGCGGGAATTGCCGGCTGGAAAGAGGCGGGCGAAAAGACCGAAAAAGGAAGCTAAAAGTCCGATTAATTTGTGGCGGGCCCGGTTCAAACACCGGG
>JADMIO011621131.1_pt1 | contig 19786 bp, 19 predicted proteins | sample 8958161 | NCBI WGS metagenome assembly JADMIO01 (sample SAMN16585339, study PRJNA669376) | soil metagenome | isolation source: Crop rotation soil | place: USA: Cullars Rotation, Alabama | collected 2011
CGCGACAACTTGTCCACGTGGAATTCTAAGCTTAGGATCCCAATGTGCTGGAAAGGCCGCACGTCGGGTTATGTTTTTGCTTTTCCGCGGCCATCTCCTTTTCTCCTTTGGGGATGGTATTTCTAACATTATTATGCAGCGAGCACAACGCGGAGGCCGATGCAGCCGTCATGGGCGTACGGGGTGATGCCGTAGCGCCAGGAGACGGTGCAGTGGAGGTTCCAGTTGTGATGACAGCCGCCGCGTAGACGTCGTTCGTCGCCTGAACCGAGGAAAGGACGTCCGTCGGATGGAACCCCATTTAAATCATCGACGCAGATGTCCTGACACCACTCCCACACGTTGCCTGACATGTCGTAGATGCCAAGTTGATTTGGTGCTTTTAATCCGACGTCATGGGTGCGGGTTCGCTTTTTGAAGAACCGAACTCGACCGACGAATCTCCAACCCCGCCGCGGTCCCAACACAGCCGAGATGAGATCGTGTGCACGCGTCCAGCGTGGTCCATACCACGCAACCTTGCCCGGATCGTTGCTGCCGCTGTAAAGAAAATCATCTGTCCAATGCGGTCCACCACGCGCTGCGTATTCCCACTCAGTTTCCGACGGCAGTCGAAACCGCAGCCCAGGATTGTCTGACGCAATGGTCTTTAATATTTCGCTTGAATTGAGTCGATCGAGGAAACCTCCGCGCTCAGTGATCTGTTCCCACGATACGTTCTCAACAGGACACTCAAGATCAGTACGCACCGCAGGATTTGATCCCATGACGTGTAACCAAAGCGCTTGAGTAACAGGAGTAGTCGCGATGTAGAACGCCGGCACTTCGACGGGTCGGCGATTAGATCCGCGACCAAAAAGGAACGGCTTGCCCTCGGTTGCGGGCACCTTTACAAGTCCCATTACGTGCTCCGAACCATCGGCTTGCCACTTGTAACTCAGCTTCGACATCACAAAGACTTCGCGCCCGCGTCGAGCAGCAAGGTTTCAACTTGTGCGTGATGCTTCCTGCGTGCCCACGAGAGCGGAGTGGACCACGACGCGCCGGATTTGTTTGGATCAGCGCCGCTGTCTAACAAAACTTTTACCATTTCGACATGCCCCCAACGCGCAGCGTAACCCAATGGCGTCGAACGATATTCGTCGTCGACATAGTTGACATCAGCACCATACCGGATCAGTAGACGCGCCTTACTCGAATCAGCGGTGTGGGCCATGTCGTGCAGCAGCGTGAACTCGCGCCAGTTCATGTGATTCGGGTTCATGCCCTTGTCGAGGAGAAACGCTGCAGTTTCGTAATGTTTGAAGTAGTAGCGCGCGCCCCATTTGGAAACGTCCGGAACGCGCGCGCCATAGTCCATTAGTATCTCGAGCATGCGATGGTCACCATCCTTCGCCGGCATAGCGAGGATACCTTCACCCCAGAAGGCGGTCTCATCGAGAGCAAGCTCCGGACGACGTTGAAGCATCGCCTCAACTTCCGCGTGCTGCCCATCATTAACGAACTGCTGAAACCTTTCCTGCGTGTCGACTTTCTGAAAGTCAATCCCGCCCGTGTCTCCCCATTCGCGGGTCTCGACTGGCTGTTGCAAAATCTGCGTAATCTGCGTAAATCCGCGTTCCTCAGCCACAGTCAAAAGCGGATCCAGGAAAGGATGGGTCCTGTATGAAGGATCGAGTGCGCCGCGTTCAACGAGGAATGTAACAACCTCGACGTGACCTTCGCGAACAGCAAGATGAAGCGGTGAAGTGTAGTCGTACTGGCAGGTCAGCAATCGCGGAGAACGATCCGCCAGCGCCTGAACCCGATCGAGATCACCATCGAAGCTCGCGCTCAGCATGTTCCAAACGTCAGTTGTAGTTGATACACCTCCATCGTGAAGCTTGATAGGACGCGACTCTTTCATCTCAAGCGGCTGGATCATTACACGTCCTTGCGAGCCGTTTCGCCGTGCGACCACGGAAACAGCGCCAAATTAATCAGCAACCACTGCAACATCGTTAGAATCACACCGGCCTGGTCGCGTGGTCCATGTTGCTCGCCAAACCTGAGAAGCACGAATTGTATTGGCAGTAAACCCAGAACAATCACAAACAAAATACGATTCGTACGCGTCCACTCAATCGAGACTTTCTCTCGGTTCTTCTTCAGGTCTCGCACAACCCAGAACAATGCCAACAGAGCAAATCCACCGAAGAGTAGTGGTCCAACCCAAGCCAACGACACGTCCACACCGAGCGTGTCGCCTTGAAACCTGTAATCTTCCGGATGTGTAAGCGCTTCGTAAAACGCCTGCACGGCAAGCGGAACGTGCCAGAGCAACAGCAGCCAGTGGAATGGCGGACGCGCTCCACGCCATCCAAAATAGAGGACGGCTAATCCTAAAACGGCTTGCACGATCAAAAGCCAGTAATCACCGCCGACACCCGAGCCTCCAAGCTGCCTGCCCCAGAACAAGGCGCCCCACTGGTAACTCGCGCCATCCATCACGCCTCGCACCAGTGGTAACCATGTGATGAGCATCGTCAACATGGTCCACATGAGAATTGCCTTAAGGATTCGATTGGGTTTCCACGTCATGGTCGTTTTTCTCCAGAACCAGAATGTCCTGATACGACAGCCCGTCCGTTCGTCCCGCCCAGCGCCCGTAATAAATCGGCCCCTTGACGCGTAATCCGTTCTCCGCGATCAACTTCAATACAAAACTCTCATCGTAAGCAACTGCACTCTCCGGACTATGCTCGTACCTGTATCGCCAGACTCCCTCACCATATTTGAACGTGAGATCATTCGCGAGCCTTGCCTGTTCATCGTTGAGAAGAAAGAACGTTGCCAAACATCGACCGTCGTTCTTCAGCAGGCGCGCAACCTCGCGCAGGTAATTACTCACTTCAGGCGGGCGCATGTGTGTGAAGACTGATTTCAACAGGATCAGATCGAACGAGCTCTTCTCATACGGGAACACATAAGCCTCGGCGCGGTGTGCAGCATCCGGATTATAAGCCATGTTACGCACGTCAATGTGCGCGAACTCGAAGTCAGGCTTTCTCTTACCGATCGTTCTCTGACACCAACTGATTGAAGGTTGATGTATATCAAGTCCAACGTAACGGTCGAGGTAGTTCTCGAGATGTAGAGCCATTTGCCCGCAACCACACCCGATGTCCAACACACGCTCGTCCGGTCGCAGTCCTCCGAGCAAACGCAGATAACTCATGAACTCTGCGCCCGATGATTCGAAACTACGCAGCGGTCCGACGTACCTGCGCAGTTGCAGCGGCGGCAATTCTGTCTTGTCGTTCAGCAGGCGAGAAAAATAATCGAGCGGCGATAATGCGAGGAGAGCGATGTGTCGGCACGCTCTGAGAAGGTTGATAAGTTTCTGACTCACTCCGGGACAACAACTCTCCTCTTCAACGTAGCATCATTGCGAGGTAATTCGCCGTCTCTTTTCAGCACCAGAAATACGCCTTCCCAAAGCATTAACATTTCACCATCACGCACTCTCACAAACAAGCTTTGTGGAGGCCGCCAAGCACCTCTGTTGCAAACTATGCCTATCAGATCAACGACCTCCGCCTGCATGCCAATCGATGTCAATGCATTTCTTAATTCGCCGTATACATCCTCGCTCAACGAATCTTTATCCTCGTATGCAGGCAACACACAAACATCCGTTCCGACAACAGCCCGGTTAGACTGAAGCTGCACCAGAACTCCGATCAATCTTTCAAGTTCCTTTGGCCTCGACTTACTCAGATCTTCATTTGGCGATCGATATGCCACGACCTTCCAGGCTCCAAAAGGAGGCAATGCGGACGCGGCGTAGAAAAGCCTTTCCGTGACTCCGCCCGGCTTGAGCACTCTCCAATCGCGCATCTCACTAGTGGCATACGATTGCAACTCCTTGCCACCGGAATCCAGCAAACTCGTCTCAAACACGCGATAACGGCTTTCGTTGAGTTTGAAGTCGATGGTTTCAAGACGAGTTTTGTATTTCGCTCCCGAACTTCCCGCGCCAGTTTCGGGATGCGACATTACTGTTCGGAATTGCACTCGCAGGATGTAGTCGGGCTGAAATCTCAAACTGGAGACATTGATCTCGATAACAGACTCGTCGCCTGTATACACGCGTTGCCACTTGTCCTTTGTTTGTTGCGCTCGAAGGGGAACTGGACCACACAACAGGCAGGCGAGAAGTGCTGAGCTAAAGATGCCAAAGATTTGCTTTGGGCGTTTACGTATCATTGGCCCTGGCCGCACTACGCATGCGAATGATGGAGAACTGAAGAGTGGATTCTACGACAGCATCGCGCAAAGGCCATAAATCGGGCACGAAGCGTAGCTCGATGCCGCGTTTTAACAACTCGGCAATCGGATCGTCAATCAGTTCGACTCTTGCAGGCGCAACGGCCACTCGGCTGACGAAGTAACCTGCGCACTCGTCGAGACACTCGAACGTTTCCGGCCCCAAGTGATAACAGTACAACCGGCATGAGCGCAGGCGTTCAAAGCAATCGCTTTCAATCGCAACAACGGCGCGACTCGATCCGAGAAAGTGCTCCACATCAGCGGCGCTGGTTGCAGGTCCGGCGTAATAAGTTACACGCGGGCAGTCGCGTGGAACGAGGTAGTTGTGCAGTCGATCCGCATTGATCGCCCAAACAACGGGTTCCGATGTGTACTGCGACGGTCGCGGTTCGAACACTTCGATCCCCGGTTCGGCACTGATATGGAATAACATCCCGGTGCGCGTCTCACTAACCGCTAATAGTAGTAGCGACGATCCGAAGCCAAACGCTTAGGTGGTCCAGCGAGGATTGCCTGTGCGAGTTTCACCTGGGCCATCAAACGTATCTCAGTCCTGTCAAACTGTGCGGCCAAATTCATAGCGCGATCGAAGTCACACCAGGCAAAGTACCCCGCGTTCTCAGCCAACTGCGTCAGGAGTACACCTGTGTTGCCATTTGCAGACATGTTCCATTCGCCATCGCGAACGTAGCCGGTTTCATAGTCATCGAGCTTCATTGCGGCATCCACGAGCTCGTTCAGTTTCGGCATCAGCGATTCCATAATTGCGAACCCGCGATCGTTTTTTTCAAGACAGTACAACATCGCCAACGATAATTGGGCTTCAGTTTGCGGACGGCCCGGTCTCATCGAGTCGGTGATATCGCTCGCCTGCTTGAGCAACTTCAAAGATGTATTTCGATCGGTGCTGCCAAAGCGCATAGCAGATGCCGCCAGCGCTCGAACGCGATCGGCAGGGTTTGGTATGTTGGCGAGGATTGTCTGTAGTTCCGCGAGCTGCTTTTCGTCCGCCGTGACCCATCTCTGCCGATGGTTGATCTGACTGAGCGCTCCTTCTTTTCTTTCTGCGTTGACCATACGTTGCGTCGCGATCGTTCGCGCCTGCTCGAAATCACCCGCTGCACACGCTTTCATGACGGCGTGCCAGTAAATATCGTCGGCGACTTCCGGGTGTCTTGCCGCAAACGCAAGCAGATCATCTATTGTGCCGTCTTCGACCATGCCAAAAAATTCATGAACAGCCTCAGGTGCGACGTTCACGTACTCCGGCTCAGGTGTCCATCGCCTTAACTGTGCAGCGCGCGGATCAAGTTTTTCCAATTGCGGAATCACCGACACCGCCCACCGGCAAAACTCAGCCTTCTCACCTTCCAAATTCGCGTTGCTGCCACATCCATTGCCCAGTGCAGCGGTGACGACGATTCCAATAAGCTCTCGAAAAGTGGGATGGTCTGGTGTTGGCGGACGGAACGTAAGAATCAGGTTCTGCGTGAACTCTCTCGTCCTCCAATCCTGCAGGTCCACGTCGTGAAGTTTCTGAACGATCTCTTTGTAGAGGGTGAGCGCTTGCTCCTTGTGCGTCCTGTTCAGTTGCCTGAGAAGCGGTAGAAGCTCTTCAGAAAACCCTTCGGCCAACGCCTTTCGAAGGAGCTTCACTGTCAATTCCGGATTGGTGGCCGCTATTTGTTTCGCCAACCTCAACTCCAACCCGCGTGCGCTTTCCGTGTAAGACGGCGGCAGCGGCTTATCGGATATGAATTCAGTCGACTTGAGGAATGCGAGCGCGAGCTCACCGTCATGTTTTGCAATGCGCTCAACTGTGTCGATGCGCAGTTTTAGAAAAACCTTGAGCGAAAGCTGGTCCTTCGGATCTTCCAGATCGCGATTCGCCATTCCTTGTCGGATGTCGTCCTGAACGAGCGCCAGCAAAGCCCGCGCGCGTTTCTCATCGTGATCCCAGAGTGAATCTGCGATGTTGGCGCCCAACCGCGCTCGGTTTTCAGGAGATTGTAGACCGCCGAGTTGACCAGCCGCGGATTCGAGTAAATTGAAAGCCTTCTCTCGCAGGGCCGCGTTTTCAGCTTGTGTTTTCTGTGAGCTTAAACTGCTTTGCTGGGCCAACGTGCGCTGCGGAGAGAGGAGGACCAGCAGAATCAGAAGCAACGTAGATATCGTACGACTCATACAACTATCGCGCCTTTGCTGACTGGCGCAACATCCAGCCATACAAACAAATGATGACGCCTACGAACAGGAGCACGCCGAGGTACGGGCCGGGCACAAACGTGTCCGGCACAATGCCAATTGGAGCATCGTTCGAAAGTCCAACGATCAAGCCGGCGTTAATAACACCCCATAAGCTCTCACCGACGATCAGTCCGGAGGCGACGAGTGTGCCGAGTCGTTCAGCGCGTTCCGGATTTCGCATGTGACGAATGCGCCGGTCGTACCAGTACGAAAGCACTGCACCGCAAACAACCGCAAACGTCGCCGACATTGGAAGATAAATCCCGATGCCGACAGCAAGCGGCGGAATACGCAGTTTGTTCAACGCTCCGAGGAGGGTATCGAGGAGAATCAAACCCACACCGACGACCGCGCCGATGCCGATCATCTTCCATTCGAGATTCCCGCCGATCACGCCTTGCGAAAGCGCGGAGATGAGCGTCGCTTGTGGCGCAGGCAGCGGATTCGGCGCCACCACATTCAAGTTTGCAGCTCCCGCGAATCCATACGCTGTGGCGAGCAAGTTGAGTACAAACGGAATCACGGCTGCACCCGCGGCGACCCCAACGATCAGCGCGATCTGTTGACGCATCGGCGACGCGCCCACAAGCTGGCCCGTCTTCAGATCCTGCAAGTTGTCATTTGAGATTGTTGCGCATGCGAAGACAATCGCCGTGATGAATAACGAAAACGCGACGAGCGCCGGCCGCATTTCCGGAGTTGGACGCACTGCGAAGACGAGCACTGAAGCGCAGATCACGATCGACAAGATACCGACACCGGAGATCGGGCTGTTCGATGCGCCGATCAGTCCTGCCATGTAGCCGCAGATGCCGGCGATCAGAAAACCGACGATCAGCACAAATGGCACCGTGATCAAGACGAGCGAAACCGTGTACGGCGCCAGCACTGTCGGCCGCACGAACGAGAACGCCAGCCACGCACTGATCAGCAGACACGCAGCCGTGAGCACGAAGATCCACGTTGGACCGAGATCGCGATCACGGTCGTCTTCTACTGCCGTCGAGCGCGAGCTCGCGAGTGTGCTGACCAGCCCGCCTACAACCGGTTTGGCGAGTCGCGCCAGCGTGTAGATAGCAGCAATCGCGATTGCACCAGCGCCGATGAACCGGACCTGCGTACGCCAGATCGCGATCGTGTGTGCGCCAAGAGCGACACCGTCAGCGGCGGGCTGCATTGACGTCAGGATTGGCACTGCGATCGCCCATGCGATTATTAGTCCGGTTAACATCGCCATTCCGACAGACAAGCCAACCAAATGCCCTGCGCCGACGAGTGCGAGCGAAAAAGCCACGTCATATCCGGTCGACGCGAGCACGCCCACGCGAAAGAAACCGGTGATTTGACCAGCAGCAATGCGAGTGGCTGTCACGATCGCGAGCCCTGCCGAAGCAACGGCGCCGATGATCACTGCGATGAGACCTTCACGCGCTTCACCACCTTCATCCGCCGTTTCGCCACGCCTGCCCGAGCCGACTTTCAAAACTTCTGCCGCCGCGACACCTTCGGGGTAGGGAAGATCCGAGTTGGTCACGAGCGCACGTCGCAGAGGGATCGTGAACAACACTCCGAGCACACCACCACTCAAACAGATCAGAAACGATTGCCAGAAAGGAAAACCAGCCCACCAGTTGACGATCACCAATCCCGGTAACACAAAGATGATCGCGGAGAGCGTGCCCGCAGCGGATGCGACAGTCTGGACGATGTTGTTCTCGAGGATCGTCGAGTCTTTCACGAGACTCAGGATGGCCATCGAGATCACTGCCGCAGGAATCGACGATGCGAAGGTAAGGCCGACTTTGAGACCGAGGTAAACGTTAGCAGCAGTGAAAACCGTGGTGATGAGCGCGCCCAGGATCAGACCGCGCACGGTGAGTTCTTTTGGTTTCATGGCAGCATCTTACACGGATGTATTGGTCTGTAAAGAAAAATTGGGCCACAGATCTACACGGGTCATCGATCAGCGCGCGTCAAGCGAAACGCAGCCATCTCTTCGGCGTTGCGCACCAACAGGATGTCGCCAACGAGCGCCGGATGGTTCCACGTCTTACCCTGAATTCCATTGACTTTCGCAAGCTCCGTGTACCCGTCGGGATTGGCGCCCACGAGCACGAGTTCACCTTCTTCAGACAACACCAGCAACAGATCCTGATCGGGAAGCAGAACGAGCTGGCCATTGCCGTAGCGCCCGCCTTTCCACTTGCGTTGACCGTCTTTCAGATCGATGCACGAGAGAATTCGTCCATCGAATCCGTACGCGTGACCCTTGTGAACGACGAAGTCGTTGAAGTAAGGCTTCAACCCATTCGACGTCCAACGCTCTTTCACGGTCCATCCCGTAGCTTCGCGCGCAACTGCGATGCTGCGCGTTCCGTTTTCCTGGCTCGTGATCAGCACGTCGCCGTCTGGACTTAACGCGGGCTGCACGATGCTGTTGCTGGACCACGAGTGAGCCCACATCTGCTTGCCGTCGGCCGGCGCAATGCTTGTCACGCCGGAGTCGCTCATGAGCAGCACCTGCGCAACTCCATCGATCGTCACGAGCTGCGGCGAACTGTAACTACCGCCAACTCGTGGACCAACCCACCGCTGACTACCGCTCGCGGCGTCGTACCCGACAAGCTGGCCCGAAGCGGCGATGATCACAACGTCACCAATTACCAGGGGTGAACTCGAGAAACCCCAGAACGGAACCTTCGTGTTCGTTTCAGATGCAACATTGCGCGACCACGTGACGCTGCCGTTGGCGGCATCGAGAGCATTCAGTATTCCAGTCGCACCAAACGCATAGACACGACCGTTGTAAAGCGTCGGAGTTCCGCGTGGTCCAGCACCGGCGTTCGATTCGAAGAACCTTGCTTTGTCGCGGTGCGACCACACAGGTTGACCGGTCGTGGCCTTGTAACAGGCAACAACTTCCTCGTCACCTCGTTGCTCCTGCGTGTAAAGCAGGTCGCCGCTGACAGCGAACGACGACCAGCCTGGTCCAACCGGACGTCGCCAGATTTGAGCCGGCGGGGACGCTGACCAGTCAGTTTTAATTTTCACACCGAGCACAATACCGTCGCGTCCTGGACCACGAAAGCCTGGCCATTCGGCCTGAGCTCTCGCGGGCGCTGCGGGTGTGGATTCTTTGGTTTGTGTAGCGGGCGCGACTGAAGGTGACGGTGAAGCGGAGTTAATAACTGGTGCTACTGAAGGCGCCACGGCTGGAGTTGACGCCGGCGTCGCAGGTTCGTTTACTGCTTGCGCCAGCAGACGCTCTTCTGAACTCGCTGACCAACGCCAACCGAAAGAAGCATTGTGATCTCCGTTGATTCCATCCTGGCGCAGGAACATCCACACACCACACGCAGCTACGATCGCTGCCACCATCGTTAATCGTCGCACGCGATCCGATAGACCACGCGTCGCGACTGCCCAGGTGACGAAGGCAAGACATAGAAAGGGAATCGCGTATGCGAACAACCATGGCAGCCACATCGAATCGTGCTTCAACAACCATGCTCCGCCTAACGAGACTGCGATGACGCCGATTGCACTTAGTCGTTCGATCCAACGAGCGCGGCTCAAGAACAGCCACCACAGAAGTGTGACGAGTGCCAACGCGAGTGAGCCCATCACTGCATATCCGAATCCTGTTATTCCCGGCACGAGCGCTTTCACGCCGAAGCGAAACACGAACAGCAACAGGACGGCGGCGATGCCAGGCCAGAGTCTGAGCTTAGTCATGAGCCTCTATACTTCTCCTGCCCCCGATTTGTTTCATGTTTGTGCCTTTTGTGGCTAAGGGAAAGCAGTCTCAATGAGGGCGCGGCGGGAAGTCATTCGGGTGAGCTAAACCATTGATCGCGACCGCCAAACCGATCAGCAAAAAAAGGAAAACTGTGGCTACAGTCATAATCCTGTAAATCCCGAACAATCCTGAAATCCTGTCTACGCTTTGACAGGATTATCAAGATTGCTCAATCTGATTGACATCCTGGTAGACCGGCAAACCTTTCGCTTTCACTAAGTCCCGCTCTCGAGTTACGCCGGGCGACTCACCGACGATCAGAATCGCTTCGCACTTGTCGACGAGCGCGAGTGAGATTGTCATCATAGCCTCGTAGCGATCCGCGTCAGCAGCCAGCCATGCGACAACCGGAAGCGCCGCGTTGACGCCAATCACGGGGATATGCCCGCGCTTCAAAACCTCAGCAGCCGCTTTATTCATCGCGTCGAGGTTGCGCTGTCGCTCTTCTGCTGTGTCGGCAGAGTATGGTCCAGCAACTGCTATCAGCATTCCGAAATCTCCTTCAAGGTCGACATGTCTTCGAGTTCTCGTAGCGCTGCAAGTCTGCTCTGAGTTTCAGCACGAGTTCGTCGTTTCGCTGCTCGACAGCGCGAGTAATCAGTTTCCGTTGCCATTCTGCCGCCTGCTCACAGCGTCCGAGTTGTGCGAGCGCCGAGCCGGCGAGCGCTCCGTGCTGCAACGCGCCTGTCGTCGAATAAAGCGATTCGGCAACTTTCAGCGCTTCATCCGCACGGTTCGCCTGCAAAAGCTGCTGGGCCAGAAAAAAGCGCGCGCCGAAGTCGTTTGGATTCAGCACAGACAGTTTCTGCAGGTGCACGATAGCCTGCGAATGTTGCTTGTCGTTGGCCAGCAGGACCGCGAGATTGTAATGCGCGTTGAGATTATTTGGATCAATAAGCAGCGCCTTCTCAAATTGTTCGGCGGCGCCTTTCAGATCGCCCAACTGCGAAAGTGCTGCGCCGAGATTGATGTGAGCCGGAACACTGTCGGGCTCAGCTGCGAGAGCCTTGCGCAATTCAGACGCCGCTTCTTCATAGCGCTTCGCTTCGAGCGCCATCTTGCCACGCACGAGGTGCACTCGAGCTCCCTGGACCAACGCCTGCAGCCGATCCATCAGCGGATCCGCGACTCGCACACCGACCGTGCCCTGCTGGGCCAGGTGAAACTTTGCCTTTTCCGAATTTCTCAAGCCGCGATATGCCATCGCGAGCGCGTAATGGATCCGGTTTGCGTCAGGCGCGAGTGTGAGCGCTTTTTCAAAATGTTCGACCGCTTCCGCATAGCTTCGTTTTGAGAGCGCCACTTGTCCGAGCCCGTAATGAGCCGCAGGATTGTTCGTCTCTTTCTGAAGCGCTGATGTGAAACTGCTTCGGGCGTCGTCCAGGCGATCCAGTTCTAAATAGATGTTGCCCAGATTCACGAGCACTGCAACGTACTCAGGCTGAAGCGACGCAACGGTCTGAAAGCGTTGAATCGCATTATCCATGCGGCCTTCGAGCTGGTCCAGTTTTCCGAGCAGGTAGATCCACCGGAAGTCTTTTGGGGCAAGTTTGCTGGCGTTGAGGTAACACTCGCGGGCCGGCGCGTTCAGAGAATAGGCTTGATAGATCGCACCCAAGTCGCCATAGGCAGCGGTGATCTCTGCATCGGTGGATTTTGGATCTTGCACTTTCGCAAGGAGCGCCTCTTGCTGCGACTTAATCTGTTCGCGAACGTCTATTTCCAATTGAGACAGATCCGGGAAGTGAACTGCGACTTCTCTGTGTCTCTGTGCCGCTGTGGTTCCCACTGTGATGATCACCACAGAGGCACAGAGAAACAGAGATTTCAGAACCAAAGCGAGGTTCATTGCCTAATCGTTACGTATCGATCGATAGCCGGTTTTTTCATTTCACTGGCGCTGCCATCGGGCCAACGCACGCGCACCGCCTCAACCTGCGTGACATTCCCCAGACCTACCAGCACGCGCGGATCATTCGCCGAGAGATAACTTCCGTCTGTTCGCACTCGCCGCCGCAGCACCCGATCTTTGATCACGATCTCTACTTGTGCGCCAAGCGCATCTCGACCGTTCTTCGTCACGACTCGCAATCCCAACCAGTGATTGCGATTGCCAAGCTGATTCAGAAGTAATCTGACCGGACCGTTGTTGTTCGTGACGAGCACGTCCGTGTCACCATCGTTGTCGATATCTCCGAACGCCGCGCCTCGACCCACTTCCAACTCTTTGAAGCTCGGACCAGCCTGCTCCACGATTTCGACGAATCGGCCGTTGCCGCCGTTGCGGAACAGTTGTCTCGGCTGGCCCAACGGAAAAGGATCACCCTTTCGCATGAGCTCCGGTAACAGTTGCACGGCGCCGTTCACGACCAGCACATCGAGCCAGCCGTCGTTGTCGTAGTCAAAGAACAGCGTCCCGAAACCCGTAAACCGGCGACCTGGCGTTCCGAGCCCTGTCTCGCGCGTGCGGTCTTCAAACACCGCGTCACCAAGATTCGTGAAGAGCGTGTTCGTCTCTTCCATCAGGTGAGTGATAAAGATGTCGTCGGCGCCGTTGCCGTCGAAGTCACCCGCATCGACGCCCATGCCGGCTTCAGCTTTTCCATCCCTGTTTACGGCAGCGCCCGCAAGCAGCGCTTCGTTCTTAAACGTGCCAGTCTTTTGGTTAATCCAGAGTTGGTTCGGATCGCCGTCGTTGGCAACGTAGATATCGATCCAGCCGTCGTTATTGAAATCAGCTCCAATCACGCCTAAGCCGTGTCCGAATTCTTTATCGACACCTGCTGCGATAGTCGCGTCTTCAAACGTCCCATCGCCGCGATTATGAAACAGGCGATTGCCCGGCGCTTTGAAGACGCGCGGCGTGCAATAGTCACGCGCGCTGGTCGGCGCATAACAGTTTGGACTGTTTGCGATCGTGAAGTCAGCGTAGTTCACGACCATCAGGTCGAGCGAACCATCACGATCGTAGTCGAGAAAAGAAGCGCTGGTGCTCCAGCGTGAATCATCCGTCGCTGAGCTCTTCGTGACGTCGTCGAAAGTGCCGTCGCCTTTGTTGAGAAACATCTGGTTCGAACCGAGATTCGTCACGTACAGATCGGGGCGACCATCGTTGTTGATATCTCCAACAGCGACACCCATGCCATAACCGGTTGCGCGAATGCGGCTCTTCTCAGTCACGTCAGTGAACTGCAGTTTGCGGCCTTCAAAATCGTTTCGGAAAAGCTTGCCTTGCGGTAGCGTGCCGTTCGGCTTAGTTGAACCGAGCTCAGAGCCCTGAACGAGAAACACATCGAGATCGCCATCGCCGTCATAATCGAATAGCGCGCCACCAGCACCCATGATTTCCGGCAGGTAGAACTTACCCGTCATGCCGTTGTAATGATGGAAATTAAGTCCGACTTCCGCAGCGACTTCGTCGAAGATCAGTTTTTGAGTGGTTGGTTGACGGAGGCAAGATACGGCAAGACAAAGGGGAATTAACAGGTTTACTACAAAACGACTCATTTGACAGGATTACAGGATTGGGAAATGATTTACATGTTAATCCCCAAACAAAATCATGTAAATCCTGCGAACCGGCTTCTGCCATCAGCGGAGCGACACGCTTTTTCTCACCACCGTGAGCTTGATCTCCGACGGGTACTGTCGCGAGTGATGCACGGCATTCCGCGCGACGACGCCTTTCACTTCGTCGTAGTTCTTTCCACCAGTGTTGAGGTTGCGATCGAAGCGCGGGAAGTTGCTGCTCGACACTTCAATGCGAATGCGATGACCCGTTTCGAAGTAATTGCTGGTCGTCATCGGCCCAAGTGTCACCTTGTACACCTTACCCGATTCCATCCACACGTTCGGTTTGTCGTAGCCGTTACGATAACGCATCCGCTGAATCGTTTCGTCCAGGTTGTATGCACGGCCATCCGGATAAACGTCGATCAGTTTGACTGTGAAATCAGTGTCCTTCGCGTCGCTCGAGACATACAACGTCACTTCGATTGGACCACTGACTTCGACTCCTTCGCGTAGCGGTTCGGTGGTGTAAACGAGAATGTCCGGTCGCGTTTCATTTTTGCGCTGATCGAACGAGCCCGCTGTGATCGCGTTGCCAGTGCAGCAGACGTTGCCTCCCAGCGACGGCGCCGGATTCATCGGATCGTACTCGAACCGATCGGCGTTATCCGTTGGCGGCGCAGCTTCGGTAAGCGTGCCATCGCCGTTCATCGTGTTTGCTTTGCCGCCACTCGACAGGAAAAAGCTCACCGACTGCGCGCCACGCGGCGGCCACGTATCCGACGTCTGCCACTTGTTGATTCCCATCGTGTAGTAGCGCACGCGTGGCATCTTCTCGAGCATGCCGTTGTTCTCGCCTTTGAGGAAGTGATCGAACCATCCGTACGTGAGCTCGTCGTAATTCAAGCGCGCGTCGCCAACGCTGCGTTCGCCGACGATCGTGTTCTCAGTCGCGCGTTTGTAGGCGCAGTGAAGAGTTGGCGCGATCACTGCGTATTGCTGGTTTGCGACTTCGGGCGATGCGGTCTTGCGCACGTGATTGTACGCGGCGAGATTTGGACCAATCGACACGTCATACCATGACATAAACCAGAAGCCGGGAATGTTGATCTTCATGTTGTCGTGCCAGAGCCCGCCCTTGTACCACGCCGGATCGTTCGGCTCGCGCTGGATCATCGCGCCGCCCGTATCGACCGGCATTCGATCCGCGAAGATGCCGCGTGGTCCATTAGCCGCCAGCATGATGTCTTTCACCGGAAGATGACTGAGCGCCTTCGACCAGTCGACCGGCGCCATTTGCGGCGCCAGATCAAACAACTTCGCCGCACGTTCCAATTCCTCGCGCGTCGTATTCGGCGAGAAGAGCGGGCGCACCTGGTTTTGTTGGCTGTAAAGCCACGCGATGAATAACATCTGGACCGCGCCACCGCGATACCAGTTTCCCTGTTCGAAGTAAGGAGCAACACGTCCGACGCCCGCGCCGAAGCCCTGCGCGATCATCGTCGTAAACGCCGGATGATTCTGCGCGGCGACTGCCAACTGCCATTCCGCAGTTGATGAGCAGCCGATCGTGCCGACTTTGCCGTTGGACCATGATTGTTTCGAGATCCACGAGAACTCGTCTTCGCCGTCGGTGAGCGGTGGTCCAAGGATGTCGTAATTACCCTCGGAAAAGAATCGACCACGTTCGTTCATCTGCACGTAAGCATAACCACGTTTGACGGCCTCGAGTTCGGTCGAAAGGTCACGCGGCGCAGAGTTACGAACGTCCCAGTAATTGAAGTTGTAAGGCGTGCGGGAGAAGATTGTCGGATACTTCTTTGACGTGTCTTTTGGGCGATAGACGTCGGTTGCGATGCGGGCGCCGTCGCGCATCGGAATCATCATCTTGCGTTCGACGATGGCGAGCGATTGGAGTTCGTTCTCGATCGCCTTGCGGCGTTCGAGCATCTCGGGTGTGACGACGCCGCGTCCTTGCGAGTGAACAGTTTCGCTGGCAGGGAATTGAACGACGACGAAGAAAGAGAGTAGAGCAAGAGCGATGATCCAGAAGCGCTTCTGCATGTGTTTTGCTCCGCGGGCGTTTTTGATGGAACTCTATTCGTCGTCTTTGAGCAGTTTGCGAATTTCTTCTCGCAGCTCGGGCGTGTTTTCATGTCCATGCGAAGCGAGCGCATGCTGACATGCCATGTCGAGAACCTCGTCTTCGGTTCCGGAGATCTTCAGAGAGCAATTCTTCTCACTGGGAAATTCTCTACAGTCGATAAACTTGCGGCGTGCAGGCGTTGGTGTTGACATAACAATCTCCTTTGCTTGTGATGATCAGTTTAGGGGGCCAAATTCTATCCGAGTTTCGAGCTTATTTGTAGGGGCGGCACTCCGTGGCCGCCCCTCCGCCGGATAATGCGTGTGCGCGGTCACAGTATTAGCAGACCAGAGGAGAGCAAGAATCAGAACGTAAGGGCGCACGGCGCCTCGAGTCATCGCGACGTTCCGGGATCTTCGCGGAGTTTTCGCAGCACGGCTTGTTCTTTGTCAGGATCGAGGCCAGCTTTCAATTTTTCTGTGTGAGTTGTTTGGTGCCACGCGAGTGTTGCGCTAATGGTGTCCTTCAGCGGACGAATGGCAAGACCAGCACGAGCGGCTTTGTCACAGTTGACGAACATGAAACCCTTCAAGTGTGGCGCAGCTTCATACGGCAACCAGAGAGGCATTTCAGTCCACGCAACCACTTCGATTTGCAGTAGAAACTCCTCACTGGCCCATGTAAATGAAGCATTGCTCTGACTGACTGCTCGACACTCGTCAAGCACCTCTTTCATCGTCAGAGTTTCAGGCAGGCGGTTGGCGTTATAAACGCCTGTTTCGTTTCGCTCCGCCATTCTGATGGTCCATTCGGCCAGGTCGCGGACGTCGATGAACTGCACAAATTGATCGGGATTACCGGGAGCTAACACTTCACCACCGCGAGCGATTCGGGCGGGCCAATAGGTGAACCGATCGGTATAATCGTATGGACCGACGATCAAACCTGGCCGGATGATCAGCACCCGATGCGGCATCGCTTCTTCAGCCGCCTGCTCGCAAAGCGCCTTCAGCCCGCCGTAAAGCTTTCCATACGATGGTTCGCCTGAGCGATCGATGGCGTATGCCTCTTCGAGTTGTGCGTCGGTTAACGTCGTAACTGGAGCGGTTTCAGTGACGCCGGGAGTACTGACGTCTGCGTAAACGTTCTGCGTCGAGATGAAGATGTAACGCTCGACCGAGTGAGATAAGGCTTCCGCCGACGCTCTCACACTGCGCGGCAACATTCCACACGTATCGATGACGGCATCCCATCGACGGCCGTGAAGTTTCGCGAGCTCGGTGTGTCGATCGCCTTGTATGGCTTCAACACTCGGCAGATCTTCGGCCGGATATGTGCCGCGATTGAAAAGCGTCACTCGATGACCACGCGCCAGAGCGCTGGTCACCAAATGACGACCGAGAAACCTTGTCCCACCGATAATTAGCAGCTTCATTTGCGAGTCCTGAAACAAATATCCGTCAGGTGTCGCACAAGTCAAGACCAGCTGCGCGCTTCACCTTCGTCTTACGTCAGTAAAGGCGCGGTTCGTTGCTGGTATCTGAATTGCGCAACTAACGAGCCATTCAACTCGAGGGGAAACGAATGCTCAAAAAGTTAATATCCATACTGCTCGCTTTTTTGTTAACAAACGTGGCGGCCCATGCCGTTTATGCGCGTTCGCAAGACGATGCGCAGGCTCGTCGCATTGAAAAGGTCAGAGAGAATGTGCGCAAATTGGGTGTGGGACCGGAAGCACGCGTTGAGGTGAAGCTTCAGAACGGGAGAAAACTGAAGGGCCATATCCGTGAAGCCACTGAAGACAATTTCGTCGTTGTCGAGGAAAAAACTGGAACGGCCACGACGGTGGCGTACTCAGAAGTCTCACAGCTCAAGGGCAAAAACGGCCTGACGGCTGCGAAAGTTGGACTGAACGTCGTCAAAGGTGTTGCCATCGTCGCCGCTGTCGCCGGCATTTTTACTCTCTTCATGTACCTCGTAATCCCGCGAACCTAAGATCGCTGGAAGCACGAACAGATTGCGCAGTCCACGTATGAGGAATAGGGAACAACTCAAGTCTTACCCGTCCGAGCAGTGGTAAGGAATTGCTGCTTTCGTTTAGAAAACTCCTCCATGCGTTTCAAAACTTCTTCTCTGGTCAGTTTCGCGCGGGGAGGCCGCTTAAAGTGGTTCTCTTTGAGAAGGCTTCGAGCTCTGGACATAACTTCCTGGCCCGAAACCGACTCCAACTCTTCCCTGAGGTACGCCGCATATCGGCGCTGCGACTCTTGGATCCATACCTGTTCGACGTCAGCGTCCGAAGACGGATCAAGTTCATCAATGAGAATGCGGGCCAGTGAGGCCTTTTCTTGCGGCGTGAGCATCCGCGCCTGCTTCTCAATCTGCTCAAAAAGTGTGCTCATGGTTTTAGATTATACCATCCTTCGCGATCGCCTTATTGTAGTTCCTTACTTTATCCGAATGATGCGCCTAAACAGCGTGATAAACCTGCTCGACCGAGATCATTACATCTTCTTCGCTCAGTGCGTCCATCACCACATCTTTCAGCGTTCTTGAATAGGCAGCGACGACCGCAAAATCTGTCGACAAAGCGATCGGTGTGTCGACGTAGATGACATTGATTCGGTCTGCCATTCGATTCCCATACACGGAAAGATAGCTGCCTTCAATTCCTCGCACGATGCTGCAGCCACCGAACGCGTACATAAATTCGTTGGCTAGTAACTGAAGGAACTTTTCGTATTCTGGTACTTGATGCTCGGGAAGATAAACTTCAATTCTTAAGCGCTCGAGCAGTGGCAAGGAACCGCTCCTTTCTTTTAGGAAACTCTTTCATCCTTTTCAATACTTCTTCTCTCGTGAGTTGGACGCGGCGAGGCCGTTCAACCTTAGTTTCCTTTGAGGTCGTTTGACGTTTCTTCATGATTTTTGATTATCCACGCCGATGTTCGTCTGTCAACCTTTTTCTGCTCCCTAGTGGGAGTGACGCTGGAGAAAATCCAGGGTCTTCTGATTAAATTCCTCAACCCTCTCATAGATCGGAGCATGCGAACAGCCTTCGAAAACTACGAGCTCAGAGTCTTTGATGTTTGACTGCAGCGGCTTCGCGAAGCGCGTGGACGTGACCTGGTCGTGACGGCCGAATGTGATCTGCGCCGGCGCCGAGATCTTTCCGAGCTGAGATTCGAGATCGTAGGCCAACACAGCTTCTGTTTGTCGAATGAATGCTTCCACAGGCTGTGCCGGTCGTGAACGCACAAATGCGCTGAGTGACGCGATGTAGTCTGGTTGCGCAGCGTAGAGTTCCGGCGTGAAACACCATGGAAAGATTGCCGAAACAATCAACTCGGGAACGCTCCCCAGTGCGTTTGCTAACACCTGCCAGCTTTCCACCACAGTCTTCATGAACAGATCGGTCTTGGTCCATCCACTGTGAATCGACAGAGACCTCACCCTTTGTGGGTGCTTCACCGCCAGCCACATTCCGACAGCAGCTCCGAGCGAAAGTCCCGACACATGCGCACGCTCTACCCCAATCGCTCCCATCAAACCATTCACATCGTCAGCAAATTGTTCGATTGAATAAGGACCTTCCGGCTTGTCAGTCTCACCCGCTCCTCTCGGGTCGAGAGAGATGCACGTAAAGTGTTTAGCGTACTCTGCAACCTGGAACGCATAGCAGGCGGAGTCAGCGGCCAGGTAAGGAATCAAAATTAGCGGCTCGCCCGAGCCCTGCTGCTCGTAGTTGATGTTGATGTCATTTACTTTGACTTTCGGCATTTCCAGCACAGTGGGATCCGAAGCTTGGAATTCACGTGACTTGAAGTCGCGGC
>JADMIO011418034.1_pt1 | contig 19785 bp, 16 predicted proteins | sample 8958161 | NCBI WGS metagenome assembly JADMIO01 (sample SAMN16585339, study PRJNA669376) | soil metagenome | isolation source: Crop rotation soil | place: USA: Cullars Rotation, Alabama | collected 2011
CGCGACTTCAAGTCACGTGAATTCCAAGCTTCGGATCCCACTGTGCTGGAAAGTCGTCCGCCACGGCTGGATCACGGAGAAGGAAGCGCGCTGAGTCGACCGGCCATCGTTTGACAGGCGGCGCTCCCGGGCCTAGACTGCGGCCTCACCACCGCCATGGCCCCCGCCTCCGCAGGTTTCCGCTTGAGCCATCTGGCCGCGCTCGACGGCCTGCGCGGCGTTGCGATCCTCCTGGTGATGCTCTTCCATGCCACGCTCTACCGGGACCCGCGTCCGAGCGGCGGCTTCCTGGGGGTCGATCTCTTCTTCGTGCTGAGCGGCTTCCTCATCACCGCGCTGCTGCTGCAGGAATGGGAGCGCACCGGCGGGGTGTCCCTCGGCGCCTTCTACGCGCGGCGGGCTCTGCGCCTGCTCCCCGCGCTGTTCGCCCTGATCACGGTGGTGCTGCTGGCCCCCGGCCTCTTCTACCAGTCGGTGCGCCCGTGGCGTGACGCGGCCCTCGCCGCGCTCCACACCACGAACTGGGTCATGGCCTACGGGGGCAGCGTCGGCTTCTTCGACCACACGTGGTCGCTCACCATCGAGGAGCAGTTCTACCTCCTGTGGCCGCCGCTCCTGGTGCTGCTGCTCTCGCTCGGCGCCCGTCGGAGATACGTGCTGGGGGTCGTGGGGCTCGGGATCCTCACCGCGACGTGGCTCCGGTGGCAGTGGTGGGAAGGCCCGGAGTCGGTGCGGCGGCTCTACTACGGGCTCGACACGCGCTTCGACGGCCTCCTGATCGGCTGCCTCCTGGCCCTGGCCGTCTGCTGGAACCTCGTCCCCCACACGCGCCGCGTCGAGCGCGCGATCCAGGCTGCCGCGACGGCCTCGGCGGTGGTGCTCGCGCTGTGCGTGGTCACGATGGAGGAGGAGTCGCGGCTCACCTACCAGGGTCTCGGCAGCGTGGCCCTGCTGGCGTGCGCCGGCCTGGTGCTCCACGTGGTGCACTGCCCGTCTCGCCTGTCGCGCCGGCTGCTGGAGAACCGGCCGCTCGTCTGGGTGGGGCGCATCTCCTACGGGCTCTACCTCTGGCACTTCCCGATCTTCAACGGGATGCTCAACCCGACCCGGATGGCGAAGATGGGTATCACCGGCCCCGCGCTACTCACGCTGCGCTTCGCGGTGGCGTTCGCGGTCGCCGCGGTGTCGTTCGCGCTGATCGAGCGGCCCTTCCTGCGCTGGAAGCGGCGATTCTCGCGCCGCCGGCTCACCGCGGGGACCGCCATCCCCGACGCGGCCGCGGATCCGGCGCGGCCGGAGCGCCGACCGGCGTCGGATCGGGTGGCCCCCGCCTAGGACGCCTCGCCCGCGCCGGCCCGCCTCAGGCGGGGCTGGGCGGCCACGGGATCTTCATGCTGTCGAGGCGGCGCAGCCGGTCCTGGCCGAGCGCGCGATCCCACGTCTCGGCCAGCGCCTCCGGAGTCCACGCCCCTTCCGTCCTGACAGTCCGCATCGGCGCGGGGTGCGACATCACGGTGACCTCCGCGCCGCGGACGCCGATCACCTGGCCGGTGATGTGGGCGGCCTGGTCGCTGGCCAGGAACGTCGCCACCGGCGCGATGGCCTCCGGCGGGGTGGCGGTGGCGGCGCCGCGGCGCTCGCCGGGCAGCCGCTGGGTCATGCGGGTGTCCGCGGTGGGCGAGATCGCGTTGCAGCGCACCCCGTACTTGGCCATGGCCAGCGCGGTCGAGCGGGTCAGGCCCACGATGCCCTCCTTGGCCGCCGAGTAGTTCGGCTGCCCCGGGCTGCCCTCGAGGCCCGCCGCGGAGGTGAAGGTGATGATGCTGCCCGCGCGCTTCTCGCGCATGTGGCGGGTGGCCGGCTGCATGACCGTGAAGTGGCCCTTCAGGTGCACCGCGATCACCGCGTCCCAGTCCTCCTCGGTCATGTTGAAGATCATGCGCTCGCGCAGGATGCCCGCGCAGCAGACCAGGACGTGCAGATCGCCCCACTCCCGGAGCGCCAGGTCGACGACCGCGCGCCCGCCCGCCATGGTGGCCACGCTGTCCGGCGCGGCCAGGGCCTGGCCGCCCGCCTTGCGGATGTCGGCCACCACCTGGTTCGCGGGCTCGCTGGAGGGATCGAGCCCGTCCACGCTGACCCCGTAGTCGTTCACCACCACCTTCGCGCCCGCCGCGGCCAGCCCGATCGAGACCGCGCGGCCGATGCCCGTGCCGCCGCCCGTCACCACCGCGACCTTGCCATCCAGCAGTCCCATTTGCGTCTCCCCTCGCGCTGCCGTATCGTCGGCGCGTTCGCGTCGACCGTGGCCAATCCTGGGCAAGGCCGGTCGGCGAGTCAAGGGCGCGGAACCGGCCCTCCAGGGGAGACGATCGATGGCGAAGACGCGCGGCACCGGGCTGCTCATGCTGTGGACCGACGTGGACCCGCAGCACGAGGCGGAGTTCAACCGCTGGTACGACGAGGAGCACCTCGACCGGCTCTTGAAGGTGCCGGGCTTCCTCTCGGCCGCCCGCTACGAGGCCATCCGCGGCGGCCCCAAATACCTCGCGATGTACGAGCTCGAGGAGGCGAGCGTGCTGCGCACCGCCGCGTTCCTCGACGAGGTGCGCTTCCGCCCGTCGGCCCGGCGGCAGCAGTCCTCGGGCGGCCACGTCGGACGCAACTACCTCCTGAACGGCTACCGGCAGATCTTCCCCGCGCGCACCAATCCCGTCGAGCTCACGATGGGGCCGTCGCCGTACCTCCAGATGGGCCGCATGGACATCCCGGCCCACATGGAGGAGGAGTGGAACGACTGGTACAACTGGGTCTACGTGCCCGACTACCTCACGGTGCCGGGGGTGATCCGCGCGCGCCGCTTCACCGCGGTGGAGGGCCAGCCGAGATACCTCACGGTCTACGAGTTCGAGCGGCCCGACGTGCCGGAGGGCGAGGCGTGGAACCGGGTGCGCGACGCCAACCCGTGGACACGCCGGGTGCGCCACCACATGCGGCTCGACGCGGGATCGCCCGCGGTCTTCAAGCGGATCACGCCGCCGCTCGGGGGCGGGCAATGATCAAGCGCGTCTCGCTCCTGACCCGGAAGGACGGCATGAGCCGCGAGCAGTTCACGCGCCACTGGCTCGAGATCCACGCCCCGCTCGCCCGGCCGGTGCCCGGCCTCCGGCGCTACGTGCAGTCGCACATCCTCGAGGAGTTCAAGCGGGGCGACATCCCCGACCTCCCCGGTGCAGGTCGACGGCATCGCCGAGCTGTGGTTCGAGGATCGGGCCGGCATGGAGCGGGCGCTCGCCTCGCCCGAGATGGCCGCGCTCCATGCCGACGGGGCGCTCTTCATCGGGGCCAACAAGACGTTCGTGGTGGAAGAGAAGACGATCATCGCCTGAGCCTTCGGTGAGCGGAGAGCCCATCGCGCTCGGGGTCAAGGTCGCCTACACGCTCTTCCTCGCGGTGCTGGTGCCGGTGTACTGGGTCCACTACGGGCCGGCCAACTTCCTCTGGTTCTCCGACATCGCCCTGCTGGGCGGGGGCGCCGCGCTCTGGCTGGAGAGCCCGTTGCTGGCCAGCATGATGATGCTGGCGGTGCTCCTGCCCGAGTGCGCCTGGAACCTCGACTTCTTCGGCCGGCTCCTCACCGGCCGGCGCATGTTCGGCATGAGCGCCTACATGTTCGAGCGAAAGCACCCGCGCTTCATCCGCGCGCTCTCGCTCTTCCACATCCCGCTGCCGGTCGGGCTGGTGTGGCTCGTGCACCGCCTCGGCTACGACCGGCGGGCGTGGCTCGGCCAGAGCCTGCTCGCGCTCCTGGTCCTGCCCGTGAGCTACTGGCTCACCGACCCGGCCGAGAACGTGAACTGGGTGCACGGGCTGGGGGCGCCCCAGTGCCGGCTGCCCCCGTGGCTCTACCTGGCATTGCTGATCGTGGCCTTCTCGCTGGTGCTCTACCTGCCCCCGCACCTCGCCTTCGTCCACGGATCGTCTACTTCCCCTTGAGCGCCACGTCCTCGTAGGGCGCGGAGTAGGCGTGGCCGGCGATGAGGCCGAGCCCCGACTCGCGCACCCGCGGACCCACTCCGTTGAGGAACGCCAGCTCCCAGATCGGCGCGTACATCGTCCGCTCCACCACCATCTGCTGGATGCGCTTCAGCGTCGCCTCGCGGTGCTTGGGGTCGGGATCAGCCGCTTGCTCCTGCATGAGCCCGTCGAGGTCCGGATAGGCGCCGTAGGAGTAGACGCCGGTGCTGGCCACGAACTGCTCGAGCCGGGTGGCCGCGTTGCCGAAGGCCCCGCTCGAAGCCTGGATGATGTTGCGGTACTTCTTGTCCGAGTAGCCGCTGAAGAAGGCGGCGCGCTCCAGCGGGCGGATCTTGGCCCGGATGCCCACCGTCTGCAGCGAGTTGACCACCGCCTCGCCGAGGTTCGCGTAGGAGACGTCGCAGTAGTACTCGCCGGCGTCGAAGCCGTTCGGGTAGCCGGCCTCGGCCAGCAGCTGGGCCGCGCGCTTGGGGTCGTACACGGGAGCGGGCGGCTGCCAGAAGTACTCGAACGAGGTCGGGATGATGCTGCCCGACAGGCGCGAGTACCCGAGGGTCAAGGCCTGGTTGATCGACTTGCGATCGATGGCGAGGCTCGCGGCCTGGCGCACTCGCCGATCGTGCCAGGGCGACTTGGCGTCCCACTGGTCGGGGAAGTAGAGCCAGAACGGGGACTGGATCACCGCCGGCTTCAGGGCGAGGCCGGGGCTCTTCTGCAGCTCCTCCGCGAGCTCGCCGCGAATCGAATAGGCGATATCGACCTCGCCGCGCTTGAGCGCGGCCAGCCGGGTGGCCTCGTCGGGGATGACCTTCAGCACCAGCCGCTTCACGCTCGGCGGCTTGCGCCAGTACTGCTCGAAGGCCTCCAGCACCAGCTCGACTCCGGGCGTGAACGAGACGAACTTATAGGGCCCGGCGCCCACCGGCGCCTTCTTGAAGCCCTCGTCGCCGACCTTCTCCACGTACTTGCGGGGCACGATCCAGCCCGCGCCGGTGGCGTTGGTGTAGAACGTCAGGAAGTCGGGCCACGGCTGCTTGAGGCGGATGCGGACCCGGCTCGGGTCGGGCGTCTCGATCGCGGCCACCCGCTCCTTCAGGAGCTTGTTGGCCGCTCCGCGGTAGCGCTCCAGGGAGAACTTGACGTCGTCGGCGGTGACCGGGTCGCCGTTGTGGAAGAGCGCTCCCTTGCGCAGGACGAAGTCGTAGACGAGCCCGTCCTTCGACATCGACCACGACTCGGCCAGGGCGTTGGCGCGCGGCTGGCCCGGCATGGGCTTCACCAGGGCGTCGTGCAGCGCGTAGAGCACCATGTACGGCGTGATCATCCCCGGCGTCTCCGCCGGGTCGAACCACGTGGGGGCCAATGAGATGTGAACGGCCCACGTGAGCTGACCTTCGGGTCCGGCGGCCGGGGCGGCGCCGGGCGCGAGCAGGAGGCAGGACAGAGCGACGAGCGCCAGCAGGACGGTCGGAGCGAAGGGACGTCGGGCCATGGGGGCCTCCTTCGGGATCGAGAAGGGATCCGGGACCGGGAACGGTGGCCCGATTATCCAGGCGGAGCGCCTCCTGTCAACCCGCCTCCGGCCGCGCGGCGGCGGGCGTCAGGGGCGGGCGGCGCCGTTGGTGGCCGACAGCGAGAAGGCGCGGTGGTAGAGCGCGGCCAGCTGCCCGCGGCCCCGCAGCATCAGCTTCTGGAAGATGTGGGTGAGGTGCGCCTTGACCGTCGCCTCGCTGATGTCGAGCCGGCGGGCGACCTCCTGGTTGCTGAGCCCGCTGGCGATGAGCTGGGCGATGTCCTGCTCGCGGCGGCTCAGGCGATTGCGCAGCGAGGAGTCGACCGGAACCGCGCCGGTGGAGCGGGCGGCCAGCTCCTCCACCACGAGGGTCAATACCCGGCGGCTCGCCCACACCTGACCCTGGTGCACGAGCCGGATGGCCTTGATCAGGCCCTCGACGGTGGCGCTCTTGGGAAGGATGCCGCGCGCGCCGCACTTGAGCGCCTGCACCGCCCACGCGTCGTCGGGGTCGGCCCCGGCCAGGATCACCCACGGCCGCGCCCCGTTCTGGCGGAGGCCCGCGCAGGCGGTCAACGCGCCCACGACCTGCGCGTCGACGAGCAGGATGTGCGGCGCGCCGGTCCGGACCAGCTCGCGCGCGGGCAACGCGCTCGCCTCGCCCACCAGGGCCACCGCCGGGTACGTGGTCATGATGCTGCGCAGCCCCGAGCGGAACAGCGCGCTGTCGCTCACGAGGGCGACGCGGATCGTCGCGGACGCGGGGGGCGTCGCACCGGCAGAGGACGGGCCCGCGGACTTCGTGAGCGAGCGGACCCCATCACGGCGAACCAAGGTGTGACCTCCAGAATCTGAGCGTGTGCCGTGGACGTTCGATGATGGGCGCGAGGATGTCAAGCATGAAGTGCATTGCATCACGCGTGACGCGCGGCACTCGGAAACAAGCGCCGCGTCGTTCCGCGGCATCGCGCAACAAATGCGGTGGACGAAGCGGCACGATCGTCTGCGCGGGTGGAATGACGCCTTCCATTCCCAGTGTGGGCAGTCGTCGACGACGCGGCGCGGAACATCTCGCCGCGCGAGTCGGGTCGTACAACTGAAGTCGTAGTGACCGCGGGACAGGGTCGCAGCGCGAGTACCTTCGTCTAATTGACGGCCTTCGGATCCGGCGTGAGCATTCGCCCGTGAATCGTCGTGCCTCCGGAGGACGGATCATGCGTGCACCGTACGTCGTGACAGCTCTGATGGCGATGGCCCTGGCCGCGTGCAGCAGCACGCACCCGATGGGAACCCCCGAGGAGGGTGGCGCGCTGCTGCGGGACGGCGGCACGGCGCCCGCCGGCTCCGGCACGCGCGCGGAGCGCCCGGACGCGACCCGACCACGCGAGAGCGGGACCGGGAGCGCGGCCGCGCTGAACCTCCGGCTGATGGAGCACGCCGCGCGGTCGAGCGACAGCGGGGACCTGCCGGTGGGGACGGGCGACCTCCTGGAGATCTCGGTCTTCGAGGTGGAGGAGCTGTCGAAGATCCGGGTGCGGGTGCCCGGGCGCGGCGTGATCTCGCTGCCCCTCGTCGGTCAGATCGAGGCGGCCGGGCACACCACCGCCGAGCTGGAGGACGAGATCCGGTCCCGCCTCCAGAAGAAGTTCATGCACGAGCCCCAGGTCTCGGTCTTCCTGCAGGAGCAGAACAGCCAGCGGATCTCGGTGATCGGAGCCGTCCGCAAGGGCGGCGTGTTCAGCCTCACCCGGCCGCTCCGGCTGGCCGACGCCCTCGCCCTCGCGGAAGGCCTGACCGACGAGGCGGACCGGCAGGTGTACGTGGTCCGCCGGGCGCCCGCGAGCGCGGTCGCCGCGGCGGCCCGGAGCGGCGCCGTCGCCGGGACGACCGCGACGGCCGCGGCGACGGGCGGCGACCGGACCGTCGAGGTGATGGCCCCGATCGACGTGTCCGAGCTCGCCGACGGGCGCGAGGACCTGAACATCGAGCTTCGGGCCGGCGACGTGGTCAACGTGCCGCGAGCCGGCTCCGTGTACGTGGGCGGCTCGGTCGAGCGGCCGGGCTCCTTCCTGCTGCGTGGGAAGACGACGGCTCAGCAGGCGATCTTCGCCGCGGGCGGAGTCAAGGACGTGGCGGACTGGGGCGACATCCGCCTCTATCGCAAGGACGCCGCCGGCAAGGTCGAGGTCACGGTCTTCGACCTGAACGAGTTCGAGAAGGGCGCGCCGGCGCCCGAGCTGCAGCGCAACGACGTGCTGGTGATCGGCAAGCACGGAGGCAAGGCCTTCTTCTACGGGTTCCTCGACTTCTTCAAGGGCGCCCTCGGGGTGGCGAAGGGCATATGAGCGAGACATTCACGCGCGCACTCACGAATGGCCGGGACCTCCCGGCACCGGTGTCGCCGATCCGACTCGAAGCTCAGTACCGCCAGGAGGACGAAGCGCATTTCTGGGACTACTGGCGAGTGCTCGTGCGCCACCGGCGGGCGGTGGCCCTGGTGTTCATGGGCGCGGTCCTCACCGCGTTCGTCTGGAGTGTGACCGCGCGCCCGGTCTTCACCGGGACCGCCATGCTCCGCATCGACCGGGAGGAGCCCCGCGTCCTGAAGTTCGACCAGGGCGGCCGGGACGACGGGACGGAGTCCGCCCAGACCCAGCTGCAGACCTATCACCGGCTCCTGCAGAGCCGCGGCCTCGCCAACCGCGTGGTCGGGCTGCTGGACCTCGAGCACAATCCCGAGTTCCGCCCCGCCGCCGGGAAGCCCGCGCAGCTGACCGACGCCTTCCTCGATCGCCTCCAGGTGGAGCCGGTCCGCAACACGCGGCTGGTCAAGATCTCGTTCCGCAGCCGCAGCCCCGAGCTGGCCGCCCGGGCCGCCAACGCGGTGGCCGACGAGGCCATCGCCCAGCAGCTCGACGAGAAGAAGGCGGCGGGCCGCTACGCCACCGGCTTCCTCTCCACCCAGGTGACGGAGGCGCGGCAGGCCCTGCAGGCCAGCGAGACGCAGCTGACCCAGTTCCTCGCCGAGCACGACATCCTCTTCGTGGGCAGCGACCGGCCCGGCGAGCGGGTCGGGGAGCGCCAGGCCCTCGTGACGCAAGAGCTGGCGACCCTGTCGGACTCGCTCCTGAAGGCGAAGGCGGAGCGGGTGGCCAAGGAGAGCCTGCTCGCCCAGGCGACCCAGGCCAACGTGGAGGCCCTGCCCGCGGTCCTGCAGAACCCCCTGATCGGCCACCTCAAGGAGGAGGCCACCAAGCTGGAGGCGCGCTACCGGGAGCTCGGCCAGTCCTTCAAGCCCGAGTACCCGCGCATGCAGCGGCTGGCCGAGAGCATCGCGGAGGTGCGCAAGCAGCTCCGGGCCGAGATCCAGCGCTTCGTGGAGTCGGTGCGCGGGGAGTACAAGACCGCGCTCCAGAACGAGAGCGAGATCCGGAAGCTGGTGGACGAGCAGCGGGGGATGGCCCGGAAGCTCGACAACCAGATGGCGCGCTACAACCTCCTGCGGCGCGAGGTCGACACCAACCGGGACCTCTACACCGCGCTGTCCACGCGCCTGAAGGAGACGTCGGTCACCGCGTCACTCCTGCTCTCCAACATCTCGGTGGTGGACCGGGCCGACGTGCCGATCAAGCGCTCCGGCCCGCGCACCGGGCTCAACCTGCTGATCGGCTGCCTGGTGGGCCTCATCGGCGGCGTGGTGGTGGCGTTCCTGTTCGAGTACCTGGACACGAGCATCCGCGATCCGCGCGAGATCGAGACCATGCTGCGGGTGCCCACCCTCGGCCTGGTGCCGAGCCGCGGCGCGCTGCCGGCCCACCTGGGCGAGCTGCCGGTGTCGGCCAGCCCGAGCGCCGGCGCGGGCGGCATCCCCGGCAGCTTCGCGCTCGTGTCGCACCAGGCCACCAGCTCGATCCTGGCCGAGGCGTTCCGGAATCTCCGCACCAGCGTGGTGTACGCAACGCCGGATCGGCCGCCCAAGACCATGCTGGTGACGTCGCTGCAGCAGCAGGACGGCAAGACGTCGGTCTCCACGAACTGCGCGATCACCCTGGCCCAGCTCGGGCTGGGCGACGTGCTCCTGGTGGACGCGGACATGCGCCACCCGGACCTGCACGGGATCCTCGGGGTTCCGCAGGCGCCGGGACTCTCCGATCTCCTGGTGGGCGGCGTGGGCGTGACCGAGGCCGTCCGGCCGACCCGGATCCCCGGCCTCCACGTGATCACCGCGGGCCCGGTGCCGACCAACCCGGGCGAGCTCCTGTTCTCGCCGCGGTTCGGCCAGGCGATGGCGGTCCTCGGGGAGCGCTTCGCGCACATCGTGATCGACACCCCGCCGATGCTGGGGGTCAGTGACAGCCTGGTCCTCGCCCCGCGGGTCGACGGCGTCATCCTCGTGCTCCGCCACGGCCACGCGGGGCGGGACGCCGCGCAGCGGGCGGTGCAGATGCTGGGATCGGTGCGGGCGCGGGTCCTGGGCGTCGTGCTCAACCACGCGGACCTGCGGGCCACCGGCGGCAGCTACCCGTACTACCATCAGGAACCGGTCACCTCGGCGTCGATGTGGGCGGACCTGGCCTCGCGGGCCCGGGCGGCCTCGCGAGGGTCGGGGCGCGATCGAGATCTCGGCGTCCTTTGAGACGACCGGTCACCACCCGCCGGGCCTCAGTGCTCCTCGCGGACGCACTGATGGCGGCCGCCGCGAACTACCTTGCCTTCTGGCTCCGGTTCGACGGCGCGATCCCCGCCCAGTACTGGACCCTGTGGGTTCAGACCATCCCGGCCCTCGTGCTGATCCGCGGGCTCGCCTTCGTGTGGTTCCACCTCTACGACTCCCTCTGGCAGTACGTGGGCCTCCGGGACCTGCGGGCCATCGCGGCCAGCGCCGCCGCGAGCAGCGCCGTCTTCTGCCTGGTGATCCGCGGGGTGCTGGAGCTGCGGGCCTATCCGCGCACCGTGTTCGTGATGGACCTCGTGCTGATCGTCTTCCTCATGGCCACGGTGCGGGTGAGCTGGCGGCTCGGGCGGGAATACCTCACGAGCGACCGCACGAAGCGCGTGCTGATCTTCGGGGCGGGGGACGCCGGGGAGACGATCGTGCGCGAGATCCTCACCGGCGGCGACCATGGCTATCGTCCGGTGGGATTCGTGGACGACGATCCGGCCAAGGTCGGTCAGCGCATCCACGGGGTCCCGGTGCTGGGCACCCGGGGCGACCTGCCGCGGATCATCCAGGAGACGAACCCGAGCGAGGTGCTGGTCGCCATCGCGCGCGCCACCCCGCCGATGCTCCGGCAGGTGGTGAAGGCGCTGGAGTCGCACAAGCTGCCGATCAAGGCGGTCCCCCATCTGCGCGACCTGCTGGACGGCCGCGCGCGGCTGCACGAGGTCCGGGACCTCGCGGTGGCGGACCTGCTGGGGCGCGCCCCGGTGGGGCTCGACGTGGCGACCGTGAAGCACCTCGTGGAGGGCAAGCGGGTGCTGGTCACCGGGGCGGGCGGGACCATCGGCTCCGAGCTGAGCCGGCAGATCGCCGCCCTGGGTCCGAAGAGCCTCGTGCTGTTCGAGCGCTACGAGAACGCGCTCTGGGCGGTGGAGCGCTCGGTGGCCGGGCTCCGGCCGACGGGGCGGGTGCACTCGGTGATCGCCGACGTCACCGACCAGCGGCGGGTGGACGAGGTGCTGGCCGACCATCGGCCGCAGCTGATCCTCCACGCGGCGGCCCACAAGCACGTGCCCCTCATGGAGCTCAACCCCTGCGAGGCGATCAAGAACAACGTCCGCGGCACCCGCATCGTGGGCGAGGCCGCGGTCCGCCACGGGGTGGAGCGGTTCGTGCTGATCTCGAGCGACAAGGCGGTCAACCCCTCGAGCGTGATGGGGGCCACGAAGCGGGTGGCCGAGCTGCTCGTGATGGCCCTGGCCGAGCGCGGCTCGACCGGCTTCGTGGTGGTGCGCTTCGGCAACGTGATGGGCAGCAACGGCAGCGTGATCCCCCTCTTCCTCGAGCAGATCCAGGCGGGCGGGCCGGTGACCGTCACGCATCCCGACATGCGCCGCTACTTCATGCTGATCCCGGAGGCGGTGCAGCTCGTGCTGCAGGCCGCCGCGCTCGGCGAGACCGGCGCCCTCTACGTGCTCGACATGGGCGAGGAGATCCGGGTGGTGGACATGGCCCGGAACCTGATCCGCCTCGCCGGGTTCATCCCGGAGCGCGAGATCCCCATCGTCTACACCGGGATCCGGCCCGGCGAGAAGCTCTCCGAGGACCTGGTGGCCTCCGACGAGAGCATCGAGCCGTCGCGTCTCGAAGGCGTGCGGCGGGTTCGCTCGGGCCGGGAGACGTCGGCGGAGCGCCTCGCCCACGAGGTGGCCGCCCTCGAGCAGCTCGCCGACACCGGCGCGACCGGCGGGGTCATGCAGCAGCTCGGCACCATGGTCGCCCTGTTCCGCCCGGTGCTGCCGGTGATCCCGGAGGCCGCGAACGGCCGCGCCGCCCGTCCCGTGGACCTGACCAACCCCGCCGCGCTGGCCGGCGAGGCGCAGGGCGCGGTGTGATGAGCCACGGCGGGCGGCGCGGCGGGTGGCCGGGCTGGCCCAAGCGGGCCTTCGACCTGGCCGCGGCCTCCCTCGCGCTGATCGTGCTGGCCCCCCTGCTGGCCGTGATCGCGCTCGCGATCCGTCTGCTCCTCGGACGGCCGGTGATCTTCGCGCAGCCGCGGCCGGGGCGGCACGGCCGGCCGTTCGTCATCTACAAGTTCCGGACGATGAGCGTCGCGCGCGGCGGCGACGGCGGGCTCCTGCCCGATCGCGACCGGCTGACCCGGCTGGGCCGGCTGCTGCGCCGCACGAGCCTTGACGAGCTGCCCGAGCTCCTCAACGTGATCCGGGGCGACATGAGCCTGGTCGGCCCGCGGCCGCTCCTGATGGAGTACCTGCCGCGCTACACGCCGGAGCAGGCCCGGCGCCACGAGGTGCGGCCCGGCATCACCGGCTGGGCGCAGCTCAACGGCCGCAACCGCCTGCCGTGGGTGCGCCGGTTCGCGCTCGACGTCTGGTACGTCGACCACCAGTCGTTCCGCCTGGATCTGCGGATCCTGCTCCTGACCGTGTGGTCCGCTCTCGCCCAGGTCGGCGTCAGCCAGCCCGGGGAGGGACCGGAGGAGCATTTCTGGGGCCGCGAGCGGCCGAGCGACGCGCCGGGGAGCCCGGCTCCGCGCGTCATCGCCGTGAACCCGTCCGCGCGCCCGCGCTTCGAGGATACGGAGGCCCACCGATGGAGCTGATGCCGATCATCCGTCCGACCCTGCCGGAGTTCCGCGAGTTCGAGGATCTCGTCCGCCCGAGCTGGGAGGAAGGCGTCGTCACCACCGGCCGCGTCGTGCGCGCCTTCGAGGAGGAGATCTGCCGCCAGACCGGCGTCGCCCACGCGGTGGCGATGTCCTCGTGCACCGCGGGTCTCATGCTCGCGGTCCGCGCGCTCGAGCTGTCCGAGGGCGCGGAGGTCATCGTACCGTCGTTCACCTTCGCGGCCACCGCGCAGGCGCTCCTGTGGAACGGGCTGGTGCCCGTCTTCTGCGACTGCCGGACCGACACCCTCACCCTCGATCCGGCCGACGTGGAGCGGAACCTGACCGCGCGGACCGGCGCGATCTGCGCGGCCTACGTCTACGGCCTGCCCCCGGACGTCGAGGCGCTCACCACGCTGGGGGCGCGCCACGGCATCCCGGTGTACTTCGACTCGGCCCAGGGGCTGGGCGCCGAGTACCAGGGCCGCCGGGCCGGCGGCTTCGGCGCGTGCGAGATCTTCTCGCTGAGCCCCACCAAGGTGGTCACCGCCATCGAGGGCGGCGTGATCTGCACCGGCGACGCCGCTCTCGCCGCGCGCCTGCGGTCGATGCGCGACTACGGGAAGGACCCCAGGAAGGGCGAGGACATGGTCTACCTGGGCCTGTCGGCCCGGATGAGCGAGCTGCACGCGGGCGTGGGGCTGCTGTCGCTGCGCCGGGTGGACGAGCTGGTGAAGGCGCGGCGGGACCTCATCGAGACCTACCGCGCGCGGCTCGGCGCGCTGCCGGGCTGCCGGGTGCAGACCGTCCCCGCCGACCGGTCGAGCAGCGGCAACTACTTCGTGCTCCTCATCGGCGCGGGGGCCCGGGCCACCCGGGACGCGGTGTACGCCGCCCTCGCCGAGCGGGGCATCCAGACCAAGCGCTACTTCTATCCGCCGGTCCACGAGCAGACCATCGTCCGGCGGATGCCGCACCGGGTGAGCGAGCGGATGGAGGGCACCACCACCGCGAGCCGGGAGGCGCTCGCGCTGCCGCTCTACTCGCACATGACGCCCGAGCAGCTCGATCGCGTGTGCCGGGAGGTCGAGCGCCTGCTGGCCTGAGCCGGCCCGGGCGCCTCACGATGTCGACACGGGTCCTCTCCGCGGTCGCGGGCGATTCGATCACGACGCGCTTCGCGATCGGTGCGTTCTGGGCCCTGGTGGGCGCGGTGGTGTCGCGCGGCCTGACCCTCGCCTCGTCGGTGCTGGCGGGACGGCTGCTGGGCACGACCGGCTTCGGCGAGATCGGCATGGTGCAGAGCACGCAGGGCCTGTTCGGCGTGGTGGCCGGCGCCGGCCTGGGGCTGGCCGCCACCAAGTTCGTCGCCGAGTTCCGGTCCACCGATCCGGCCAGGGCCGGCCGCTGCGTGACCCTGGCCACCACCATCGCGCTGGTCTCCGGCGCCCTCATGGCGCTGGTGCTCCTGGCCCTGTCGGGTGTGATGGCGACGACGGTGCTGAGCGCGCCGCACCTGACCGCGGAGCTCCGCCTCGCCACCGGGCTCGTCCTCCTCGGCACCCTCAACGGGGTGCAGACCGGGGCCCTCGTGGGCTTCGGCGAATTCCGGACGCTGGCGGTCCTGAACGCGATCCGCGGCATCTGTCTCTGCAGCTTCCTCATCGCGGGCATCGCGCTCGACGGGGTCCGGGGCGGCGTGGTGGGCCTGGTCCTCACCGAGGCGATCGCGGTGCTCGCCAACCACGTGGCCCTGCGCCGGGTGCTCCCCGCGACCTCCGCGTGGCCGGACCGCCGCGCCGCGTGGGGCGAGCTGCTGGTGATGTGCCGCTTCAGCGGATGGAGCCTCCTGGGGAGCATCTGCACGATGTCGGCGATGTGGTTCGCCAACCTGGTGCTGGTGGCGCAGCCCGACGGCTACGGCGCGCTGGGCGTCTTCAACGCGGCCGAGCGCTGGCGGCAGCTCCTGCTGTTCCTGCCCGCCTCGTTCTCCCCGGTGATCCTCACCATGCTGAGCAATCTCCACGGCCGGAGCGAGCCCGACGCCTACCGGCGGCTCTTCGGCCTCAACCTGGCGGTGAGCGTGGGCGTGGTGGTGCTGCCCTCGCTCGCGGTGATGTGGTGGGCCGCGCCCGCGATGAGCCTCTTCGGCGACGCCTACGCGGGCGGCCGCACCACCCTGGTCATCCTGTCCGCCTCGTCGGTGGCGGTGGTGCTCAACAACCTGTTCGGCCAGGTCCTGGTGAGCCGGGGCGCGGTGGTGGGCCGCTTCCTGCTCGACGCGCTGCTGGCCGCGATCCTGGCGCTGGCGTCCTGGCAGCTGATCCCGACCTACCGGGAGGAGGGGATGGCCCTCGGCAGCGCGATCGCCTTCGCGGTGACCGCCGCCGCGGTGATCGCGACGACCGCGCACGTCATGGGCGCGTCCCGCCGTTCCCGATGATCGGGGCCATGCCGAGCCCGCTGCGTCACCCCACGTCCTGGCTGCTCGCGGCCAACGCGGCCGCCCTGATCGCCTTCGTGAACGGGCCCGTGGCGGAGGAGCACCCGATCGCGGCGGTCGGCATCCTCGCGTTCTCGTTCGTGCACATGGCCTTCCCCGCCTGTCGCATCCGGGTGAGCAGCCCCCTGTGCCCGGCCAACATCGTCCAGGGCTACTTCTGGATCCAGCTCGTGCTGGTCACGGTGCTGGCCGCCTACTTCGGCTACAGCCAGGGGATCCTGCCCCATCTGCCCTCGAAGGAGGCGCTCGACTGGGCCATCGTGATCCACGTGGTGGGCTACCTGTCGTTCTGCCTGGCGTTTCAGGGCAGCGGACGCCGGGCTGCGTACCACGCGGGGCGCCGGGGATCGATCCCCGGCACGCTCTTCCTGATCGTGCCCTTCGCGGTGCTGGGCGTGATGGGCTTCCTGCTCGCGCACGGCGGCATCGGCGGCTTCATCGAGTACGCCTCGTCTCCGATCGAGGAGCGTCTGCGCGCGGAGGAGGCGACGACGCTGGCGGGCGCCGCCGGCACCTTCCTGAAGCACTTCCTCGGCTTCGCGGTGGTGCTGGGCTGGAGCGGGTGGCTCGGCAAGCGCCGGCGCCGCCCCGTGCCGATCGTGATGGTGACGGCCGCGACGGTGATCGCCCTGCTGGTGGTCAATTTCAACTACAACCGGGGCACGATGCTGGGGCCGATCCTCGCCCTGGGCGCCGCGTTCTCGGTGCACGTGTGGCGCATCCCGTTCAAGGCGGTGGTCCTGGCCGGGGTGCTGACCCTGTCCCTCTCCTTCGTGTTCGGCTGGTACCGCTCCACCGACCTCGAGATCGGCGAGGTCTCGATCGCGGCGCTCGCGGACGCCTGGAAGAGCGACGACGTCGTGGAGTTCGTGCAGGTCTACGCCTCGGGGCCGCAGATGGCCGCCTACCTGGTCGAATCCCTGGAGGGCACGTACTACTACGGCAAGACCCTGCTGCCGTCGCTGATCTACCCGGTGCCGGTGCTGGGCAAGCCGTTTCGCGAGGTGAGCGGCCCGGTGCTCTTCAACGAGCTGATCTACGGCAGCGCGGACAGCCTCGACCAGATCATCCCGCTCGACGGCGAGCTCTACATCAACTTCCACCTGGTCGGCGTGGCGCTCGGCAGCGCGATGCTCGGCTGGTACCTCGCCTGGCTGCAGGGCAAGTTCATCTCCGCGCCGAATCCGGTCGAGAGCTACGCCTGGCTCATGATCGCGCTCTGGACCATGTTCCCGGGCAGCCTGTCGGTCGCGAGCCAGATCTACGTGTACTCGTTCTGGCCGATCTACACGTACTTCGCCTTCAAGAAGCTCCGGGCCTGGAACCGCGTGCTGGCCCCTCCGCGGCGCGAGGCCGCGCTGCCGTACCCGTGAGCGACATGAACATCTGCCTGGTGGGCGGCATCTTCGATCGGCCGGAGGCGGTCCGATCCAAGCAGCTGGTGACCCCGGAGACCGTCCTGCTGGAGGGCTTCCGCAAGGCGGGCGTGCGCGTGCACGCGGTGGGCCACGCCGGCTTTCAACCCTCGGACGAGTACGACGTCGTGCACGTCCATCACTTCGGGCGGGCCGCCTTGAAGATGGCGGCCTCCGGAACCCGGGCCCACACCGTCTTCACCGGCCACAACGGCATGATCGCCACCGGCTGGGAGCGCTCGCGGCTGCGGCGCTACACCTTCCAGTACGTGGTGGACCGGTCCGACGCGATCGTCGCCCTGTCGCGCGCGGAGGCCCGGTACTTCGGGGGGGTGACCCGGCCCGACAAGGTGCACGTCATCCCCAACGGGATCCCCGCCGACGTCTTCCGCGCGACCGGGGACCTCGCCAAGCGGCCGGACACCACGCGCTACGACCTGCTCTACGTCGGCCAGCTGATCGAGTGCAAGGGAGTCGGCGTGCTGCTCGACGCGATGCCGCGCCTGCGCCGCGCCCGCGACGTGCGGCTCCGCCTCGTCTACCACAACGCGGAGCTGGAGGCCGCGCTGCGGCAGCAGGCCCGCGAGCTCGGCGTCGCGGAGCACGTGCAGTTCGTGGGCATCCGCGGCCCGCGCGAGCTGGCCGAGGAGTACCATCGGGCCGACGCGCTCGTGCTGCCGAGCTTCGCGGAGTGCCTCCCGAGCGTGGTGACCGAGGCGCTCCTCTGCGGCACCCCGGTGGTGGCCGCCGCGGTGTGCGGAGTGCCGGAGCAGGTCGGCCCCCACGGCCTGACCGTGCCGCCGGGCGATGCCGAGGCGCTCGCGGACGCCATCGAGCGGGTGCTCGCGGAGCGGCCGCGCTGGCAGGCGAGGGCGGGGCAGATGCGCGCGTACGCCGCGGAGACGTTCAGGCCCGAGACCATGGTCGCGCAGCACCTGGCGCTCTACCGCGCGCTCCTGGAGAGGAGCCGCGAGCCGGCCCGCCGGCGGGCCGCCTGGCTCGATCCCGCGATGCGCCTGGCCGTCGAGGTGTACTGGGGCCGGCGGCGGGCGGTGGCCTAGCGATGAAGATCAGCCACGTGAGCGTGAGCACGCTGCCGGTCCTGCACCGGTTCGGCGGCGCCATCGAGCGGCGCATCGTCGAGATCGCCCGCGAGCAGGCCCGGCGCGGGCATCGGGTGAGCGTGTACTCGGTCGGCGACGCCACCGAGACGCGCGAGGTCGACGGCGTGACCTATCGCTTCCTGCACTGCCGGACGCGGCTGCCCTGGCGGCACCTCGAGTTCCAGCACCGGGTCGTGCAGGAGCTGGGGAAGCGGTCCGCCGACGTGCTGCACTTCCACAGCCAGCCCGAGGGCGCGTGGATGAGCCAGGCGGTGGGCGCCCGCACGGTGCTCTCGTACGATTTCTTCCAGTTCCGGGGCGGGCGGGCCACCCCGCTCTACCACGTGTACAAGCGCATGCTCCGGCGCTTCGACCTGCTCCTGCCGTGCTCGCGCTACTGCCTGGAGGAGTCGCAGAGCTTCTGGAGCTTCCCGGCCAGCAAGCTGCGCATCCTCTACAACGGGGTCAGCACCCGGCAGTTCCGGCCCGACCCCCAGGCGGCGGCCCGGGAGCGCGAGGCGCTCGGCCTCGACCAGCGGGTGATGCTCTACGTGGGCCGGGTCTGCGAGCAGAAGGGCAGCGACGTGCTGCTGGAGGCCGCGCGGCGGCTCCGCGAGCGGCGCCGCGACGTGCGGCTGGTCGTGGCGGGTCCCATCGGGCAGTTCGGCCTGACCGACGATCCGGATGGCTGGGTCGAGCGCATCCGCGACGTGGGCGGCCTCTACCTGGGCGCGGTGGAGGAGAGCCGGCTCAACGCGATCTACAACCTGGCCGACGTGTTCGTCATGCCCACGCGCCTCAACGAGATGTTCGGCATGGCCGCGGTGGAGGCGCAGGCGTGCGGCAAGCCGGTGGTGGCCAGCGACTCCGGCGGCCTCCGGGAGGTGGTGCCTGCCTCCTGCGGCGCCCGCTTCCCGGTCGGCGACTCGGCCGGGATGGCCGACGAGATCGAGCGGCTGCTGGACGACCCGGACCGCTACGCGGCCAGCGCGGCCAGCGCGCGGGCGAACGCCGCGGCCTACGACTGGGCCCGGATCTGCGACACGTGCGACGATCTGTACCGGGCGGCGAGCTGAGGCCGATGCCGGAGCCGCCATGAGCGACGGGGCGACGGTCACCATCGGCATCCCGTTCCTCAACGCGCGGCGAACGCTGGCCGACGCGGTGCGCTCGGTCTTCGCCCAGACGCACGGGGACTGGGAGCTGCTACTCGTCGACGACGGCTCCACCGACGGCTCGAGCGAGGTGGTGCGGCAGCTCCGCGACCCGCGGGTACGACTGCTCGCCGACGGCGCGCAGCTCGGCCTCTGCGCCCGCCTGAACCAGATCGCGGCGGCGGCCGGCGGGGCCTTCCTCGCGCGCATGGACGCCGACGATCTCATGCATCCGGAGCGGATCGCCCGGCAGCTCGAGCACCTGCGGGCCAACCCCGACGTCGACCTCGTCGACACCGCCACCTTCACGGTGGACGACGACCTCACCCCGCTGGGCATCCGCGGCGAGCGGCCGCTCGACCCCCGGCCGGAGGTGGTGCTGCGCGACGGGCTCCTGATCCATCCGACCATCACCGGCCGGACCGAGTGGTTCCGCCGTAACCCCTACGATGCCCGCTTCGTCCGGGCCGAGGACCGCGAGCTGTGGGTGCGGACGTGCGCCGCCTCCACCTTTGCCCGCCTGCGGGAGCCCCTGTTCTTCTATCGCGAGGCCCCCGCGGGGAACCTCGCGAACTACCTCCGGACCGAGCGGACGGTGCGCGACGTCCTGCGCCGCTACGGTCCGCCGCTGGTCGGGCCGGAGCGCACGCGGCGGCTGGTGATGCGGTCACGGCTCAAGTCGATGGCCTATCTCGTGGGCACGCGGCTCGGGGTGCAGGGCCGGCTCATCCGGCGGCGCAACCGCCCGCTGAAGTCGGCGGAGGCGGGCGAGG
>JADMIO011575642.1_pt1 | contig 19784 bp, 15 predicted proteins | sample 8958161 | NCBI WGS metagenome assembly JADMIO01 (sample SAMN16585339, study PRJNA669376) | soil metagenome | isolation source: Crop rotation soil | place: USA: Cullars Rotation, Alabama | collected 2011
GGCGTGTGCGGTCGTGGCAACCGGGATCACGCCGAGTCGCGTCGCCGCGGCCGCCGCGAGCATCCCGGCGAGGAACCGCCGCCGCCCGAGGATCTCGTGACCCGCCATCATTGCGCCGCACCTGGCGTGAAGAGGACCTTGCCCTCTCGCTGCTCGCGCGTCGCGTGCCGCAGCGCGGTCGCGTACTCCTCCAGCGGGTACGTTGCCTCGACGATGGCGCCGAGGGTTCCCTCGGCGACGAGTCCGGCGAGTTCGTCGTAGACCTGCTCGAGGCGCGCGCGCGGCGTCTCGGCGATCCAGCGCAGGATGTAAAGCCCGCGCAGGGAAATCCCGCGGTAGATGAGGTCGCCGAGCGGCAAGGCGGGCGACTTCCCCGTCGCGGCCGCGAAGCTGACCAGCGCGCCTCCGTCCTCAATAGCGCCCGCGAGACGCGCGACCTGTTCGGGGTCGCCGGTTCCCTCGTAGAGAGCACGGAGCTTCGCACTGCCCAGGACCGCACTCACGCGGGCGGCGAGATCGTCGCCGTCGATCTCGACCCGATCGGCGCCGAGGCGGCGCACCGCGTCCACCGCACTCGCCCGGCGCACGATCGCGAGTGTCCTGACGCCGGCGCGGCGCGCCAGCGGAATGAACGCCTGTGCGACGGCGGAATTCGCCATGTTGATGCCGACCCAATCTCCCGCGCGCAGGGTGACGAAATCGTTGAGGAGCGCGTAGGCTGCGGCCGGGTTGACGGACAGCATCGCCGCCTGCCGGGGATCCACGGACTCGGGCACCGCAACGGCGTTCTTCTCCGGGATCACGATGCGTGTCGCCCACGTGCCGTAGCGGAACGTCGGAAGAACCGCAACCCGTCTGCCGATCAGGCCCGGATCGACGCCGGGGCCGGCCGCGACCACGCGTCCAGCGCCTTCGCCACCCAGCGCCGCGGGAAGGGACGGTTGGACTCCGAACCAGCCGGCGGCGAACAGCAGGTCGGCCCCGTTGATCGGCGCTGCTTCGATCGCGACCGCAATCTCTCCTTCTCCCGGGATAGGGTCGGGAACGGTTTCAAGTGTGATGTGCTCGACGGGATCACCGCCGACCGCGGTGAGGACGAGCCGGCGCGCGAGTCCCTGCGCCGTTCCGGATGTCCCCTGGTGTGTTGTGAGCGTGGACATGATCGTCTCCTCAGGTCTGGCGCAGCGTCTTGAAGCTCGCGCGCATCTCGTCAACGAACAGTTTCGGCTGCTCCCACGCCGCGAAGTGGCCGCCCTTCGGCAGCGTGTTGAAGTGGATCAGCTTCGGGTAGGCCTTCTCGGCCCAGCTCCGCGGTGCCGCATGGATGTCGGTCGGACCGACCAGGACCGCAACCGGGATCTGCACGCCTTTCGGCTGGAAGAACACGAGCTTGTTCTCCCAGTAGAGGCGCGCCGAGGAGATCGCCGTGTTGGTCAACCAGTAGAGCGTGACGTTGTCGAGGATGTCGTCCCTCGTCAGTCCCTCGGGCTTGCCGGCGAAGACCCGCGACATCATCTCCATCGCGCGGATGTCGTGATCGAGGATCCAGGCGGCGAGGCCGACCGGCGAGTCCGCGATTCCGTAGAGCGTCTGCGGACGCTTCGCCATTTCGTTCGCGTAGCCGAGGCCGTTTGCGTAGAAGTCGGTGAGCTGGTCGTACGCGTTCCGCTCGTCGGGAGCGAGCGTCGCGGGCGCCGGCGCGCCTTCGGCGAGCAGTTTCGCGATGTCGGCCGGGACCGTCGCCGGCATGCTGACGTGAATCGCGGCCAGTGCCTTCGGCGCGATCAGGCCCATCTGCTCGGTTACCGCGTCGCCCCAATCGCCGCCCTGCGCGACGTAGCGCGTATAGCCGAGCCGATCCATGAGGACGATCCACGCCTTCGCGATGCGGATCGGGTCCCAGCCGAGCTGCGTCGGCTTGCCGGAGAAGCCGTAGCCGGGCATGGACGGAATCACGAGGTCGAACGCGTCGGAAGGGGTTCCGCCGAACTTCGTCGGATCGGTCAGCGGCTCGACGATCTTGATCTGCTCGAGGATCGAGCCAGGCCAGCCGTGCGTGACGATCATCGCCAGCGCATTCTCGTGCTTCGACTTCACGTGGATGAAGTGGATGTCGACGCCGTCGATCTCCGTCATGAAGTTCGGCAGGGAATTGATCCGCGCTTCCGCCTTGCGCCAGTCGTAATCGGTGGCCCAGTACTTCGCGAGCGCCTGCATGGTCGCGAGCTGCACGCCCTGGGACGAGTCGCCGACCAGTTCCTTGTCCGGCCAGCGCGTGGCCTGGACGCGTCTCTTGAGATCGGCGAGGTCGGAGTCGGGGTAGTGAACCTTGAACGGACGGATCGCGGTCTTGTCGGCGATCCCGGTCGCGGAGTCAGTCATGGCGTCGAGCCTCCTGGAGAGCGTGAGCAACGAACCGGCGGCAAGGCTTGAAACGGCGGCGCCGACGAAGCGGCGGCGGGTCATCCCGACTTCTTTCGACACGGACCCTCCTTCGGCGGTGTGGGGAGATCGGCTGCCTGATCGCCCCTCCGATGCGTGAAGAATGCCCGGGGGAGCGATCGTTCGCTTGAGTCATGTGACTGAAATTCGAGGTCGGCGATCCGTTGCCGTTCGGCTTCGAGGTCGCCGGCCGGTTAGGCGTCCGTTGGCGCTGCGGAGCGGCCTTGCAGCGCGTCCCTCAGGTGAACGCGGGCCGTGATGCCGAGCTTGGGGAAGATCCGGTACAGGTGGGAGCCGATCGTCCGGTGCGAGAGGAAAAGCTGCCGGCCGATCTCCTTGTTGCTCATGCCGTCCGCGGCCATCCGGGCAATCTGGAGTTCCTGCGGCGAGAGCGCGTCGATGAGATCGTGGCTACGCCGCCGGCTCGTTTCTCCCGATGCGCGTAATTCCTGGCGCGCACGTTCACCCCACGGCACTGCCCCGAGCGCGTCGAAGGTGTCCCGGGCGGCGCGCAGTGGAATTCGGGAGTCGGCGGCGCGCCGCTGCCGCCTGAGCCAGATGCCGTGCGCGAGTTGCAAGCGCGCTCGAGTGAACGGCAAGTGTGCGAGGTCGGCCGTGATCTGAAAGACGCCTTCGTCGTCATCCGGTGAGAGCGCCGCCCCGGCGTATAGCAAAGCAGCCTGCAGTTGTGGAGAACACGACCTCTCCACGACCTGCTGGAGCTCCTGAACGATGGCTCTGGCTTCGGTTTCGTGCCCCGAGTGCACCGCCGCCTCAACCAGATCGACGAGGACCCAATTTCGAATCTGGGCGTGGTAGGCAACGTCCGAGGCATCGAAGATGCAATTCAGGGCCTGGTACGCCTCCTCGAAGCGGCCGGAAGCGAGGGCAGCGACTCCACGTGGCCACTGCACGAAGGCCAGATGAGGGTCGGGGCCAGAACTGCGGTACACACTGGCGCCCTCGACGATGAGACGCTCCGCCGTGTCGACGTCACCGCGATAGGCGGCGATCGTCGCGCACGCGAGATTCGCCGCGCCGACCAGGTTCTCGGGTCCGGCTTCCGTCCCCAGTCGAACGCACTCGGTCGCCAGCGATTCCGCGGTCCGCCAGTCGTTGCGCACGATCTTGTTCCATGCCTGGACCTGGAGTCCGAATCCGAGCCATCCGAGGATTCCGTTCGAGCGGCAGTACGCGAGGTTGATCTCCATGAACCGTTCGGCCCGCGCGAAATCGCCGACCGCCCGGGAGGCCATCGCCAGCTTCAGGGGTTCGGCGCGAGCGTCAGCCTTCGGGTCCTCGGTGCGACCCGACAGGTAGTCGAGGACCATCGGCCCGTACTCCATGGGGTCCGTGAGCGCCAGAAGGATCATGACTCGAAAGTCGTCGGGCGGGATGTCCACCTGCCTGATGCTCGAGGCCACGGCGGCACGAGTTGCATCGTCCGCGTTGGTCCACCAGCACCGATCCGAGGCGTTGAGGTACATACTGAGCGCGGAATCCACGTTCCCGCCGCTGCGCACCTCCTCCGCGGCCTCGAGGAACTTCCTGATCGGCTCCGGCCCTCCCGTCCAACGGCTGCGCCCGAACTCCTCGCAGAGAAGGAAGTAGAAGACATGGCTTGGCGCCGGCAGCTCCCGGGGATCGACCATGTCCAGGAGCCGCTGGACGTCGCTCACCGACCCCATGATCCACGCGTAGGTCGCCGCCCGCATCAGGAGCTTGCCTCGTAGCTGCGGGTCAACGGCGTATTCGGCTCCGCGCACGGCTGCCTCCATCGCGACGGTGACCGCGCTCCTCTTGTAGGCGCGGGCCCGGATCCCATCGAGTTCCGCCGCGATCTCATCCCGCGTCCCGGTCGCCGCGGCGACGCGGTGCCATGCACCGCGATCAGGATCTCCAGCCAGCGTTTCAGCCAGTGCGGCGTGCGTGGACCGCCGGTCCTCGAGGCTCGTCGCCTGGTGAATCGCCGACCGCATCAAGGGGTGACGGAAGTGCATCTCGAGACCCTCGACCTCGATGAGACCCGCGGTTCGGGCCCTGGTGGCAACGTCGAGAGAGATCTCACGACCTGCGAGCCTCGATGTGGCGGCCAACAGCTCGTCGAGGCGCCCGCTGTCGCTCGCCGCAGCGACGCGAAGGAATGCGCGCGTTTCGGTGTCGAGAGAATCGAGGCGATCCGCGAAAGCCCGTTCCAATCGCGCGGTGAGCGGCGGGCCGGCGCCATGCAGCGCGCGATCCGCATGGAGGCCCGATCGGAGTGCGGTAGCCAGCTCGATCAGAGCGAGGGGGTTCCCGGCGGCGCTTCGGAGCACCCGATCGCGCAGGGCGGAATCGAGGTGCGGCGAGCGCGCGTCCAACAGCGATTGGGCCTGTGCGTCGGTCAGCGTTCCGAGCGCAAGCTCCGGGAGTCCCGCTTCCAGGAAGGGGCTGTCGAAGCCGTCGCGCAGGGCGATGATGAGCACGATCGGATCCGACTCGAGGCGACGCGCGACAAACGTGAGGGCGCCCGTCGAAGAACCGTCGAGCCACTGCGCGTCGTCGACGAGCAAGGCTATGGGGCCGTGCTCCGCGCTCTCTCCGAGCAAATGCAGCATCGACATCGCGACGAGATGAGAACCATCCACTGGTTCTTCGATCAGCCCGAACGCGCTCTGGAGGGCCTTGGCATAGCGGACGGGAAGGCGATCGATGTCGCGCATCACGGGTCCGAGGAGCTGATGAAGTCCGGCGAAGGGCAGGTGCGTCTCGGACTGGACCCCTGTTGTCGTAAGGATACGGAGCCCCGCGGACAGGGCCTCTGCCTTTGCGCCATCGAGCACGGAGGTCTTTCCGATCCCCGGCGCCCCGCGCACCACGAGCGCCCCACCGGCTCCACGACTCGCGGCATGGATGCGTTCCGTGAGCGCTCTCGACTCATGTTCGCGCCCGATCAGAGCACTTGTGCTGCGCACGATGCTCACGATCGGATCCGCGGGTCGAGGAGGCGAAACTCGACGGCGAGACTCAGAAGCCGGTCATCTTCCACCAGAGACCTGTCAGGCTGACGTTATGGCCCAGGCGCCTCCGAGTGCCGAGGCGACTTGTCGAATGACCAAGGAGGGAGAAAGTCTAATCCGCTGCCGACCTCCTGTCAGCTAGTTAGGGCAAGGGCGGAAGGCACAGCCGCGAACGGAGTTACGTGGAGGCGCTGTCGATGACTTTCTCGGCGGCCGCCCAAGGCATTGCGGGCTGCCGCGCGCGTGACCCGCTCGATCGTCAGGCTCTCAGCAGCGACGATGCGAGGTAATTGATTAAGTGAGTCACCGCGTGCGCGACCATCGCGGATTCCAGGCCATGGCGCCAGTACAGCCACCCGAAGAGCAGGCCAAGGGACGTATTCACACCGAGGACCCAGATCACCGTGCTCGGAGTCAATCCGCCGAGAAGGAAGCGAGCTGCCGGTAGATGGCCGAGGGCGAAGAGCAGTGAGCTCGCGACGATCGCAACGATCACGAACGTCGACCGCACGGCATGGCCGGACCGCTGGACGAACCGCCACAACAACCAAGTCATGAAGGTCATCACGCACCAGCGCAGGAGGACCTCCTCCGTGAATCCGCCGTACAGCATGCGTGCGGGCAACGGAGGTTCATATCGCCCCGCCAATCCGGCGATCTCGGCTGGGGAGGACCGCGTCATCCACAGAAGCGCGAGACCACCCGGCACGCCCGCAAGGGCACCGAGAACAAGCGGGGACCGCAGCTTTGGAAGGATGGGACGGCGCGCTGCCACGGCTTCGAACAGCGGCGCCCGGAAACCGACTTTGGGCGCCAGTGCAATACCGGTCCAGGTGGCCAGCGCCAGGAGCAACCCACTCTGAAGCGTGCCTGCGAGCATGATCAGCCACGTCGGAGCGGGAAGAGTCACCTCCTTACTGAACTGAGGCAGGACCATGACGGTGACGGACACGGCACCGATCATGCTCACCAGCCAAAGGAGCACGGCGAGGCGGAAGCGCGGAACGGACTCCTGGCGGGCATCGGTCATCGGTTCCTCCCGGGGGCGATCATTCTCGCCGCCCCAGGCGCCCGCGGTAAAGGGCCGCTGCTTCGCTAGGGCTTTTTCGAATCGACCGGGGCCGCTGCGGCTCGATATTCGGGGGTCCAACGCAGGACTTCGTATCCCGGGTCGAGCTCCACGCTTTTAGTCGCGAACGCGACGGGCACGTTGAAGCCGGCTTCGGCACCGGTGATTGGAACCACATGGTCGACGATTCGCTCGTCGCGGCCGCGGATGCCAATCCGAAGCGTCGCCCGGTAGTACGCCGCGGTCTAGCTGATCGTGCGCTTCTTGTTAGCGCAAACGCCCCAATCAGCGTAATCGATTGGGGCGCCTGTCAGCCGACGTGCGGGCTGCGAGAGCGAGTCTAGCGTCTCATAAGGATCAGTTTACGAGCACCTCGATACGGGCCGGCAAGTAACTGAACAAAGTACACCCCTCGGGGCACCTGAATTCTCTGGTCATTTTGACCGTCCCATCGGTCCTGATACAGACCCGCGGGGAACCGACCATTCCGGAGTGTTTGAACTCGCACCCCACGGACGTCATAGACGCTCAGTCTTGCGTCCGCCTCGCTCGCCAATGCGAATTCGATCTGTGCCTCGCCTGATATTGCGAGTGGGTACACGGCTGTCAACTGAGTCACGGCCGGGAGAGACGCCGATGTGGATGAGCCGGCCGCGGACGGGGTCAAATCCGTGTGCTCCACTTCGTCGACCGGGTCGGTCGCCACAGCCGCTACCCCGTCATGTCCGTGTGAGACTCGGACCACCGCTTCCGCGGTGGCACTGTTCCCCGAGTGGTCGCGGGCGCGGTAGAGGACAGTATAGGTTCGAACGGCTCCCGAGCCGGCGCGTTCTGCGCGCAGCCGGAAGTTGGTGTCTGCCTGACCGTACGCCGCATCTTCGATGTCGCTGTCTGTGTTTCCGTCGCCGCGTCCATTCGCAAGCTGATTGCTCTTGATGGACACGAGCTCGAACAAAGCATTCGAATCACAAAGGTCACTGACTTTCACGGTCGCAGCGATCGGAATGAGGCTGTGATTGGGCGGCCACAGTTCTGTCGGACTGAGAAAGATCGTTATCTGTGGTGGTTCCGTGTCGACGACTCGAATCGAGCGCCTTACGGGAGCGCTAACGTCATAGGGGTCGTGCGCCTCCAATTGCACGTCTGAGACTCCCACGGGGAGAGTCACCGTCACTCGCGAGCCATCCAGGCGTCCGTCCCCTTCTGGGAAGGCTCCACGCCAGACAAACGTCATCGGATCGTTCTCGCGATCGTGCGAAGAACCAGCGTCCAGCGTTACCTGGGCACTTCCACCTCCGGTGCACTCGACTTCCGCGGGAGCGGTGATGACGGCGACAGGACAGGCGTTGAGGGGTGGAGTCTCCAGGCTGACTTCATTGCCGTCCAGTTTACCGTCCGTATCGGTGTCTGGAATGGAAGGATCAGTGCGAAACTGCGAAGTTTCCTGCAGGTTTGCAATGCCATCCCGGTCGCCGTCGATCCCTACAGCGTCCCCAACTCCTAGATTCGTGTGCGGGTCTAGGCGCGCATGGCGGGCATGCTCGCCATCAGAAGCATTGAACCACCACTCTCCGTCGAAGGCCGGGTAAGAAAAGTCGGCCATTTCCGAGATCGAGTTATCCTTCAGAAACGCTTCGTCGATAGGCGCGAATCGAATCGCTAGATTCTGATTCGTGGGCATTCGCTCGAAGTTGACGAACCCTCGAACGATGTTGCCCGAGTAAGGATCGAAGAATGGCGGGAAAGATGAACATGACCAACCTGTAATTCCAGAGACGATAGGGCCGGCTGCGATATCGTCCGCCAGAAAGACCTCTACGAGTGCGCGATCTATCTTTGGCCAACAGCCGGGGTATGCCGGATCCGGGGCCGGGCATGGCCCATCCGTTTCGTTAAGAGAAAATGCGAGTCCCGCTTCGTCATCTTGCTGGATGGACCCCGTCGCCGCCGCAACACCCTGAATGTCATCCAGTGTGAGGGGTTGCACGAGAGAGGGCGGTGTTTCTCGCAAGTACTCTCCGTTCACGGATTGCCACATGAGCGCTGCACGAATTGACGAGTGATCGAGACCGAGGACGTGACCCAGCTCGTGCCGAAGTACGCTTTCGGACAGGCCGACATCCTCGACCAGTTTCAGATCACTGTTCGTGGCGCGTTTGCGCTCGCCATAGAAATAAACAAAGCCGAAGTCGCAAGCGGGTGGACTCACACCGGCGGAAAGACTCGGGAAAGGCCCTCGATTCGAACCCTGTCCCAGCGCCCCGGCGCGCCAGTTGGGATTTGCTCTTTCAAGAGCTTCGTCCAGTTCAGTCGAAACGTAGTAGACGGAGATGCGATCCACGTTTTCAGGTCTGCCGCCCTCGGCACTCCGTTTTCCGAGAGCGAGAACCGGTGTGTCGGTCGACAGGTCAATGTTGATGTTCTGCTCGGCCACGACATTCAGATGGATCAGGAACATCTGCTCGTTCCAAGCTTCTGACGCACGCTGCAGCGCCGCGATCGACTCCGCGCTCCAGTGTGCACCGTTGACACTCACCGGCACGACCTGCAGGGGAGGAAGGCCCAGCCCGTCCGGAACCCAAAGGCTCGGCCACGCTACCGGAATGGTACCGTTGTGTCCTTCGCGCGGATTGAGGGAATACGCTTCTGCACCGGAGGTGACCTGGAGCAATCCAAGAGCGAGCGGAAGGAGTACACGTTTGAGCTTCATCGCGAGATTCCTCCCGTCGACGCCGCCACGAGCGCGAGAAATTGCTCGTACTCGACGGAGTGCTCGGTGGCGGACTCAGCCGCGATGGTATCGATCGTCCCGACCTTCGATCCGGTCTCGATTCCTAAGCGAACGTCGTCCGACGAGATAAGCTCCCGCCCGGCTTGGGCGCGGACTGCGAAGATCGCGCTCTTGCCCGCAGCCAGCCGATATGTCGGCATCAAGGTGTTCCACGGACTGGCGATTGCGAGATCCTTATCGAGTGCAAGGATGTACTCTCGTCCGGGCTCGAAGGTCATCGGCATTCTTGCGTAGCGATAGATCTCGTATTGGATGGCGAACTCAGAGTTGGGCATGACTCCGAGAAGGGCTGGCGAGTGTTTCTGAAAGACAAAGCGTATAGTGGAGTACGAGGCATCCGTTGTCGTTCGTTCCTCTTGTCGGAGGAACTCGACTCGAACCAGGATGTCCGCCCTTCCCAAAACCTCGGCCATCGATACAGAGCGATGGGTCTCGGCACGCGCGTCAATTACCGCAAGCAAGATCGTCGCGGCAATCGAAACCATGACGACCGTTGCTCTATACTGACGACACCGATTTCGCATTGGCCTTTCGCCCTTCCTCGTAGCGGGCTCGTCGTTGTGTCTGGTTCGACATGGGCGGGTGGACACGGTGAGACACCTCCGAGGGCAATAGCCCAAAAGAGTGAAGCGGCTCGCGCATTGCAGAAGTGGTCCGACGACTGCGTGGGGACCGGATCGGGGGGCGCAGGCGCATGCCGCGCATCGGAAGGGGGAAGGGATACTAACTCTGGCCCAGATTTCCGGTCAATCCGGGACTCTACTCGTTGGCGAAAATCGCGACTTCCCGGGCACGCGTCGACGGGCAAAGCCTGACGGGGGGTCACTTCTTCATCCATGTGTTCCCGCAATTGACTTCATCGTTTCAACTTATGCCGCATGTTCTCGGAAGGCGGCAACCGATCCGCTAACCTAGGGCTTCCTGGAGTTCGCCGGAGCCTGGTCCCCCGCGGCGGCGCGATATTCAGCGGTCCAGCGCAGGACTTCGTATCCCGGGTCGAGATCGACCGCCGCGGTCGTGAACGCAACGTGCACGTTGAACTTGGTTTCCGCGCCGATCATCGGGACCACATGATCGACGACTTGCCCGTCGCGGCTGCGAATCGCGATCCGCAGCTTCGCCCGGTAATACGGCGCGGTCTGCGTGATCGTGCCGCGCACTGTGCGCCCCTCCTGCCGCCAGGCGAGCTGAAAGTCCGGGGCGCCCGTGCGTTCGAACCATTGGTCGTAGAACCAGTCGAGATCGCGCCCCGCCCTTCGCTCGATCTCGTCGAGGAACTCCTGCCACGTCAGGCTCTCGAACCGGCGTTCGCTCGTGAGGCCGTAGAGGATGCGCTTGAACTCCGTGCGCCCGATCTCGCGCGAAAGCATGTCGAAGACGAGCGATCCCTTGTTGTACGCGAGGTTCCTGTGGTTCGGATCGGACTCGAGGTGAGCGATGCGATGGTCGACGCCCGCATGCACGAGCGTGAAGTACGCGGCGGCACTGTAGATCGGGTCGAACTCGTAGCCCTGCGTGCGCATGCGCCGGGCGGCGTCCGCGCCGGCGATCTTCTCGACGGCGCGCAGTCCCCCGTACTCGGCCAGCGCTTCCTCGGTGAAGAGCCCGGGCGGAGTTTTCAGAGAAAAGGCGTGGGGAAACCATTGATGGCCCATCTCGTGATCCATCCATTCGTACAACCGGTTCACGTGCGGCACGTCGAACGCGCGATGGTTCAATACGAGGAGGCCCGGCGGACTGAAGCCGTTGAACCCCGCCGAGCGCGCGATCTCGCGCGGCACCTCGACGAGTCCGAGCTCGTCGAACGGATACGGCCCGAATTCGTCGGCCACCGCACGGAACAGCGTGTCGGCCTCGGCGAGATAGGCCGGGGCGCGCTCGCGCGGTTTCAGCAACCAGACCGAGAGCGGAACGAGCCCGCTCTCGCGTCGCACCACGGTGTAGGCCCCCGCCACGAACGTGAAGTAGGTCGGGTGAACGATCTCGGAACGAAACGCGCCGTGCGCCTCCTCGTCGTCGGTACTGCGCCGCGTCGCGCCGGTCGCGACCTTCCATCCGGCCGGAACGGTCACGGCCAGCTCGCCCGTGCCCTGGCCCGCGCCCGCGGGAACCGGATACCAGTAATCGCCCCAGCCCGAGGCGAACGCCACCTCGGGACCTACGTAATAAAGCAATCCGGGGCCGCCGTCGCCTTCGCAGGAAAACCGCAGCTCGATCGGCTGGCCTTTCGGAATGGGGCGGGACGGGCGGAGGATCCAGCGGGCGACCTTGCGCTCCCCCGCGACGCGCGTCGTGTCATCGTCGGCGTGTTCGAGTTCGAGCGTCGCGGCGATTGCGGGCTCGACGAGCTCGACGCGGAGCGCGCTCATCGGCGCCCCCAGCGTCATCGCGATCTCCGCCCGCACGCTGTCCGCCGCCGGAAGGCGGATCGTTCCCGAGACCTCGAGGCGTCGTTCTTCGGGTAGAACGTGCGCGGCGATGCGGTAGACGGTTGCCGTGGCGTGCGCGTGCGGCACGGCGACGGCCAGGGCAGCCAGGGCGAAGAATAGACGTGGCAAGCGGGACCTCTTGGTCGGGACAGAGAGTCCGGGGCTCGACGCGCCGAACCCGGCGATCACCCCAACCCTTGGATCTGAACTGCGGGTGCATGGTTGGCATCGACCCGGGGCGCCGGAAAATTTCGCGGGGCTGCGGGCTCCTTGGGGAAGAAACCCTCCCGGAGGACCGCATGAAGAAGATCCCGTGGGCCGACATCGCGTTGTGGGTCGTGGCCGCGTTCCTGATCTACGTCTTCGTCAGCCAGGGCGTGGCGAAGTTCTCCGACTCGAGCGGCTGGGCCAAGGCATTCGCGTTCTGGCACTACCCGGTCTGGTTCCGTATCCTGATCGGCGTTCTCGAGACAGGTGCCGCCGCCCTCCTCCTGACGCGGCGCACCGCGTCGATCGGCGCCGCGATCATCGCCGTCGTGATGCTGGGCGGCATGGGAACGCACATCGTCACGGGCCGTCCTCGCCAGGTGACGAGCGAGGTGGTCCCGCTCGTCCTCTCGATCCTCGTGCTGGTCGCCCGTTGGCGGCACTTCGCCGCATGGGCGCTTCGTCCACGGAACCGGGGAGTCTCATGACGGAAGACGTCGCCGACCTGGTCCATAGAGCCCGCGACTCGCGCGCCTCGATCAAGGATCAACATGAGGCGTTCCGCGTGCTGGTCGAGCGCTTCGAAACGATGGCGCTCGCCACCGCGCTCGAAGTCTCGGACGGCATGGACGCGGCGCGCGATGCCTGCCAGGAGGCGTTCCGCCTGGCGTGGAAGAAACTCCCGACGCTCCGCGAGCCGGCGGCCTTCGGCGCCTGGCTCAAGCGCCTCGTGCGGACGCAGTGCGCGCGCGCGCGGCGGCGCGCGGCCGCGGCGAAGTCCCGTGCGCGGACGCTCAACGAGCATCCGGATCATGCGTCGGATCCGGCCGAGCTCGTCTCACGCGACGAGGTGCAGGCCCTCGTGCGCAGCGCCGTCCTGCGCTTGCCGGAACAGGAACGCGAGGCCGTCCTCCTCTTCCACTTTCTCGGGGAGCCTCTCCAGGTCGTCGCGCGCGCGCTCGGCGTGACGGCGGCCCGCGCCGGAAGGCTCGGCTTCGACGCGCGCCTTCGCCTGCGGCGCGACCTGCCGCGAAGCCTCACCGAGGCCTTTCTGCGGCGGGCTCCCGCGCCTTCCTTCGCCCGGCGCGTCCGCGACGGCATGTTCGACGAGTTGTCCGGCGAGTACCGGTTCGACGAGCGCCCCGACCATCGCGTCGTCGTCCGGCGCGAAGGCGACGTGCTCGTGGGCCTTGCCGGCGGGCAGCGGCACGTCATGACGTCGCGGACCACCGACCGGCTCACCGCCACCGCGTACGACGGCGAAGCGCGCTTCCATCGCGATCGCCGCGGCCGCATCAGCCACTTCGTGTACTACGAGTTCGGACGTCGTCTCGGCGTCGCCCGCAGGATTCCCGCACTCACTTCACGAGGATGATCTTCCGCGTCTCCGCGAGAGCTCCCACCTGGATCCGTGACCAGTAGACCCCGGGCGCGAGCGTGCTGCCGTCGAGCTTGCGTTCATAGGGTCCGGGCGCGAGCACCTCGTTCACGAGCAAGGACACTTCCTCGCCGCGCACGTCGTACACCGCGAGCCGGACCTGCGCGCGCTCGGGGATCGTGAAGCGAATGCTCGTGCTGGGCGTGAATGGATTGGGATCGCTCCGCAGCGCGAACCCCACGCGCGGCGCGACGGGCTCCACGGCAACGGTCGAGGTCCCGTACTTGATCGTCGCGTAGTCGAGCCCGGTTCCGGTCCCGCCGCTCGAGCCGCTCACGTAGACGTTGCCGGCGTGGACGGCAATCGCGGAGGGCGTGTCGTAGAAGTCTGCCGGGCCGTTGTAGCGCTCGGTCCAGCGCACCGTGCCGGCCGGGTCATAGGAGAGCGTGGCGAAGTCGTACTTCGTCGTCGCGTTCCCGAAACTCGACCCGGCCACGTAGGCGTTGCCCGCCCCGTCGACCGCGAGCGCCGTGGCCCAGTCCGCGCCAGCGGCCGGGCCGTCGTAGCGGCGGACCCAGATCTCCGTGCCCGCGGGGTCGTACTTGACGGTCGCGAAGTCGTCCGCGCTGTTGCCCGTGACGAACACGTTGCCGTTCCCGTCGACCGCGAGCGCGGCCGCACGATCGTAGTCGCGCGACAACACGGTCGTCGGGCCGTCGTAGCGGCGGACCCACTGTTCGGTGCCCGCACCGTCGTACTTGATCGTCGCGTAATCGTCGTTGGTGCCCGCACCTTCGCTCTGCCCGGTGACGTAGAGATTGCCGGCCGGGTCGAGGACCAGCGCGGCCGGCGAATCGGAGCCGCCGCTGTCATAGGTCCGCACCCACTGCTGGGCTCCGTCGAAGTCGTACTTGATCGTCGTGTAATCGTACTGGCTCCGGCCCGTCACGTAGACGCCGGCCGCGTTGCAGGCGATCGCGGCGGGCACGTCCTCGCCGTTTCCGGAATCGAATCGCCGCACCCACTGCTCGGCGCCGCCCGGACCGTACTTGATCGTGACGATGTCCATGCCGGTGCCGTTCGTGACGCTGTATCCGGTGACGTACACATTGCCGTCTTGATCCACGGCGATGTCGACCGCCGCGTCCCCCTCGCCGATGTCGGCGAAGGACTGGACCCAGAGCTGGTCGCCGGCGGCGCTGTACTTCGCCGTCAGGAAATAGAGCCCGCCGCCGCTGCTGCCGGTCGCATAGACGTTGCCGACTTCGTCCGTGGTGATCGCGAAGGCGGCGTCGTTCCCACCTCCGTTCAGCGGGCGAACCCATTCGGGAGCGCCGGACGGGTCGTACTTGATGGTCGTCCAGTCGTTCGATCCCGAGGTGGCCGTCGTTCCGGTGACGCAGACGTGGCCGTCGGAATCAACGGTCATCGCGTACGGAACGTCGTTGTAAGGCGTCGGGCTGGCGAATCGCGCCACCCATTCCTGTGTGACTTGCGCGTGAGCGGTCGCAATCGCGGACCCGAGAATCAGGAGTGCCAGGAGGGGAGTCTTCATGACGGTACCTCGCTGAGATCTGCCGGGCTGCTGCTTGGGGAGTCAAACGCTACACCCCGGCCAGAATTCGGGGCAATGCCTGTTAGGATCGCGGCCATGGCGGACGCTCCTGGCGATCTCGTGATGTCCCTGGCGGCCAGGCAGAACTTCTCCGGCGCGGTCCAGGTCGCAAACGCACAATCGATTCTGCTGTCGGAGGCTTTCGGAGCGGCCGACCGTGCGGCCGGGATCCGGAACACGATCGAGACGCGCTTCGGGATCGCTTCGGGAACCAAGCTCGTCACCGCGCTGGCCGCCGGCGCGCTGATCGACGACGGCGTTCTCGCCTTCGACGACCGGCTGGTCGACGTGGTGTCCGCGCCCCTGCCGGGCATTTCGGCGGCCGTGACCATCGGTCATCTGCTGACCCATACTTCGGGCGTCTACGACTACCTCGACGAAGACGTGGTCACCGACGCGGAGCAGTTCCAGCTTCCGATCCCGCCCTCCTCGTTGCTCACGCCGCGCGACTATCTTCCGATGCTGGTGGCCGGCCCGGCCAAGTTCGAGCCCGGCGCGCGGTTTTCCTATTCGAACGGCGGCTACGTGCTGCTCGGCATCGCGCTCGAGGAGGTCGCGCGCGCTTCGTTCCACGCGCTGGTCGAGGAGCGTGTGCTTGGGCCCTGCGGCATGACGGCCTCGGGTTTCTTTCGATTCGATCGACTTCCGGCCCATGTGTCGACGGGATATCTCGAGACCGGGCGCACGAACGTCGGCGTGCTGCCGATCGTCGGCGGTCCCGACGGAGGGATGTTCGCCACGACCCAGGACATCGACCGGCTCTGGCGCGGCTTTCTCGGCGGAAGGATCCTCTTCCCGGAAACGACATCCATCTTCCTCGAGAAGGCGACGGCCACGTCGACGCCCCAGTCCTATTACGGTCGCGGCCACTGGATCCACGACGACGGGACGCGGACGGTTCGCTTCATCGTCGGACAGGATGCCGGCGTCTCGTTTCGGTCCAATGCGTACGCGGACGGCACGATCGCGACGGTCGTGTCCAACTCATCGAAGGGCGCCTGGCCGATGATCCGCGCGATCGACGACTGGATCCGATCGCGGGCGTGATCCGCCTACGCCGCGGCTTGCGCACTCCGGATCGTGGAGTACACGGTCTTCGCATCCTCGATCATTTCGAATGCAGGCGGAACGGGCAGACCGGGCCAGGGAGTCCGCGGGCCGAGAATCCACCTTCCGTACATCGAAGGCGTTTCGAACAGGATTGTCCCCGATCCGTCGGGTTCCTCGGTGAGCGAGATGTTCGACTGCGCGCGCAGGGTCAGGCTCTTGACCGTTCGCGACCGGATGCCGCTCACGATGATGGCGCGCGTGTTCGTCAGGCCGTAGGCCGTGCGTTCGCGCTCGGCGGAATCCAGCGCGAAGCGGCCGATGATGAGGTACACCCCCACCAGGACGAACGGGATGCCCCACAGCTTGAAGAAGAAGGGCGAGTTCGTCGTGAGCACCATGAATTCCCAGAAGAACGCGAATCCACCCCAGAGGAGACTGAACGGAATCGTGACCGCATCACTCCTGCGGAGTTGAAAACCCTGTCGCGGCATGCCGCACCAGAGCACGCTCTCGCCGGCCATCAATTCGTGCTGGATCTCCTGCCGCGCGGTCTCGGGCGTCATCGACGAGGCTCCGGGGCTGCTTCCTCCAGGTCCGCGACATGCTCCAGGATCGCAGCCGCCGAGGCGGCACGCACTTCAGGTCGTGAGCGCATGGCGACCCCCCTCAACCCGCCCGGCGCAGGGGCGCGTCACCGACCTGCACTTCCACGGTGACCAGCGTGAAGATCCCGACGTTGTCGCGCGTCTCCACGTAGAACCGATGCGGACCCGACTCGAATGGCCCCACGACGGCGGACTTCTCGGTCGCGGACCAGGCACTCCAGCGCGCCAGGTCGTTGTCGTCGATCCGCTGCGTTTCGTCGGTGATGTCGGGATTGTCGAGGCTCCAGCGAGACGCGATGATGCGGCCCCCCGGCCGTGACGTCGCATGGGCAATCCATCGAAAGTTCAGCGTCTCACCCGCCGTGATGCCGAAGTGATCGATGATATCCGGATGAATGCCTTGCCGCGTCTCGGATCGCCATCCGTGAGTGAGCACGGTCAGCAACGGGTAGTCCCATCGGTCCGGATCGATGGGTGGTGCGGCGACGGCGGACGCCGACGTGAGGCTGGTGGATTTGCGCTTCGGATCGACGGGGTTGTTCGAGCAACCGGCGAGCAACACGGCCCCCATGGAGAGGACCACAACCAGGCGAAGAGGATTCATGACTGCTGCTCCTGCAACGAGTGTCCCGGTCGGTGGGATGATTCAGGGTACTCTCGTCGCCGCGGGCGCCACACCACATTTTCTAGCGCAGCCGGATCAGCGCGGAACCGCTTCTCCTTTCGATCGTTCCAACCAAGGTTCCATGAACGCCTTCCGCCCGGACCGTCACCGTCCCCGCGCTGTCGCCGAGGGACGGCGATGCCAGTCCAGTGACGATGACACGCCGGACCCCCTGGAAGAGCGGATGCGCCCCCGCCGCCTCCGTCAGCGCCGGCCGGCCGAGCACTTCGATCGATCCCTTTCCATTGCCGAGCTTGATCCATCGCGTGTGGAGGACGGTGCTGCTGTCGAGCCGCGCCACGTTGAGCGGATCGAAGGCTTGCGGCCAGAGTGGCTCCGCGCCGGCCACGATCTCGATGCGATCGCCGGGAGCCGCGAGGAACTCCTCCCTCCTCCGCGCGAGCGCGGCACGCAACCGCGCGATGTCCGTCCTTGCCCGTGCGTGCTCGGCAAGCGAATCGCGCGAAGTCCACGCCGCACGCGGATCCGATCCCAGCTCCAAGCGCAGGGTTTCGTCGAGGGAAGTCGTGTCGAACTTCGCCTGCCATCCGGGCGCAAGACGATCGAGCAGCTGCGCGAACGCTTCCCCGCTCGCGTAGCCACGTTCCCGGACCGCTTCCGGAGCGAAGTCGTCGGCACGGAGCGCGGCCGGCGCCGCGAGCGCGCGTCGCTCGACGTACTGCGCGAGGCCCTCGTTGAGCTCGGTGCCGCGCTCGTACGCCGCTGCTTCCCTTGGCAGACGCTCGAACCGCCGCGAACGTGCGGCGAGCGCGGACAGCGCCCAGGCCTTCGCTGAATCCGTCGCCGCGAGCGCGCGCACGAGCGACCGCGTCTCGAGCCGGCGGAGAGCGAGCGCTTCTGCGTCCTCGACGGGATACGTAAAGAGGTCGGCTTCGTTCGCGGACCAGCGCGGATGGGCCTTCCGCGCGTAGACGTGAAAGGCCTCGTGAATGAGGAGCGCGGCGCGCTCGTTCGTCCCCGCGCGCGAGGCCGAAAGGTCCGCCGTCGCCGTGGGAACGCCGGCGAGATCGGTGCCGGTGTTCGCGCGGATCGCGTCATGGCGACCCGTGAACCGGAGCGGCTCCCCACGGAATCCCGCCGGCGGGTGCGGATGCCCGAAAAGCCAGGTGTCCTTCCCGTCGTAGACCGCGACGGGAATGGTCCGCGCATCGAAGCCCGGCCACAGGGGCTGCGCCGCCATGCGCTCGAAAGCCTGGTGAACGGTCGGGACCGTCGGCGCGGCGACCAGAAGGGGCCACAGGATCCACATCATGAAGATATGGACAGGTCCGCCGCACAAAACGGTTGGAACGTCAGCCTGTCAAGGGAGGCGGACGCATCGTACCGTGGCCGAGGAACTCCCGGCATCGAGGCGCACGAAATACATCCCGGCCCGTACCGCGCGCCCGGAGCCGTCGAGGCCGTTCCATCGCGCGGTGAACTCTCCCGCCGGGCGGTTGCCGGACTCGAGAACGCGCACCGTGCGACCCGCGACGTCGTGCACGGCGAGCCTGGCCTGGCCCGCGCGCGGCAGCGCGTAGCGCAGCACGACCTCCGAGCGCGACGGGTTCGCCGACAACATCGACAGAGCGAAGGCGATCGCCTCGCCTTCGCCGACATCGGTCGTCTGCTGGGGCGAGAGCAGCGTGAATCCCGATTCGTTGCCATGCACGTCGACGGCCGACAGCTTGTAGTAATAGCCCGCGGCCCCGTCCGCGTAACCGGTGTCGGCCGGCGTCGCGATCAGGTTCCCGGTCCCCGGAACGAAGCCCGATGAGGTTCCGCGGTACAGGCGATAGCCGAACAGGTCCGTCTCCTGGTTCGGACTCCAGTGGAGGTGCGTGGCGCCGCCGCCGTAGTTGCCTGCGAACTGCCCGGGTGCGGCCGGCGACAAGTTGTCGACCGAGTAGCCGCTGTCGACTGCCGAGGTGTAGTAGGTCTGGCTCGCCGACGCCTTCGCCTGGACGAAGAAAACGTTCCACGGGATCGCGCCCGCGAGCGAATCGCTCCCGGTCGGCGCCATGTAGGCGTAACCCGGCGCCCCGTTCGCCGGCACCGTTGCGATGAACTCCCAGTACTCCGACTGCGTCCCGTTGATCGACAGGAGACGAACACGCGATCCGTCGACCGCGGAGGCGGCGGAATTGGTGAAGCTGCGACGCCACAGCGTGTACGACGCGATTCCGTAGGGCGCAACATCGAGGCTCGAGGGAAGCCAGCGTACGATCACCTTGCCTCCCTGGTCGTGCGGCACGTCGGCGACCGCGGTGATCACGGGTCGGGCGGGATCGGGCGGCGGTCCGCCCGGGAAACCGTTCGGGTCGACCTGCTGGGCGAAGAGATCGACGTTGCCATTGCGACCGTCCTGCCACGCGACGATGCAACCCGACGCGAGGTCCGACACCACGAGTGGTTGCTCCTGGGAACCCGCGGCGGTCGAAACCGCGGAGCCGTTCGCCGTCCACTGGGCGACACCGGCCGAGTTCCTTTCCAGCACATTGGGATCCTAAGCTTAGAATTCCACGTGGACAAGTT
>JADMIO011070336.1_pt1 | contig 19781 bp, 17 predicted proteins | sample 8958161 | NCBI WGS metagenome assembly JADMIO01 (sample SAMN16585339, study PRJNA669376) | soil metagenome | isolation source: Crop rotation soil | place: USA: Cullars Rotation, Alabama | collected 2011
CCAGTCCCGGAAGCATCGCCAGTGAAGCAAGCCCAGTTTTTATCGTCGCTATCTTCATTTTTCGTTCCTGTTGCTGTGTGCCAGAGATTACAGCGCCGCCACTCGGCGATATCGTCATGAAGCTCGGCGAATCGGTTGATGATCGGCATGGAGAGGATTGTCCTGGGATTTTCGCCGCCGACTCTATTCCTCCGCGTTGCAGGTCCGCAACTCGCACGGCGAATTGAAGTTTCCGCCGCGTCTCCCGCGGGATTTTGGCGGATGTCCTTTGTGACAGAATGCGCTATGAATTGCCGCCCAACCGGGAGAGGCCTGTGTTGAGAGCGACGCAAAGAGGAATGCGGCTTTGCGCTGTCGTGTGCGCCATCGCGCTGTCGCTCAGCGCGACGACCGGATACGCGGCGAAAGCAAAGAAGAAGCCCAAGCCGCCGCCCCTGCCGCCACTCGAGGCGATCCAGGGACCGTATGTCGTCGCCGATGTCGACACCGGGCGGGTGATCGAGGAACACGACGCGCTCAGGCCCTGGTTCCCGGCTTCGACGACGAAGCTGATGACCATCTATGTCGCGTTCCGTGCGATCAAGGCAGGCGAGATCCGGCTCGACACGCGTATCGGCTACAGTGCCAACGCACTGTCACAGCCGCCGTCAAAGATGGCGTTCAAGCCCGGCACGACCTTCACGCTCGATGACGCGCTGAAGATGATGATGGTGAAGTCTGCCAACGACATCGCCATCGCGGTCGCCGAGGGCGTCGGCGCGAGCGTCGCCGGTTTCGCTGACCGCATGAATACCGAGGCGAAGCGGCTTGGCATGACCAAATCGCATTTCGTCAACCCGAACGGCCTTCCCGACGAGCGGCAATATTCGAGCGCGCGCGACATGGCGCTCGTGGCCCGCGCCCTCCTCACCGAGTTCCCGGAATACCGCCAGTACTACAATCTCCCGGCCATCGAGTTCGGCGGGCGCGTCCTGAAGAATTTCAATTCGCTGCTCGAACGCTACCCCGGCGCGACCGGCATGAAGACCGGCTTCATCTGCTCCTCCGGCTACAATCTGGTCGCTTCCGCCAAGCGCGGCGATCGCGAGGTAATCGCGGTCGTCCTTGGCGAGTACGGCAGCAAGATGCGCACGGCGCGCGCCGCGGAGCTTCTCGACGAGGGCTTTGCTTCGCCGCCACCCGCCAAGGAAACGGCGTTCCCAACACTTGCAACGGTGACGTCGGGAGGCAGCTACAATTCGCCGTTCGACCTCAGGGAATATGTCTGCGGGCCGCGGCATGTCCGAGTCGCCGCCTCCGAAGCCGAGGAAGAGTCGGATGACGACGATCGCGGATATCAGGGGTCACATCTCACCGCTGAGCGGATCGACCTCGGGCCGCCGATAAAGGTGTCGGCGATCGTGCCGGCCGATCTCGGCGAACCGGGCTTCGTCGCGCCGCTGCCGCGCCCACGGCCTGGCTCGGAGTCTTCGCCGCTCGGCGCGGTGCTGAATGCCTATGCGCCCGGCGAAACGACCGGCGACGGCAATTCTCCGACTGATGCCATCGGCGCCGCGGCGGGCAGCGCGCATCCGCTTGGCGCGGTCGCTCCGCAGCACTAGGACCGGCTAACCCCGCTCGATCTCGAAGCGCAGCTCGGCGCCGTCGCGCCGGGTCGAGAGGAGCTTGTGCTTCTCCTCGCGGCAGAAGTTCGGCATATCGATCGCCGCCATCGGATCGTCGGTGACGACGAGGAAGCGCGTACCCCGCGCCGCTGACGACATTCGCCGCGCCGTCTTCAACACGGGCAGCGGACATTTCAAGCCGCGAAGGTCCACGACCACGACGTCGTCCATGCCCCTCCTCCGGCTCTCGTCATGCCCGGACTCGAATGCTATTTTCCGCAACCGGGGGCAACCGAAGAAATCCTTTCGGCGGACGAGACCTCGTGGCAGGGGGAGGAATGGGATTTTTCGCCCGGATCGGTAGCGACTACGCCTACTTGACCGGCGTTCTGCGCGCGCTGAGCAAAATCACGAAAGTGGCCAACAATCCTGGGCGCACCTACCCGCAGGTCGTGCGCGGGCTTGCCGACACCCACAATGACAAGCTCGCACTCGTCTCCGAGCGCGAGCGCATGACCTACCGGCAGTATGACCAGCGCGGCGACCAATATGCGCGCTGGGCGATCGCGAATGGCGTCCGTAAAGGCGACGTGGTCGGGCTGATGATGCCGAACCGGCCGGAGTATCTCGCAGTCTGGCTCGGCATCGCGCGCGCCGGCGGTGTGACGGCGCTCCTCAACACCAACCTGACCGGTGCGGCGCTGGCGCACTGCGTCAATATCGTCAAGCCGAAGCATGTCATCGTCGATGCAGTGATGATCGAAAGCTTCCGCACGGCGATGACTACCATCGATGGCGGGCCGACGCTCTGGTGCCACGGCGCGGCACCAGAAGGCTTCACCCGGATCGACACTGCGCTCGACCGGCTTCCGAATACGCCGATCCCCGAAAGCGAGTTGCCCGCGCTGACGATCGAGGACAAGTGCCTCTACGTCTATACCAGCGGCACGACCGGACTCCCCAAAGCAGCGAACATCAATCATTACCGCGTGCAGGGGATCATGTTCGGCTTCAACGGCGCGATGAACCTCCGTCCCGTTGACCGCGTCTATGTCTGCCTTCCGATGTACCACACGTCCGGCGGCGTGCTTGGGCCGTGCTCGGCGCTGACGGCCGGCGCAACGGCGGTCCTGCGTGAACGCTTCTCCGCCTCGCAGTTCTGGGACGACATCGTCAAAGAGGAATGCACGATCTTCGTCTATATCGGCGAGCTCTGCCGCTATCTCTTGAACTCGCCGCCGCATCCCGCCGAAACGAAACACAAGGTGCGCATCGCCTGCGGCAATGGCCTCAGGCCCGACATCTGGGTGGAGTTCCAGCGCCGCTTCCGCATCAAGAAGATCCTCGAATGGTATGCGGCGACGGAAGGGAACTGCGTCTTCTTCAACTTCGACGGCCATGTCGGCGCGGTCGGCCGCATACCCGGCTGGATGAAGAAGAAGTTCCTGATCGAGGTCGTCCGCTTCGACGTCGAGACCGGCGAACCCGTACGCGGGCCGGATGGCTTCTGCATCCCCTGCGAGCCGGGCGAGGTCGGCGAAGCCATATCGAAGATCCTGAACGATCCGAAGCGGCCGAGCCAGCGGTTCGAAGGCTATGCCGATCCGGAAGCGACGAAGAAGAAGGTGCTCACCGACGCTTTCGAGAAGGGCGACCGCTGGTTCCGCACCGGCGACCTGATGAAGCGGGACGCGGTCGGCTATTACTATTTCATCGACCGCATCGGCGACACCTTCCGGTGGAAGGGTGAGAACGTTGCAACATCGGAAGTGCAGGAGCGGATCAGCGCCTTCCCCGGCATCCTCGAGGCGAACGTCTATGGCGTGCGCGTGCCGGGCGCCGAGGGACGTGTCGGCATGGCGGCCCTGGTCGTGGCAAATGGCCTCGACATCGAGGCTCTCGGCAATCATGTCAAAAGCGGGCTCGCTGCCTATGCGCGGCCGGCGTTCCTGCGAATCGTGCCGGCGATCGAGACCACCTCAACGTTCAAACAGCGCAAGCTGGACCTCGCAAAACAGGGCTTTAACCCCAGCGAAACCAACGATCCGATCTATTTCCTGCAACCGGAAATGCAGTCTTACATCCGCCTCGATCCGGCGATGTATGGTCAAATTTGCGAAGGCAAGGTGAGACTTTGAGCGGGGGAGCAAGTCTCGGGCCGGTCGATGTACTGGCGTTTTGGCGCGAGGCTGGGCGCGATAAATGGTTCAAGAAGGATGCGTCGTTCGACCGGGCGATCACCGACCGGTTCAAGGCGCTTCATGCGGAAGCCGCGGCCGGCAAGCTGAAGGATTGGGCGGCGACGCCGGACGGCGCGCTCGCGCTCGTTCTTATCCTGGATCAGTTTTCGCGAAACATGTTTCGCAACACGCCGATGGCCTTCGCGCAGGACGAAATGGCCCTCGCCGTCGCAACGGATGCACTCGCTGCGGAGTTCGACAAGAAGGTCGCGCCGGAAATGGCCTTCTTCATGCGCATGCCGTTCATGCACTCCGAACGTATCGCCGACCAGGAGAGGTGCGTGTCGCTCTTCCATGCCGCCGCGCCGGACAATCTTCGCTACGCGCGGGAGCACGAGGAGATCATCCGGCGGTTCGGACGCTTCCCGCACCGCAATTCCATTCTCGGTCGTCACACCACCCCGGCGGAACAAGCGTTCCTCGAGGGTGGCGGGTTTGCCGGCTGACGGCCGCCTTAAGGATAACAGTCGTGTTGGTGCGCGTTCGCAGAGCCGCGGGATATAGCGTCGCGAAATGCAGATGATGTTCCAGAGGGCCGTCTCGGTCGGACCGGCCGCGCGCACGCAGGCGCGCCGCGGCGCGTTCGCGCTCGAGCCGGTCGAGGCGCTGCCGCGACTCGCGGAGCGGATCAGCCGGCTGGCGGAGCGCGCGCTTGAAACCAATCCGTTCTTCCTGCCGGAATTCCTCGAGCCGGCGATCCAGGAGCTCGGCAAGAAGCGCCTCCGCCTCGCGATCTTCTCCGACCGCGACGAGCTACGCTTCTTCGCGCCAGTGGTGGCGGCCAACGGACAGTTTTCGGGCAGCCGGCGCTTCAATGTCTGGGCGCATCCCTACGCGCCGCTCGGTGCGCCGCTGATCGACCGGGACATGGCACCGCAGGTGACCGACAGCCTGATCGGCCATATGCGCACCAGCGGCCGCACACTCTTCACGATCCCCTATCTGCCGCTGAGCGGTCCTGCCGCGAATGCGTTGCGCGCCGCCGCGGCGCGCGGTGGGTTCTGGACTGCCGCAGAACGGCAGATGCGTCCCATCCTCTATCCGGACGTATCGCTTGGCGTCGGCGAATTCGACGCGATGGTCAGCCAGAAGCGACGCCGCGAGCTCGACCGGCAACTCCGCCGGCTATGCGAGGCGGGGTCGGTCAGCTTCATGTCGGCGAAGACCGCGACGGAGATCGAAGCGGCCTTCACGATGTTCTGCGCGCTCGAAGGCGCCGGTTGGAAGGGCCGGCGCGGCACGGCGCTGGTCCGGCGGCCGAACGTGCTCGACTTCGCGCGCACCGCCGTGGCGCAGCTTGCGCAGAAGGGCTTTGCGGCGATCGATGTGCTGCGGCTCGGCGACCGGCCGATCGCGGCGCTGATCCGCTTCGACCATGCCGGCATCTCGATTCCCTGGAAGGTCGCTTTCGACGAGGAATACGCAGCCTTCTCGCCCGGCAAGCAGCTCATGTGCGACGAGACGCGGCGCTGGCTCGCCGATCCGACGGTCGAGCGCGTCGACCCGGTGTGCGAGGAAGACAATCCGATGATGTCGCTGCTCTGGCCGGAGCGCGAGCCCTACGGCACGCTGTTCCTGAGCTCGCGCACGTGGGGGCTCGGCGCGCGCGCTGCTGCGGCCGTCACCAATCTGAAGTCAGGCGGTAAGGTCCAGCTGAAGCGACTTCTCGCCGCGCGGCGCACACCGGGCCGAGGGAAGAAGACAGAAAAGCCCTCGACCTGACGCGCCCAAGGCGGGGTTGATCCGCCGACGTTCCACTCTACCTTCATCAGGAACAAGCGGAGCCAGCGATGAGCGCCAAGCCGCCCCGTCCGCCCGGAAGCGATCACGAGCAGCAGCTCCTCGACGAGGCGCTCGAAGAGAGCTTTTCGGCAAGCGACCCGGCGTCGCTCGTGCAACCCGATGGCGGGATCAGCGGGCCGGAGGAAGTTCTCCGCCAGGGCGATGCGCTGATCGCCGTCGATGTGCAGCTCGACTTTTGCCCGGGCGGCGCCCTTCCGATCGACGAGGGCGACGCTGTGGTCCCTGTGCTGAACCGGTGGATCGCCAAGGCGGAGCGGGTCGGCGTCCCGATCTTCGCCTCGCGCGACTGGCACCCGAAGAACCATCTGAGCTTCAAGCCGCAGGGCGGCCAATGGCCGGTGCATTGCGTGCAGGGGTCGGGCGGCGCCGCGTTCCATCCCGACCTCTTCCTTCCCGCCGATGTGACGATCATCACCAAGGGTGACCGCAGTGACCGCGATCAATACTCAGCCTTCGACGCAACCGGTCTTGCGGAGGAGCTGCGCCGGCGCGGCGTTTCGCGCGTCTTCGTCGGCGGGCTCGCGGAGGACGTCTGCGTCCGCGCGACCGCGCTCGACGCCATCAAGTCGGGGTTTGAGACACATCTCATCGCCGGCGCCACGAGGCCGGTGACTCCTGCGGGCGGCATTGCGGCACTCAAGGAGATGCAGAAGGCGGGCGTTGTCCTCGACTAACGCGGCGACTGTTCGCGCATGAAGCGCGCCGTCTCCTCGACGGCGGAGCGAAAGTTCTCCTTCGCGGTCACGCCCGCGCCCTTCGCCGGGCGGAAATCATGGTCGCCCGATTCAAGCCAGTGGATGCGGATCGCCGTTGCGAGCGGGTAGCTCACGACCTCCTCGCGTGTCCCGAACGGATCGCAAGTCCCCTGGCAGATCAGCGTCGGCACCGAAAGCGCTTCTAGGTGTGCGGTGCGGAGCTTCGTCGGGCTGCCGGGCGGATGGAACGGATAGCCGAGGCAAACGAGGCCCGCGATCGTCTTCGCCGCGAAGAGTTCCTCGGCGATCATCGAGGCGACGCGGCCGCCCATCGATTTCCCGCCGATGAAGAGCGCCCCCTCGCCTGCAAGCTCAGCCACTGCGGCGCGGTATTCGTCCTTCAGCCGCTCGGCCTTCGGCGGCGGCTTGCGCCCCTCGCACGTCCGGCGGCTTGCCATGTAGGCGAACTCGAAGCGAACAGTGCGCAGCCCCGATTCAGCGAGCGCTTCGGCAAACGCATTCATGAAGCGGCTGTCCATCGGCGCACCGGCGCCGTGCGCGAGCACGATCGTCGCGGCGTCGTCCGGACCCGTCGTGAGGAAATTCATCGCGCGAGGCGGCGTCGATCCGCTTCGGAAACGTCGGGCGTGCCGGTGCTGCCGGTGATCATCCCGATGAGCTGCAGCCCGTACTTCGCCTTCTTCCCCCAGGACGAGTCGGGATCGAGCTCGCGGTATTTCTCCCAGAGCTCGCCGGCGCGCTGGAAAGAGCCTGCGTCAAATTCGAGAAGCGCCAGATTATAGAGCGGATCGGGGTAACCGGGGTCGGCTGAGATCGCCTGCCGAAGATGCCGGCGCGCGGATTCGATGTTGCCTTCCTCGCGCGCGATCCCGGCGAGGTTGTACCACGCCTCGGCGTAGCGCGGATCGAGACGCAGCACCTTGTTCAGATAGCGGCGCGCCTCGATGCGCTCGCCCTTCTGCAACAGCGCATGGCTGAGATTGAAGGCAACGACAGGGTCCTTCGGCTCGATCTCGACGCAGCGGCGGTAGAGCGACACGGCACGGTCCCAGTCGCCCGCCTCCTCGGCCTCGCGCGCGTCGTCGAATATCTGGTCGGTGGCGATGTCGTCGGAGGGAAGCGAAAGCAGAAGCTGTCCGCTCAGCTCCGAGATCGTCGCGCCGGTCTTGACCACGACGCCGCTGCCAGCCCGCTCCAACCGCAAATTCGCGACACCGCCGGATGAACCGCCACGGCGCTTGCGCACCGCGCGAAGCAGCCCGAGCCAATCGACGCCCTCGGCGGACAGCCGCGCGAATTGCTTCGCGGCGATGAGGTCGCGGAAACTGAAAGGCTCCTCTGGATACTCGAAGGCATCAAAGAGGCAGAGGCGCTCCAGCGTATCTCGGTCGAGCCCGGACTGCTCGGAAAGCTGGCGCGTTGAAAGCTGGCGCGGTGCATCGGGAAATTCCGTCAGGCCGAGAAGGGCCAGAAATGCCGCTTCGCTGAGGAGCCGCGCACTGGCGCTGCGCGCCTCCTCAATCCGCTCGACGACCTTCTCGGCGGTCGCGCTTTCGATCAGGCCGCGGCCGAAGACAGCGAAGTCCGTTTGCCGGGAGATGCCACGGCGAAGCTCCCCGCCCCTTGCCTTGATCTCGCGCGCGGCCAGGCGGCGCGGAAAAGCCTCGAGCGCTCCAACGATCGCAAATGCCTCCCCTTCGATCGCCATCGCACTCCTGTGCTACGCGCTTTTGCGCTTCGGCGCGGCCTTCTGGACCGGCGCCTTCGCCGCGGCAGCCTTGCGCCCCTTGCTCGCGGCCGGAGGCTTTTCCTCCGCGAGGCTCTTCTTCAGCGCATCCATGAGGTTGATGACCTTGCCGCGCTCCGGCGCCGCCGCGATCACCGGCGTCTCACCGCGGATCTTCGCCTTTATGATCTCCATCAACCCCTCTTCATAGCGGTCGGTGAACTCCGCCGGGTTGAAGTCACGGGTTTTTTGCTCGATCAGCTTCTCGGCGAGCTCCAGCATCTCCTTGTCGACGCCGGTCTCCGCGATATCGTCGAAATATTCCGCGGAGCGGCGCACCTCCTGCGGCCGGCGGAGCGTCTGCATCAGCATGCCCTTGTCGCGCACGTTGACGGACACAAGCCGCTCGCGGTTGGAAAGGACGATACGGGCGATGGCGGTCTTGCCGGTCTTCTTCATCGCCTCGCGGAGCACGACGAACGTCTCCTCGGCCATCGGTCCATCGGGCGCCAGAAAGTACGGCGACTCCTCGTAGAGCACATCGACGTCGCCGGTATCGACGAACGCCTCGATCGCGATCGTCTCCGTCGACTCGATCCGCACCTTGTCGAAGTCCTCCTCGTCGACGATCACGTACTGATTCTTCTCGTATTGGTAGCCTTTGACGAGATCGGCGCGCTCGACCTGTCCGAGCTCCGGATCGAACGGCTTCATCTGCACGCGGTTGTGGGTGTCCTTGTGGAGGAGGTTGAACGCCACGCGTTCGCTGCTGCTCGTCGCCGTGTAGAGCCGCACCGGGCAGCTCACCAGCGACAGTTTCAGATAGCCCTTCCAGCTTGCACGCGGTGCCATACGAAAAATCCTCCAAACCCGAACGCTACGCCGACAAACGCTTCGCCAAACCGGACGTGAGAGCGCTGGCATGCCGGTCCATATCCGCCCAAGGATCGCCGGAATTGCTTAAGAACCCCGGAACGGTAGCGTAGTTCAGATCGTCCGGCGCGTCGATTGCGTCAAGGTTTTCCCAAGCGACCGGGGTGGAAGCCGGGAGCCCGCGGACGGCGCGGAGAGAGAAGATTCCGACGGCCGTGGCGCTCCGGGCGTTGCGGTGGAAATCGAGGAAAATCCGCCGCTTTCGCTCGGTCTTGGCCATGAAGGTCGTGAAGGTCTCGGGGTAGCGTTTGGCGATCGCCGCGGCGATCTGACCGCTCGTCGTGTGAAGCTCCTTCCAGCCGATCGTCCGCTCGATCGGCACCACAACGTGCAGGCCTTTCTTGCCGGAGGTCTTGGCGAAGGCGATGAGCCCGAGCCGCTCAAGCTCCTTGTGGACGGCATGCGCCGCCGCCTTCACATCACGCCATTCGACGCCCTCGCCCGGATCGAGGTCGAAGAACATGCGGTCCGGGTGTTCCGGCTTGTCGACGCGACAGCCCCAGGGGTGAAACTCGATCACCCCGAACTGCGCGAGCGCGAGGAAGCCGGCAGCGTCGTTGACCACGAGGTAGTTCCGTTCCTCGTCGTCATCCTCCTTCTTCGAAACGAACGTCCCGACTTCGGGCGGCATGCCGGCGAAGGCGTGACGCTGGAAGAAGCAGTCCTCGATCTTGCCGCTCGGGCAGCGGACGAGCGAAACCGGACGCCCGAGGATATGCGGCAGCATCGCATCGCCGACCTTGGCGTAATAGACGGCGAGATCGAGCTTTGTCGGTCCGGTCTTGGAGAACATGCGGCGATCCGGATTGGTCACCCAGATCGTCGCGAGGTGCTGGTCGGTGATGTAGCGCTTTGTGTTGGCTGCGGCCGGAGTCTTCGTCTTCGTGAATTCCGGTTCGCGCAGACCTCTGTACACGGAGTGGCGGAGCTGGTTGTCGGTCGTGCGGTTTGAGTATTGCACGCGCGCCTTCAGAACCGGCTCGACCCAGTTCGCCTTCGGGATGGGCAAGTCGAAATGGACCTGCGTCTCCGGCCGCGCATGCTTCTCCAGCCGCTTCACGAGCTCCGCCGCCTCCGACGCGGAGAAGCCCGTCCCGACCTTGCCGACGGAGCGCAGGCCATCCTCCGCGTTCTCGGCGAGGAGCAGCGCGGCGAGTCCACCGGCTTGGCGCGACGTCGTGTAGCCGGCGATGACGAAAGCCTCGGTGCGCTTCGCCTTCGCCTTCAGCCAGGTCTTCGAGCGCCCCTGGAAATAAGGACTGTCGATCCGCTTCGAGATGACACCCTCAAGTTCCGCTTCCGAGACGCGATCGAAGAAGCTGCCGCCCTGCCCGACCACGTGCTCGCTGAGCTGGATCGCGGACGCCTGGCCGATCACCGACAGAAGCAGCTTTTCCAGCATTGCTTTCCGTTCGACGAGGCGCACGGCGGAAAGGTCGAAGCCGTCGAGGTGCATGAGATCGAAGGCGTAGAAGATCATCTTCGATGAGTCGCCATTGGCGATGGCGTCCTGCAGCGCACCGAAGCGCGTCACACCCTTCTCGTCGGGAACGACGATCTCGCCATCGATCACCGCCTCCTTACAAGGAAGTCTGCCGAACGCCGCCGCAACATCGCCGTAGCGCTTCGTCCAATCGAGCCCGCTCCGCGTGATGAGTCTTGCATTGCCCGCGTCGATAATCGCGATCGTGCGATATCCATCGAACTTGATCTCGTGCAGCCAGTCATCCCCTGATGGCGGCTCTTCCGCCTGCGAGGCGAGCTGCGGCTTGAACTTCTTTGGAAGCGCGGCCTTCTTCGCGCCCTTCAACTTCCCCGGATCGAGCACCACGGGCTTTGGGGCTCGCGGCGCGCGGGCGCGCTTGGCGGGCTTCGACTCCCAAACCGCGCTTCGGCCCGAAAGGAGCTCTTCCACGCTCTTGCCCGAACGCACGCTTTCCGGCCGGTCGGTCAGGATGTCATGCTCGGTGTCGGCCGCATCGTCGCTCTCCTTGATGAGCAGCCAGCTATCCTTGGTTTCGCCGGGTCGGCGCCGCAGCCGCGCGAGCGTCCAGCCGCCCTTCAGCTTCTCGCCGGAAAGCCGGAACTTCAGCGTCCCCTTCTTCAGGCTCGCCTCGAGATCGCCCATCGGCGCCCAGCTGCCGTAGTCCCAGATCAGCGTCGCGCCGGCGCCGTACTGCCCTTCCGGGATGACGCCCTCGAACTCGCCGTATTCGAGCGGGTGGTCCTCGACCTCGACCGCAAGCCGCCTCTCCTTCGGATCGAGCGACGGCCCGCGCGGCACGGCCCAGCTTTTCAACACGTCGCCGATCTGCAGCCGGAGATCGTAGTGGAGCCGCGTCGCGTCGTGCTTGTGCACCATGAAAAGGTTGCCGGTTGCACCAGACGAGCCGCCAGCAGGCTCGCTGGTGCGGCGGAAATCGCGCTTCTTCCGATAGGTCTCGAGGTTGCGCCCGGGCATTAGCCGGGTGTTGTCCCCTCAGAAACAAGAAATGTCGAGCGGCGGGCAGCCTCTATCACAGGGCATCGAGTCCGCCGCGGCGCGCGTCTATGCTGGCTTCTTCGAATGGAGCGACGAGGAGATGACAATGAACGATGCGCTGATTGCCGAGGTCAGAGCCAAGCTCTATTCCGCTGCCATCTCCGATGTCCTCGATGGCCTCGGCAACATGCATCACGCGCTGAAGCCGAACATCCGGCCGCTCGACGATACGCTTGTGATGTTCGGGCGGGCACGAACGGCGCTTTACATGCCCGTCTATCACGTCGAGCCTGGCACCAATCCCTACGAGCTGGAAATCGCGCTCATCGACAGCCTGGAGAGGGACGACGTGGCAGTGATGGCCTGTCCGGGCGAGAACCGCATCGCGCCGTGGGGCGAGCTCCTGACGACGGCTTCACACGTGCGGCAGGCCGCCGGCTGTGTCACCGACGGACTGGTGCGGGATGTGCGGCTCATCCGCGAGATGCGCTTTCCCGTTTTCGCCGGCGCGATCGGCCCGCTCGATTCCAAAGGCCGGGGCGAGGTGAAAGCCATCGACGTGCCGGTCGAATGCGGCGGCGTGCCGATGTCACCCGGCGACTGGATCTTCGGCGATGTCGACGGCGTCGTCGTTATCCCGGCGGCGCTCAGCGAGAAGGCGATCGAACTCGCGCTCGAGAAAGTTCTCGCCGAGAACACGGTCCGTGCCGAACTCGCCGCCGGCGAGGCGCTGAGCGTCGTCTTCAAGCGCCACGGGATTCTTTAGGCGACCCCCGTCAGCTTGCGCCGAAGCGGATCGTCGCGCCGAGCTTGGCGTTGATGCCGGGCTCGAAGAAGAGCCCCGGCAGGCTGACCGCGTTCAGGAAGTTGGAGTAAGTCTCGTCAAAGAGGTTGTTCACCCGAAAATCGACGCGGAAGTTCTCGTTCGCCTCGTATGAAGCGAAGAGGTTCAGGAGCGTGTAGTCCTCGCCGAACGGAGCGCTGAGGTCGTCCGCCTCAAAGATGTGCTGAACCTCACCGCCGACCGTGGCGCGCTCGTCGAGGAAGCGCATCCCCGCCCGCCCCGTCACCTGCGCTGGCGGCACCGAGAGGAGCCGGTCGCCGGTGGCGCGGTCTTCGCCATCGAGCAGCGTGAGGCTCAAGCCCCCGAAGAACCGCCCTGCATCATAGACGCTCTCCAGCTCCACGCCCTGAATGCGCGCCTCTGCGACGTTCTGGTACTGGAAGCAGCTGAAGATGAAGAACGGCCCCGGGATGAAGGGACAGATCGGGTTGGCACCGAAGGGAATGAAGGCGAGGTTGATGTAATCCTCGACGTCATTGCGGAACGCCGCCGCCTTGATGCGCAGCGCATCGCCTTCTCGGAAGACGCCGTCGCGGCTGAAATTCGCACCGACTTCGTAAGTGGTGGCGATCTCCGGCCTGAGGTCCGGATTGGGCAGGAACGGGAATGTGACGCCGACGGGATGGTTGCCGCTGATCAGCGTCTCGGTCACTGCCGGCGAGCGGTAGCCTTGCGCGTAGGTGCCGTATATCTGCAGGCCGCTCAGCGCCGTCTGCTCGAACGGTGACGCGCCGATCGTTAGCCGTGGCGAGAGATGCGTGCCCTCCGTCTCGACCGGCGCGCCAGCGGCGGTCTCGCCTTCGAGGCTGTAGCCATCAAAGCGCACGCCGGCGATGATCTCCAGCCATTCGGAATACTTGATCTGGTCCTGCAGGAAAGCGCCGTAAGCCTGGCGTTCGCCAGACGGCGTGTACACGTCTCCCCCCCCGCCCGGATCGAGCGATTCCACGTCATCCTGGAACCAGTCGCCGCCATAGGTCGCCGTGTGATCAAAGGTTCCGGTCGGGAAGCGCGACGTGTTCCACGTGTCGAAGCCTACAGTGTGCACGCGAATGCTGCGCTCCGACCCCGCTGGAACCAGCACGAGCGTGCCTGCCGGCGAAATCTGCATCTCGTTCGTGCGCTGCACCTGGTGCTGGTCGGTGCTGTTGATGTAGCCGCTGATGTGGAAGTCGACGAGGTCGTTGTCGGGACTCGCGTACTCGTATTTGCCGGTGAAGGTGTTCTGGTCGAGATCGGTGTCGCGCGCCGAAAGGCCGCTCGCCGACGTCTCGAGCCACTGATCGTTGATGCCGATCCAGCCGAGCTCAACCTCCTGGTTCGCATCCGGGCGAAGCGTCGCCTTCAGCATTCCCCCGAGCGTCTCCGCCGCCGTGCCCGGCTGCGTATCGCCGTTGCCGGCGTCGAAGTCGTCGAGATTCTTGTAGGTGATGTTGCCGATCAACCCGAAGACATCGCCGACGCGCGCCGCCGCCGTCGTGCTGGTCGTGAACCCCGGCCCGTTCGACTCGACGCGGTTGGTCCACGAGCCAGCGGCCTTCTCGTCCTCATGCAGGAAGTCGAAGGCGCCGAGCGTCTCGAACACCACGACGCCACCGATGGCACCGGAGCCGTAGATGTTGGCGACCGGCCCGCGCACGACGGTTGCCTGCTCCAGCATCTCCGGCTCGAGGAAGAAGACGCTCTGCGTCCCGTGATCGGAGCGCTGGAAGTTGTTGCGGGCGCCGTCGACGATCACGGCCACGCGGCCGAAATCCTGCAGGCCGCGGATGTTGATCGAGGTCTGCGCCCGCCGATCGTCCGCCTGCGCGGTGACGCCCGGCATGCCGAAGAAAATCTCGCTCGCCTGGGTCGGCTGAAGCCGCTGGAGGTCGGCTTGGTCGACCTGGGTGACGGCGGCGAGCGAGGTCGCCACGGGCTCCGACGTCTTGGTCGGAACAACAGTGATCTTGTTCAGAAGGATCAAGCGCTCGTCGAGAGTCGCCGGAGCTTCCGCGGCCGGATCATTCGGCTCGCCGCTCGGCGCGTTCTGCGCGAGAGCAACGAGAGGAGCGAGCGCGGCGCTGCCAAACAGCGCCGCCACAAAGGACGCACGTCGATACATGTCAAAGCCCCCAAATCCCGGTTCTTCGAAGGGATCGGCTGGCTAATCGACCACGCGTCTTTGGCTCGCCTTGTCCGGCCCGCGGGAGAGGAGGATGCGGCCCGGACAATCTTCTCTAATAATGTTGACATATAAAGTCAAGAAAGTGCATCACGCTCGAATGTCGAAGAAAGAGAGTGGTTTTGAGCAGCCGATTGCGACAGCCGCGCGGCTCCTTCCTTCAGACGCGCTCTTCGGCGGACGGCGGGAGATCGAGATCGAGCACAGCGGACGCCGCTACGTGCTGCGCATCACCCGCCAGGGAAAGCTGATCCTCAACAAGGCGGGCGGCACGAGCATGACTGAGACACAAAGTGGGACAGCGGCAACGCAGCCGCTGCTGCAAGGCGGGATCCGCGCGCGCGATCTCGCCGAGAGCATGGGCATCCGCGAAGCGGAATTGCTGGCGACGCATCAGGGGCCGGAGGTGACGCGCCTCAACGACGACATGCGCGGGCTGATCACCGCCCTCCCCGATCTCGGTGAGATCATGTCGCTCACCCGCAACGACGCGGCCGTGCATGAGAAGGTGGGGAAGTTCGGCAAGATCACCATCGGTGACGTGCATGCGCTGGTGCTGAACGGCGCGATCGACCAGCGGCTCTTCCTCTCCCACTGGCGCACGGCTTTCGCCGTCGAGCTTCCGGGCGAGCACGGTCCGCGGCGGAGCCTGCAGGTGTTCGACGAATTCGGCGACGCGGTGGTTAAGGTGCACCTTCGTCCGGCATCGAATGTCGCGGCGTTCAAAGCGCTGCGCGAAAGGTTCGCCGCGGCAAAGCCACAGCCACTTGTTGTGCGGCCACGTGAGCTATCGCCCCAGAAATCTGCCCACGCCGATGTCGAAGCGTTCCGTCGCGAGTTCGACAAGATGCAGGACGTGCATGAATTCTTCCCGCTGCTGCAGCGCCACGATGTCACGCGGCGAAGCGCGCTCGACCTCCTCGACGAGCGCTATGTGCAGAAGCTTCCGGATGGATCGGCGCGGAGGCTCCTCGATGCCGCAGCGGCGAGCGGGCTTTCGATCATGTGCTTCGTCGGATCGCGCGGCTGCATCCAGATTCATAGTGGGCCGATCGTGAACGTGAAGACTGTTGGCGAGTGGCTCAACATTCTCGATCCCGGCTTCAACCTGCACCTGCGCGAGGACCTCGTCGCGGAAGCCTGGTCGGTTAGGAAGCCGACGCGCGACGGGCTCGTTACCTCGGTCGAGCTCTACGACCGCGACGGCGGACTGATCGCGCAGTTCTTCGGTGTGCGCGAGCCGCAGGAGGCGGAGAACCCTGCGTGGCGCGACCTCGTCGGCGCGCTCGCCTGGCCGCAGTGACGGTTGCGGATCTGGCTTCGATGCGTTCCCGCTTCCTCCTCTTCGTCACGCTCTTCGTCTCCGCGTTTGCCGCATCGGTGGCAACCGCCGAGCCGCGCAGCATCATCGATGGCTCGGGCCGCGACGTGGTCATCGAGGACACGTCGCGCGTTGTCGCGCTTGGCGGCTCGGTCACGGAAATCCTCTACGCGCTCGGTCTTTCTGACCGCATCGCCGCGATCGACACCACAAGCCTCTACCCGCAACAGGCGCTGAGCGAGAAACCAAACGTCGGGTACCTCCGCCAGCTTTCAGCCGAAGGTGTTCTTTCCGTTTCGCCGAGCCTGATCCTCGCCGAGGAGGACGCCGGGCCGGCGAGCACCGTGATGCTCTTGGAGAAAGCGTCCGTTCCGTTCGTGCGTGTCCCGGACAAGAGAACCGCCGAAGGCGTTGTAGAGAAGGTTCGGTTCATCGGCGCGTTGATGGGCGAGAGCGAGAAGGCGGATACGCTCGCCGATGCGCTTGCCGCCGATTTCGCCGCGCTCAAGCGGGAGCTCGCCTCCGTCTCTGCCCCGGCGAGCGCGCTCTTCGTCCTGAGCCTGACGGACGGCCGCATCCTGGCATCGGGCGCGGGCACGGCGGCGGAGTTCAGACGTGTGCTTTTCCGATCTCGGCGCGAGGAACGCGCTCAGCGGCTTCGACCGCTACAAGGCGGTCAATCCGGAGGCGATACTTTCAGCCGCCCCCGACGCCATCGTCGTGATGGCACGCAACGGCGACGGGCCTGGACCAGGGATCGCGGTCGACGACGTGCTGGCGAATCCGACGCTTGCCGCCACACCCGCCGGCAAGGCCGGGCGCGTCATCGCGATGAACGGCCTCTACCTGCTCGGCTTCGGACCGCGTACCGCGCATGCGGCGCATGATCTCGCCGCGGCACTCTATCCGGATCTGAGCTTCCCTGCGCTCATCGCGCGGCCCTGGACGGACGCCGCTCCAACACCATGAGCGGAGCAAGGGCCGAGCCTGTTCTGGCGCCCGCAAGCGAGCATCCGGCGGGCGATCGGCAACGGGTCGCGCTCATAGTCATCGCCGGACTTTCCGCGCTGCTCGTGGTCGTTCTTTGCATGTCCGTCGCATCCGGACCGACTGGATTCATGCCCGGACGCGCGCTTTCGCTGATTGGCAGCGCGTTCATCGGCGGCATCGATGCGGGCGATCGCGACACGCTGGTGATCTTAGAGATACGCTTGCCGCGAACCGCCTTTTCACTTCTGATCGGCGCGGCGCTCGCCGCGTCCGGCTGCGTGATGCAGAGCCTCTTCCGCAATCCGCTGGCCGACCCCGGCCTCGTCGGCATCTCGTCCGGCGCAGCACTCGCTGCCGTGTTGACGATCGTTCTGGGCGATCCGTTGCTCGCTGCTCTGCCGGCGTTCTTTCGGCTTTACGCGCTTCCCTTCTCCGCGTTCCTCGGCGCGCTGGCCGCGACTGTGATCCTCTACGCCATATCCACCCGAGAAGGGCGGACCTCGATCGCCACGATGCTTCTCGCCGGCGTCGCCATCGCGGCGCTCGCCATGGCCGGGATTGGGCTCATGGTCTTTGTCAGCGACGATCGGCAGCTGCGCGAGCTGACGTTCTGGACGCTGGGCTCGCTCGGCGGCGCATCCTGGGAGAAGGCGCTCGTCCTCGTTCCCTTCATCGGACTGCCGCTACTCGCCTTCGCCCGCTTTGCCGGTGACTTCGACGCCATGCTCCTCGGCGAAGCGGAGGCCGCGCATCTCGGGATCGAAGTGGAGCGGTTGAAGCGCTTGGCGATCATTGCGGTCGCCGCTGCTGTCGGGGCAGCCGTGGCGATGTCCGGTGTCATCGGCTTCCTCGGCCTCGTCGTGCCGCACCTGCTGCGCCTTTCGATCGGTCCGACGCATCGCGCGCTGCTGCCGGCGAGCGCACTCGCGGGTGCGATCCTACTCACCGTCGCGGACACCGCCTGCCGCGTGGTCGTCTCCCCAGCGGAGCTTCCGATCGGCATCCTGACCGCGCTCTTCGGCGCGCCCTTCTTCCTATGGCTGCTCTTGCGCCGCCGCAGCATCGTGGACCTCTGATGCTCTCCGCGACGGGCATCTCGATGACGCTTTCAGGACGCAAGGTCCTCTCCGACATCGAGCTTGCCCACCCACCCGGCGAGCTCGTCGTCGTCGTCGGACCCAACGGCGCGGGCAAGTCGACGCTGCTGAAGACTCTGACCGGCACACTCACACCAACCGCCGGCCAGGCGATGCTCGATCATCGTCCGCTTTCTGCCTGCCCGCGGCCCGCGCTCGCGCGGATGCGAGCGGTCGTCGCGCAAAGTCAGCACGTCGCGTTTCCGTTCACAGTGTTTGAGGTGGTGGCGCTCGGTCAGGTATCCGGCGCCGTCTATCGCTCACCGCGGCTGAAGCGTCTCGTCCTCGATGCGATCAAGGCCGTCGACCTCGAAGGCTATGAAGGCCGCCTGTTCCAGCATCTCTCGGGAGGCGAGCAGCAGCGCGTGCACATTGCCCGCGCGCTCTGTCAGCTCGGCGGCGGCGAATCGACACGCGATGACGACGCGCCGCGCTGGCTCTTCCTCGACGAGCCGACGCAGAGCCTCGATGTGACGCACCAACTCGCCGTGCTTGACCTCGCGCGGCGGCATGCACAGGCCGGCGGCGGTGCCTTCGTCATCCTCCACGACCTGAACCTCGCGAGCCTCTACGCCGATCGGCTGATCATGCTCGATCGCGGCAGGATCGTCGGTGACGGCTCGCCGGAGGCCGTGCTGACAGAGGCGCGCGTGCAGTCGGTCTTTGGCGGAAGGATCAAGGTCATCGCCGATCCGGAGAGCCACCGCCGCTATGTGCTGCCGGAGGGACTGGCGGCATGAAGGCGCTCGTCCGCATCGCGCTGGCCGCTTTCGTGACTGTTGCGCCGATCACTTTCGCGATGGCGCAGAACGCCGAGCCCGCGATGCCGGTCGTTGAGGAGGCACCGCCTGCTCTTCCCGCTGCCGATGCGCGGGGCGCACCAGCCAATGCGGAAGCATCTCCGTTCAATGACGCGGCCATGTCCGAAGTACAAACCGTCGACACGACGATCGACGCCGGCACGCTGCCGCGCGACCTCTCCCCGTGGGGCATGTTCACCAGCGCCGACCGCGTGGTGCAGAGCGTGATCATCGGCCTCGCGTTCGCCTCGGTGCTGACGTGGACAGTCTGGCTGGTGAAGAGCCTGGAGATCATGGGCGCGCGTTTCGCGACCCATGCAGCGCTCCGGCATCTACAGCAGGTGCGCAACCTCGACGAGGCTGCTTACGAATTCTCCCGGCGCAAAGGACCGGCGGCGCAACTCGTCGCGTCGGCGCTGCAGGAGGCGCACCTTTCCGCCGACCTCCTCGAAGGCGGGCGGGTCGAGGGCATCAAGGAGCGGATCGCGGCGCGCCTTGCCCGCGTCGAGGCGGCGGCCGGCCGGCGGCTCGCACGCGGGACCGGCGTCCTCGCAAGCATCGGCGCCACCGCGCCCTTCGTCGGTCTCTTCGGCACGGTCTGGGGGATCATGAATTCCTTCATCGGCATCTCCGAGGCAGAGACGACCAACCTCGCGGTCGTCGCGCCGGGGATCGCCGAGGCGCTGCTCGCCACGGCCTTCGGCTTGGTCGCGGCCATCCCCGCCGTCGTCATCTACAACCTCTTCGCGCGGATGATCGCGGGGCATCGCGCGCGGCTCGGCGACGCGTCGGCGGCCGTCCTCGCGCTTTCCTCGCGCGACCTCGACCGCGGCTTCGCGCCAAGGGCAATCGCCGGTCTCTCGCGCGCGGCGGAATAGCCTATGGCAGCGAGGCTCGACGGCGCGGGAGACGATCTCGACGAGGTGCACGAGATCAACGTCACGCCGTTCATCGACGTCGTGCTCGTGCTTCTCATCATCTTCATGGTGGCGGCGCCGCTGGCGACAGTCGACGTGGCGGTC
>JADMIO011116493.1_pt1 | contig 19778 bp, 21 predicted proteins | sample 8958161 | NCBI WGS metagenome assembly JADMIO01 (sample SAMN16585339, study PRJNA669376) | soil metagenome | isolation source: Crop rotation soil | place: USA: Cullars Rotation, Alabama | collected 2011
GCCGCGACTTCAAGTCACGTGAATTCCAAGCTTCGGATCCCACTGTGCTGGAAAGATAAAATCCATTAAGGGACGCAGAGAACCTATATAAGCTCTTAACCAAACCAAGACCCTTCGGAATTTTACCCGTGAAGCTGTTGTTGTCAATCTGAACTTGCTCCAATTGCCCCGCCTTTGACATTGACTCGGGTATTTCACCCAAAAGTCTGTTGTTTTCGGCTCTGATGAGTTTAATGCTGCTTAATGACCATAATCCATCAGGGAAATCACCAGTAAACTCATTGTTCTGAACTTGAAACCTCTCAAGATTCAAGCACTCACTAATCGATCGGGGTATGGAACCATTGAAGAAATTGGAAAACAGACTAATTCCTTTAAGCGTTTTAGAATTGCAAATGCCATCAGGGAATGACCCCGAGAGCCTGTTCTGAGAAACATCAAATGACACAAGGTTCTTGAGAGAAGACCCTAGTGCTGGAGGAACCAAACCAGTTAAATTATTCTGTGACATATCCAAGATTTTCAAGCTTCGCAAACCCAGAAAGGAGTCAGGAACTTGACCATAAAAACTAGAGCTCTGCAACAAAAGCTGCTCAAGTTTATCCAGCTTTCCAATCTCACTAGGTATCTCACTCGCTAAATACATATTTTGGGACAAATCAAGCACAACAAGCTCAGTCAAGTTTGTGAAAACAGAAGGAGAAACGGTACCTGAGAGCAAGTTGCTACCAAAGTTCAGAACGTTAAGCTTAACCAAAGACCCAATGCTGTCTGGAATCCTGCCTTCAATATGATTCTTGCTCAAATCAAGAACCTTTAAAGCTTTAAACTGAGAAATCTGCTCTGGGATAGGACCCCAAATGACGTTGTTGCTGAGGTTCAACGTCTCTAAAGAATTACACTGGTGAGAGAGGTGAAGAGGAACAGGTTGGTTGAAAAGATTGTGAGCAAGATTTAGAACAGATAAACTGGATAGTTGACAGATAGAAGAAGAGATTTCACCAGAAAGATTAAAACTTTGTAGGTTTAGAGATGTTATAGAGAGTGAAGGTGAGGTGTTGCAGTTGATTCCTGTCCAATTGCAGTGATGGGTCTGTGAATTGTTGGACCAGGTTGATAGAAATTTGTTCGGGTCTTGAATTAAGCTCTTGAAAGAAAGGAGAATCTCTGTTTCAGTGGAAGCAGATGAACAATGTAGGATGGAGAATGAGAATGCTAGGGAGAGGAGAATGGTAAGAATAAGTGATGAGCAGAGAGTAGCCATTGCAGGGGAGTGTGAAGGAAGAAGAGTGGGTTGAGAGTGTGAAATAGTGGATGTTGATGGGTTGAGGAGAAGAGAAATGAGCTTGTTAATAGTGGAAAAGTCACTGTCCTTTTTGGATTTTGCTACAAAAAAATATTAGCATGCATAAACTTAATAATATATCCCAGTGTTACAAAACAACATCTGACTTTAACAAAAATATATTATTCAAAAAACTTGTAACTAAATTTATAGCTAATGTTGGTTTGTTTATGGTTTTTAAAAAGAAGTCTGGTGAAAGCATTTGAATTATGGTCAAATTTGATTTATCTGTTGACAGTAAACTGGACAATGACTAAACGTCAAAATAAAGGACATTACTGTAGTAATTGCTGATAATAAATTTTAAAAAAGGGGTATTGATATTTTTGATACCTGTCTAACATTTGATTGCTTTATTTCATCCCTCTCTCTTATTTTGCCTTCATTACATCTCTGTCGTTTAATTATTTGCATTATTTAATCCCTCCGTCTAAGTCTGCCGTTAACCTGATTACGTGGCTGTCCACGTCACACGACACGTACGCGAGGTCATCCGATGTGGCAAAACGACGTCGTTTTACTCGCTGACGTGGCATGCCTAATTATTGAGGACCCAGAGGATGGCGGGGACGAGTGGAAGGAGGAGGCCAGACCCCGGCTGTCGTCGGCTGCTGCGTCGGCGAGTCTCTGGGCGGCGAAGGCTGGATCGGCGGTGCTCAGGGCGGAGAAGAAAGCTCCGGCGATGGCGGAGGAGGTGAGCAGGCCGGGTGTGTTGATTGATGAGATGGTCAGGCCTTTTGGTAGGTTTTGGATGGAGAGAAGGGAGATGGGTTTGGTTGGTTTGGTGAGATTGTTGCTGGTGTTTTTGTGTGGGTTGATGCACTTGGCATTGAGAATAGCCACTGTTGCCATGGTTGCAGCCATTGAAACTGATGAGTAATGTCTTTCGAAATGATGGAGTGATTGTGGAAAAAATGGTATTGTAAAGCTAAGTCAGAAAATTGAGGTACAATGGAATTGTGATTTCTAGATTGTTCTCTTATCAAATTGTGATTTTGTCAGAAAATTGAGGTTCAAAGAAAGAAGAGATCTATATTTTTTTTTTAAAAAAAAGAGAAGGGTAGGAAAAGTAATTAGGCATGCCACGTCAGCGAGTAAAACGACGTCGTTTTGCCACGTCGGATGACCTCGCGTACGTGTCGTGTGACGTGGACAGCCACGTAATCAGTTTAACGGAAGACTTAGACGGAGGGATTAAATAATGCAAACAATTAAACGACAGGGATGTAATGAAAGCAAAATAGGGGAGAGGGATGAAATAAAGCAATCAAATGTTAGACAGGTATCAAAAATATCAATACCCCTTTAAAAAATACTATAACCACAGCTTTGGGGAAAGGGAAAAGGTAAGAAAAAAAGAGAGGTGAAATGTAAGAATCTAGCTACAGCTTTCTCCTGTTGACTTTTTTGAGTGTAAAAAGGTTATAGAGGAGACTTTTGTTACTAGGAGGAATGGGTGTGAAAGTTTAAAGTGATTATGGGATTGGATCCTCCGTAGAAAAGAATCTAAGGGTGAAAGATTTTGTTGCTGACTCATGTGTTTTGATGAAGCAGATTGTGACGGGGTGGGTCAATCAGGTAAGCTTGTTCTTGTTCCAAGAAGAAAAGATGCCTTGTCTGTCTGTGCATAGATAAAAGGGTCCAATACTACTGTAGTCAACTCTAAATTTGAAGCATCCAATCCAAGGACGTAGAAAAGATGCTCTCATATCATGCTTTTGTAGAGAAACCTTGGCAACCCAAGGTTAGTTTAGTGTATTATTTCACTCAAAATATGTTTGTAAAATTGTGTTACGGTAATACTCCTTCTATTTTTTTATATTGGTAGTTTTAGACTACCAGCAACAAGGGATCAAATTGAGGGTTAAATAAGGATCAAATAGTACAGCAAGAGATCAATTGGGGATCAAATTGCTGATGAGGAGAGAGGGGATCAATTTTTTATCCGGGATCATTCTGCACACACGGGCCCATTTCCTGCATTTTTTTATTATTTTTTCAAACCAAACCAATGGTTGCAAGCCACGCGAGGCACGCGTGGCTGCCTACCATTGGTCACAATTAATTTTCAGTTTTATTTTTTAAATGAACTTTATTTATAATAAATACTTAGAAAAAAATAAAAAAAATTATACCACTATTTTTTATTTGTTGAGATCTATAAAACAAGACTAGGTTTGTATTATTTGAACATAAATTATTATTTCCAAATTTATTACATTTGAAATTTAAATAATTTTTATTTAACTAAATAATGAATTTTAATATAATTTATTATACTTATAATTTAGTATATTTTAAAAATAATTTATAGTAATTAAAATTTTAATTTAAGAAAATAATAATTTGATAGTGGATAATGACGTGTCAGAGAGAGAAACTGAATGATCCCTGAATGATACCTTGATGTGGAAGGTGGGTGTTATTTAATAATTTGGTAGGGTATCAAGCTGATGTGGCGGGTATCAAATTTGATATTTGATAGTCTTGCTGCTGATGGTCTTAGACCAAATGTCTTATTCTTCATTTAATGGGCATACATGTTTAAAACACTCCTATTTGGGTTTGGGTTAATGATATTGGGGTCTCTATACTCGAATTAAATGACTAATTTCACCCCTGGGGTCAAAAATGGTGATAGCGGATCCTTTAACTCACTAATTTGATCTCTTCCGATCCCTCGACCTAACTCCCTCTCTTTTTTCCGTTAACCTGTTTAGGTGGCGTGCCACGACAGCACGCCACGTCATCAGAATGTTGACCGGGACGCCACGTGTCAAAATCAACTCCGACCCGATTTGAAGCAAAATTGGACCCGCGACCCTTAAATTAAACCCGCGATCCATCTCTTTTTACTTTAACCCACGACACTTAATCTCATTTCTCCCAAAATCTACATGCGTACTTCTCGTCACACAACATAGCAGAGCAGGGGAGTAGAAGGGAGAAGAAGTACTAAGAAAGCAGACGTGGCGAAAGCAAAGAAACATACCCACCTCTCTTTGGTCAACTTTTTCAATAATCGGAATCCAATTCACATTCCCTCCTGTAATATCTGTGGCTCAGACAATTTAATTGTTGTTGTTTTTCCTTTGACCTGATTTTCTTAATGCTTTTGCTTCTGGATATTAGGTGGCATTTGTTCATGGAGAAGGAGGTGGTGGAGTTGTTCGAGGTGGCGAAGAAAGCTGCTGATGCCGCAGTGAAGGAAATAGACTCGCCCAGTGGACCCGAGGTTTAGAGGTGCGTTGATGCGCTCAAACAGCTCACGAATGTCACTGTAACTTCTGTTATCCTCGTCTCTGCCCAGGTATTTTTGTTCCCCATCTTCATCTTTCTCCTTCAAATTCAATCCCTCTTTACCAAATTTGATTGCTTTTGGGTACAAACTTGATATTTTTTATTCCTTTAATCTTTGTGAAATATGTTTCCTTTATTGCTGCAAATTGTGGGTTTGGTCTTGATCGCAATCTCTTCCCCTCGTTCGATTCAAATCCTCACCTGGCTCGTCAATTTGATCGGAATTCCACTGGTGGAAGTCATACATATGGATAAACTTGTCTCCAAAATCGCTAGGTCTCTGTGCAGTCGAGACGACGATCGGTCGTTCCAAGCTGCGGCCATCGATTGCGTCTGTGCGATTGCGTATTTCGCGAGGAAGGAAGCGATTGAGAAAATGTTGAAGCGTGGGGTTGTTGAGAAACTGGTGGAGTTGCAGAGCTCCTCCATCCATGGCGGCGGCAAGAACGGGGAAGAAGGCGCCAGACTTTTGGGGTTTGTTGCTGCGTTAGGGTTGAAAGATTTTGGGAGAAATGAGATTAAGTGTCGTGGGTTAAAGTAAAAAGAGATGGATCGCTGGTTTAATTTAAGGGTCGCGGGTCCTATTTTGCTTCAAATCGGGTCGGAGTTGATTTTGACACGTGGCGTCTCGGTCCGCATTCTGATGACGTGGCGTGGTGTCGTGGCACGCCACCTAAGCAGGTTAACAGAAAAAATAGACGGAGTTACGTCGAGAGATCGGAAGAGACCAAATTAGTGAGTTAAAGGATTCGCTATCACTATTTTTGACCCTAGGGATGAAATTAGTCATTTAATTCGAATACAGGGACCCCAATATCATTAACCCATTTGGGTTTAGACTATCATGGTGTCAATTTGAAGAGTAGAGGGGAGCATGTGGTGCAACATGGTGTTAAATTTAGAGTAAGTGGTGCAACATGGTGTTAAATTTAGAGTAAATGGTGAGTATGAGATGGTGTCCGAGGTAACTCTCTACTCACCCATTTTCTTTTTCTTTTTTATTTCTTTAAAATAGTTATATTTATAATAATTATTTATAAATAAATTAAAAAATATAGTGTCAATTGCATTTTGATATTTGTACTTACCAAAAAAACAACTTCTTTATACTTACAAAAGTGGCAAACATACTTTCTATACTGATAAATTTTTACAAACACACCCTCTTTAACCAAATCCATTAGTTTTAACTAGGTTTTGTATTATTTGGACACTATTTTTTTTTTGAAGAATTGTAATGGATAGCGATGTGGAAAAAGAAATTGAATAACACCCTAGGTCCCTAAGTAGCACTCTGCTATAAAAGATGAGTGTTATTTGATAATTTAATTGGGTGTTAAGTTGATGTGGTGAATGTTAAATGCTAATTTGACACCCGCTATTGATAGTCTTAAGACCATATGCAACAAAAGTGTCAATGAGTGTTAAATGAGTGAAAATTCATGAAACAAGAGTGTCAAAGCTGAGTAGGAGTGATGGATGTCAAATATTGACATCCATACCACCCAGAAGTAGCACGTTCCCCCTTTTTCTTTCTTTTCCTTCATTTATTCCACAACTCACGCTGCACACTCCTTTTTTTTCTTTTTAACTTAATTTTTAAATAGCTAAATTTATAATAATTATATTTAAAAAAATAAATAAACTATATACCACTATTTTTTTATTTTCTGACATCTACAAAATAAGGCTAAATTTATATTATTTGGACACTAATTTTTATGAAGTTTATTATCGTATATTATTTTTTTTTTGTTTGCTATAAATTTCTATGTATTTGATTTAGTGAGTGATAAATAATATCGTATGTTATTTTTATAAAATATTATCTTATTATATTTAAAAGAATAGTATAATTTATTATTATATAAATTATAAAAAATTATGAATTTTAAACAATTTTTATTTATTTAATTATTTATTTAACATTTATTATACTTAAAAAAATGTCAATTAAAATTTTAATAAAGAAAAAAGATACTCCCTCCAATTCTTTTTAACTGACGTTATAGGATCAAAACCAAAATCCAAATTAACTTACATTTCAGTGAAATGACGACACTGTCATCTATTAAACGTCGTCATTTTACTTTCCTAGTGAGGTTACTTTTGTCAATTTAACCGACGATGATAGGCTATATTTCAGTCCTACAAAAATAAAAATCACAATTTTTTCTCTCTCCTTCCTTTTCTCCCTCTCTCTCCTTCTCTACATCTCTCCTTCTCTTCTCTGCATCTAAGAACCTTGAATAATAGAGGCGCATCATGACCACTCAAACCTCAGTACTGGAGGAGGTGGCTCTGTTTCTTTCAACAAGTGTCGACCACATGCGCGGGAGAAGATTTCTGTTGTACTCCTCAGATCTTGTTTCAGATCTAGATCTAGTTTATAAGTAAAAAATTGATTATTGCATCAATTCTCCATCTATTTCTTGCAACAAGCGTCGACCACATGCGAGGGAGATTTCTTTTGTACTTCCCAGATCTAGTTTTAGATCTAGTTTTATAAGTAAAAAAAATGATTATTGCATCAATTCTCCATTTATGTGGTTCATACATGTTAGTTTATGATTGAATTTTGATAGATGGAGTAGAGAGATGGAGGCGGCGTGTGTGGAAGGAGGAGAAAATAAAAAATTTAGGATTTTAATTTTTAATTTTGTACTCAAAATTAATCTGACACAAAACAGAGAGTTTCAGTTTTCTTAATCTCTGTGCTTCCCTCTATAACGTCAGTTAAAAAGAATTTGAGGGAGTAATTATGATGAATAATGATGTGACAAAGAAAGAAACTGAATGACACCCTGAATGACACTCTTGTTGCAAAGTGTCAACTAAGTGTCAAAATCTACTAGGAGAGATGGGTGTCAACTTTTGACACTCCTGTCAACTCTCCACTCACTCATTTTCTTTCATTTTTTTTTGTTAAAAGAAACTAAGTCAACCTTTAAAATAGTTATATTTATAATAATTACTTATAAAAAAATTAAAAATTATATCACTAAATTTTATTTTTAAGATCTATAAAACAAGACTAGGTTTGTATTATTTGGACATTATTTTTTTAAAAAAGAGAAATTAAATGACACCTAAATGACACCTTTATTGTAAGACTACCAGCAACAATGTATCAAATAGGGGATCAAGTGGGGATCAAATAGTATAACAAATGATCAATTTGGGGACCAAATTGATGATGAGGAGAGAGGGGACCAAATTTTGGTCCCGGATCAATTTGACGCAGGCTGACCCGTTTTTCTCCTTTTTAATTGTTTTTACAAAACAGACTAATCGTAGCATGCCACGCGTGCCACGCGTGGCTGCCTACCATTGGTCACGATTATTTTCAATTTTATTTTCTAAATGACTTTATTTATAATAAATACTTGGAAAAAAAACAAAAAATTATACCACTATTTTTTATTTTTTGAGATCTATAAAACAAGACTAAAATTGTATTATTTGGACACAAATTATTGTTTAGAATTTTGTTACATTTTTTAATTATTATTTATTTATTTATTTTATATAATAATTAGTTAAAACAATTAAAATATATATACCACTATTACTTTTTTGAGATCTATAAATAGAGATTGTGTTTCTACCATTTGGACATAAAAAAATATGAGTTTCTTACCATCTTCAAACTCCTTACCATCTAAAAGAATATAATTTATTATAATTTGTCTTATAAGAATTATGAAATTTAGATAATTTTTATTTAACTAAATAATGAAATTTTAATATAATTTATTATACTTATTATTTATGATATTTTTTAAAATAATTTGTAGAAATTAAAATTTTAATTTAAGAAAATGATGATTTATAGTGAATAATGACGTGTTAGAGAGAGAAACTGAATGATACCCTTGCTGAGGAAGGTGGGTGTCATTTGATAATTTAGTAGGGTGTCAAGCTAATGTGGCGGGTATCAAGTGTCAAATTTGATACCCATTGTTGTTGGTGGTCTAAGAGTTGTGTGATAATTTGGTAGGGTATTAAGCTGATGTGGCGGGTGTCAAATGTCAAATTTGACATTCATTGCTGTGGATGGAAAGGGGCAAAGATTATAACTTCCCCTTTAGCAAGAGATAAGGTATGAACTAATGACCATGTGGCTTAGTGGTACTCTTTCCAAAGTAACGAGGGCAAGGTCTCGGACCCCAGGTTCGATTCACCTTGTCTACTTCTGCCTATTAAAAAAAAAGATAATGTCTAATCTCTTTCTCTACATGTATGTCTCTCTCATCTCATTCAAAACATTTGTTTTCGCTTTCTTATTTTCATTTTTTCTCAATTTTAAACTTGATCAACATAAAATGAACGTTTTTTTTTTTCATTTCAAGAGGCTTAAGGGGATGACTTCACGGAGCTAGACGAGTACAACGAGATTGATATACCGATCATTCGCGATGATTGGAGTCAGAAAGTTGCGTCTAGTACGATGATGTCAGGCGGTGGTTCGTCGGCGACTCTCCAATCCCCATTGGTGAGATTATTTCGGAGATAGAGATTGATATTCAATCTACGGTGAAGGAGTGACCGACGAGGAAGAGAAGTTGACGGCGTGAATTTTGGCTTTGGCAAGGGAATCAATTGAGGAATCAGTGCGTAAAAAGATGTTTTTTCACATTCAATTTGAATGAATTCCCCATTATAGATGATAGTTGAGCCTCATATTAAGGTTAAAGTTTTAAATTAGAGTAAATTAGATTTAGGAATTGAATTAGATGAAAATTAAAATTAGAGTTCTAATTTTATTGAAATTTAGGGATTTTTATGTTCTTATTTTTCTGAATGATTCAATTTGAATAGGAAATTAACTTTGATGTTAACATACTTAATATGTTTATTCATTGATTTTGAATTAAATAATTATTCTTGTTTTGATGTTAAATTTAATTTGATGTTAGTTTTGTTTAGTTTGCTCAAGTTGACTTTTTTAATGTAAAAAAGTTACAGACTTTTTTGTTACTCATACACATACTACTACATGTGAAAGTTTAAAGTGATTAGTAAGGGTGTTATTCGAATTTTCCGAATTTTTGAATTACTAAAAAAATTGAGTTCGGGTATTCCGAAAATTTTCAATCAATCCCAAACTCTAATTTAATTTTTAACTATCCGAATTTAAATTTACAAAATTTAAAGTTCGGAAATTCGGGTATACTTGAAATTTCTGAATTTCCGAACTTTGAATTTTAGAAATTTTAAATGTATTTTTTTCTAATTTTTTCAACATTAAATTGTTTATAACTACCACAATTAATCAATTTAAATACTTACAGTTCAATACAATCTAAATTAAAATGCAATCAAATTAAAATACACGAAACTCGGAATATATTAAAATGTCTCGTTTCATTTGACATACCACTAATTCAGATATTTCGGGTACCCGAAATGCTAAAATATTTTCACAAACCCGAATCGAAATATATTTAGGGTACTTAAATACCCGAACCCGAATTTCTAAATCTCAAAATACCTTACCGAAAATTTTAAAATTTCGGATTCGGATATTCGAGTTTGTGCATACCGTATTAGATTGGATCCTCTTTAAATCTCAAACTACCAATTGAGGCTAGCTCAAGTGGTACTCTCTACGAAGTAGGGAGTGCAAGGTCTTAAGGTCTCAAGTTCGAGTCCCCTTATCGTCAGTTTATAATCAGCCTATGAAAAAAAAAACCTCCTATTGAAATAATCAACACCAACAATTTTTGTTTTGATATGCAGAAACCTTGGATGGCACAAACCAAGGAACATGCATTTCTCTATATTCCATTTTTTACTTTTCTTAATAATAGGATTTTTACCTATATATATATATATGTATTAAGTTAAAGTTAAAATAAATCAACGCAATGTCAATTATATTGAGTGAGTATTCACTTCCATTAATTTGAAGTTTAGCTTTTATAGCTGGTATCTCTATTCGAGTGATTATTCACTTTGTTATTTTCCACCATTTATTTCAACAATCTGGTAGCGGAGCTTGGTTGGTTATCACACCATGGGCGATCTTCAAGTTGTTGGTGGAATTAAAAAGCTCAATAATCAAAATTACAATTACAATTCTTGGTCGACTTGCATGATGTCTTACATGCAAGGACTAGATTTGTGGGAGATAGTGAATGGAAGTGAAATCACACCACCGGAGGCGGAGGATAAAGTTGGTTCTCTTTGAAAATGGAAGATCAAAGCAGGCAAATCATTGTTCGCTTTGAAGACAACTGTAGATGAAGAGGTCTTGGAGTATATTCGCGATGCTAAAACTCCCAAAGAAGATTGGGACATTTTCGCCAAGCGATTTTCTAAGAAGAATGATACAAGACTTCAACTTGTAGAAAGTGAGTTATTGTCAATCGTGCAACAAGATTTGACAATTTCTCAGTACTTTCATAAAGTGAAGTCGTTGTGCCGAGAAATTTATGAGATGGATCCAGAAGCCCCAATCGGAGAAACTAGGATGAAAAGAATAATCATCCATGGTTTGAGGCCCGAGTATAGAGGGTTTGTCGCTGCAGTACAAGGATGGCCGACTCAGCCATCACTTGTTGAGTTTGAGAATTTATTAGCTAGTCAAGAAGCATTAGCTAAGCAAATTGGAGGGATTTCGCTAAAAGGTGAAAAGGAAGCACTCTAAATCAATAAAAATCGGCGAAATTTTAGGCAGTGGACAATTGGCGGATCAAACAGAAATGATGATAGAGCAATGAGCAGTCGAGGTGAAGGAAGTGCTCGTGCAGGGGGGGATCGTGGCAAAAATAAAAAGTTTGAAGGGAAGTGCTACAATTGTGGGAAGATTGGGCATAAGTTAAGCTCTTGTTGGTCTAGAAAGAAGACTATGGAGAGTAACACCGCTACTTTCAAGTATGAAGAAGAGTGGTATGTTGAGGCAGACTTTGTTACAGAGGGGGAGGAAAATGCTTCTACAACAATGACATCCAATCAAATTGATTACAAGAATGATTGGATCATTGATTCGGGTTGCTCAAACCACATAACAAGGAGAAGCTGAAGAACTTGTCAAAGTACAAGGAGAATCATGTGGTGGTAACAGCAAACGACTCGAGGCTACCGATAGCTCACATCGGTAAAACAAAAGTCTCCTCTAAAAATGATGATATTAAGATGCCTCTTGAAGATGTCTACCATGTCCCAGGAATAAAGAAGAATTTTCTTTCGGTTACACAATTAACTTCTTCCGTTAATTATGTTTTGTTTGGTCCACATGATGTGAAGATATACCGGGAGCTTAATATTGTGGAAGAGCAAGTGATGAAGGGAAGGAGATTACAAACAGCATACGTGATGTCGACAGAAACGACATACGTAGACAAGACGAGGAAAAATGAGACTGAAGACTTATGGCATATGTGGCTTAGTCATGTTAGTTATTCCAAGCTAGACATGATGATGAAGAAGTCAATGTTGAGAGGACTTCCTCAATTAGAAGTAAGGACTGACACAATATGTGCAGGGTGTTAGTATGGAAAAACCCATCAACTGCCATATGAAGAGTCTAAATTCAAGGCAAATGAACAATTGGAGTTAATTCACTCTAATGTGTTTGGACCAGTCAAACAAGCATCTATCAGCGGGATGAAGTATATGGTGACCTTCATCGATGATTTCTCTAGATATGTCTGGGTGTATTTTTTAAAAGAAAAATCTGAAACTCTTTCGAAGTTCAAAGAGTTCAAAGATGTGGCTGAAGCGGAAGTTGGTAAATCTGTAAGCTGTCTACGCTCAGATAATGGGGGAGAATATACTTCACATGAGTTCTCCGATTATTTACGGAAGTGTCGAATACGTCATCAATTCACATGTGCAAATACTCCGCAACAAAATGGAGTATCAGAAAGGAAGAATAGACACATGGCGTAAATATGTCGAAGTATGCTTCACTCAAAGAATGTTCCATGAAGGTTTTGGGTAGAAGCTATGAAGACCGCAACTTTTGTGATCAACAGGCTCCCTCAACAAAGGTTAGGCTTCGTTTCTCCATTTGAAAAATTGTGGAGCATGAAACCTTCAGTCGGTCACTTTCGAGTATTTGGATGTGTATGCTATGTATTTATACCTGATCATTTACGTAGTAAGATGGGGAAGAAAGCTATCAGGTGTATATTTGTGGGATACGACAGTCAAAAGAAAGGATGGAGATGTTGTGATCCTACAAATGGAAAGTGCTACACAACCAGAAATGTGGTCTTTGATGAAGCATCCTCGTGGTGGGCCGAAGATAGGTGACATTGCCAGACTCAGGTGTCTTTAAAGATAAATTGGAATCCTCTCAATTCCAATTTAGTCCAAAAGAATCTGAGGATACAGAAAGTGGTGGAGATGCTGAAGAAGGGGAAACTCAAAATCCTTGGAAGACTAGTGTACATCAACGACCAATTCAAGATAATGAAGTTGAAGAACCAGTTCCACTGATAAGGTCTTCTAGAGTTAGAAAACCAAACCCCAAATATGCCAATGTTGCGTTGGTAGAAGAAGATGCAAAAGAACCAGACACATTTGAGGAGGCATTCCAGAAGCTGGAATGGACCAAAGCAATGGAAGAAGAAATTGCTGCACTTGAGCAAAATCAGACTTGGGAGCTTGTGCCAAAACCAGAGGATGTGACACCTATTTCTTGTAAATGGGTTTACAAGATAAAACATCATCCAGATGGATTAATTGAGAGGCATAAGGCTCGACTAGTAGCTCGTGGATTTTTTCAGCAATATGGCTTGGACTATGATGAGACGTTTAGTCTAGTAGCAAAGCTTACAACAGTGCGAGTTTTACTTGCGCTTGCAGCCAGTAAGGATTGGAAGTTGTGGCAGATGGATGTGAAGAATGCATTTCTTCATGGAGAATTGGATCGGTTGATCTATATGAACCAGCCAATGGGTTTTCAGAGTCAAAATCATCCCGAGTTTGTATGTAAGCTTCAGAAGGCGCTTTACGGCTTAAAACAAGCACCTAGAGCTTGGTACAGAAAGATTGATGAATTTCTTACTTATAGTGGTTATTCAGTAACACCTGCAGATTCTAGTCTATTTGTCAAAGCTAATGGAGGAAAGCTAGCTATTGTGCTAGTATATGTGGATGATTTGATCAAAGCTAATGAAGATGAGATTCTTCGAATAAGGGAGAATTTATCTGTTCGCTTTCAGATGAAAGAGCTCGGTCAAGTCGAGCATTTTCTTGGTTTAGAAGTTGACCGTACTCCTGAAGGAATATTCCTCCATCAGAAAAAGTACTCCACAGATTTGTTAAAGAAATTTGGAATGTCTGATTGCAAGCCAGTTTCGACACCAATGGAGCCAAATGTCAAGATGTGCGCCAATGAAGGAAGAGTTTTGGAAGATGCAACAATGTACCGAAAATTGGTTGGTAGTTTAATCAACTTAACCTTAACAAGACCTGACATTTCATATGTAGTTGGTGTGGTGAGTCGGTATATGCAAAATCCGAAGAAGCCTCATCTTGAAGCAGTTCGGCGAATATTGAGATATGTGAAGAATACACTTGACCATGGTATTATGTACAAGAAAGGTGGAGATGTAAAACTAGTTGGCTACTGTGATGCTGATTATGCAGGCGATCACGATACCCGACGTTCAACTACAGGGTATCTATTTATGCTTGGATATGGAGCAGTTTCTTGGTGTAGCAAAAGACAACCGACTGTGTCTTTATCAACAACTGAAGCAGAATACCGAGCAGCAGCAATGGCAGCTCAAGAAAGCACTTGGTTGAAGCAGTTGTTGGAAAACTTGCACCAAAGAACAGAGTATGTCATTCCCTTATATTGTGACAATCTGTCCGCAATACGTTTGGCAGAGAATCCAGTCTTTCATGCAAGAACTAAGCACGTGGAAGTGCATTATCATTTTATCAGAGAAAAAATTTTGCAAGAAGAGATTGGATTGGAATCAAATCGGAATGGTAAAAAGAGTGAAAGTCGGTGTTGCGGGGGGTATTGAAATAATCAACACCAACAATTTTTGTTTGGATATGCAGAAACCTTGGATGACACAAACTAAGGAACATCATGCATTTCTCTATATTCTATTTTTTACTTTTCTTAATAATATGATTTTTTACCTATATATATGTATTAAGTTTAAGTTAAAATAAATCAACGCAATATCAATTATATTGAGTGAGTATTCACTTCCATTAATTTGAAGTTTAACTTTTATAGCTTAGTTTGTATCTCCGTTTGAGTGATTCTTCGCTTTATTACTTTGATACTTTCCACCATTTATTTCAACACCTCCGATTTTTTGAGCCGGGTTAACTTTCATTAACCCTTTCACTTTTCATTTATATTATTCATAGTCTATTAAAAACAAAAAATCTATGAGTGAAAAATTTTCAGGTCAGCTGCCAACAAATGAAATGACACGTTTCACATAGATAAAAGTGTTCACTAGTCAACTTTTGTAGAGTCAACAAATTTGAAGCATCAAGGACATCAAATATGTACTCCCTCCGTCCGGTAATAAATGTCGCTTTGACTTTGGACACATATATTAAGGAGGATCTATTACTCGTTTGTGAGATAATTTTGTACTTTGATTTTTTTTAACATAATGTACGTAATGATACGCTCATTATCTCGAGAGATGTCCAATGTCAAAATCATCTCCGAACGAGTGATACGGCCTCCTCAATATGCGTGTCCAAAATCAAAGCAACATCTATTACCGGACAGAGGGAGTACTCCGTATAAAAGATTTTGTTTTGTAGAAAAACCTTTGAGCAACCCAAGGTTCGTTAGTGTATGGATGGATCCTGAACTTACAGATTTCTTTACCTTTTTATTGTTTTTCACATTTCTTATCCTAAGAAATCCTCAACTTACACTCCCAAATTATTTTTTGTCCGAAATGATTCTTGTAATACAACTCATACCTAAATAAATTTGCCTCTAAATCATACTGTACTTTTCCATCATCTCAATTACACATGTTTTAGCTCATTTTTATACTCCCTCCATTTCTTTATATCTGACTTTCTAGAATTGTTAGGACAACCTTTGACGAAGCCAAATGAACCATTTTTAAGAGGATTTTGACCGCTACTATTACTCGACAAAATGACCCTATTAATGATTCGGTCATTTTGTCGAGTAATAGTAACGATCAAAATCCTCTTAAAAATAGTTCATTTGGCTTCGTCAAAGGTTGTCCTAACAATTCTAGAAAGCCAGATATAAAAAAATGGAGGGAGTAGTAAACAATATCATTTGAAATAATTTTGGACGAATAAAGATAACAATAAAATAAATATCACTATCTCTATTTTCTATTGATCGACTACTTAAAATAATAAATAAAGGTACATTTACAACTAAATAGTCAAATAAAACGAATAATAACAAAAGGTAAGAAAGTGACACTCATTGAAAAAATGTGATTGAAAGAGTATTTAACATCATAAATACTAAAATTTTCATTTTAAAGTTAATTTCAAACTATTCTCTCTATTTCTGATGATCGATGTGTAATAAAATCCTCCTGCTTATTAAAAAAAAAAACTATTCTCTCTATTGTTACCGACAAAATATCTGTACTTTATTCTACAATACACAATTTTATTCAAATACAAGATAAAGCTCATAAATTATTCACTAAATATGGTAGATTAACATAATTTATAAAGTGCTCATGATATTTTAGTAGGTCAGCCAATTTTTTAACGAATATAAAGTTAATAATGATGCAAGGCACAACAACAACAAATTAATGCACTGAAGTTATTTCTTATCAATTACCGACGAATCCTAATATTATTAAAATATAAAATGTTAACAAATTAACTTAAATATATTTTTAATAGTCATAGTTGTAGCGCTATTCACTTAATGAATAAATAATTAAAGACTAGTATTTCATATGTTTTTATTGTAAATGATATTAGTATATTTATTTTTAATTTTTAACAAAATTAAAATAGGAAACTATCTAAATTATTAGTCCTAAAATAAATTATAAATATTTTCAATTAAAATTAAATTGATTGAATAAAATTAGTATTTTTTTTTGTTTTGTTTAAAAGATAATAGTTATTAGGAATTAGATGAAAACTTTCACACTTATTAATTAACACACGAACACGATTTCTAAAAGACGAAATATTCTCGTGAAACAAAAAAAAATAGAAAATGAGGATTTTTTCAATTGATAGACAAGGCCTTAATAATTATAATCTTAGAGAATATGGATATGAAAGAAAGGAGAATGATTTTGGTGGGCGACAATGTTTGCACTTATTGCATTATGAAAAATAACATTTGCTTTCCCTCCTCATTATTTCGTGTTTTTTTTTTTGAATATGCGGAGGCTCATTATTTCGTGTTGCTCATAATGAGTTTATTTTCTTTTACAGTAATTGATTATTTTTTTTTTTTTTTAATAGGCAGATTTTGACAATGCTGGAATTTGAACTCATGACATTGCCTTGCTTATTTCAAAGCAGTACCGATTGAGCTAGCCTCAATTGGTTAATTGATTATTTTGTTAAGTGAAAAAGTGTACCAGCATTTCGAACCCAAATTCATAAGAACACATGAAAGGGTCAATTTGGTTCTGGGCCAGACTTCAACTGATCTTAGAAACGTTCGGCCCAGCCCAATCTAAGCCCTGGCAAGATTTAGCATCGAATTTGATGCCCCCACACATACGGCGGGAGAAGCAGCAAACTGGGCGGGAACCCCAACTTATTATCCTCATTTCATTTGCTTCGCTCATTACGTACACCACCCAGACTTGCCGCTGATCGGAAAACCACGCCACACTGACATTCTTCGCCCTTGGAGGCTAGTATGGGAAAAGGGAAGAAATCGAAACCTAGGGTTTCTCGTCAAGAGGAAGAAGAAGAACTAGAAAGCGGAATGGAGCAGGAGCAAGATAATCCGAGTGGGTCTACTGAGAAAAGCCTTTATGAGGTACTGTAACATATACCGCTTCCATGTTTCCTGGTAATTTTGAATTTTTACTTCTTCGTTTTGATTGGAAATCGGCATGCAACGATTTTAATTAGTTTTGCTTCTTTACAGACCTCTGAATGTGCGCAGTGATGGTTTGACTGTGTGGTTTATGCTAATTTAGTTCTGCATTACTGTGTCAGTTTGCTTGACTTGTTGAGCACAAGTTTTTTTTGCTGCTGTCTCCATGACACTATCTTGAGCTCGTTATTTTTTTAATTGCCATCAGTGAAGGGTTTCCAATCTTAGGCTCATGCTTTTGACAGTATTATGCATTGTACTATGTAAACGGTCAATATATTGATCTTTCCGTTATACATATGACGCCTACAAGAAGTTATTGGATAAGTGTTTCTTCATAATTATTTCTCAGGATTATCTTGCTTTGATGTATTATGCATAAAATCACTCAAATTGAGTTGAAGAAGGTGGTTTGAGTTTGAACATGAGAGATAGTGAATCAAATGTACTGGATATGAACTTTTAAGAGTAAAGAAGAGGCATTCATAATCCCGATGATCTCTGTGATAAGAATACTATTTTAAGGTATCAAATATCCTTTGGTTGAAAATGTATGTATTTGTCATGTGGTTGGTGAGGAGAGTTCTTTTTTATGCTATTATAAGCATGCTTGCCGTGTTGCTTTTAAGGCTTCTCTAGTTCAAGTAGGATAACTACTTTCTATAATGTAGCTTGGGTTCGTTGGTTTTTAAGTAGCTAAAGTAGGTGGCGTCTGTTTTCATGATCAATGTCTCTGTTTTGGTTTCTGCTTTGCTTTCTCGGCTGGCCACCATCAGTCGTTCAGACTTCTGCATTCTTTATATGCCTCTTTGGTTCTCATTTTTGTAGAGTTCATTGGTCTACATACCTTTGTTTGTGCGTCTTATCTTGTCCTCCATTTCTCCTGACTGTATCGCTTGAAAAATTTCAGATTCTTGGTGTTGAGAAGGTAGCATCTCAACAGGAAATAAAGAAAGCGTACTATAAATTGGCTCTGCGACTTCACCCAGATAAAAATCCAGGCAATGAGGTGATTTGTTCTGACACCAGGTTTTATTTTTCTGTATTAGCTGTTTCAGTATCACGTACTGTTAATTTATGTACTGTTTATTTCCTAATAGGAGGCTAAAGAGAAATTTCAGCAATTGCAAAAGGTGATATCGATTCTTGGTGATGCAGAGAAACGAGCAATGTATGATGAGACTGGTTGTGTTGATGATGCTGTAAGTCCTCTCAGCAAGCTTTTCCTTTGCATCTGACTCTTACTTGGTGGAGTTTCAGATTGTTGGAGAGATTAGTATACTCTTCTTTTTTTCTTAACAAGGAAGCAAAGACAGTTTACTGTTCCTTGTAGAAATTTGCAGTCAGGACCAGCATTGACATGCCATTTTCATTTTTCACGCTATCGAAGTTTTGGTGGATCTATTCTTCATAGTTTGAATAAACAAAATTTGTTTCGGCCTTGCAAATAAGTTATTTACATTTATAATCAAGATCATGGAAGTTCCCTTTCCCAGCTGGAATAATGCCTATTTGTGTCTTTGTTGCTGATCAGGATCTTGCGGAGGATGTTGTTCAGAACATGAAAGATTTCTTCAGATCATTTTACAAAAAAGTACTAGTATATATTCCCAGCTTTCTTGTGTTGTTTTGGCTTCCATTCATTTTACATGACAAACGCATGTGCTGAATTCAGGTTACTGAAGCTGATATTGAAGAGTTTGAAGCAAATTACCGGGGATCTGACTCTGAAAAAAAGGACTTGGTTGACCTCTACAAGAAGTACAAAGGGAACATGAACAGGTATAACGCTATTTTTCCCTCCGCTCCTACCTCAGCATTCTCGTTTGGTTTTGTAACTAGGTTTTGTAACTATAATATATTTCCTTTCACAGGCTTTTCTGTTCAATGCTTTGTTCTGATCCTAAACTTGATTCACACCGTTTTAAGGACATTTTGGATCAGGAAATATCTACAGGTACGAGTTTGAGCTAGCTTGTATTTATATTTCCTCTTAGTCAGTGCTTTGTGTAGATATCTGATGTTTAATTTCTCTTGGCTCTGCATCTGAGCTCATGCCTCTTTCCAGCACATTGGGATCCTAAGCTTAGAATTCCACGTGGACAAGTTGTCGCG
>JADMIO011367207.1_pt1 | contig 19777 bp, 13 predicted proteins | sample 8958161 | NCBI WGS metagenome assembly JADMIO01 (sample SAMN16585339, study PRJNA669376) | soil metagenome | isolation source: Crop rotation soil | place: USA: Cullars Rotation, Alabama | collected 2011
CGCGACAACTTGTCCACGTGGAATTCTAAGCTTAGGATCCCAATGTGCTGGAAAGACCGTGGACGCGAGCATCCAATGCGTTGCGGAGGTGACATGACCAGCCAGGTAATTCCATTCTGTTCACGCCTCGGCCGCGCGCTACATAGAACTGACTTGAGATAGTCAAACCCGCTTCGAGATAGTTTGGGCGCATCTCGACAATCGAACTTTGGGGAGGTACGAACCATGGGTAAGGGCAACCAGACCGGCGAGGTCTTCAACCCGTCATCCGTCATGCCAGTTAAGAAAACCATCTCTCTGGCAGTCACCTTATTGGCCACTTTCGCGTTTGTGTTCCTCTCGATTGACCGCAGCACGGCACAGGATCGGTCTGCCGTTCAGGTTCAGGCTAAAAAGAATAAAGCGACCAGCTTCGACGATCAGATCAATGCCAATCTGCAGCAGATGATCGAAGAAGGCAGACAGACCTTTCGCTTCGACACCTTCGGCGATGAAGCGTTCTGGGGCGATATGCTCAAGCTTCATCAGGCTATCGAGGGCGCCGGCCTTGGCGGTGTCGGACCGGGCCTGACGCCGACAGCCGCGCTCGGCCTCGGCCTGAAGGTAGACCTCGACGCGCTTCCCAATCGGCTGGTAAAAGACCTGGAAAAGGGCCGCGTTGATCTCAACAGTCCGGCCACGACGCTGGCGTTGCTCAAAGTCAACGCAGTCGTCGGCGTCAAGGGCGTTTTTCAAGGTGACAGCTTGCAGTCGGTTGGCATCACCTGCGCGATCTGTCACTCTACGGTTGATAACTCGCTCACCACGGGCATAGGCCACAGGTTGGACGGCTGGGCCAACCGCGACCTCAACGTCGGCGCGATTGTGGCGCTTGCGCCTGACCTTAGTCCGATGGCCAGTCTGCTCGGTGTCAGCCAGGATACTGTACGCACAGTGCTCCGCAGTTGGGGGCCGGGGAAATTCGACGCCGAACTGATCCTCGACGGCAAGGCGTTCAATCCACAGCAAAGCTCGAACGGCGTGGTGACAGGCAGGAATGTGCCGGGCGCGACGCTGATCCCGCCGGCCTTCGGGCTTGCCGGCGTGAACCTACACACCTGGACCGGGTGGGGGTCGGTCACGCATTGGAATGCCTTTGTCGCGAATCTCGAAATGCATGGCAAGGGGCGATTCTTTGATCCTCGCTTGAACAACCCTGCGCAGTTTCCCATCGCCGCCGCGAATGGTTTCGGCGATCTGCCGCACATTGATCCTGACGAAGATCTAATTACCGCGAAACTGCCGGCGCTTCACTTTTATCAACTCGCCATACCGGCGCCAAAGCCGCCAGCGGGAAGCTTTAATCAAGCGGCGGCCGACCGCGGCGACGCGCTCTTTGAAGGCAAGGCGGGATGCACTAACTGCCACGTCGAGCCGACCTTCACCGAGCCGGGCTGGAATCTGCACACGGCGGCCGAGCTCTGCATAGACGATTTTCAGGCCAATCGCGCGCCCGACAGGCGCTATCGCACTTCGCCTTTGAAGGGACTATGGACGCACCAGAAAGGCGGCTTCTTTCACGACGGTCGCTTTGCGACCTTGATGGATGTCGTCAACCACTATAACACCTGTTTCCAGCTCGGGCTGAGTGATGCGGAAAAGAGCGACCTGGTTCAATACCTGTTGTCGCTGTGACCTCGACCGAGTTTCGCGGCATGGGCACAGGCTTGGGCACAGGCTCGACTCAGGGACGCTCCCCTGGCGGGCCTGTGCCCCAGGCTTCTCGGTGTTGCTTGCGGCGGGCAGGGCAACTTATAATCGCTTGCGATAATCAGAGCGCCAGCAGCCTCAGGGCTTGCTAAGTTCGATGGCCAGGAGCAAAAGGCATGAAGCTTACCTGGATGTTGGCGCTCGCGCTGGCCGCCGTCGGCGCCGGCGCCGTCTGGATGATGTCGCACACGGAAGTGATCACGCCCGCCGAAGCCTCCATGCATTCACCCGCTGAACGCTCGATAGACGCGGCGCTGCGATTGCCGCTCAATGATCCGCACATCGTCGTCAAGAAAGGCGAGCGCCGGCTGACGCTCTTTGATGGCGACCGCGAGGTGCGCGTTTATCGCATTGGCCTGGGCTTCGCGCCGGTCGGTGATAAGGTGCGGCAGGGCGACGGGCGGACACCCGAAGGCAGCTTCTATGTCTGCGTGAAGAACGTGGCGAGCAAGTTCTATCGGTCGCTCGGCCTGAGCTATCCCAACAAAGAACATGCGACGCGCGGCCTGCGCGATGGAATAGTCAATCGCGCCCAGCACGACGAGATCATCCGCGCACTCGCCACTCATCAACGACCGCCGTGGGACACGCGGCTCGGCGGCGAAATCTTCATTCACGGCAACGGCTCATCGAGTGACTGGACGTGGGGCTGCGTGGCGCTCGACGACGCCGATATGAAAGAACTCTTCGAGGCCGTGCCGAAAGGCGCAGTGGTCGTCATCGAGCCGTGACGCTTGGCCGACTCAAACGAAAAGGCCCGCGCTGAAGCGTTCAACGCGGGCCTTTCGCTTTGCTAGCGACACGATGATTAAACGGTCATTGAACGTTCAATGCCGTGTCGTCAACCACGAACGAGGTTTGCAGGCTGCTGTCTTCGGTGCCCAGGAAGTAGACGCGAATCGTCTGTCCCTTGAACGACAGCAGGCTGAACGATTTTTGACTGTAGCCGCTGGCCTTATTCAAATTCGAGTAAGTCGCCAGCGTCGAAAGCACCGTGTTCGACGTGTTGCGAATCTGCACTTGCAGCTTGTCGAACTGCGTCGTCGTCGTGGTTTCGGCTGAATCAATGTGCAGCCAGAAGGTCAACGTCGCACTTGTCGCCGTCGAAGGAATGGTGACGGTTTGATAGCACGAATCGGTGTGCGTCGTGCCGTAGCCATCCAACCATGCTTTCCACGTTCCGCCGTGCGCTGCCTGCCCTGTGCTGTTGGTGATGACGCCAGCGGTCGCCGTCCAGTTGACGTTGCCCGATTCAAAGCCGGGGTTCAACAACAACTGCTGCGAGCCGCCGCCGCTCGACACCGTCAGCGTCACAGGCACCGTCACCGGCGTGTTGGTCGCGCCCGTCGCGCTGATGGTAATCGCGCCGTTGTAGGTTCCCGCTGCAAGCCCGCTGATGTTGACCGATACCGTCGTGGCCGAAGGCGCGGTGCCCGAAGTCGGGCTAGCCGAGAGCCACGTCTGGTTGGCGCTCGCCGTCCAGTTGAGCGTGCCGCCGCCGGTGTTGCTGATCGAGAGCGACTGGCTGGCCGGATTGCTGCCGCCGGCGGTCGCCGTAAAGCTCAGGCTCGACGGGCTGACGCCGATGGTCGGTTGCGTTGGCGAGCCGCTGTTGCCATTGTAGGCGACGAGCGCGAAGTCTTGATCGGTCGTATCAGCGTTGCCCGGCACGCCGTCGCCGGCGATGTTGGTCGCCTTGACGGTGATGGTGAAGCTGCCCGATGTGCCGGCCGGCAAGAAGACCGACTCGACGTTGTTCTTGCCGTCGGCAGTGCCGCCGCTGATTGAATTCGCGCCCGAAAAGACGTTGCCTTTGTAGGTCACGCCGCCGACCGTCACTTCGAGATCGAGGTTGTTGACCCACGGCGCGCCGGTCGTAGGCCCCGGAGCATCTGTCCACGCCAGCGTCACGCGGAATGGTTTTGTAGTGTCGGCTACGCTACCGGTGACTTGATAAGTTTGACCTGTCGCGCCAAGCACCTGCGTCTGGTCCACGCGAATGCGCGCCGTGCCGTCGAAGGCGCGGCCCAGGTCCATACGGCCCATGCCCTGACTGTTCGACGGCAGGTTGCCGCCGGCGCCTGTACCGCTCATATAAGCCGCCGAGTTCATCAGCGTCGCCTTGACCATCGCCGGGCTTGGCGCCAGCAGGCTGTGATTGAGGAAGTCTTGATAAACGAGTGCCGCGCCGCCCGCGACCGCCGGACACGAATGCGAGGTGCCGCTCGACCAGCCGTAGAGCGTCTGTCCTGCCGGGAAGAACTGGTTGCAGACGCTGCTGCCGTCATAGTTCGACTGCGGCACGCCGGCTTCAATGTGCGTGCCGGGCGCGACGATGTCGGGCTTGATGCGACCGTCGCCGCCCGTGGAGTTCACCGGCCCGCGACTGGAAAAGTTGATGATGTCGTTGGCGCTGTCTGCGCCGGTGTTGGCGACGCCGCAGCCGTCTGTGCCGGTCTGGCGAACATTTTCGCTCGCACCGACGCAGATGATGTTCTTGGCGGTCGCCGGGCTGCTGACCGTGTTTGAGCCTGAGCCGTCATTGCCTGCGGCGAAGACGACGGTGAGCTGTTGCAGGCCAGAGGTGCCTGTCTGCGCGTCGCGCACGATAGCGTCATACGACTGCGAGCTGGCGTCATAATCGGCCACAGGCCCGCCGGTCTGCGTCTGAAATCCCCACGAGTTGCTCGATATGCGCGAGCCTTGCCCGTAAGCCGTGCTCTCCCACACCGTGCCGCTCGACGACGTGTTGCCGAAGATGGCCGTCGCGCCGACGCGTGCGTAGGGCGCGATACCGAGACCATAATTAAAGCCGCTGGCGTCTTCGACCGCAGAACCTGTGCCGCTGTTGAAGCCGCCGATGATGTTCGCGTTCAGGAAGCCGTGACCGCCGAGCGTGCCCGTTTGATTCGTCGGGTTGTTGACGAAGGCGACGCGCGACGCCGGCAGATCGGGATGGCCCGACAGCGTGTAGGTGTCGTCGGCGACGTTGACTGCAAACGTCGTGAACTGCGAGCTGGTGAATCCCTTCGACGCCAGCCACGAAAGATAGCCGGGGCCTGTCGGCACGTTGCCGCTCAGGTTGCCGGCGACGATCTGACCTTGCGCCTCGTCGAGTCTGCGGCGCGTGCCGCGTTCGCCTATGCCGAAGACATCGTCGTACTGCGCCATCTCGGCAAGCCGTCCGGCCATTACATTCAGCTCGACGTTGTGATAATTGAGCACGCGCGTGGTCTGCACAAATTCATTGGCGAGCGCTTTAAGATTGTTGATTGTCGCTTCGGCGTCGGGGCCGTCAATCACCTGCACGGTGATATTCATTACCGCTGCATTGTCGCGCACACGCATCTCGCGCAGGTAAGGCGAGAGGCGGAAGGCGGGCTCGTAATCGCCGACGAATTGCACCGCCGGCTCGTTCTGGCCGAAGCGCAGCAGCCGCTTCGCCGCCTTCGCTTTGGCGCGCACGACGTAAGCGTTCGACGGCATAAAGCTGACGACCTCTGCGCCGGTCGCGCGCAAGGCGGCGAGCCATTCGTCTTGAATAGGGCCGACGAATTGAATGAGGTATAAGCCACCCACAGGGGCGGTGCCGTTGGCCGCCGCAATCGCGATATCCGCACGACGCAGGTCGCTGGGCAGTTGGTTATAAGTCGCGCCCGGATTCGTCGTGTCCAACACATAGCCGTTCAGCGCGATCAGGTTGAACTCGTCCCTCACGCCGCCGCCACCGCCAAGCGACAGCAGCCGCATACGCCCGCCCGCTGCGCGCTCGTCAACCGTGAGCAGGCGGAAGCTGCCATAGTTGATCTCGTCGCGGATCGCGCCCGCGGCGCTCAGTGTGTTGTAGGTCTCGGAGTCGTCTGCGCTGACGATTACTTTATGGAAAGCGCCTTCGCTCAGGTAAGCGTCCGGCAGAGCGACCGGCGCAGCGGACTGTTGCTGCATCTCTTGTTGCATCATCGCGCCGGCGGTCAGGAAGGCAAAGGCCAGCACGAGCACGGAAATGAAAATGGTAGAACGCTTCATTCGATCCTTCTCCTTATGCGGCCCACTGGCCGTGTCTGTCGGGGAGGCACAAGCGCCTGAAGTAAAGCGGCGGACAAGCTTGCGGCACGCCGCCGAATGCGTCGGTTGCGAAAGGCCTGGCTGTCGCGTTCACGCCGAGGAGAGCATCGAACTGGAAGACGCCTTTGTTATTCTTTGCGCGCCGCCGGCGCGCAGACGAACGCCTGATCTATGGTCGTCTTCTGAAATTCCCCGGCGCATCAACCACGCCTGCCTGATCGAACGTCTGTGAGAAAAACGGCAAAAGAAAACGGGGAGGAACTGCTTGAAATCTGCTTCGTCTGCTTTCGAGAGCAAGGCAAGATAAACCGGTGGGCGGGGGGCTGTCAAGGCCCGCTGGCGGGAATTCAGCTTACACTCAAAGGTGAAGGATGTGGACAGGGAAGGACGGTCAAGCGAGCGGCTTTTTATCAGGCCACTGCGTCTTCGAGGATGCGCCGCGCCAAGCGCTCGCGGTCTTCGCGGCGGCGTATCTGGCGGCGGCGGTCCGTGCCCTCGTTATCAATCCAGGTCACGCCATCAATGACGACCAGCGTATCCGCCGTGTAGCGTATCGAGCGCCGCCGCTCGTTCTGGCGGCGATCAATCTGAGCGGCACGCCGTTCCATACCATTCCACGCACTCATAAGGGACCTCGATCTTTAGCCAGCGTCTGTGGGCCAGGACCGCAGAATAGAGCCAGTACACCCTCGCATCAATAATATGACGATTGATGCAAGACTTTCAGTAAAGCGAAGCCAAAAACGCGAAGTGGATAGGCTTCAGCCGGCGTCTTCAGTCATCTCCGCACGGCGGAAGTAGTGCGCCTGCGGGCCTGCGTCTTCCGGCATCGCCTCAATGCACGGCAGCGTTTCGACCGCGCTGCCGCGCGCGATGACGGCAAGCGCCTGCGCCTCTTCGCCGGCGTAAACGGTTTCGCGCAACGCCAACGCTTCGTCCGTCAGCTCGTCAATCCGTGTCATTAAGGTGTCGCGGTCGGCGCGCAGCCCACTGAGCTTCAGCGACAGGCGATTGATCTCGGTCTGCCGGTCTTCGATCTCGCGTCCGAGCAAGAACTCTTCTTCCTCGTAGCCAGCGGCGCGGTGGTAGAGTCCTGCCGCTTCATCTTCGAGCGCTTCGGCCATCTGCACCAGCATATGCATCTTGGCACGCGTCCTCGCGACGGGGCCCTCGCCCATTGCGTCGGTGTCTGTAAGCAAGGTCATAATTTCAATCCTTCCCTTCTCTGTGTGTATGCGGTCACGCCCGCCTGATCTTCAAGGCAGCGACGGCAATGCCGTCATCCGCGCGGCGGCAGCGTTCTCCTTACGCATCGCCTTGTCCTCGTACATCCGGCGGTCGGCAACTTCCATCAACTCGTCAATCGCGGTGCCGTCCTCGCCATAGGTCACGTGTCCTATCGAGATGCCGACGCGGGCGACGCGGCCTGGTCGCACTTCATACGTGCAATGGTCAACCGCTGTCTGCAAGCGGCTCTTCAAATCGGCGACGACTTCCGGCGTGGCGCGATGCAGTATGGCAACGAACTCGTCGCCGGCATAGCGAATGACGATGTCGCCGCTGCGTACGACGGCGCGGGCGGTCTGCGCCACCAGCCGCAAGATTTCGTCGCCGATGTGGTGGCCATAGGTGTCGTTGATCTTCTTAAAGCCATCAAGGTCCATCATCATCAGTACCAGCGGGTAGCCATATCGCTCGGCGCGGCTGCGCTCCTGATCGAAGAAGCTGTACATATAGCGCGAATTCGGCAGCCCCGTCAGATTGTCTGTGAGCGCCGACGCCTGCGTGCGCTCGAAAGCCAGCGCGTTGTGGATGGCTGTCGCTGCGTGCGCGGCGACGGTTTCAAGCACGCGCACTTCGTCGGTCGAATAGCCGTCCGCTTCTTCGCCGTAGAGCGCCAGCACGCCGACGACTTCGTCTTCGTGCACGAGCGGGAAGATCGCCGTCGAGCGATACTGCGCGGCCAGCCGTCCAAGTGGTCGCTCAAGGTCTGCCAACGGCGAGCCGCCGATCAACACCTGCCGGTGCTCGGCCACCCAGCCGGCAGCGCCTTCGCCAATGCCCATACGCAATCCCTTGAGCGTCTCGGCGTGCTTGCCGACGACGTAGGCGGCGCGCAGGTCATTGGCTTCCGTGAGGTAGATGGCCTGCGTCGTGAAGCCGGCGATCTGTTCGAGCTTGTCGGCGACGACCGGCAAGACTTCCGACAGCCGCAAAGTCGAGCCGAGCGTTTGCGCCATCTCGTAAAGCGAGAGCACTTCACCCTGCGCCGCCGTGATGTCGCGCAGCGCCCGTTCGGCGCGCGCCGATGGCGGATAGCTCAAGCCTTCGTCCACGAGGCCGCCCGTCGTCAAGGCTTCGCTTTCGACGTAAGCGACCGCGCCCGCCGGCACCGCCGGTACTTCGGCTTCGAGCGTGTCAATGATGGCAAAGAACTGGTCGAGTAAACCTGGGTCGAACATACGCCCGCGCTCGCCGCGCATAATGTTGAGCGCCTCGTCACGGCGGTAGCTGTGGCGGTATGGGCGGTTCGTAGTCAGCGCGTCGTAACAATCAACGATGGTCAACAATCGCGCGCCCAGCGGAATCTCTTCGCCGCGCAGGCCGCTCGGATAGCCGCCGCCGTCAAAGCGTTCGTGATGGTGCTTGACGATGGGCACGACTTCGTAAGGGAACTCGACGTTGCTCAGAATGTCCGCGCCGACGACCGGGTGAATCATAATCTTTGAGTATTCGGCGGCGCTCAACTTGCCCGGCTTGTTGAGAATGTGTTCGGGCACAGCGAGCTTGCCGACATCGTGCAGCAGTGCGGCGGCCTTAAGTCCTTCCATCTGGTCTTCGGGGTAGCCGGCAGCGCGCGCCAGTCCTTCGGCCAGTCGCCGCACGCGCTGTATGTGACCGCGCGCCAGCGGATCCTTCGCGTCAATGGCCAGCGTCAGCGCCTCAATCGTCGCCAGATGCAGCCGCGTCAGCTTGTCTATGCGCTGGCGCGATGCCTCGACCTTGCCACGATAGATCGTGTAAATGACGTAGCCGCCGAATGCGATAAGACACAGCAGCGACTCGTCGAGCCGCAGCGGTTCGAGCCGCAGCAGCCGAGAGATGGCGTAACAGAGCGCCGACGCGCCCGCAATTACGACTGGCCAGACCAGCGTTTTAGCTTTGAGCCTCATGGCTTGCGACACAGTCACCTTCAACGTTAGACAGGATTGGTGACGGATGAGTCACACCGGCTATGCGCCATCGCGCAGCAGAGATCAACGCGCATCGTCGAGCGGGCCGGCCCCGACGAGGCGTGTGAAGCGGAAGGCGGATGGCGTTCGCGCTCTGCAAACTACACGTGATGCCATGTCCCACGCGCAAAGCTTCGCGCCATGCATCGGGAATTACCCTAATCAACGCTCGTGCCGCACACGTCCTCGCCGCACTTTTTATTTCGCTTTTGTCTACGATGAATTAGCGCGAGGCTTATTGTGCGCATCATTACAAAACGCGGCCACGACGGTCAAAGTGGCAGTCCGCGCCCGGTGGGTTTCATTCAGAATGACGGAAGCAGGGGCTAGAGGCTAGAGACTGGCTGAAAGCAGAAGCGCTTCGCGCCTATCTCTTCCTAGCCTCCAGCCCCCAGCCTCTAGCCTCTATTGCTTCTGGTAATCGTCGTAGCGTTCGGTGATGCGGCGGACGTATTCGCGGGTGGCGGGAAACTGTATGCGATTGAGGAATTCATCGCGCGAAAGCTGTGTGCGCTCGGTGTCTGCGGTCCAGCGCTCGACGTTCGTCGGCCCGGCGTTATAAGCCGCCAGCGCCACTTCGATGGCGTTTGGCTCGTCGCGGTAGCGGTTCAAGAGCGTGTGCAGATACCAGCAGCCGACGTGCAGGCTAGTGGCCGGGTCGCTCATCGCTTCGTCGAAAGAAGCTCCCTGCGGCGGTGGCGTGCCTGAGACTTCGGTGATGGCGTCGGCGAGCGTGCGCGAGTGCGTCGCTTCGATCAAGTGCTCGGCGACGACCGGCGTGACCTGCATTAAACCGACGGCGTTCTGCGAGCTGCGCGCACGCGACCTGAAGAACGACTCCTCGTAGACGATGGCCTTCACCAATCGCGGATCGAGACTGTGTTGCGAGGCGATGTTGTTAATCAGCGTGTCGTAGCGGTGCGTCCAGTAATGCCACGCCGCCAGCGCGCCGAGCGCCGCAATCAGTGTGAGGGCAAACAGGATGAGCAGTTTCTTGCGCATGCAATTTCGCGCGCCCGACTTGGGGAGAGTTCAAGCGCGTCGCAAAGATTATAGCCGGAAGCTCACGCCCTGCCCATGCCGACGGCGTTAATCCCAATCACAAGCGGCCGCCGGTTTTGTTGTGCGAGCAAACCGGCTGTGCTATGTTACGCGCGCTCTGCCGCCGAGCGGCAGCTCGCACCAACGAGACACCACCCAGCAAGCAGTCGAAACGGAGATTAGCCGATGCGTAAACCGATAGTGAACGGCCTCAAGAAACTGATTACTTCTCTGCTCATCCTGCTGCTGCCGATCTTGGCGGCGGCGCAGACGCGGCGCCCGCCCGCCTTCGACATCATCATACGCGGCGGCACCGTCTATGACGGCACGGGCGGCCCTGGCCGGCGCGCCGACGTAGGCATACGCGGCGACCGCATCGCCGCCATCGGCAATCTCAAGTCGGCCACGGCGACGACCGTGATAGATGCGACAAACCTTGCCGTCGCGCCGGGCTTCATCAATATGCTGTCGTGGTCTACGGATTCGCTGATCGTGGACGGGCGCTCGCAGGGCGAGTTGCGGCAGGGCGTGACGACGCAGATCTTCGGCGAAGGCGAATCTATGGGGCCGCTCAACCCCGAGATGAAGCGTCGCATGCTGGCCGATCAAGGCGACCTTAAGTACGACATTCCGTGGACGACGCTCTCAGATTATCTCAGCTTTCTCGAAAAGCGCGGCGTCGCGCAGAACGTCGCCTCATTCATTGGCGCGACGACGATTCGCGAATACGTCATCGGTCTCGAAGACAAGCCGCCGACGCCCGCACAACTCGATGAGATGCGCGCGCTGGTGCGCCGCGAGATGGAAGCCGGCGCCTTAGGCATCGGCTCGTCGCTGATCTACGCGCCGGCCTTTTACGCGAAGACCGATGAGTTGATCGAAATGTGCAAAGTCGCGTCGCAGTACAAAGGCAAATACATTTCTCATATGCGCTCCGAAGGCAATCGCCTGATCGAAGCCGTCGAAGAGCTACTGCGCATCAGCCGCGAGGCCAATATCCCCGCCGAGATTTATCACTTGAAAGCGGCGGGCCAGTCGAACTGGAACAAGATGGACAAGGTCATCCAGATGATCAATGACGCGCGCCGGCGGGGCCTGAAGATCACGGCGGATATGTACACGTATCCGGCAGGCGCGACGGGGCTCGACGCAGCGATGCCGCCGTGGGTATTGGATGGCGGTTATGAGGCCGCGTTCAAGCGCCTGCAAGACCCGGCCACACGTAAGAAGATCGCCGACGCGATTCGCACGCCGACCAGCGAGTGGGAGAACCTCTACCTCGCCGCCGGCTCGCCCGACCGCGTTCTGCTGGTCGAGTTCAAATCTGACAAGCTCAAGCCATACACCGGCAAGACGCTCGCCGAGGTCGCACGGCGGCGCGGCGAAGACCCGGTTGAAACGATTATGAACCTCGTGCTCGAAGACCGCTCGCGCGTCGGCACGGTCTATTTCATGATGAGCGAAGAGAACATCAAGAAGCAGTTGCGCCAGCCGTGGGTATCGTTCGGCTCGGACGCGGCTTCGATGGCCCCTGAGCCGCCGTTCACAAAATCCTCGACGCATCCGCGCGCCTACGGCAACTTTGCTCGCGTGCTCGGCAAGTACGTGCGCGACGAGAAAGTGCTGACGCTTGCCGACGCGGTTCACCGTTTATCAGGATTGCCAGCGACCAACTTAGGACTCGATCATCGTGGTTTTTTGCGGGCGGGAATGTTTGCGGATGTAGTCGTCTTCGATCCGGCGACGATAGCCGACCGCGCGACCTTCGAGCAACCGCACCAGTACGCCGTCGGCGTCCGTCACGTATTCGTCAACGGCACACAGGTCATCAAAGATGGCGAGCACACCGGCGCGAAGCCGGGCCGCGCGCTGTGGGGACCGGGGAAAGTGAAATAGAGGCTAGAGGCTAGAGACTAGCTGGAAACTTCAGGGCTAGCCTCTAGTCTCCAGCCTCTAGCCTCTAGTCCTGATATGTTGGGTCAATGCGGTCGAGCTTGCGCAGCAGCGCCGGCCAGATGAGATTGCTGCCCATCCCGTTGGTCGCCTGCTCGACTTGCGCGAGGATGCCTTTCAAAATCGGCTCGCCAATGTGTGTCAGCTCTGTGCCGCCTGATTGCGCCAGCACTTGAATGCGGCAAGAGGCTTCGAGCATATACATCCCCAGGAAGGCTTCTGCCGCCGTGCCCCCGACCGTCAGCAGCCCGTGATTGCGCAAAATCAGCGCACGGTTGTTGCCGAGGTCGGCGACCAGTCGCGGCTTCTCTTCTTCGTTCAGCGCCAGCCCTTCGTAATCGTGATAGCCGACCGAGGTCAGCGGCATCATCGAGTGCTGCGAGATCGGCAGCAGGCCATTCTTTTGCGCCGACACCGCGACGCCGTGCAGCGTGTGCGTGTGATAGACGCAGAGCGCATCCTCGCGCGCCGCGTGGACGGCGCTGTGAATGGTGAAGCCCGCCGGATTGATCGGGTGCGGCGTCTCCATCACGATGTTGCCTTCGAGGTCAACTTTGACGAGGCTCGACGCGGTGATCTCTTCAAAGAGAAAGCCGTAAGGGTTGATGAGAAAGTGATGCTCCGGGCCGGGCACGCGCATCGAGATGTGCGTGAAGACGAGATCGTCCCAGTGATAGAGCGCCGTCAGCCGGTAGAGCGCCGCCAGGTCTACGCGCGCCTGCCACTCTTCCGCCGACACCTGTTCGCGGACGTTCATTGCTTTCGCTGCCTGCATAATACTGCCCTCCTGTGAACCTGCTGCGAGAGTGATTGAGTGAGCGCCATGTTTATAGCGTGACAAGTGACAAGTGACAAGTGACAAGTGGGCTGCGCCTGTCGAACACAACGCGGCATGCTGCATCACCTCGTCTTATCACTTGTCACTTGTCACTTGTCACGCTGATGTGGCCGAAGGCGGCGGCTCCCGGCGACGAACCGCAAAAGACCTGCGGCGTGCGCCCGGTTTCGTCGGCGTAGCGGGCGGCAATCTCCATCACTGCCGTTTGCGCGTCGCGGCGTCCGAGCACGGCGACGGTGCCGCCGCTGCCGCCGCCGGTGATCTTCGCGCCGTACAACCCGCGCGCCGTGCCGGCCTCGCGCACCATCTCGACCAGACGATCTGTCCCCGCCGAGCCGAGTCCGCAAGCCGAATAGCTGGCGTGCGATTGATACATCAACTCGCCAAGTAATTCGCCGCGCCGCGCGCTTGCCGCGCCGGCCAGCAATTCGGCGAAGGCGCGAACGCGAAAGTGCTCATAGATCGGGTGCGCCGTTGGCTGTCGCACAGCGTAATCACGCCCGGCATCAACGCGCGTCACCGCATCGGTCGTACCCGTGAAGCGCGCCAGAAATTCGCCGCCATTGATCCGTTCCGGCAAGGCAGCGCGATAGTGTTGCTCGAATTCCGACGGCGTAGTATTGGCTACATAACCATTCCAGCGCGGGTCAACGATGATGACGCGGCCTGCTTCATTTGGCGCTTCAACCTTCAAGCCTGCGAGTGCGGCCATCATTCGATAACCCATAAACGCGCCGACGCGCACCGAGCCATAATCCGCGCCCGACACCGAATGGCGTATGCCCGAATCAATTCCCCAAACCGCTAACTCGTCGGGGATGGCAACCGTTGCTTGCAATTCGGCGGGCTGGCAGAGCAAGGCCAGCAAGCGGTTCGCTTCGCCGCACGCGGCGGTCATCTGATCCATCACGCCGCACGGCGCACCGACGACAAGGTTCTCGACTTTCTGGCAGAGCAAGGCCAGCTCGCGCGCATCAATCTTCACGTCAAAGGCGGCGGCGACCGCTTGCATCACGGCGACTTCGATGGCGGCAGACGAGCTGACGCCTTTGCCTTCGGGCACGCTCGAATCAATCAGTATGCGGGCGCCACGATTAAAGCGAACGCCGCGCTCACGCATCAGGACGAGAAACACGCCCGCCGCGTAAGCCGCCCAGCGCGTCTGCGGCGCGCGCTGAAAGTAATCGCGCGCGCTCTGGTAATCCCGCGGCTCGCCGTCGCGCTCAAAGTCGGCGAGCGGCATCGTGAACGAGGCGGCGCGTTGATTCGCTTCCGCGCCGAAGCTGACGACGCGCAGGCTCGGCTCCATTGTGCGTTGCAAAGCGACCAGCGCCGCTTCACGAATCGGCAACTGCAAGACGAGCGAGCCGGAATAATCCGCGATGCCGCCCATCACATCGAGGCGGCCCGGCGCGCGCGTAACGATGATCTCTTCCGTATCATCAAACAGCGAGCGCGCCGCCGCTACGTCGCTTTGATCGAGCGCGTTGATGGTTTGAATGAATCGCTCAACATCCGAGAGTCCCTGAGTCGAGCCGTGTGTAATTTGTCGCATCAATTTCCCGCCCGGCAGACAGAATGAACCGCCAAGACGCCAAGAGGGTGTTCACTCTCTCTTGGTGTTCTTGGCGTCTTGGCGGTTAGATAAAACATCAGCCATTCAGTAACCCGCGCTCATTGAGCGCACGCCTGAGCAGCGGTTCAATCTGCGCGCGAATGTCGGCGTTGGCATAGCCTATCCACGTCACGTCCGCTTCCGTATCGAGCGGCGCGTCGAGCTGCCCGCCGTGTTCGTCTGTGACGATGACGCCAAGCTCGCGCGCGATCAACTCTGTGCAGAGGTCATATGGATGGCAGCAGATGCCTAAAGATTGCCCGCGCCTGTGAAGCAACTGCTCCATCAGCGGGCGCAGGTCGGCGACAAAGCGGTCGTGCCCGGCCATTAATTCATAGAGCTGACCGCCGGTCGAAATATACTGATCTTCAAAGCAATGGGCCTTCCCTTGAAGTGGTGGGCCGAGCGCGCCGCGCACAATCTCTTCATCAATCGCCGCCAGCTCTTCGCGCGCGCCGGGGAAGAATCGCGCCACCATCGCAAACCCGTGTGCGATGGTGCGCGCACGCGACGGGCGCAGCGTTAGCGGATGATGTTCGCCGCTCAAGCGGTTGAAGCGCTGGCCGGTTGCGCCCGCGCCGCGCACCGCCCACAGCGTGTCGCTCAGATGTTGCTTGACGAGCGGAATCTCTGTCTGCACGGCAAGCTCGATGTCTGCAAGGCTCGTCTGCGCGCCGCGATTCACTGCTACGCCTGTGAGTATCCACGCGCTGCGCTTCTGATACATCAAGCCGCGCGTGCCGTCTATCGGGTCAACGATGATGCGCCACACGGCGTCGGCTTCATCGGTTCCGTTCGGTAAGATGACCTTGCCGCCGTGCAAGCCTTCGGCGACGAGCACGACCGGCGCGGCGCGGGCGATCTCGCGCTCGACGAAATCAATCAACAACTCTTCGCTGACGCGATCAACGGCGTAGATGGTGTCGCCTTCGTCGTCGCGTTCGATCTCGGCGAGGTCTTCGAGCGCGGCACGCTCCGTTGCTTCAACAACCTTGTCGCGGATAAGCGCGTGCAGCCGCAGCAGTGGCGCGAGCAGCGCGGTTGTGTCATTCATTACAGACTCTCCCGCGCCGCTTGCTTGTAATGCGTGTCGGCTTGCGCGCGCAACTCGGCGGCCTTCTCTTCGGCTGATGTGTCGCTCAAAAAATTGCCGCCGCCGATTTCAGGGCCGGCCAGATACTTCAACAGATTCGGCTTTCTAAGCGGCGGGTGAAACTCGATGTGAAAGTGAAAGCTGTCGTAGTCATCGCCATCCGTAGGCGCTTGATGCAAGGGCATCACGTAAGGGAAAGGCATCTGCCAGAGGTTGTCGAATTTGACCAGCGCGCGCTTCAACGCATCGGCAAAGTCGCGGCGTTCCGCATTCGATAACGCCGCCAGACTCGGATGCGTCGCCTTTGGCGCGACGAAGACTTCGTAAGCGTAGCGCGCGAAGTAAGGCATAAAGACAATGGCCGAATCATTTTCATAAATGATGCGCCGGCCATCTTCGCGCTCGGCGTTGAGGATGTCTTGAAAGAGGATGCGGCCCGTTGCTTCAAAGTGGCGGCGGCTGGCGCGCGCTTCGGTCTCGATCGTCTTAAAGACAAAGTTGGTCGCGTAAATCTGGCAGTGCGGGTGCGGGTTCGAGACGCCGACGACCTCGCCTTTGTTCTCGAAAACGAGAACGTGATTGATGTCTGGGCGGCTGCCGAGATCAACGTATTGTTCTTGCCACACCGCGAGCAACGTTTCGATCTCCGTAGGCGTAAGCTCGGCAAGCGTCAGGTTGTGTTTGGGGCTGTAACAGACGACGCGAGCGATGCCGCGCGCGGGCCGGCTTTGATAGATGCCGGCGGGTTCTGTTGCAGCCGGAGCATCCAAGCCGACACACGGATGATCGTTGTCGAACACGAACGTCTGCTCGTAAGCGGGATTGACCGCGCCGCTCACACGACGGTTGCCGGGGCAGAGGTAACAATCGCCGACGTATTCAGGCAGCGCCTCGTCCTCGTGCGTGACGGTTTCGCCGATCCACGGGCGATTCTGTCGGTGCGCCGCAACGATCACCCATTCTTCGCGCAGCGGATGCCATCGTTCTTCCCAGACCACTGATTCGCCTCCCAGTTCTCTTCTCTAACGTTTTTTTCGCGGAGCTTTTCTTACCGGCGGACGTGGCGGCACGGTCGTCTGCACGTTGCGCAGCGCGGCCTTGGTCATTTTCCACTCGCCTTGTTCGAGGCGCATATTGATACGCCCTTCGAGCGCCTGACCTTCCTGCTTGCCCGTAATCCAGAGCGTCGCTTTATCGCCGGTGACAAAGCCATTCGTTACTTTTAGCCCCTCCATCGTGGCGGGGCTGCGCAGCAACTCCATCAGCGCCTGTCTGGCTTTTTCCCTTTTGGCCGGCGTGTCGAGTTCCGGATTCGCCTCGATCAAGTTTTTAAACTCGCCAATCGAATCATCATCTGCGGTGCTCATCGTTTTCGTCACCGCCAGGACTTCTTCGAGCGTCTTCGCCTGTCTGAGCGCGTTCATATGATCGAGGTAAGCCTTGCCGGGCTCGCCGCCGCCGGCGGGTAACGCTGTGCCCTTGCTTGCCGTGACCGGCGCGCTCGGACTCTCTTTGATCGTCGCGTTGAAGGCGAGGTCGAGTTCGTAGGTGTCTTCGGCTAACTGCGCCGGTTTGAGCGTGTAAAGCCGGCCTTCGATGCGCTGCCCATCCGCGCGAACCAGTTCGGTTTCGTAGTCGAACATAAGCGCGCTGCGCTTCTGCTCGTCGAGCCGCACCAGATCGAACGTCCGCATCGAGATCGTGCCTGCCGCCGGCGGCTGATCGTCGAGCGTGAATTCCAACTGATGATTGTTGCCGGTCTGTTTCAGGCGTTTGAGGATCGCAGCTTCCAACAGGTTTTCAGGCAGAGGCTTTTCCGTGAAGCGCAAGATGGTGCTGGTCTGCTTATCATCAAACATGTCAATGTCCTTGATGGCGTAAACATGGTTCACCTTCAGCGCCTTGCCATTGACGATGATCTTGCCGCTGGCCCGCCCTGCATCAAGGTTGATGGGCGGCGGCGTGAAAAAGGTTCCCGTCCATTCGTCCTTGCGCAATGCGACGTTGAAGCTCAGATTGAATTGGAGCTTCTTTCCCCAGAAATCCCTGACGCCTTTGGTCGCGGCGCTCGCACGGGCGAGCCTCGGCGTCCAGGCTTCCGGCTTGAAATCAAAATTCTCTTCGGGAAATCCGCGCGGAAACAGCCACTCGCCGTTGCTGTACACGCCGCAACCGTACAGCGAGCGGCCTTCGATGTTCAGTACCAGAATAATCATCTCGCCAGCTTTCGTCTTCATCTGTAGCCTGGTGGAATCGTCAGCCTCTTTGCGGGTGATCGGCTTTTCAGAAAAGATGAGCTTCACCGCCGGGCGCGCTTTGTCGTTCGGCCCGTCGCTCAACTTGCCATATACATAAGCAGGTTTGTAGGTCTTGCCTTCGATGGTGATGCTGCCTTCAGTGCGGTTATCGGGGCCGGCGCTTGCGCCGCCAGCCGCTTGGCGTGTCTGCGCCGCCGCCACAGTGGCCGTGACGGCAAGCAAAAAGCAGAGCAGTGATAAACGTTTGATCATTTGTCTCCTCCTTAGCTTTCAGCATGACCCGGCCCCGACAGCTCGATGCGAAACAACCAGACTCACTACTTCCTCAGCACGCGATACTCGAACGCGTTGAGCGTCACGGTCGCGGGCGAAGGCTTGTCGGCCAGCATATCGTAATAGCCCGCGCCGATCTGAACAGTCACCGGCTCGCTCGCGTGGTTCAGGATGAACGTGTAGCCCACGCCGTCTTTCGTGCGGCGCGTGACCTCGACCTCTTTCGGCAGGCCCGCAATGATCGGCTGCAAGTTCTGCTCGCCCGTATAACGCTTCAGCAGGTAGCGCGCCGCGTCTGTGTTGAAGAACGAGCCGTAATAAACCGCCTTGCCGCGCCCAACCTTTTTCTCGGTCGCTGCCACGCGGCCTTTCAGGTAATCACGATCCCACGTCGCGATGACCTGTGCGCCGTTCGCCTTCAGCACATCAGCGAAGACGTTGACCGGCACGTTTGCGCCCTCTTCAAAGTGCAGGTCGTTCTTGCCGCGCGACGGCACTTGATAGGTGTTGAACTCTTCGACCGTGACGCCAAACGTGTCGTTGAGCAGGATGGGCAAGGTCTTGTCAGTCATCGCGTTGTCGCGGTCCTTGACGGCGCTGTGCGCAGAGATGACGAAGATGCCGCCTTGCTCGACAAAGCGTTTGATCTTTGCGGCAAGCCCTTCGTCCATCAAGACGAGTTGCGGGCCGAAGATGATCTTGTACTTGCTGAAGTCCGCCGCCGGCGGGATGAAGTCAATGTTGTACTTCATCTCGGACGCAGCTTGAAAGAAGCAGCCCACGGACGCGGCGACGTTCACTTCGCTGGTGAAGTACTGATGATCGAATACCCATTCGTCTTCGTAATCTTTAATCACCGCGATGTCGGAAACCACTTGCGAGCCGAGCAGCGCCTTTCCTATGCGGCTGATCTCCGCGCCTTCTTTCTTGAACTCGTCATAGCGTGCGCGCGGGATATTGTCGTGATCGAGCACGCCGTACCAATATTCTTCGGCGCCGCGCCGCGCCGTGCGCCAGCGGAAGTGCAGCATGCCGTCGGCGCCGTGCGCGATGGCTTGCCACGCCCACAGGTTCATCTCACCCGGTCGCGGGCTGCGCAGCAAATAAGTCTGCCCGCCCGGCCCTGTCTGCTGCTCCATAATCATCCAACGACCATTGAAGCCGCGCGTCGCCGTGTAGCTCGCGCCGTTGCCATACTGCGGATGCTCAGAGAAGGTCGGGTAGCTGTCATACGAATAGAGGTCGAGGTCGCGCGCGAACTCATAATAGTTGATGTTCTTGAAGACGCCGTTGGTCGTGACAAACAGGTCGGGCCGGTAGCGACGAACGATCTCGACCTGTAGCGACTTGTACGCATCCACCGAATCCGAGCTGAAGCGTTTGAAGTCGAGCATCAAGCCGGGATTGTGAAACGACATCGTCTGGCGCGGCAGCTTGATCTGTTGCCAGTCGGTGTAGACTTGGCTCCAGACGAGCGTGCCCCAACGCTCATTGAGCGCGTTGAGCGTGCCGTACTTCTTCTTCAGCCACGTGCGGAAAGCGACGGCGCACGGCTCGCTGTAGCATTCGTGATTTTCACAGTTGAACTCGTTATCAATCTGCCAGCTTTCCAGCACAGTGGGATCCGAAGCTTGGAATTCACGTGACTTGAAGTCGCGG
>JADMIO010001281.1_pt1 | contig 19775 bp, 13 predicted proteins | sample 8958161 | NCBI WGS metagenome assembly JADMIO01 (sample SAMN16585339, study PRJNA669376) | soil metagenome | isolation source: Crop rotation soil | place: USA: Cullars Rotation, Alabama | collected 2011
AGGTGAGCCAGTGTGATTACATTTGCGGCCTAACTGTGGCCAGTCCAGTTACGCTGGAGTCACTAGTATTTAGGTGACACTATAGAAGCGGCCGCGACAACTTGTCCACGTGGAATTCTAAGCTTAGGATCCCAATGTGCTGGAAAGTCGGACGGCGGCGCGCACGGGGTGACGCGCCCTACCATATTTTGTCACCAGCGATATGGAGGTTTTGGATCGGTTTTGGCAACCCAGTGCCGAATTTTCACCCCTAATTGCAGAAAGCGTGGGCTGACAATCCAGTAGTTGAGGTTAAGGTCATCTTCATCAAATCACCCGCGGCTGAGTCGTGCCATGACACACGGGCTTGTTGTGTTTTGGACGGGCGCGAGGGCCGGGCGAAGGGGCGTCCTGGGATTTGATGACAGTTCAGAATCAATGCACAACGACCGATTATTGTTATGTTGAAAAGCAAGTTTACCCAGTCGAATCGCCGTGGTTTCACGTTGATTGAGTTGCTCGTAGTCATCGCCATCATCGCGATTTTGGCCGCCATGCTTTTGCCGGCGTTGGCGAAGGCGAAAAGCAAAGCCATCCGCATCAATTGCGCCAGCAACTTGAAACAAACCGGATTGGCCTTGTTCATGTATGCGGGCGATAACCGCGATTTCTATCCCATGGTGATTAACCCTGATCCGACTGGGAATAACCGCAAGTCCGGCACGGGGCTGTGGGATTTGCCCGTGTACGTGGCCCAGCAGATCACCGACAACGGTGGGAAGAAGGAAATTCTTTATTGCCCGCAGGCATTGCGGACCATGAACTTTACCCAGGAAAAAATGTGGACGATGGAAGGCGACTATAATCCTACGTTTTATTTCTGGCTCATCAAACGTAATGACCCGCGCGACAGTGATGCCAATGGTAATTACACCGGCAATCCCGCGGCACCGCTGGTTCCTGAACGCCACCGGCTCTTGCGCAAGACCACCGAATCGTGGACCAACAACGTTTCACTCGCGGACAGCGAGTTGGTTACCGACGCCACGCTTTCGGAAGGCAATGGCACGCTATCGGATAAGTTTTCCAATATTACGACCTCACACGATGATGTTTTCACGATGGGTTACAGCTCCAGTCATATGGAGAAGAAACTTCCTTCCGGCGGGAACATCGTCTTTCAAGACGGCCACGTGTCCTGGCGTCTGATGCGGGACATCAAAATGCGGATTCCCTGGACCAGCGGCCGTTACGAGTGGTTCTGATTCCCCAGCAGACGCCGCGTAAAGTTCTTCAAATTTGCAATAACGAGTGTGCTGAGCTATCACCGCTACCCGGCAACGTTGTATGAAAAAAACCGGTGCGTTTGCGATTGGTAATTTATTATTCCGCCTTGGTCTTCTTGCTTTGGCCCTGATGCCTGCGGGCGTCTCAGCGGCACCGCTTTTGGCTGAACCGTTTCCTATCTCTTACGGCGACGGTACGCTGCTGGGTGCGGGAAATACGACCACGGTATGGACGGTGGGCAATTCAGGGACCTCCGCCGGCGCAGTAGTAACCAATACTGCCGCGCTTACTTACTCCGGCCTGACGACGGGTAGCGGGCATGGATTGGAAATCGCCGGCACGCCCGGCAGCGCGCGCAACAAGGGTGCAACATTCGCCGGCCAGACGTACGGTGCGAACAATCCTGTTGTGTATGCTTCATTCCTGTTGCAGATCGTCAGTGCCCCGGCGGGCAACCGGTTGTTTGCCGGACTCAGCACCACCACGTCAGGGACGACGCCTTCGGGGGTTGTGGGGGTTTGGGTGGATTCCAGCAGCCGGCTGTCACTCAGCAAGAATTCCGCGACGACGATGGCGGCGACGAACACCAGCGCCTTGGATGCTAATACGCACCTTGTGGTGTTGCGTTATAAATGGAACGCCAATTCCAGTGACGATGAGGTGGCGCTGTGGGTGGACCCCGGTTCGCTGGGGGCTGCGGAAGGGAATGTGCCCAGCCCGCAGATTGCGACGACCACCGGTTCGGACGTGGCCTCGGCGCAATCGTTTTGGATTTTTCATCCGTCCAGCAGTCCCGTGCCGGCAACGCTGCATCTGGATGAGATGCGTGTCGGCACAAATTGGGCGGATGTAACCCCGACGGGTTCAATCGTGGCGCCGCCCACGGGCCAGCCTTACGTCACGCAGGCGTTTTTAGGCGCGGGCGGTTTGGTGTTGCGGGGTACGAACGGGACGCCGGGCGGGCCGTATCACGTTTTGACGGCGCCAAACGCCACGACCCCGATGGTGCAATGGGCGGCGATTGCGACGAACGCTTTTGACAATCAAGGGGACTTCGATTGCACGAATCCGGTCGTGCCGGCTGATGTGCGCCGATTTTATCGTTTGCGTCTTGGCCAGGATACGCCGCCGGTGGTGATTGCGCCTTCCATTGTGACCCAGCCGACCAACCAGACAGTGAACGCCGGGCAAAATGTTGCCTTCAATGTGGAAGCTGCAGGCACGGCGCCGTTGAGTTATCAATGGTTTTTCAATACCAATACGCCGTTGGCGGCGGAAACCAATTTCACGCTGACCATCCTGAATGCGCAGGGGACCAATGCCGGTGGCTATTCGTTGCGCGTGACCAACAGTGCGGGGTCGGTGACCAGTGTCCTGGCGCTGTTGACCGTGAACACGCCGCCGTCCATCACCAATCAGCCGCAAAACCAGGTGGTGAATGTGAGCAACAATGCGACGTTCACCGTCGGCGCTGACGGCAGCCCGCCGTTGTGGTATCAATGGTATTTCAACACGAACACGGTGCTGGCGAGCCAGACCAATGCCGCGCTTACCATCGTGAGCGCGCAAACCAGCAATGCGGGGGTGTATCAAGTGGTGGTCACTAATAATTTTGGCGCGATCACGAGCGTTGTGCGGACGTTGACGGTAAATACGGGGAGCGTGCCGGATTTCAGTCTGGTGGGCTTTGCTTCGTTGAGCGGGTTTTCGTCCAACAGCACGTTGCAGGCTGGAGGAACGACCGGTGGCGCGGGCGGGCCGATTGTCATTGCATCGAACCTGACCTGGCTGGTGAATTACGCGCAACGCAGCAATACGACGTTGCGGGTTTTGATCACGGCGGACATCGACTGTTCCTCGTTGAACAACAACAACAGTGCGCCCGGTTACAACACGGGCCGGATTGATATCAATAACAACAAGACGATTTATTCCACGAACGGTGCGACGATTACCCGCGGGACGTTCCGTGTCACCAACAAGCATAATGTCATCATCCAAAACCTGAAATTCCGGGACCTGTGGGTATTGGATCCGAGTGGAAATTATGACACGTATGGCTGGGACTACATCGTAGTGGACAACGGGGGGCATCATGTTTGGGTCGACCACTGTGATTTCCAAAAGGTTTACGATGGCATGGTGGATGTCGTGAATCGCTCGGACTATGTCACGGTGTCGTGGTGCGTGTTCCGCGATCAGAAGAAGACCAGCCTGGTCGGGTCAAGCGAAACGGATTTTACCGATCGCACGCATTTGAACGTTACGTTCCATCACAATTATTACACCAACGTGGATGAACGGATTCCGCGGATGCGCTTCGGCAACGCGCATGTGTTCAACCTGTTCAGCCAGCGGTTGGGCGGCAAGGGCATCCAGTCCAGCATGGAAGCGGCGACGTTGATTGAGAATTGTGTGTTCACCAGCAACAACGGTGGCACGCCCTTGGTCCTGCAAAACGGGGATGATACAACGAACGGCATCGCGTTTGTGACGAACAGCACGGGTATTACCACGAGTCTTAATGAACCGAATTTCAGGTTCAACAATCCGTTCCCGCAGTCGCCGGCGCCATATGTCTACAGCAGCGTGCTGACGCCGTTGAGCAGCGTGGCCAATGTCGTGACCAACTGGGCCGGGGTGGGCAAACTCACGAGCTTCTAGCGTCCGTTATGGCTTTCTGTGACGGCCAGAACGATATTCCCTACGTGAAGAAACTATTGTTGCTCCTGGCATGTTGCGAGTTGGTTTTCCAAAGTGCGCGTGCAGCCCAAACACTGCCAGCTTATGAGTCGTTTCCGACGAATTACGCGAACAACGCCCGATTGGCAGACATAGCGGCATTGGATGCGGGCAACGGCGCCGGGAGCGGCAGTAATCTCACCAATTCATGGAGCGCGGGTTTGAGTTATTTGGGGCTGGTGACTTCCAATGGCAGCGGTGGTGTGATTGCCAATGGGACGCCGGGCAGTGGGCGAGACCGGGGTTTTCAGTTCAACCCCGCGGTCGCTTGGGTGACGGATGGCGACAATCTCTACGCCTCATTTTTGCTGAAGATACAAACTCCGACGACCACCACGAATTTGATCGCGTTGTTGGCTACCGGCACCGGCGGCGGCTCGACGCCGGCGGCTGGCGTTTATCTGGACCAGAACAATAAACTGTGGATCTCCAAAAATTCCGCGACACCAGTGACGAACACAGCCTCCGCGCTAAGCGTAGGCAACACGCATCTGATTGTATTCCGTTACCACTACAACGAGGACTCGCCCGATTCGGTTGCGCTGTGGGTTGATCCGGTTTCTTTGGGTGCGGGAGAAGCCAATGTGCCGGGGCCGACGCTGGTGACATTCAGCGGCTCGGATGCGAGTTCGGTTGCGGCTTTTGATTTTGCCCATCGGACGGGAAACTTTGGGGCGAGCGGCTTTAAATACTTTGATGAAGCGCGCGTGGCCACGACTTGGGCGGGAGTGACGCCGACCACCAATGTCGTGGTGGCGCCAAGCAATCAGCCATACATCACGCAGACGCTTTTGGTGGCAGGCGGATTGGAGCTGCGGGGGACAAATGGTCCAGCCAACGAGGTTTACCGCGTTTTGGGTTCGGGCAATATCGTCCAGCCGCCCGGACAGTGGCCGGTGCTGGCAACGAATGCTTTCGATGCTAACGGTAATTTTGATTGCACCAATCCGCTTCCTGCCGGCGCGGTGCAGTTTTACCGGCTTTTGGTGGGCGGACAAATTATGACGTCGTCGGTGGCACCTTTCATTGTCACGCAACCGACGAATCAAACCGTCATGGTAAGCAATAGCGCCGCTTTCAACGTCGGGGCCGACGGGACGGGGCCGTTGCGCTACCAATGGTATTTCAATACCAACACGCCGCTGCCTAATGCCACGAATGCCACGCTGGCGCTGACGAATGTTCAACTTGATGACGCGGGCGCGTACTCGGTGTTGGTGACCAATATCGCGGGCGCGACCAATAGCGGCTTCGCTATTTTGACGGTGAATGCGGCACCTAAAATCACTGCGGGGCCGCAGAGCCAAACCGTCGTCGTTAGTAACAACGCCACGTTTAGTGTTACGGCCACTGGCACGGCACTGTTGCGTTATCAATGGTATTTCAACACCAATACACCGCTAGGCAATGCGACCAATTTTTCGCTGACATTGACCAACGTGCAGGCAACCAACGCGGGCGGTTATTCCGTGCGGGTGACCAATGATTTTGGCGCGGTGACGAGCAGTGTGGCGCAGTTGACCGTGACGCTTTCCAACAACACGCCGGACTTCAGCATGATCGGTTTTGCCACGCTGCCAGGGTATCCTACCAATCTCGACGGCTCGGCCAGCGGCACGTATTTGCCGGGCGGGACCACGGGTGGCGCGGCGGGTTCAAATGTCCAGGTTTGGACGGCTTCGGATTTTGCCAAACACGTGCAGACCAACAGCAGTCCGCTTATGGTCGAAGTGATGACCAATATCGATTTGGGCATCGCCAGTCTGTCCGGGGACATCGCGCAGCCGACATATTCCAATTTCATCGCGGCGCGGGTTCTAGTGAACAATAACAAAACGATTTATTCCCGGAATGGTTCGACGCTTTCGCACGGCACGTTGCAGTTGGGCAAGGGCCCGAACGGCAAGCAGAATGTCATCATCCGCAACCTGAAATTCCGGGATTTGTGGGAATACGATCCGAGCGGCAACTACGATTCGAAGCAGTGGGATTACATTTCGATTGAATCCGGCAGCCATCATGTCTGGGTGGATCATTGCGATTTCGACCGGGTGTATGATGGCATGGTGGACATAACGCATGGTAGCGATTTTGTGACGGTGTCGTGGAACGTGTTTCGGAACCAGAAGAAGTGCAGCCTCGTTGGCCACAGCGACAGTTCTTCCGCGCAGGCTGAGGACACGGGGCATCTGAATGTCACGTTCCACCACAATTATTACACCAATGTGGATGAGCGGATGCCGCGCATGCGCTTCGGCAATGCGCATGTCTTCAACCTTTACTGCGAGGACCTTGGCGGGAACGGCATCCAATCCACCGCCGATGCCGCTACGTTGGTGGAGAACAGTTATTTCTATCATCCTGCGGCGGGAAGCTTGCCCACGCGCGAGGAGAATGGCGGCCCGACTGGCATTGTGAAAGTGGTCAACAGCACCATCGTGAACCTGCCGGGGAACAACGTGCAGTTCCGACAGTTTGGCCAGACCGATTTCATGTTTAACGCGCCGTACGTGGGTGTAGTGCCGCCTTACGCGTACACAAACATAATGGATGCTTTGGCGAACGTGCCAAACGTTGTGACAAACTGGGCGGGCGTTGGTAAAATCACGGACTTTTGATTTCGCAGGCAATAGGATGAAAAAGGTATCATTTCAGCTTTTGACGTTGGCTTTGGGGTTGAACCTGAACGCGGCGACATATTATGTAGCCACCAATGGCAGCGATTCCAACTCCGGCACGTCCACCAATGCGCCGTTCGCCACGCCGCAGAAGGCGCTGTCCACAATGGCCGCCGGGGATACGATTTATGTTCGCGGTGGGACTTATGCGACAACTGCGGAGGTCAAGGTTTCCAAGAGCGGTTTTGCGACGAATTACTGCGAGCTGTGGAATTATCCGGGTGAGAAACCCGTGTTCGATTGCTCGGGCAATCCTTCTGGTGCCCGTGGGATTTACATCGGTAAGGATTATTGGCACGTGCGCGGCATCGAGGTCGTGAATTCCCAGGATAATGGCATTCTGATTTCCGGCGGATACAACATCGTCGAAGGTTGCGTGGTACATGACAGCAACGATGATGGAATTTACATCACGAGCAGTTCCGGCCAGCCGAAGGGGCACGATAATTTGGTACTGAACTGCGATTCCTATCGAAATTATCAAGCGGCAGCGCATGGCAACAATGGCGATGGTTTTGCGGCGAAGACTGGTTGTGGGGTGGGCAATATTTTTCGCGGTTGCCGGGCGTGGAACAATTCCGACGACGGCTGGGATTTTTACGATAACGATACCAATACGGTCGTGCTGGAAGGTTGTTGGGCCTTTGCCAATGGGCTGAACCTTTGGGGCGACAGCGCGTTTGATGGCAACGGTAATGGATTTAAACTCGGCGGCGCGAGCACGCACGCGCAGCACATCGTGAAAAATTGTGTCGCGTTCGACAATGTCCACGATGGTTTCGACCAGAATCACACCAAGGGTGGACAGACCATCGTCAACTGCACGGCGTTTCGCAACGGGGTCAATTTTCAATTTCCCGAGCCGACGACAGTTGGCCGGGATTTGCTCACCAACAACATTTCGTATTTGGGGCCAGTCAACACGAACGATGGCACGAAATCCTTCAATACCAACATCGTGCTGGTGGCATGCAGTTGGAAGGGATTCACCGTGACGGCGGGTGATTTTGCCAGCGTTGATGCGAACCTCTCACTGCAGCCCCGCAATGCGGATTTCAGCCTGCCCAATAATGGTTTTGCGCGTCTGGCGGCAGGGAGCGATTTGATTGATGCGGGCGTGAACGTCGGTTTGCCGTATAACGGTAGCGCGCCGGATTTGGGGGCTTATGAATTTCAAGCAACCGGCTCGGCGAATCCGCCGCCGATATTTGATACCGCCCCGACCAGCATGTACTGGAACAATGGGAATTTTTGCATGCGCGTCGCTGGATTGAGCGGGCAGGGGAATGTCATCATCCAAGCGTCGAGCAATCTGGTGAACTGGCAGCCGGTTTTCACCAATCCGCCGGTGACGGGAACCTTGACGTATCTGGACCCGGCGGCGAATGGGCGACCGCTGCGGTTTTATCGGGCTGAAGAAAAATAGCTTACTGCCGCGTGCGGTAGATGCGCATGGGGTTGGTTGCACCGGCATCCGTGACTGGCGTGGGATTGTTTGTGCAAACGACGGCACGCAACGTCGACCACTGAGTCAGCGAGGCTGAATATTCCACCGTGTAGGTTTGGGCCAGCTGGCCGAAAAGGTTCAGGCGGGCGACGCCATTGGAGGGAGAGAGCATCTGGAGGATGGGCTGATTAGGATTCCCCGCATACGCCGTGAAACTGCGCCAGCAATCGTCATCGTCATCGCTCACAAATTGCACGACGGTGTTGCTGCTGATGGCGGTGGCGGGAAGGATGGCACCTTCGGGGGTGTAGCCGTCCGGGATGGTGGTGAGGCGTTCAATGGGTGCGTGGCCGGCAACTCCGCTCCAGGTGTAGAGCCGGAAATTTGCTGGCGGTGCGCCGGGGTCGCCGGGGGGGCCGGCGGTGATGAGATAATTGCCGGGGTAACTGGAATCCATGCTGCGAATACCGCGGTGACCAAGATTGAGCGTGAAGGGCGTGCCGAATTTTGCCTTGCCCGGCCCGGCGACGGGATTGTTGGTGACGAGGTCGTGGATGTTCAACAGCGGGATGACGAGCGCGTTGGTGCGTTGGGAGTTGGAGGTGGTCGGTCCGGAACCGTTCACGAGCGGGGTCCGGAAGCAGAGATACGCGGTCGTCCCGTCGGGCGCAAAGCAAAGGCCTTCCATGTTGAAACCGTTAATGTCTTCAGCAGCGATGCCCGCATTGGTGCTGGTCATGAGGCCGAAATAATTCGAGCCAAAACCATGGCCGTTGGTGCGGTCCCAGTGGCAGATGTCGGTGCGCAGGCTGTCGTAGCGGCCAAGGTAGGTGAGCGTGTAGGGCGAGGCAGGCACGCCGGTATTGGTGACGCGCGTGGCAAAGAGGCGATAACGGCTGGGGCGGATTTCACCATCCTTGGAGTTGCTGTGCGAGCCGAGCCAGTAGATGCGGTTCGTGCCGCCGACGTTTGCAAGCAGCATCGCTTCCATGTCCACCTCGCGGCTGTCCGGCAGGCTCAATGACGAGCGGACGTCGAAGGTGTAAACGGGATTGGGACAACTTGTGCCCGGGAAGCGCGCGAAGAGCCGGAGCTTTTCGTGCTCGTTGTCCACGGCGAACATGTAGTTCGGGTCCATGCCGACGGCAGCGGAGGTTTCACCGGGCGTGGAACTGTCGCCGGAAAGGGATTTTTGCGTCCATTCCTGGATGATTTGGGCCGAACCGGGAATTGCGGCAAGCAACGTGACAACGAGAAATACGGCACGCGCGGCGCGCTTACATCCTGGCAAGAAATCGTTCAATCGCGGCACAACTTCGACTACGGCTGCATTACTGACAAGCTTGTATTGGGTTAGGGTTTGGCCGCGGTTTCCGCTGCGGCACCGCCTTTAAAGGAGACGGTCAAATCATCGATTGCGAGGCCGTGATCGTTTTGGCCTTCGTCGTCGGTATCCACCCAGCGGATGAAAAGTTCCTCGCCGGGTTTGAGGGTGAGGCCGGTCAGGGGGGCGTCGGTGTATTTTTTGTTGTTGTCGGCGGCATTGCCGTCGAGACCGGCGCCGCCGGCGCTGTGTTGCAGGCGCATAAAATTCAAATCGGCAACGTCAGTCCAACCTTCCGTGGCTTCCGGCGCGGGATTGGTTATGGCTGAGGCGCTGGTGTGGTAGGAAACGACGAGTGCCTGTTCATTGCCGCTGGGGGTGGAATTGCGCCATTGTTCGCCGGTGTAGGACACCGTGAAGTTATCCAGGGGCTTATCGGTGTCATTTTTGAGACGCACGCCATAGGCGATAACCACGGGGCTGGAGGAGGCAATGGAGCCGAGCGCGCGGTCTTTGGAGGCGTTGGTGCTGCCGAAGCTGTAAAGGCCGTTCACTTTGCTTTCGCCGTCGCTGATGCGGATGTTTTTGTAGTCACCCTTGGCCTTGGAGGCCGCGTACCAGCCGGGGAGGGTTTTATCATTGCTCCAACTCGCATTGGTTTTGCCGCCCGAGGCATCGGGTAAAGTGTCGAAGTTTTGCGTGTAACTCCCTTTGCTCAAAAGCACTTGGGCGTGGCTGGTGAAAGTGAACAGGGCGATTCCGGTGACGACAGCGGCGGGCAATATTTTCATGCGTTTTGAGTCTATGGATGACGTCTTGAAGCTAACATTGGCGGGGGCGTTGTCATCCCTTGCTTCGTGCAAAACGGGTTGAAAATTGAGCACTGGACCGCGGATTGTCCCTATCCGCAGCGCGTCCGAATGGGTTTATCATCCGAGCTGTCTTCTGCTTTCTACCCGCTGCGAGTTGGGACAACTCGCGGTCCGCAAACGCAATGGCACTGCCGATTTTTATTTTTTAAAGTTGGGGGCTTTGGATTTGCCCATGGATTCGATGTAGGCGAGCAAATCCAGGATTTCGTCCTGCGTCAGATTATTTACCAAGCCGCTGGGCATGGGGGAGACTTTGGAGGGCACGCGTCTGGCGATGTCGGTTTTCTTGACTTCGATTTGGGTTTCCGGCGCGAGCATGCTGGGGGCGATGACGATACGGTTGGCGTCTTCATCGGTTACGCGACCGGAGACGTCTTCGCCGTCGGTTTTGGTGATGGTTTCGTTTTGGTATTGGTCAGAGACGACTTTCGAGGGATCGACGATGGATTCGAGGATGTCGCGCCGGGTGTATTTACTGGAAGCGGCGGTGAGTTCCGGGCCGACAGTGCCACCTTCGTAAACGAAGCGATGGCACTGGATGCATTGGGCGTCGTTGAAAGCGGCCTTGCCGCTCTCGTAATTGCGTTTGGCGGCGACCTGATCCAGCTGTGATTCCAAGTCGCTCATCTGCCAGTCTTTCACGAAGGCGCGCTCCTTCGTGGGTTTCCACGCGGCGACGTCGAGATTTTCCTGCACCAGCGCGCCGAGGTTCGTGCGCTCAGTGGCGCTAAGGGTGGTGAGGGCGTCTTTGCGGAAGTTGACGAGAAACTTGGAGTAGCTGGCGCCGTCGCTGTAATCGCGGTCCACGTCCTTGAACCATTGCAATAACTGGGCAGGATGCCGCGCATTGATGGTGACGCTGTTGGTGTCGATCTGTTTCGCCTGGACGAACCAGTCGAAATATTTCTTCCGTTGCTCGAGCGTCCAGCCGGATTTCACGTTGCGTAGATAGAAAATATACCCGTCCTGTTCCTCCTGCGTGGGCGCATGATCCAGCAGGTCGAGGGTTTTGGTGATGACGTTGGGGTCGTTGAGATAGACGAGCAATTGCGCCAGCTCACGATTAAAGCGTTCGCTGCGGGTGGGATAAATGGCATCGAGCCTTTCCGCGACGAGTTTGGCGACCTCGGGTTCGGGGCGGCCCTGGCGGATAAAGCTCAATTCGATGATGCGGAGTTTTTCCATTTTTTGATCAAGCGTGAGGACTTCGCTGGGGAAATTTTTAAGGGCGTGAAGCAAATCGTTTTGAATGTCGCGTCCGCCACAACGAGCGAGGGCGAGCAGGGCGGTGAGGCCGGCTTGGGGTTCGGTTTCGCTCAAAACGCGGTCCTGCCACGTGGCGACGGGCTGGCTTTCAATGGCGATGCGGGCGGCGTAACGGATGAAGCGATCGGGGCTGTTCAGGTGCGGCCAGGCGAAAGCGACCGCTTCGGAGTTGGTTTTGCCGTGAAAGGATTCGAGCTTGTGGCGCAGTTCGCGGGCTTGCGCGGCGGCTTTTTCAGTAGGGGAATCCGTGTCGGAGTTTTTGCGCTTAGTGCTTTTGCCGGTGTAACTCACACGATATAGACCGGACTGGGTGGCGCGGCCGCCGGTGATGAAATACATCGCGCCGTCCTTGCCAAATTCGAGGTCGGCGACGTTGAGCGGTTTGCCTTTAAGGAACGTTTCAAAGTTGCCGGTGTAGCTGGCGCCGCTGGGAGTAAGATGCACGGCGAGAATCCGGCCATAGGACCAGTCCATCGCGTAGAAAGCGCGGCGATATTTTTCCGGGTAATTACTTTTCGTGCCGAATTTCACGCCGGTGGGGGAGCCGATGCCGATGTCCACCGTGGCGGGCAGGCTGTCTTCATAATAATCCGGCCATTTGCCGGAGCCGGAGCGCCAGCCGTATTCACCACCGGTGACGGAATGAATGATCCGGGTGGGCCGATACCAGGGAAGTCCCCAATCCCACTCCATGTCGCTATCGAAGGTGAAGATTTCGCCGGCGGCATTGAAATCGAAGTCGTAGGAGTTGCGGAAGCCGGCGAGCAACAATTCCCAGTTTTTGCCTTCGGCATCGGTCCGCAAGATGTGGCCGCCGGGCGCAAGAATGCCGACGGCGTGGCCGTTGGCGTCCCATTGGCGCGGCAGGAGTTGATCTTCCTGATAATTCCGGTGCGGCGAATCTGCGGCGATGCCAGCGGGCAGCTTGGTGTGATTGCCGTTCATCACGTAAATCATTCCGTCTGGGCCGCATTCAACGGCGTGGTAGCCATGCTCGCCTTCGCCTTCAAACTTTTTTAGGAAATGGACTTCGTTGGTTTCGAACTGGTCGTTGTGATTGGCATCGATGAGGCGGTAAAGGCCGGTACCATCCGGGCCGTGGCCGTTGACGTAAAGGCTGTCATGCGCGTAGCAGACTCCCATGGCTTGGTGGAGTGGTGCGGGGATGGATTCAACTTTTTTGACCTGGCCGCGGCTGGAAAGGGTGAAGCGGAGCAGCGGTTGGTCGTCGCGCTGCGGCGAGATGATGAGGCGGCCTTTGGGGTCGACCGTCATGCAAATCCACGAGCCTTCGCTGGGTTGGGCGGAGCGGAGGAGCTGGACTTTAAAATCAGGCAGGATGGTGAGGCTGGTGGCGGCGGTGGCTTCGGCAGTTTTCAAGGAATCACCCCAAGGTTTGACGCCGACTTTGCCCAAGCTGCTGGCGGTGATCCAATTCGGCGACGGCTTCATATCGGGCGAACGCCAGTCTTCGGCGACGGCCGAGGTGATCCAGGAGTCGCCGGATACGACGATCTGCTTTTTTCCGCCGCTGCGCGCGATTTCGATTTGCGCGAGGAATCCGGCGGGGCCGGTATCATTGACGGCGCGAACCGATACTAGGTTTTCACCGGGCTGCAGGAGCGCGGTGATGTCCGTACGGGTAGCGGTCTTGAAGCCGCGGGCGCTGACGGCGAGTTTTTCGTTGATGAAAACGTCGGCGGTGTCATCGGCGGCAATGGCGAGCGTGGCTTTACTCGCTTTACCGTCGAGCTTGAACGTTTTGCGGAAGTAACGGACCTCGTCGTTGGTGGGATTTTGGGAATACCAAATCCATTCGGGGGTCTGGGCGGCGCAATGGAACGCGCCGATAAGCGCGGCGACGAAGGTGAGAATGCGGAAAGAGCAAATCCGGTTTGCGTTCATAAAAGTTTCGGCATCGAGCAGATTCGGTGAACCGCTTTACGATAGATTTCGCGTGCGGTGAAGCAAGGAGTTTCGGTGTTTGGTTTGGTTTCGTGGCTGCGTTCGTGAGAACGCAGCAAATTATTCGTAAAGTTTGCCGCACTCTCACGAGTGCAGCCACGTAGCCACGCTTGCGAGCCTGCTTGAGGTCGGTTAAGCATTCAGCGTGAATCGCGAGAGTTTTTCCGATGCGGTGCTAGTGGTGCTGGGCCATGGCTCGACCTTGAACGCCGAGTCGGGCGCGCCAGTGTTTCAGCACGCGGCGGAATTGCGGCGGCGCAATCTGTTCGCGGCGGTGCGGGAGGCGTTTTGGAAGCAGGAGCCGCAGGTGAAAGCGGTGCTGGCGGAGGCGCGCGCGCCGCGGGTGTTCATTGTGCCGCTGTTCATCAGTGAAGGGTATTTCAGCACCGAGGTCATTCCACGTGAGTTGGGTTTTCCTCCCGACTTTAGACTTAAGACTCAAGACTCAAGGCTGTTTTTATGCAAGCCGGTGGGGACGCATGAGCGCATGACAGAGGTGTTGCTCGACCGGGCGCGGGAGGTGGTGGAAAAATTTCCGTTTCCGCGGGCGCCGAAGGTGAAGGATATCACGTTGTTCATCGCGGGGCACGGTACGGAGCGAAACGAGAATTCGCGCAAGGCGATTGAGCGACAGGTGGAGTTGATTCGCGGGAAAGATGTTTACGCGGCGGTGCATGCGGTTTTCATGGATGAAGAGCCGCGGATTCCGGCTTATCAAGAGTTGGCGCAGACCAAGAATGTTATCGTGGTGCCGTTTTTTATCAGTGATGGGATGCATACGCAGGAGGATATTCCGGTGCTCCTCGGCGAGGCGAAACCAGTGGTGGAAAAGCGCCTTCAAGCCGGCCAGCCGACTTGGCGCAATCCTACAGAGAAAAACGGGCGGCTGGTTTGGTATGCGCCCAGTGTGGGAACAGATCCGCTGGTGGCAGAGGTGATTTTGGAGCGCGTACGCGAAGCGGCGAAAGAATGAACCTTTCAGGCGTTCGGTTGACTGAATAAATTAGGGCTTTGAGCTGTCAGGTTTATGGAATGCGGAGCATTTTGGCTTTTATTTCGTTCCAACAAAGTGTGTTAACCAATCAACCAAGGGAAATATATGAAGAAATTCGTCATGTTCGTGGTGGTTTGCGGTCTCGCGATACAGCTGCGGGCGGAGCCGGAATTGAAGGGCTCGCCAGCAGAACTAGCGGTTTACTTAAACGGGGTGGCTAAATCAGTGTTGCTGAGCGGGGAATCGGAACTAAAGTTGCCTGCGGACCGCGCGCTGATTTCATTGAAGGTCGTAACGGAGAACAAATTGTTGCAGGAAGCGTCCAAAGCCAATCAGGAGAGCCGGGCGAAAATCCTGCGGGTGCTGGTTGAGCGCGGAGTGCCAGCGGACCGCGTGCAGCCTTCGAAGTTCTCCTCTACGCCGAAATACGGGATGTTCGGTGAGAAAGCGAAGAGTTATCGCGTTGAGAACGTGGTCAAGATCACGGCGCAGGACGAGAAGGAGTTTCAGGCTGTGGCCAATCTCGTGGACAGCATGCCGGAAGTCCGTTACGACAGCATCGAGTTTGAGCATTCGGACAAGGAAGGTTTAAAGACGAAGACGTTGGCGCAGGCGCTGGATAAGGCTGCGGAAAAGAAAAAGCTGTTTGAGGAGAAATTGGGAGTGAAGTTGACGCCAAAAAGTTTTGGCGAAGGCAGTGTGACGTCGGGAGTGGAGCTCAATCAGCGGGAATATAACAAAATCCAGACTTCTGGTTTGCGAGCGCAGTCCTATACTGGTTCGCCAGCGGCTGGTGCTGTGGAGGAGAATTTGCCCACGGCGTTTGGGGAGCTGGTTTTCAAGGCCAATGTAGCGGTCGAATACTCGGTGGGGAGTAAATAGCGCGTTTATCGCGTTGGAGTTGACTTGGTTATCGCGCGAAGCGTCTTGGAGTGCGCCAGTCTTCTGGCGCTTTTCGTTCTGTAAGTTACGGCGTTCGATTGCTTCTTAGTGATCGGGTGTTTACTCGCATCCGAAAGCGGCAGTGGGCTGCCGCAGTCCAAGACGCTCCGCGTTCTCCGATGCGGGTATAAAACAATCTTCCATCCGCCATCCTCCATCCTCTATCTTGGAGGGGCATGCGCTGGAAGAAAATAGCCATCATCGGTGTCGGCTTGCTCGGCGGTTCGCTGGGCCTGGCTGTGAAGCGCCGTCGCTTGGCGGGTCAGGTGGCGGGTTATGTGCGCCGTCCGGCAAGCCTGAAAGATTGTGAACGCGCCGGCGCGGTTGATTTTGCCACCACGGATTTGTTGGCCACGGTTTGGGACGCGGATTTGGTGATTCTCTGCACGCCGCTCGCCCAAATGCGCGGACTTGTGAAGCAAATGCTGCCGGCGCTCAAGCGCGGCGCCATCGTCACGGACGTCGGCAGCGTCAAAGGTACAGTGGTCAAGGAACTGGAATCCCTCGTGTCCAAGGTGGGCGCACATTTTGTCGGCAGTCATCCCATGGCGGGGGCGGAAAAGACGGGCGTGTTGGCATCGCGAGTGGATTTGTATGAATGCGCGTTGTGCGTGGTCACGCCCACGCGACGGACGAGTAAATCCGCGTTGAAAAAAGTGGAACAATTTTGGAAAGGCGTTGGCGGTCGGGTGCTTCGTTTGACGCCGGAAGCGCATGACTTGCTGGTGAGCCGGTCGAGCCATTTGCCGCATGTGGTGGCAGCGATGCTGGCTTATCGCGTGCTCGATCCTTCCAAGCCACCGCAACAAGCCGCGCTTTGTGCAAATGGATTTCGCGATACCACGCGGATCGCTTCGGGGTCTCCGGAAATGTGGCGGGACATTGTCATGGCCAATCGGCGGAATATCGCGCGGGAACTGGATGGGATGGTGGCCGATTTGCTAAAATTTAAACATGCTTTGGGCAAGTCCGATACCAAAGCGGTGACAAAATTCTTTGAAACGGCCAAGGCCCGGCGCGATGTCTGGCGCGCGGGCTGTGTTTCGCCCTCGCCAGAGTAAGTCAACCTCAAGCGAACCAAACCATGAATCCTCCAGAAGAATTCAGCGAAAGCGGCAATCCGATTTTGCGCCATGGCCAGCCCAAGGATTTTGAGATGGCGATGGGAAACGAGCAGAATATTGCGGCCATCGAAGCGCACATTGAGAAGCATCTGGGGCCTTCGCCCACGGTCTTTCATGAGCTTATTTCGGACAAGGTGCACATTGACCTGCACGTGGTGCCGCCGACGGAGGCGCGGCCGTTTTATTCGGTGGTGACGTCGGGGATGAGCGACAAGCCCATGAACGTGCCGGAAGGGTGCGAGGAGTTGCGTTATGCGGAGTTGATGATTTGCCTGCCGCCGGACTGGCCGATGGAGGACAAGGATTGGAAGGATGAAAATAATTACTGGCCGATCCGGTTGTTGAAATTTCTCGCCCGGATGCCGCACGAATACGATACGTTTCTCAGCCTGTGGCACACCGTGCCCAATGGCGATCCGCCGGAAAAGTTGGGCGACACCGATTTCCTCTGCGCCTACATCGGGGGGGCGGAGACCACGCCTGAGGATTTTTGGCAACTTAAGATTGACGAGCAGAAGACGATTATTTTTCTCGGAGTCTATCCGCTGTACAAGGAAGAGATGGACTTGAAGATGAAGAAGGGCGCCGAGGCGTTGGAGGAGCTTTTTGAGAAGAACAAAATCACGGAGCTGCTGGATGTGAAGCGCAAAAACGTGGCGAAAAAGCGTTTCGGCATTTTCTGAAAGAGTCGCGATGCCGTTGCCTGAACTCATCGAAATCATTCCGCTCACCCAACCGGTGCGCGCGGAAATCACTGTGCCCGGGTCGAAGAGTATTACCAATCGGGCACTGATTCTCGCGGCGTTGGCGGATGGCGAAGTGACGCTGGAAGGCGCCTTGTGGAGTGAAGACACGCAGGTGATGACGGAGGCGCTCAAAGTCTTGGGATTTGAAATCAAGGTGGAGAACGATCCGGAAGAGTTTTGCAACCGGCGCATCACGGTGAAAGGACTGGGCGGGAAAATTCCAAAGGCGGGGACGGCGGAAAAGCCGTTGGAGCTTTTCGTGGGGAATGCGGGGACGGCGGCGCGGTTTTTGGCGGCGCTGGTTAGTTTGGGGTCAGGTGTGTATCGATTGTCGGGTGTGTCGCGGATGCATGATCGGCCGCAGGCAGCGTTGTTCAAGGCGTTACGGGAGTTGGGGTATCGCGTGGAGTCACAAAATGGAAACGACAAATTACCGGCAAGGATTTTTGGGCTCGGCCTTTTGCCCAACCGCGCGGTGCAACCCTTGATCCCGAAATATCAAGAATCATTAACGGTGCCAGCCAGTAGTACAGGGCTGCGCTCATGCACGATTGATGTTGGTGAGAGTTCACAATTCGCTTCTGCTTTATTGTTGTGTGCAAAGAAGGCTGGGTGGTGGGTGAAAATCGTAGGTGAGAGCGCTGAGGAGTCTCCCTACGTCGTCATGACGTTGAAGTTGATTCAAGTTTTTCCAAAGGGAAGTGGAAAATTTAGCATTGAACCCGACGCATCCAGCGGAAGTTATTTCCTTGCGACGCCTCAATTGATTCCGGAGGCAGAAAATCTGGAATACTCGCCAATGCTTCAAACAAAAGTGCCGACGAAGCATTTTAGCAATGTTAAAATAGCGGGTTGGCCCGATTCGGGGTGGCAGGTCGACGAGAAATTTAGCGATTTTTTGCTCTTTGGCGAACTGGGCATTTCAGGGCACGCAGAAAAAGAAATAAAAATCCTGGAGTTGGAAATGGTAAGTGGTGGAGAACTCGCGAATTACCTAAAAAAAATTCGCGAGCAAAACGGGATATCTCGCAAGGATGATCTTGGTGATAGCATAATGACAGCTATCGTGCTAATTGCTGCCGCTGGACAGACAGTTGTCAAATTCCTTGATTTAGGCCGTTTGCGCGTTCAGGAATGCGAGCGCGTTATTGCGCTTCGCACCGAATTAACCAAGTGCGGTGCGAAGGTGATTGAGGAGGGCGATACGCTGACGGTTTATCCTTCCAAGCTGCACGGGGCGGAAATCGAGACCTATGATGACCATCGCATGGCGATGTGTTTTGCGATTCTAGGATTGAAAGTGCCGGGGATAAAACTCAAGAATCCCGCGTGCGTGAAAAAAACGTTCCCCAATTTTTTCCAGAAACTGGCGGCGGCGCCGCCGAAAGGGTTGGGGGTGGAAATCCGCGATGGGGCGGGGCGGAAGTTGGGGACGGATGAGCTTTTTGCAGAGTAGAGAAGTTAAATAAGTTAAATGGTTAAATGAGTGATTCGGTCTTTTGACTCATTTAACTTATTTAACCAATCACCGGTTACTCATTTGAAACATCCTATTGTCATTGCAATTGACGGCACGAGTGCCAGCGGCAAGAGCACCAATTCGAAGCTCGTCGCCGCGGCGTTGGGCTTTGTTTATGTGGACACGGGCGCGATGTATCGTACGCTGGCGTGGTATTGCCTGAAGAACCGCATTGATTTTCACGACGCCAAGGCGGTCGCGGCAGCGTGCCGGAAGTGGAAGACGAAGCTCGAATGCGTGGATAACAAGGTGCGCCTGAGCGTGGACGGCTATTTCCCGGAAAAGGAAATCCGCACGGCGGAGGTGAGTGTGGCGGTTTCAATGATTGCCACGATATCGAAGGTGCGCGAGTGGATGAAGAAGGTGCAGCGGGAGTGCATCCAGTTCGGGAATCTGGTCATGGAGGGCCGTGATATCGGCACGAATGTTTTTCCGGAGACGGATTACAAATATTACCTGGATGCGCATCTGGAGGAGCGCACGAAGCGGCGCGAGGCTGAAGGCGTGCAGGAAAATCTGGCGGCGCGCGACGAGCGCGATAGTCAGCGCGCTTCGGCGCCGCTGATGATCGCCTTGGGGGCGCGGATCATCAATAACTCCAACATGACCTCGGAGGAGACAAGCGGGTTGATGATTGCGGATATTCGGAAGCGGTTGGTGGAGGATGGGAGATGAAAGACTGATGATAACCTCCGGTTGGTCCCTCACCCCGTCCCTCTCCCCATCCGATGGGGAGAGGGTGGCCAAAAGCCGGGTAAGGGGTAATGCGTTTTCGTCATGAATCCTTCCTATTTCATCGGCTGGAATTTTTTTCGGACGCTGTATCGGACTTATTTTCGTTGGCGGGTTTATCATCCGGAACGCGTGCCGTTGACGGGGTCGGTCATTCT
>JADMIO011347047.1_pt1 | contig 19772 bp, 19 predicted proteins | sample 8958161 | NCBI WGS metagenome assembly JADMIO01 (sample SAMN16585339, study PRJNA669376) | soil metagenome | isolation source: Crop rotation soil | place: USA: Cullars Rotation, Alabama | collected 2011
CGCCCGCCGGTCGCCCTCCGAATCACGGCTCGGACGGCCGACAGCAGCCGGCGAGTCGTGGCCAGGTCCAGAGAGGATGCGAGAGCACGCGGGCCAATCCTGGCGCGCCAGAGCGACTCGGACGCATAGATGTTGCCGAGTCCCGCGATCACGCGCTGATCGAGGAGAGCAACTTTGATCGGAATGCGGCGACGTGACAACACCCCGCGAAGCGCCGCGGGCGTGAGCCGCGGATCGAACGGCTCCGGACCCAGATCCAGAGGTAGATCGACGCCCGCTGCATGGACATCGACCGTCGACAGAGCGCGCGAGTCATCCAGCACCACACGAACATCGGAATCAAAATGGAAGACGGCACGCGCGAAGCGTGGCATCGGCTCCGACGTCGTGCCGATGACCCAATCGCCGTTCATTCGGAAATGAACGTGAAGGACACGGCCATCCTCGAGATGAATGAGCTGATGCTTTCCGCGCCGCTCGACGGAGTGTACTCGCGCGCCGGCCAGCGAGGTGAGCGCTCCCCGAGGCAGTCGTCGACGCAATGCCGGGTGCAACACGCGGGCGCTCAGCAGCGTTCTCCCTTCGATCGCCGAGCGGAGGAGACGCGCGGCGCTTTCGACTTCGGGAAGCTCCGGCACGGGCTCTCGATGAGTGATGTTGTTGACTGGACTCGGCGGACAAGGTGAAGTTGCCATGATGTCCGCCAACCCTCAACTCGAGTCGAGTCGGCCCACTCGGGATGCGCGATCGCCGGCGGTGCGGCGCGTGTTGTTACACGTCCTGGTGCTCAACGCGCTCGTCGTGCTGATCAAGCTCGTCGTGGGCATTCGCACGTCGTCGTTGACGGTGCTTGGAGCGGCGCTCGAATCGGGACTCGATGCGCTCAACAACGTGATCGGGATGCTCCTCGTCAGCATCGCGGCGCGCGCGCCCGACGAGGACCATCCCTACGGCCATGACAAGTTCGAGACGCTCGGTGCGCTCGGCATCGTTGGATTCCTTTCGATCTCGTGCTTCGAGCTGATGCGCGAAGGAATCAGCGTTCTCGCTGGCGGCGGAGCAGGAACGCGAGCCTCACCCGCAGACGTCGGCATCATCGTGACGACGCTCGCAATCAATGCGTTCGTCGTCTGGTATGAGCGGCGCCGCGGGCGAGACATAGGGAGTGCGTTCCTGTTGGCAGACGCGGAGCACACGAGAGGTGACATCCTCGTCACGGTCATGGCTCTCGTCTCGCTTTTCCTGGGACGACATGGCGGCAAGCGAATCGACGCAAGTCTCGCCATCGTCGTTGCGCTCATCATCGCGTGGAGCGGCTGGCGAATTCTGCAGCGCTCGATTCCCATTCTGGTCGATCAGCGCGCGGTGGAAGCAACCGAGCTGCGCCGCATCATTGCCGACATCCCCGGAATCAGCGAGGTACGCGGAATACGCTCCCGCTATTCGGCGTCGGGCGTGCTCTTCGCCGAGCTCACCATCGCGGTTCCAGGTGGGACACCGGTCAATGTCGCACACGCACTAGCCGACCGCGTTGAGGAAGCCGTGGGTAGGAAATACGGAGCGGCCGAGATCACCGTCCACGTGGAGCCCGCCTGAAAGTAGCGAACACGGCGATTCGCACTTGCGTAACTCCCAGGCGCCTCTACTTTCTGCAGACGAAGCACCCACCTCGAGCGCATGGCGAATCGACCAGCACGCTCCCTCAAATACGAATACGAGCTGTTCGTCGAAGAGGAGATCGAGAACTACAAAGAGTCGATACCTCGCGGTGCCTTACTCGGCATCGGAGACGAGGCCGTTGCTTCACTCGGCGATCAGGCGCAGTTCGCGCTCACCGAGCTCCTCCTCGCCCAGGAAGTCGACCGGATCATCTTCCGTCGGCTCCGATTACCGAGTTACCAAACCTGGCGCCGTCGACGACTCAAGTTGTTGCGCGAGATGCGGCGACCGGAGCACTGGGGCCTCCAGGCGGACGATCTCGTAGTCCGCGCAGTTCGACCAACCGGTGAGGCCCGGGTTCTCGTTGCCGGACTCGGCGCTGAGGCGCCGGCGCTCTATCTCGCGGCCAACGGATGTGAGGTCACGGCAGTCGCCAACGAGGATGATGTAGTAGAGCGCGTGCTCGCTGCGGCCACCGCGGCTGGGCTCGGTGAGCGAGTGCATGCGCAGCGAGCGGACTGGTCCGCGTGGACACCTGAGGCGGTGCTCGATGCGGTGATAGTGACTTCGAATGCTCTTCGCGGCTTGACGGCGGCCCAGCGAACGCGAGTGATCAAGCTGCTCCAAAGCGCCACGGCGGATGGCGGTATCCACCTAGTGGAGGCTGCGGACACTCAGCTACGCGTCCCGTCCCTGCGCGAGCTCGAGAGTCGCTACGAGGGGTGGTCGCTAAGCCTCGAGAAGGATGGCAGCAGCGAGATGCTCCTGGCGCGCAAGGAGATGACCTGAGCATTTCGGAATGACACAGCTTTGTGAAAACGATCGTGTCGAAGCAATACAGGCCGGCGCTCCGCGTCGGCCTTTGTTTTTGCAGAACCTTGCTATCACGCGACTTAGCAGCCGAGTGCTTCGTGGCATCCAGGGTGCTTTAGTAGGCGCCGCAATCGTGACTGAGCGGCCGGGCGCATAGCGGCGAACCGTTCTCGTCGCTGGCCCCGGCCTGGCTCGTCACCCTCCCGACTTAATCCGACTCGATCGCATCTACTATATATGAAGGCAACCACAGACAACCAGCATTCAGGCGAGCCCGTGGGCATCGTGATTTCGCGGGGCTCCCGCGCCGAGCCGGCGCCGATCTTCTGCGCGTTCGTGTGGGGACCCGCGCCCGATATGACGCCGATCCCGCAGGATACGAAGGCCGCCTAACAAACCGCGAGCTGGATCGAAAGGCACCACCATTCGGTGGTGCCTTTTTGTTTCGCTCGCTTCGGTACGAGGATTGCCCCCGTCGGTGTCGTGAATCGCACGTCGACGTGGGACGAGGAGCGCCAGTCGCTTCTCGGGAAGCGAATCTCGGAACTGGGGCTTCAGATCCGCGGCTCGCGAGTTGAGCGTTTAGTCGACGAGCTGTACAAGGAGCTCGCCGCGCGGTCGATCTCGTTTCGTCCGCCTGTGTATCTCAGCGATCAATGGGGTTGTCCCGACGGCACGCCAATCATCGGCGTGCCGTTTTATTTGGTCGACGAGCGTTTGGAAAAGCTCGAAGAAGAAATGTCGGGCGCCGTCGAGGATGACGCGGAAGCGATGCGTTACATGCGACACGAGTGCGGGCACGCGATCAACTACGCATTCCATCTCTACGAGCGCGCAGATTGGCGGCGCATCTTCGGCTCATTCGATCGCCCGTATCGGGAACGATATCGCGCCGATCCGTTTTCGCGTGCTCACGTCCGGCACATTCTCGCCTGGTATGCGCAGAAGCATCCCGACGAAGACTTCGCCGAGACGTTCGCCGTGTGGCTGACGCCAGCTCTCGATTGGCGAAGCGAGTACGCCGACTGGCCGGCGCTGGAGAAACTCGATTACGTCGATCGGGTGATGGCAGAGATCAAGGAGCTTGCACCGGAAGTGGCGGCGCCCACCGAGGACGATCTACCGGTGGAATCGATGAACTACACCATCGCGGAGCACTACGACAGCAGCTCGGAGTCGATTCCGATTGGCGACGCGCGTCAGTTCGACGCCGATTTGAAGCGGATTTTCGCTTCACCTTCGGATGCACCGAGCGGAATGCTCGCCGCCGAATTCATTCAGCGGCATTATCGCGAGGTCCTGGTGCGTCTGTCCTACTGGACCGGTGAGCCACCGGCTGTCGTGCGGTCGTTGCTCGAACATCTCATCGTGCGCGCACGCGTGCTCGCGCTGCGCGTGAGCGGACTCGAGGCCGCGACGCTGGTCGAGCTCACTGCGTTCGGAACCGCGGTGGTAATGAATTATCGTCACACCCAATCGCTCGGCCGGACGTCGCGCGCGAGCGCCGAAAACCAGAGCGACGAGGCGGGAGCGTGAAGATCGTCATGATGCATTCAGCCGACGCGCTGGAACCACCCGTCGATCCCGTACTCGAACAGTTACGGGGCGCGATCGAAGCGTGCAATCATACGGTGGAGCTGCTCGCGGTGAGCGACAGCGTGGCGCCACTGGTGAGTGCGTTACATGCCGCGGCGCCGGATCTCGTCTTCAACCTCGCGGAGTCGTTTGGCGGAAAGAGCGCATTGGAGTCGAACGTCGCAGCGCTCCTGAATCTCCTCGGGCTGCGCTACACAGGATCGAGTCCCGCGGGTTTGTTGCTGGCGGGTGACAAGTCGTTGACGAAGAAGGTGCTGAGCTTTCACGGCATTCGCACTCCGGAGTTTGCGACGGTCTTCCGGGGAGCTCTGGACTGGGCGGGAGACATCGAGTTTCCAGTGATCGTGAAGCCGCCGCAGGAGGACGCGTCGCTCGGCATCACGAGCAAGTCGGTCGTGCACGACCTGCGCGAGCTGTTCACGCGCATCGATGAGCTGCAATCCGAGTTTCAGCAGCCGGTGCTGGTCGAGCAGTTCGTCGAAGGTCGCGAGTTCTACGTGGGTGTGCTCGGCAACGCGAACGCGCGGCCGTTGCCGGTGATGGAACTGGATTTCTCCGGATTTCCCGCTGGCGTTCCGCGCATCGCGAGCTGGGAGGCGAAGTGGGGCGACGATGGGGCCGGCAGCGGCGCGCAGTTCGCCGGTACGCGCTCGATCTTTCCCACGGATGTGCCGACGGCGTTGAAGGAGCGCATGCAGCAGGCGGCGCTCGAGGCATTTCACGCGCTGCGGCTCCGCGATTACGCGCGCATCGATCTGCGAGTGACGAACGACGAGCAGATCTTCGTGATCGAAGTGAATCCGAATTGCTATCTGGAGCGCGAGAGCGAGTTCGCGCGCGCGGCGGCGGAAGGCGGGTTTGCGTACGATGCGCTCGTCGCGCGCATTTTGGAGCTAGCCAGCGCTCGATACTCGCATTGAAGACGAGAAAGCAGATCCCTGGCTTTGCTCGGATGACAAAGAAAAAGGAGCCGGCGGATCGCCGGCTCCTTTTCTCTTCGAGCGCGTTGACTAGCGGCGCTTCTTTGCACCACCGCGCTTCTTGGCGCCACCACGCTTCTTGGCACCACCACGCTTCTTGGCGCCACCCTTGCGACCACCGCGCTTCTTTGCAGCCATGGTAACCTCTCCATAATGGAGTGTAGTGCTCTCGACCGATCCCCCGGTGGACCGGCGAGACGGCGACGTGGCGCCGAAGCGCTTCAGCCGCCGCGACACGCATCTCCGCGGAGATGCGCGACGTCTGGAGACAGCTACGTCAGACTTCTCCTCTTCGCGATACGTTGCCGTATCGACGCGTACCGCGCGCGCGGCAGCGTCATCTGCGGCGAATAACGATCGTGACTCTCGATAGTCACGTCATCAAATGAGACGCGCGCCGTGGATGCGGCGCGCAGTCGACGATGCAGTGAGTTGTTTGCGGAGTTGCGATGGCCGCGTTGGCGAGAAGAGGCGGCAATTGCTGAGACGAGCGACGCGGAGCGAACCAGACAACGGGGGGCAACAGTCCCGGCGACGGTGAATGCGTTCGTCGCTGATGTCGACGTCGGGAACGAGCACCTTCGTTGCGGTAGATCCACGCAGTACCCTCGTTCAGTGAGAAGACTCGCTAAACGCGAATATAGGAAGCACGGATATCACACGCAATAGGTGTGCACGCGCGACGTTTGCGCGCGTGCTGTCGCGCGATGGCGTGCTGCGCGCCACGAACTCGGCGCGGAGCGATGATGATGACGATGCACACGCAGGTCGAGCGCGCTCGTGAGACTTCCGTCACACTCGGAGAGGTGCGAGGTTTCGAGTCGCGCGCGGCGCAGCGTCACGTCGTCGCCGCGCAGGCGCACGATAACGAGAGGAGCGAACGCGCGTGAAAGCGCTCGTGAAACAATCCGCCGGACCCGGATTCGTACTGAAGGACGTCGCCGAGCCAACGATTCGCGAGAACGAAGTGCTCATCCGCGTGTGCCGTGCGGGCGTCTGCGGGACGGACGTCCACATTTATGAGTGGGATGCGTGGGCGCGCGGTCGTTGCTCGCCGCCATTCATCGTTGGTCACGAGTTCGCTGGCGAGGTCGTACAGGTTGGTGCGCTGGTGACGGACGTCCGGGAAGGCGATCGTGTGACCGCAGAGGGACACATCGTCGATGGACGATGCCTGCTCTGTCGCACCGGCAACGCGCACGTCTGTCCGTACACGAAGATCATCGGCGTCGATCGGGATGGCTGCTTCGCGGAGTACATCGCGATGCCATCGACCAACGTCTGGCATCTCGACGACACCATCTCGTTCGACGTGGGAGGCATCCACGATCCGATGGGAAACGCGTTTCACACGGCGCTGAGCGCGGAGATTCCTGGCGCGACAGTGCTGGTCACCGGCTGTGGGCCGATTGGATTGTTCGCGATCGGCATCTGCAAAGCGGCTGGCGCATCGCGAATTGTTGCCTCCGACATCAATGAGACGCGTCTCGCGCTGGCGTCACGGATGGGCGCGCACGACGTGGTCCATCCGAACGAAGCGGAGCGCGTGGTGAAGCGACATACGGACGGGCTGGGTGTCGACGTCGTGCTCGAGATGTCCGGCGTCCCTTCGGCAATCCACCAGGCGTTCGCACTCGTGCGCGTTGGTGGTCACGTACAGATGCTGGGGATTCCCTCCAAGCCGATCGAAGTCGACTTCGCAACAGAGGTGATCTTCAAGGGAATCACGGTTTACGGTGTCGTTGGCCGTCGCATGTACCAGACGTGGCATCAGATGACGCGATTTCTGCGATCCTGCAACTTCGATCCGACACCGGTCATCACGCATCGTTTTCCGCTCGACGAAGCGGATGAGGCGATTCATGCCATCAAGAGCGGCGAAGCGGGAAAGGTCATCTTCGAGATTGCCTAACTGGACGGTTGATGGTTGACGGTTGGCGGTTGGCGGTTGGCAGTGGACGGTGGAACGCTGAACGGTGGGGGGCATGTGACGGTAGCGAATACGACATTCGGCGACGCGATCGAGCAGCAGATCGAGCAGTTCAAGCGCGATCGCGTCTACAAGCGGCTGAACTACCTCGACTCGCCACAATCGGCGTGGGTGAAGATGGAGGGTCGAGGCGATGTTCTCATTCTCTCGTCGAACAACTATCTCGGGCTATGCGACGAGCCCGCGGTGATCGAGGCGGGCATCGAGGGGCTGCGCCGATTCGGAGCGGGAACGGGCAGCGTCCGGTTCATCTGCGGCACGTTCACGATCCATCGGGAGCTGGAAGAGGCGCTGGCTCGATTCGTCGGCACGGAGTCGTCGCTGAGCTTCGTCTCCGCATGGAATGCGAATGAAGGTCTGACCGCGACGGTCGTGGAGGATGGTGACTTCGTCGTATCGGACGCGTTGAACCACGCGTCGATCATCGACTCGATGCGGTTGGCGAAAGCGATCACGAAGTGCACGACCGCCGTCTACAAACACGGCGACCTGGATGACCTGCGCGAGAAACTGCGCGGCGCGTCCGGCGCGCGGCGGCGGCTGATCTGGACCGACGGCGTGTTCTCGATGGAAGGGGCGATCGCGAAGCTGCCGGACATTCTCGAGATCGCGCGCGCGCACGACGCTATCGTGCTCGTCGATGATTCCCACGCGACGGGAGTGTTAGGCAAGAACGGTCGTGGAACCGCGGAGCACTTCGGCGTGCTCGGCGAGGTCGACGTCATCACGTCGACGTTGGGCAAGGCTCTCGGCGGGGCCGCTGGTGGATTCGTCGCGGGCTCGGCAGCGCTCACGGATTACCTGACGCAGCGGTCGCGCCCGCAGCTCTTCTCGAATGCTCTCCCACCGACGGTGGCAGCGAGCGCGCTCGCCGCCGTTAGGTTGATCGAGGATCAGCCAGAGCGCGTGCAGCGGTTGCGCGACAACTCGCGCTACTTCCGCGAGCAGATCATCGAGGCGGGATTCAAGCCGTTGCCTGGCGAGACACCGATCATTCCCATCATCGTCGGCGAGACGGCAGCTGCGATCCAGATGAGTGACGCACTTCTCGACGAAGGCGTGTTCGTGACCGGGTTCGGCTTTCCGGTGGTGCCGCAGGGTCAGGCGCGTGTGCGCTGCCAGATCTCCGCCGCGCATAGTCGTGAGGATCTCGACACGGCGGTGCGGGCATTCAAGAAGGCCGGCCAGCGGTTGAAGATCGTCTAACCACCGCGGGCGTCAGCGCGCGGAACGCACGGTGATGACGAGGCGCTTCCAGCTGGCAACGTCATCACCACCTATGCGACTGACCTCGGCCGTGTAACGCTCGCCGCCGAACATGCTGGGCACTAGCCAAGAATTGACGTCGGGCGAAAGATGGCCGACGACGTCGCCGCCGCGTGCGTGGACCCACACATTCGGCTGATCGATTTCCGGCGGATCGGGCACCAGAATGAGTGGGTCGCCCTCCTTCAAGCGGTGAACGACCTCGGTGCGTTGACCGAAGATGGTGCCGTAGACGGGGGTGAGAAACTCCCGTGCTCCCGGGAGAATCGACGACATGTGGCCTCCGTGGCGACTATCGGCATGGCCTCTCGACCCCCGGTGCAGGCCGGAGCCCATCCCACCATTCCATAGTACGCGACGGGTGCAGGAAAGGGCAAACCGTGACTCGGGGCCGCTTCCACGCGTCCGAACAGCAGGGAACGCCATGTTTGGTGGTTGGTGGCGGGTGACTTGTGATTGGTGAACGCGTCGCGCTGCACGATTCCGTGCGGCGTCATGGCCACCAACCACCAATCACTACGCACCAGCCACCGATAAGACCTCAGCTTAGAGGATTCGTATGCGAATCACCCGTGCCCTGACTGCCGCAGCGGTGCTCGCCGTCGCGGCGCCGCGAGTCGGGACGGCCCAGATCGGAAGCTCCTTCAAGGACGCATGGTTCTGGGGCGTGAAGGCCGGTGGAATGGACTACAACTCCGCGACGACGCTGCACCGTCAGGCACCTCTCGGTGGGCTCGAATGGCTGATCACACGCAGCCACGGCGGCCTCTACGTCTCCTACTCCGAGGCGTTCTTCACGGATCAAGCGGCGATTCTGACGAATACGGATCCGTCGGACACGCTGCCGCGAATTATCAACTTGAAGAACATGCGCCGGCTCGACATCGCGGCAATGGTCTTTCCAGGGTCGAATCTCTGGGTGCACCCTTACGCAGGCGTCGGTTTCTCGATCAAGCAGATCAGCAGCGCGGAGCCAGCGGATCTGAACTTCACATCGAGCGATCAGTACGCGATCACACAGGCGTACATCAAGGAGCTGCGTACCGGCGCGTCTCCCTACTACATCCTGGGAACCCAGCTGCGTCTCATCGGCTTCTCGATATTCTTTCAGGGTACCGCGAGCCCCGCACAGCAGAACATGTTCTTGTACAACAACAAGGGCTTCCACCTCACCTACGAGGCGGGAATTCGCTATAACGTCGGGAGCTCGATCACGAAGGACTGAGCAGCGCACCGATCTCAGCACCGAAGAGCCCGCGTCGAACGACGCGGGCTCTTTCGTTAGGCAGCGTCGTCAGCGATCGGCCCGACGCCGGGGAAAGTCGGACGGCGTCTTGGACACAAAGGGACTGTCGGTAACGAACCAGCGGAGCGGCCAGTCGGCGGAGCGTGAGATGCCGATGCGAGGCGTGACGGTGACCGCCTCACGAGGGACGTCGACACCGTGCCGGATGATGAGGGGCGGCTCGTCCAAGGGGAGACGGTTGTGCTCGCCCGTTATGCCTAACGCAAGGCACAACTTCCCCGGACCGTTCGTGAGGTCCGTGTCCCGGGGAGAGCGTAATCGCCGGCGCTCGCGCATCAGGTCGATACCCTCGAGCGGCTCGAGCGCCCGCACGAGGACCGCGCTCGGCAACCCCTCGGCGCGCGTGACGGCGTTGAAGCACCAGTACATGCCGTAGATGAAGTACACGTACGCGACACCGGGCGCGCCATACAGCGGCTCGGTGCGCGAAGTGCGACCGGCCGCGGCATGACAGGCCAGATCGTGCTCGCCGAGGTACGCCTCGGTTTCGACGATTCGCCCACTGGTAATGCCGTCGCGCGTGCGGCACTCGAGGACAGCGCCGAGCAGGTCGCGGGCGACGAGCTCCGTCGGCCGGTCGTAAAACGAAGGCGCGAGCGCCGGAGCACCGGCCCTCTGTCGCGCCCGCGACTGCCCGCGTGTGATCAACTCTCGTTCTTGGGCGCCGTCTTTTTCGCGCGAGCGCGTCGATGGGCCGTTTTCGCCGCGGTGCGCGCGCGCGACTTTCGCGGAGCGGGTGCCGCGGGAGCTGGTTCGGCCGCAGGTGTCGATGCAGTCTCGGCGCTCTGTCGTTCGACGGACTTCGGCGTTCCGCGGCGCCCTCGTTTCTTCGCGGCACCCGGCGCCTGAGGTTCGGCCACCGCGGGCTCGGACGTGATCGCGCTTTCGCTCGCATCAATGCGGGCGTCAGACGCGGGCGCCTGTGTTTCGCTGGACGACGGGGCGCCAGCGGGCGTCGGTTCGTCGACGACACCGATGGCGAGCAGCTCGGGTGGCGGCCCATCGAGTCTGCCACGTCCGCGCGGACCGGAACCGCGTGGGCCCATGCCGAGCCTCGGCGTGCCGCCGCCTAACGACTGCCTGGCCGGCGCCGCGGCCGCATCGGCACGCGCCACCTGATCGGCAACTGGAACGGCTTCCGCAGCCCGAGCAACCTCGAAGTCGTCGCCGCGACGCCGGAGGTCGATGACGCCGCCATCGTGCGCATCCTTGAGGATGCGAATGAACATTCGCTCGTTGAGGCTCTCACTGTCACGGCCGAGGATTTCTCGCGCGCGCTGGCGCACTTCGCTGGCGCGGGTGGTATCGTCGTCATCGGTGGTGAGCGTCTCCACGGCGCGCCGGACGAGATCGAACGCTTCGTTCCTCGTTAGGCGCTCACCGGCGACGCCGACGCCCTCGCTGCCGGCGGCCGCCGGCTCTTCGGCGAGGCTGAGCGTGGCCGGCAGATCAGTCGCCGGCGTTGGCGCCGGCGCGCGCCCGCGCTCCTCGCGATCCCGGCCGCGACCACGGCCGCGACCGCGACGGCCGCGACGACCACGCTCCTCGCGTTCTTCGGACGCCTCTGCCTCACGAGGGCGCGCGGCGCCATCGGTCTGCGATGCGGCGTGATCGACGTCAACCGGCTCGAGCTCAGTGGGTGCGCTCGTCTCGGAGGCTGCGGCCTGCTGGGTGGGCATTCCAATCTCGAGCTGGCCGTTCTCGAGCTTCGTCATCGAGAGGCGACCACGCTGGTGGGCCTCCTGCACGAAGCGTGAGAACTTCGACATGCCGAGGTTCTTCTCGTCGAAGCCAGGATCGATGTCCTGCATGACCTGCTTGAGCCGATCCGATCGCATCACGTCGCCGTTGCGCTTCATGCGAGTGAGCGCTTCGGTCACGAGCTCCCACGGATCGAACTTGCGGGCCGGCTCCTCTTCGCTCGCTTTCACGAGACCGGCGAGGGCGTTGTAGCTGTAGTACTCGTCGCAGTTCTGAACGAGCAGATCGCTCGACGATTCGCGAATGCCGACACCGATGACGTACTTGCCGTACTCTTTGAGCTTGATGACGAGGCTCGAGAAATCAGAATCGCCCGAGAGCAGGATGAAGGTTCCGATCTCCGGGCGAGTAAAAACGAGCTCGAGGGCGTCGATGGCGAGCCGGATGTCGGTGGCGTTCTTCTTCGACGATCCGTACGCGGGTGCGAAGATCAGGTCAATCGACGCTTCCGAGAGCGGGACGATGTACTGCGGATATCGTCGCCAGTCGGCATACGCGCGCTGGACGGCGACCTTCCCCTTGATGATGTCCGAGGAGAGGAGTGTTCGGAGCTCCTTTCCGAGATCGGAGCGAATGCCCATCGTGACGTTGTCGAAATCGATGAGCAGCGCTGCGTTCGGCGCGTGAACGAAAGGGGCTGTGAGGGAGTGGGAGGCGGCGATTGCGCCTGGCCCACGGTGAATGAGTGCGCCCTGCGTGCGCGACGCGGGGCTCGAGGCGGGGGTGCGCGAGTGGCGACCGATCATGAACTTCTCTGCGGGTTGTCCGAGGTGCGCGTCCCGCGACCAGCATTCTCGATCCACTCGAGAGGAGCCAGCCGCTCGCGCATGTGCCGGCGAAAGTCGTGAGGCGAGGCGACCCGACGGCTCGTGGAGGCGTCTCGACGTCTCCGCGCACGTCTCGCCGGTGCCGCGTCCCACCTGACTCGCGCTAGCGATTGCACAACCATCGTCCACGCATTCGGCGGACCATGGTTGGCGCATAATCTATATGTTCGATATTCGACAAGAAAGGCCGTAACTCGTTCTGACGGTTGACGGTTGACGGTTGACGGTTGACGGTTGACGGTTGACCGTGAGCCGTGAGCCGTGAGCGGACACCGTGCACCGTTCACCGTCTACCGTTCACCCACCCATGGCTTTGATGATTACTCGCTTCGGGCGCTGACCGTCCCATTCGCCATAGAAGATCCGTTGCCAGGGACCGAGGTCGAGGCGACCCTTCGTCACCGGCACGATCACCTCGTGGCCAATCGTCAGGGATCGAAGGTGAGCAGCGGCGTTGTCCTCGCCCGTGCCGTCGTTGTGTCGGTATCGCTCGGGCTTCCAGGGCGCGATGTCTCTCTCGAGCCAGTCGAGGATGTCCTGCCAGAGATTGGGCTCGTGATCGTTGACGAAGATCGACGCCGAGATGTGCATCGCGGAGACGAGAACCATTCCGTCGTCGATGTCGGCGGCCGCGCGACATGCTTCGACCTCGTCGGTGATGTCGATGATTTCCTGGCGTTGTTTGGTGTTGAAGGTGAGGTAATCAGTATGTGTCTTCATGACCTGGCGGCCCTGCTCGAGGGTGGATGGCGTATTGTACCGCCTGTAAGTTTCCACACGAAACCGTGGTTTCAGCCCGCGCGTAAGAGGTGCCCGTGAAGCGAGTTGGATTCCGTGGTCGCCTCTTCACCATCCTGCTGTCCTTCGCGCTCATTCCGTCGATCGTTCTCACCCTGTCCGGCGGGATCACGAGCTGGTGGGCGTTGAAGCTCGTCGGCGCGCAGTCCGCGTGGGACAGCGTTGCCGCATCAGGTAAGCGTGCGCTCCGCGTAGCGCGAGATGCGCCGCTCACCGCCGCGCAGCGTGAAGAAATCACCCAATTCGATAGCACCCTCAGCACGAATGCGCAGCTTGCGCGGCAAGTGAGCTATGTCTACCGGCGATCCGCTGCTCTCGCCGTGACCGGGGCGATCTTGTCCTTCATCGTTCTCGCACTCCTCGCGTCGCGCATCGCCGGACACCTGAGCCGGAACATGAGCAGACCCCTGCAGGAGCTGGTGGGATGGACGGAGCGCATTGGTCGCGGACTGCCAGTTCCGGAGGGTCCACCGCGTCGCGGCGCGCCGGAGTTCGAAGTGTTGAGGCAGCGAATGCGCGACATGTCACGCGAGCTGGAGTTGGGACGCGCCCGAGCCATCGAAGCGGAGCGCGCTGCGGCGTTACGAGAAACGGCGCGTCAGGTTGCGCACGAGCTCAAGAACCCCCTAACGCCAATCCGGTTTGCCGTCGAACGGCTGCGGCGCGAACTGCCGTCGCTATCGGCGGGGCTGGCAGAGACGGTAGAGGTACTGGACGTCGAATCCCGCCGACTGGAAGGGATGGCGCGGAGCTTCTCGCAGTTCGGACGACTGCCGGAGGGGCCGCAAGCGCCTATCGACGTCGGCGAGCTGGTTCGCTACACGGCGCGCTCGACCGTACCGACGGACATCTCGCTCGCGGTCGACGTCGACGACTCCACGCCGATGATTCACGGACATCACGATGCGCTGGCAAGAGCACTGTCAAACGTGATCCTGAATGCGGTCGACGCGTGCCGATCGGCGGCGAACGGGCGAGCGGCGGAAATCACGGTGCGCGTGCGACCACTCGCCGGAGCCGCTGCGGCCGACGGGAACGGAACGCACGCGAATGGGAATGGGTCATCCGGCGTGGAGATCGCCGTCGCGGACAGCGGCTGCGGCATATCCAAGGAACATCTCGGGCGGATCTGGGAGCCATACGTCACCTCCAAACCTGGCGGCACCGGCCTCGGGCTCGCGATCGCGCGTCAGACGGTGCTCGCGCATCGTGGGTCGGTCGCGGCAGAGAGCACGCCCGGAAGCGGTACGACGATACGATTCGTGCTTCCGGTGAACAGCAGCGAAGGGACAGGCGATGCCTAACGTGTTCGCGTTCGTTCTACAGGGACCGATGGGACCGTTTCCGCCGGGATTCATCCCGCACGAGGTGGTGGAAATCGTCCAATCGTTCTTCATTACGATTGCCGTGATCGCGCTTGGCATTCCGCTCATGCGAGCCTTTACGCGCCGGTTTGTCGATCGCACCCCTGTGGCACCAGCGCTTTCGGCAAACGTCGAGAATCGCCTGGAGCGAATCGAACAGGCGGTCGAAGCGGTTGCCATCGAGGTGGAGAGGATCTCGGAAAACCAGCGCTATCTCACGAAGATCATGGCCGAACCGCGGGCACTGCCAGCGAACGCAAAGCGTAGCGATGCCTAGCGTCCTGATCGTCGACGACGAGCCGAATATTCGGCGGATGGTTGGGGCGCTCCTCGGCGCCGAAGGCTACGAGGTGCGCGACGCGCAGGACGGGGCGACGGGCCTGCAGCGAGCGATCGAGAACGAGCCCGACGTGCTCTTGTTGGACCTCATGATGCCGGGCGAGATGGATGGCATGGCGACGCTCGCCAAGATGCGCGAGAAGCTGCCAGACGTTCCCGTGGTGATGATGAGCGGACGTGCCGGACTATCGGACGCGGTGCGCGCGACGAAGCTGGGCGCGTTCAACTTCCTCGAGAAGCCACTCAGCCCAGAGGGCGTGCTGTTGGCGCTGAGCTCGGCCCTCGAGCTGCGACAGGTGCGCCGGGAGGCGAAGGTGCTGCGCCGCGAGTACGGATTGAGCGGCGAGATGATCGGCGACAGCCCGGCGATGGACCGCGTGCGCGAACTGATCGCACGGGTCGCGCCGACCGATTCGCGAGTTCTCATCACCGGCGAATCCGGAACGGGGAAGGAGCTGGTGGCGGCGGCGATTCACGGGGCCAGCGCGCGCCGGGAGCGTCCGTTCATCCGCGTGAACTGTGCGGCGATTCCCCGCGATCTCGTCGAGAGTGAAATGTTCGGCCACGAGAGAGGCTCGTTCACGGGCGCAACGGAGCGGCGGATCGGGCGTTTCGAACTCGCTCACACCGGAACGCTGCTCCTTGACGAAGTCGGCGACCTCGGCGCGGAAGCACAGGCGAAGCTGCTGCGCGCGATCGAAGCGAAGGAGATCGAGCGCGTGGGTGGAGGCAAACCCATTCGCGTCGACGTCCGTATCCTCTCGGCTACGAACAAGGATCTCGGGCGTTGCGTTCATGAGGGGACATTCCGCGAGGACCTGTTCTTCCGGCTGAATGTCATTCCCATTCCCCTGCCGCCGTTGAGAGAGCGGCCCAGTGACATTCCCGCGCTCGTGCGTCACTTCTCCGCGCAGCATCGGATGCGGACAGGACAGGCGCAACCGACATGGACGGAGGGCGCAATGGCGCTCCTGACCCGGCATCGGTGGCCCGGGAACGTTCGAGAGCTGGCGAACATCGTCGAACGCCTATCGATTCTCCACGCCGGTCTCCCGGTCGAAGCGCAGGACGTAGCGGCCGTGATATCAATCGATGGTGACGGCCGGCGAGGAAATGCGCCCGCACCGACGTTGCCGGACCCGTCGGCGCTGGACGCGTCGTTGAGCGAGACGCTGGACGACTACGAGAAGGTGCTGATCACCCGTGCGCTCTCCATGGCGGCAGGGAACGTGGCCGAGGCAGCACGCCGGTTGAAGACCGACCGACCGAATCTGTACCGGCGAATGCGGCGACTTGGGATCTCGATCGGCGGCGAGGAGTGACGTCGGAGCGACACGGCGCGTGTGTTGTTCCGAGAGGACACCCCGGGACCAGATCCTACGGTCGCGGGTAGTCAACTCATTGCGGAAAACGGCGTTATACTCGGTGCACGGCTCCGGTACGTGGAGTGCCAAGCGTGCCAGGGTCCTTTCATTCTCTGGAGTAGCAATGCGCAGATCTCTCGCGATCGCGATGGCGATGCTGCCCGCGTGTGCCGTCATGGCGACGGCGCAGGATCGAACGGCACCCGACAGCACGTTCCGAAGGCGTGGCCTGCCCCTGGACGTGGCGCGTGAGGCGGCGACGCTGTTCAACACGAGCACGGGTTTGCGCGTGAGCGGGCCACTCGAAATCGAGCAAGGCCGCGAGGTGCACGGCGATGTCGCGGTCCTGCACGGTCCCCTCACGATCGCCGGCCACGTGACGGGGCGCGTCATCGCGATCAACTCCGATGTCGTCCTGCGCGCGAGCGCGCGCGTCGACGGTGACATGATGGTGGTGGGCGGTGAGGTGGATGGACGCGATGTCGCGGACGTCGAAGGCGAGATCAGGATCTACCGGCAGTCGATGAACTTTCGCGAAGAGAACGAAGCGATCTACGCGGAGCGAGACACGCTCACGGATGACGGTCAGCCATGGTGGCATCGCTGGGAGCGCCACCGTGCGGAGCGGAGTTGGAGCAAGCTGTCGGTGGCGTCTGCGGGAGCGTACAACCGCGTGGAAGGGCTTCCGATCAACCTCGGCCCGCAGATTTTCATTCCGACGTCGTGGGGCAGCACGCGGCTCGACGCGTATGCGATCTTCCGCACTGGGAGCAGCTTCTCGTCTCGCGAGGACGACCTCGGCCACAACGTGCGCGGCGAGCTGCGTATAGGACGGCTCGAGGGCTTTTCGTTAGGCGGGCGCCTGTTCAACACCGTCGAGGCCGTGGAGCCATGGCAGCTCACGGATCTCGAGGTGGGTCTGGCGTCCTTCGTCGCGCATCGGGACTATCGCGACTATTTCCAGCGCCATGGCGCGAGCGTGTCCGCCTCCCTCTTCGCGGCGCGGAGCGTGAGCCTAACGGGGAGCTTCAGCGACGAGCGGTGGCTGACCCGCGAAGCGAACAATCCGTTCACGCTGTTCCGCGGCGACGATTCGTGGCGGCCAAATCCAGCCATGGACGAAGGCCGCATGCACATCGCCTCGGCGACGTTTGCCGTCGATACGAGGAACGACGACGAAAATCCGTGGTCCGGGTGGCATCTCATCGCCGATTTCGAGCGCGGCACGGGAACGTTGGAGCGCGTTGCCCTAACGACCAGCACAGCGGGCAATACAATCGGGTGGAGTGAACCCACGCCGACCGTGTACTCGCGCGGGTTCCTCGATCTCCGGCGATACAATCGCGTCTCGCCGGAAGGCCAACTCAACTTCCGCGCACTCATCGGCGGATGGATCAGCGGCGATCCGCTGCCCATCGAGCGACGACTGTCGGTCGACGGACCGGGAGCGATGCCGGGATATGGATTCCGAACGCAGCGCGGCGGGGAGGATCTGGGAACCTGCAATGTCGGGCCCGCGTTCCCGGGGCAGCCCGCGATGTGCGATCGAATCGCGCTCGTTCAAGCCGAGTATCGGGGCGATCTGCACTTCGACTTCCATCCGGACTGGGAAGATCAAAGCTACGACAGCCCGTCAACACGGAGTCGAACGGCGCGACGAGCCCGCCATTTCCAGCGTGATGGGAGCTGGGTCGTCTTCGCCGACGCGGGCCGCGGGTGGCTCGTGGGTCAACCGAGCGGAACGCTGAGCTACGAGAGCGGTCGAATCCCGTCGTTCGACACGTTCCGAACGGACATCGGCGGCGGCCTGGACTTCGGCGGCGTGGGGTTCTACCTGGCCAAAGCGATGTCCGACTCCGGCGAGCCGCTGCGAGCATTCGTGCGCTTGCGTCACCGCTTCTAACAACTCCTCGATCTTGTTGACGCGATCACTGTTCGCGCTGAGCCTTGGCCTGTCGGCCGCCGGGATTCCTTTCGGTGGACGTCTGGTCGCGCAGGCGCGCGTACAGCTGGACGTAATCGTGCCCGCGGGCACTCTGACGACGACACAGGCGCCGAGCGTCGTAGGTAAGAATCTCCTTGCCGATCCAACCACGCGCGAGTTGCTGCGCAACGGCTTTCCGACGAAGCTGCACTACAAGCTCGAGTTGTGGCGCGAGAGTGGGCTGTTCAACGACATCGAGGGGTCGACGGAGTGGGACGTGCTCGTGCAGTACGACCCGTCGACGCAGGCGTACCGCGCCGTGAGGCGCAATGGAAAGCAGCTCGAGGACTTCGGCGGATTCGCGACTTTGACATCCGCAGAGGAACCGCTGACGCGACCGTATCGAGTACCGCTCCGGCCACGGACGCAGGGTGGACGCTACTACTACAACGTCTTCCTCGACATCACGACATTGGACGTGAGCGACCTGGACGAGCTGCAGCGCTGGCTGCGCGGCGAGTTTCAGCCGGCGGTGCGCGGAAAGACCAATCCAGCGAGCGCGCTGAAGAACGGCATCGGAACGCTGCTGTCTCGCTTGTTAGGCGGAGAGCGACGGCATTACGAGCAGCGGTCGGAGACTTTTACTGCTGGCTGAGCAGAGCGCGGAGAGCTCTGCGCTCTGCTTCTTACGCTTTGTGTGCGTGTCCTAGGGCCGCAGAGACCTGGGCGGCGGCGTGGCCACGGTGCTCGAGGAGCTCGATCTGGTGCAGGACCTCGTCGCCGTAGAACGTGCGGATGTACCGGGCCTGCGTCGGCGTGAGGCGACGGACGGCCCAGCTGAGGTGCACGAAGTGCGGCTCGACCGGGTGCGTCAGCGGATGCATGCCGATCTCCTCGGGGAGGCGATTCCCCTTTCGCGTGTTGCACGGGCTGCAGGCGGTGACGACGTTGTTCCAGTCGTTCGTGCCGCCGCGCGACAGCGGGATCAGGTGATCACGCGTGAGCGCCTCGCGCAGCTTGAGCTCCGTGGCGTGCCGACCGCAGTACTGGCAGCGGTAGCGATCGCGCGCGAAGAGAAACGTATTGGTGACCTGCCGACGAAAGCGACGCGGAACGTGGATAAACTTCGTGAGGCGGATGACGGCGGGTCGTGGCATCGTGAGGCGCTCGGAGCGGACAACCTTATCCTGGTCCGCTTCGACAATTTCGGCCTTCCCATCGATCACGAGGCGGAGAGCGCGCCGCATCGGAACCATGGTAAGAGGCTCGAACGACGCATTCAGAGCCAAACAGCCAACGACCACGCAAACCTCCGTAATTCGCCGTGCGCGTCTCGCTCGACAGCCCGAACTGAGAGGTGGTCGGCTCGTGCTTGATACACGTCACCTCTCCTTCCAGACGACGAATGGGACCGTCGGAAGGTACGAGCACAACTGAAGCTACCCGAGCGCAAAAAGGGCGACAAGAGAGCAGCGGCCAATTTGGCCGGTGGCTCCCACGCGGCACTCAGCGGGTTTTCACGGCCAGCGCTATGGGCGATTCGCTTTGCGAGGCGGTCTTGAGCCACCTCTCGAGAGCCTCGGCGCTAGCCTGAACTCGCTCCTCGAGCCCCGGATCCACTGCCAGAAGGACGCCGTCACGCACCAGCTCATGCCCGGCGACGGCCACAAACGAGGCTCTGGTTCCCGGCAAGCCGAACACCGCGGCTGCTTCGGGATCGTGAACGGGGCCGATGGAATCGAGCGGAAAGGCGGCGAGATCGGCGGCCTTTCCCACCTCGAGGGA
>JADMIO010955835.1_pt1 | contig 19771 bp, 15 predicted proteins | sample 8958161 | NCBI WGS metagenome assembly JADMIO01 (sample SAMN16585339, study PRJNA669376) | soil metagenome | isolation source: Crop rotation soil | place: USA: Cullars Rotation, Alabama | collected 2011
GCCGCGACTTCAAGTCACGTGAATTCCAAGCTTCGGATCCCACTGTGCTGGAAAGACCATAGCGAACGCCACGTTATTCCAGGATACGGAATCACTCAATGGATGAAAGAAAAGGAAATGATGATTCAATAATAAAGATTTCAAGGCTCAGGAAACAAGGAACAAGCTTTGAAATACGGAGTTTCCGATAAAATTCAGGCATCCTGAGTTTTAATCTCTTTTGCCTTGATTCCTGTACCTTAAGCTCTTCATAATCTTAATTCCCTTCAACATACATATTGGTCATTCTATATTATTAGTTTGCCTCCTGGCGCCTGTAGCCGCTTTCAGCCAACTCAAATGGATAAAAGCGAATAACGAATTCGACAGCCTGCCCGCTGCCATCCGTGTTTTTAAAACGTCCGATTCATTAAACGGCCGGCCATTCAAAGCCTGGTGCGCAGAAGTTCGTTTAAAAAACAAGCGCCTTGACTTTACCGCCCAAACGGGCGCGGGGAATAGTTATACCCCTTCTGAGTTTTATAACCAGGAGGGAAAACCGTACATAGTAGTCAATGGCGGGTATTTCTCTTTTCAAACCCAGCAAAACCTGAATGTAATTATACGCAACGGTAAAATGATAGCGTATAATATTCCCGCCCTGAAAAGCCTGTTCAGCGATTCCTTTTATTATGCCACCCGCAGCGCTTTTGGTATTACCCAAAAACGAATGGCCGATGTAGCGTGGGTGTTTACCGATACGGCCAAACGGTGGCCTTATGCTTTTCAAACCCATCCCATCATTGCCAAAGGCAGCAATCCCGATCCTTCTTTTACCGACCTGCACACCATTGAACAATGGAACTGGTGGAAGATGTATACCGCCATTGGCGGCGGTCCGGTGCTGGTGCAGGAAGGCGCTGTATTAGTTACCAATAAAGAAGAACAGTTATACGCTTTTGAAAAAGACGACCGGCATCCCCGCACAGCGATTGGGTATACCCGCAATCACCGGTTGATTATACTGGTTATACAAGGCCGTTTGCCCGGCATTGCCGAAGGCGCCACGCTCGAGGAAGCGGCCCGCATCCTGGTTGACCTGGGTTGCGTTGAGGCCATGAACCTCGATGGTGGCGGCAGCAGTTGTATGCTCATCAATGGGAAGGAAACGATTCAACCGGCAGATGGGGGAGCGCAAAGGCCGGTGGCAAGTGTTTTTATTGTGAAACAGAAAGAACCTAAGAGGAAAAAATGAAAGATTTGCGGACCATGATTATGAAGTAGGAAGTACGAAGATCTGATATAGGGGATGAAGTGAGACAAAATGAACGTTTTGTGAAATAGGTAGCTGAAGTAGGAGATAGGAAGTAAGAAGTACGAAGATCTGATATAAAAGAAAAGGACCAAAGTCGATATCATCAACTTTGGTCCTTTTGTATTTTGTATTCATTATCACATTATCGAATTATCACATTATCACATTATCTAAACCACCTTATCCGGTTTCGCTTCCCATACCAGCGCACTGGCGCCGAGAATGGCGGCGTCTGCTTCGCGCAATTCAGAGAACAACAGTTTCACTTTGTTCTGGAAGATCGGGAGCAGGTTCTTTTCCATATGCTCGCGGGTAGGGTTCAGGATCAAATCGCCCGCCTTGGTCATACCGCCGAATAAAATGATGGCTTCCGGCGAAGAGAACATCACAAAATTGGCCAGCGCCAGTCCTAAAACTTCACCGGTATATTGATACACTTCCTTGGCGATCTCGTCGCCCTGCATGGCGCACTCGTACACGATGCGGGAATCAATTTCCTCCTTTGGATAATTGCGCAGCAGGCTGGCGTGTTGTGGGTCCCGCTCCAGGAACTCGAGGGCGGTCCGGGTAACACCGGTAGCTGAAGCATAGGATTCCAGGGAGCCACGCAAACCGGTTCCTTTATGTAAACGGCCGCCGGGGATAATGGTCGTGTGACCCAGTTCGCCGGCAAAACCATCGTGCCCATACACCAGTTGTCCGTTTGCCACTATACCGCTGCCTACGCCTGTACCCAGCGTAATCACAATAAAATCGCGCAGGCCACGGGCCACACCATACATCATTTCACCTACTGCCGCGGCGTTGGCATCATTGGTGAGCGAGCAGGGAATGCCGAATTTATCGTTCATCAACTGCATCAACGGAATGAGCCCTTTCCACGGTAAATTAGGAGCATATTCAATAGTGCCTTTGTAATAGTTTCCATTAGGCGCACCGATACCAATACCGCGGATGGCATTGAGGCCGCCAATTTGATCGATCGCCGGAGCCAGGGCGCCGGCCAGTTCATCGATATAATCTGCCACCTCTTTATGTTTGCGGGTTGAAATAGCCCCCCGGTACGAAATATCCCCCCGGTGATCTACAATTCCAAAAACGGTATTCGTGCCGCCGATATCAATTCCGATGGCATACTCTTGTTGTCTCATTGCTATGAATCGGTTTCTTTAGTTTCAGTCATAACAGGCCGCCGCGGCGGACCATTTTTTGCGGCGTGAAGATACCACCTATTTGCGTATTAATGACCTCCGCCGCTCTCTAGTTTATCATAATCAATGCCTTGTCTTTTTAATATGACCTTCGCCCTTATGGCGTAGAAGGCCAGGTAGGCAAAACAAAATACGCCCACAATGAAGGAAGCCTGAATACCGATCACATGGTCGCCGGCCAGCCAGCCCTGTAACAAACTGATAAATGCTCCACCCATGATCATCATCACCAGAAATGTGGCTCCCTGGTTGGTGTGCCGTCCCAAACCCGCAATAGCCAGCGTAAAAATGCAGGGCCACAGGGTAGAACAAAACAGCCCTACGCTCGTAAAGGCATAAACGCTTACCATACCATCGGCTAACATACCGATAATAAGACTGAGCATGCCGCAAATAGAGAAGATCAGCAACTGACGGGCCGGGTTACCGCGGCTCAACAGATCGCCAATGATCAGGGCTATGATCACGAGTCCGTATACATAAAAAGGCGTGATATCGTGATTGGCAATAATATTAATGAGCAGAAAAACACCAAAAGCCAGGTACGGCATCACAAAGCGCAAAACAGATTTAACGCCGGCACTGAGATTGAATGCCCCGATAGAAGCGGTCCAGCGGCCCATCATTAAACTGGCCCAGTACAACGATACAAAAGGCGCAATTCCTTCGGTAGGGAAAGGTTTCCCATCATCCCCTTTCAGGTGCTCGGTCATAAACTGGGGCAGGTTACTGGCAGTAGCCACTTCAACCCCTACATATATAAAAATGCCGATCATCCCCAGCCAAAGCTGGGAGTAGTTCAGCGCTCCTTTTTTTGCTCCAGGCGCCATAGGCGCAATATCTGTTGGACTGGCCACTTTGCTGGTTTCATCTACATGGTCAATCCGATTGGGAATGGGAGAAAACTTAAATATGACAGCCACCAGTAAAAAAGCGGCGCCTAAGATCAGGTAGGGTGTTTTTACCGCACCGATATCGGCCACTTTAGCCACACTACCGGAAACAGAACCAAAAATGGCCAGACTTACAATGACAGGTCCCAGCGTAGTGCCGAAATTATTGATACCCCCTGCGAGGCTTAAACGCTGAGCCCCGGTTTTAGGATCACCCATCACAATCGCCAGCGGGTTGGCTGCCGTTTGCTGCAGCGAAAATCCAAGCCCAACAACGAATAAACCGGTGATCATGATCCCGAACGACTCAGATTCAGCAGCGGGGTAAAACAACAGGGTTCCCAGGGCAGAAATAACCAAACCCAGGGCAATGCCGTTCTTATAACCCAACTTATTTAAAATATCGCCACCGGTGGCCTTACTAATCAGAAAATAAATTAAAGAACCAACCGTATAGGCTACGTAGAATGCAAAGGAGATCATCTGTCCCTGCCAGGCTTCCAGGTGTAATTTCTCCCGGAAAACAGGGATCAGGATATCGTTACTGGCGGCAACAAATCCCCAGAAAAAGAAAACCGAGATTAGTACTGAAAATTGTGACCATTTAGTTTGTTGGCTCATTGAATGGGTTGGTTTTAGTCAAAAGATGTTTTAAAAGTAATAAGATTTTCGCCACAGATAGCACAGGTACCTACAGATCGCTACAGATACTTTTTTTTAATACGGTTGCCAAGTTACCGTTTTAGCAACATGTGGGCATAAAATTTTCTGCCCTCCGAAACGGCTGCTATGCGCTTATTCGTGTCATACCCAGTCGCTTTTGTAATCATTTTTTTTACAACTGCATCATAAAATCAAAATCTGTCCTATATTGAACACACATTTCCTCTTTATTATTAACCTGAAGATCAAGAATGGAGATTTTACACGTCAGCGCGGAATGTTACCCTGTAGCCAAGGCAGGTGGGTTGGGAGATGTAGTAGGGGCCTTGCCGAAGTATATGAATGCACTGGGTCATTCGGCCCGGGTGGTAATGCCTATGTACCGCACGAAATTTTTATACGCCAATACGTGGGATGTGGTGCATAAAGGATACACCAACATGGGCAACTGGTGGTTTGAGTTTACCGTGATTAAAGAAAAGACCGATAATCTGGGTTTTGAACTGTACCTGGTTGATGTGAACGGTTTACTCGATCGCGAAAAAGTGTACGGCTACAACGACGACACCGAACGATTTGCCGCTTTTCAGATCAGCGTGTGCGACTGGTTGAATTCATGGAGCAAGCTTCCGGATATCATTCACGTGCACGATCATCACACCGGGCTGATACCATTTATGGTTAAGCATTGCCCGAAATACAGGAAGCTGGCGCAAACAAAAACAGTCCTTACCATTCACAATGCACAATATCAGGGCATAATGGGCTGGAACCGCAGCATACTTATTCCGCAATGGGATATGTGGAAATGGGGCATGCTCGACTGGAACAATGCCATCAACCCGCTCGCCAGCGCTGTAAAATGCGCCGATAAAGTGACTACCGTTAGCCCCAGTTACCTGCAGGAGCTGAAATACATGAGCAATGGGCTGGAAGCCCTGTTCGAGTATGAAAAAGGAAAATGCGTGGGTATTCTGAATGGCATCGACGACAAAGTGTGGGACCCACAGAACGATACCTATTTACAGCACCATTTTTCTGTAGATGATCTGGAAGCCGGAAAAGCAAAAAATAAAATGCTGTTGTGCGACCAGTTCAATCTTGATTTTGACAAACCCCTTATCGGTTTTATTGGCCGTTTGGTAGGTGAAAAAGGGGCCGACCTGTTACCCCAGTCTATCAGCGATTCGTTTTATTTTCTGGGCAGAAGAATGAATTTCCTCGTATTGGGTAGCGGCTTCCCCGAGGTAGAGGCCGGTTTATCGGCACTAAAACCATTATCACAATTCGACTATAACATATATATCGGTTACAACGAAGCGTTAAGCCACATGATGTACGCCGGGCTCGATTTTTTGTTAATGCCTTCACGTGTAGAACCCTGTGGTTTGAACCAGATGTATTCGATGCGATATGGAACCGTACCTATGGTACGCCGCACCGGCGGTTTAAAAGATACTGTTATTGATTACGGCGATGTAGATGGCTATGGCATTTGTTATAACCAGGCCAGTGTAGCCGATATTACCCATGCGGTATGGCGGGCCACCCAAACATACCACAACAAAGAAAAATTGCATACCATTCGGCAACGAATGATGAACCTTGACTTTAGTTGGGAGACAAGCGTCAAACATTATATTGATGTATATTCATCGTTAGTAATATAATTATTGTATAACTTTAAGAAGGAGTGAGAAGTAGGAGGTAGGAGATAAGAAGTAAGAAGTAGGAAAATACAATTTGAATTTCTTACCTCATACTTCTTACTTCCTCCTTCTGGTCACAGAATACAGAACATCAATCTAAGAATACAGAATTAAGAATCAAGAACTCGGATTAAAATTTCAACCAATGAGCAAACAAGTGATTGCTGTCATCCTGGGTGGAGGAGCCGGTACACGACTTTATCCCCTGACCGCCAGCCGTTCGAAACCCGCAGTGCCTATTGCCGGAAAATATCGTTTAGTAGACATTCCTATTTCAAACTGTATCAACTCCGGTATTAACCGAATGTTCGTGTTAACGCAGTTCAATTCGGCATCGTTGAACAAGCACATCAAAAACACGTATCATTTCAGCATTTTCAGCAGTGCATTTGTTGATATCCTGGCGGCAGAGCAAACCCCCGATAATCCATCGTGGTACCAGGGAACAGCCGATGCCGTGCGCAAATCGTTACGCCACCTCAGCCAGCACGATTTTGAATACGTGCTTATTCTTTCAGGCGATCAGTTGTATCAGATGGATTTTCAGGAAATGATCAGAAAACACCACGAAAGCGGTGCTGCCATTTCCGTAGCCACCATTCCGGTGGACGCTAAGGAAGCCTCTGATTTTGGTATTCTGAAAGCCGACGCCGATGGCCACATCACTTCGTTTATTGAAAAACCCAAGCAGGACCTGCTGCCCGACTGGAAAAGTGAAACCAGTCCCGAAATGCAAAAGAAGGGCAAGGTATACCTGGCATCCATGGGTATCTATATCTTCAATCGCAAGATCATCTTCGACCAGTTAACCGAAGAACATAAAAGCGCCACCGATTTTGGTAAGGAAATTCTGCCCAAATCGATCGGCGTGCACAAGATCATGAGTTATGAGTACGATGGGTACTGGACCGACATCGGAAATATTTATTCATTTTTTGAAGCCAACCTGGCGCTTACATCAGATATTCCGCCTTTCAATTTGTTCGACAACAGCAACGCCGTATATACCCGTGCACGCATGTTGCCGCCGGCGAAAATCAGCGGCACCACGCTCGAAAAGACCATCATTGCCGAAGGCAGCATCATCAATGCCAGCCGCATCGAGAACAGTGTGATCGGCATCCGCAGCCGCATTGGGCACGGAACAACCGTTGTGAGCAGTTATATCATGGGTTCCGATTATTTCGAAACCATTGAAGAAATGCAACACTCCGTTGAAAGAGGATTGCCAAAACTCGGAATAGGCGAGCGCTGCTACATTCGCAATGCTATTGTAGACAAGAATTGCCGCATCGGGAACGATGTACGTATCAATGGCAGCAATCACCTCGAGAATACCGACCATTCGCTGTACACCATTAAAGACGGTATTGTCGTTGTGAAAAAGGGTTCTATTTTACCCGATGGATTTGTGATATAAACCCCCGGTCCGCCGGTTGGCGGAGAGATAAACAATCGTATTAAAGGTGAGTGTCTTTTTAAAAAGAGGCTCGCCTTTTTTAATGGTCCAAAGTGAAGTCAAATGATCGGGATATCGGTCCCCCTTTTAGGGGGTTAGGGGGTAAACAAAGCCCGGCCACACAACAGGCCGGGCTTTTTACTGATAGCTGTATATTTCTCATGTGCCTCACTCGCTACGTAAACTCTTCACGGGGTTCATCAACGCCGATTTGATCGCCTGAAAACTTACCGTAAGCAGGGTTACCAGCAATGCACCGATGCCAGCTATGGCAAAGATCCACCACGAAATGTCGGTCCGGTATTCGTAATCCTGCAACCAGTTATGCATAAAATAATAAGCAACGGGTATCGAAATAAATAAAGCGATGGTAACCAGCACCACAAATTCCTTCGACAACAGCCGCCATAAATTAAACACGGAAGCGCCCAGTACTTTGCGAACACCGATCTCTTTGGTGCGTTGTTCCGTTACAAAAGAGGCCAGTCCGAATAAACCCAGGCAGGAAATGAAGATGGCCAACATGGCAAAGAAGGTAGCAAGGTTCCCAATGCGTACTTCATTCGAAAACTTTTTGTCATACTCTTCGTCTACAAATTTGAATTCAAACGGGTTGCCGGCATTATACTTTTTAAAGACAGGTTCTATTTTCGCCAATGCCGTATGGATGGGTGTATTGGGTTTTATCCGGATGGTAATAACACTCAGGTAATCATCCATAAAGAAAAAAGCAGGCGGCACGGGTTCATAAGGCGACTGGGTAACCATATCCTGTACCACACCGGCTACCCTATAATCTTTACCGTTATATTTGATGATTTCACCTACCACATTTTTGAGACCGGTAATTTTCGCGCCGGTTTCATTTAGTAAAACCGACGCGGAATCTGCTTTGTTATTGTTTAAAAAATCCCGTCCTTCTTTTATCTGCCAGCCGATGGTTTTGCCAAAATCGGGTGACACACCAATGCGTCTGAAAAAAGTGACCAGGCCCGGGTCTTTACCCCGCCAGTCTATGCTACTGTTATTGGGAAAGTAAGTGGCAGAATGACTCGAGCGGGCCATATGTTCAACAACACCCGTTACCATCAGATCATTATTAATAGCATCATAATGTTCCCGTAATTGGGGCGTATTCATATTAAGAGCGATCAATCCATCCCGGTTGTAGCCTACAGGTCTGTTTTTGGCGTGCTCTATCTGGCGGAAAACAATGATAGTGCCTATGATCAAGGTTACCGAAACCGAAAATTGTACCACGACCAGCACCTTGCGCGGCAATGATGCAAACCGCCCCGCCTGAACAACGCCTTTCAATACTTTTATAGGTTTGAAAGCAGATAAATAAAAGGCAGGATAGCTGCCGGCAATCAATCCGGTAAATAAAGTGAACCCTGTCACCAGCATCCAGAACACCGGATTACTCCACATAGTCTGAATTTGTTTATCTGCCAGGCCATTGAAGAAAGGAAGTGATAATTGAACCAACAACATGGCCAGCAATAAAGCGAGGAAGGATACCACCAGAGATTCACTCAGGAATTGCCCGATCAGTTGTCCACGTAAGGAGCCTATTGTTTTCCGTATCCCAACTTCCCGGGCGCGGGTGGAACTTCTGGCCGTGGAAAGGTTCATAAAATTAATACAGGCGAGCAGCAGCACAAACACACCGATGATGCCAAACAACCACACAAACTGAATACGGCCACCAACCGCTTTTGCATTTTTAAATTCGGTGTACAGGTGCAATTTGTCAACCGGATGCAGCATGATCTCCTCTTTAAATGCTTTGATAAAAGGAGTTGGCAGCTGTTTGATCTTTGCATTTGTTTTATTCAAATCAGCCTGGTCACTCAATTGTACAAATAACCGGCCGCAGTGGTTATCCCAGGCTTTCTGCCTGTTCAATCCGTTTTCCGGGTGTTCCCAGGGCAGGAATAACTGAACATTATAAAATGACGTGTTATGCGGCAGGTCTTCATAAACACCGGCTACTTTCAAATCGAATTTATTGTCGATCCGTATTACTTTATTCAACGGGTCCGCCTCATCAAAAATGGCTTTGGCCAGCGACTGTGAAAGCAATACAGAAGAAGGATCGTTCAGGGCATTGCGACTCCCACGCAACATGGTCAACGTAAACATTTGGATAAAATCGGGTTGCACCCACATTCCTTTTCGGGCAATCTTTTTGTCGCCTGTAGTTAATAAATAGTCATTGACCCACGACGTCAGTGATACATGTTTAAAATCCTGCGCATATTTTGTTCGTAATGCTTCACCCATTGGCATGGAGACTGTTGTTCCGGTATAGGTTTCGCCGTCATTTGATTGATTGACCATTACCTGCGCCAGCCGCTTATGATTTCGGAAATAGCTGTCAAAGGAAACTTCATCCCAGATCCATAAACCGACCAGTAAGGCAACAGCCATACCGGTTGCCAACCCGACAATATTGATCGTCGAATGCAATTTGTTTTTGATCAGGTTGCGCCAGGCGATTTTTATGTAGTTTGTAAACATGTTATAAATTTTACCCCCGCCCTTAAAGGGGGAACGTGAATGGTCAATGGTGAATGGTGAATGGTCAATGGTCAATGGTGAATGGTGAATCACTCAAAATAGTTCCAGCCACCAATTTCTAATCCCCAATTCCGAATTCCCTGTACTTGTATTCATTATCACATTATCACATTATCACATTATCATATTATCACATCAACATATTATTCCGTTCTCAAACTTTTCACCGGGTTGGCCAATGCCGTTTTAATAGATTGCACACTGACCGTAAGGATCGTTAATACCAGCACGGTGGCTGCCGCCAACACAAACAAACCAGCACCGATAGATATCCGAAACGCAAAGTTGAGCAGCCATTGGTTCAATACCCACCAGGCCAGTGGGAAAGCGATCAGGATGGCCAGGAGCACCAGCTTCAAAAAATCCTTTGATAACAACAACATGATGTGCTGAACAGAGGCGCCAACCACTTTGCGGATACCGATTTCTTTCTGTCGTTTCCTGGCGGTAAAAGTGGCCAGTCCAAACAACCCCAAACAGGAAATAATGATTGCCAGTGAAGCAAAATAACCGGACAGCACCGTTACTCTTTGTTCCGCAGCATATAGTTTCTGGTAATCTTCATCCAGGAAATTATACTCCAAATCAAGCCCCAGGTTAAATTTGGCATAGAGCTTCTTCAACCGGATTATGGCTGATTGTTCTGCACCAGCTTTTATTTTTACGATCACATTTTCATTCTCATCGGAATACCTCATAAAGAAAGGACCTACATTTTTATATAAGGATTCGAAGTGAAAATTTTTAACCACCCCAACAATTTGTTTTTTGCGCCCCCACATGGTAACCGTTTTTCCAACCGGGTTCACCAGACCCATAGCGGCAATGGCTGCCTGGTTAAATATTACGCTGTTACTATCTGAACCAAATTGCCGGGAGAAAGCACGGCCTTCCGCCATTTGTAATCCCAGCGTTTCAAACAGATCATAATTCACATCAACGCCATCAAATTCAATCTGTTTCTGTTTTCCCTCCCAATTGATACCGCCGCCGCCGCTGTGATGACCGGTAAAATCGCCATTCATGGCAGACGCATTTACAACACCAGGTAACTTTTTTACTTCGGTGAGAAAAGGGGCCAGACTGGTGCGCAACTTACCCTCATTGGCAAAACGAATGATATTGTCTTTATTATAACCCAGGTTTTTGGTTTGTATCAGTTTCATTTGTTTGTGCACCACCAATACCGAAATAATGAACAGCGCAGACAACGTAAATTGAAAAACAACCAACCCCTTTCTTGCCCACAGTTCGCCGACGGAGGTTTTCAACTGCCCTTTTAAGATGGTAACCGGTTTAAAGCCCGAGAGATAGAAAGCAGGATAACTGCCTGCAATAATTCCGGTTAATAAGGTAATCCCTAACGTAGACAAAATGAGCCGGATGTTGAATGAAAGCTGAAGTTGCTTGCCCGTTACTGCATTAAAAGACGGCAACAACAGAGAGAGTATGATGATGGCAATAAACAGCGATAAAAAGCTCATCATCACAGATTCTCCCAGGTATTGAAAGATCAATGACCGGCGACTGGCGCCGGCAACTTTTTTTATACCCACTTCTTTATATCGCGCTGTAGCCCTGGCGGTGGACAGGTTCATAAAATTGATACAGGCGATCAATACGATAAATATAGCGATGATAGAAAACAGCCTTACATATTCTATTCGCCCACCGGCAATAACACCGTTCTCATAATGATTATACAGGTGCTTGCTGGAATAGCGTTGCAGAAAAATGTCGCCTTCCGATTTCGCGCCTTCCGCGCCATGCGCCTGTTTGTATTTCAGTCTGCTGAAATCTTTGATCTTCCTGTTAAGCTCTTCTACATGGGTACCTTGCTTTACAATTACGTAGGTATGCGGATTATTGTTATACCATTTATCCAAACCATAATCATCTTTAAAAGTGTCGTAATAATGATCAAAACTGAAGATGCAATCAAACTGGGTGGTGGCATTGGTGGGTGGAGCTTCAAAAACACCAGTAACCATATACGTGCCGGTCAGCTTATCACCCTGATCCCAGACTACCGTTTTCCCCACAACGTTTTCGGTTGTATTAAATAATTTCAGCGCGAGTTTATCTGACAGTAAAACCCCGAATTTATCATCCAGTACTTTGTTTTTATCACCATGGAGCAGGCGGTAAGAAAAGACATTAAAATAATCCCTGCCGGCAAATTGAGCGCTTGCTTTTACGTATTTATTCCCGGCAGTAACAATTCCTTTATTCTCGCCATAATCATCCTTTACAACCACCGGGATGGCATATTCCACTTCCGGAATTTCTTTGGCCATGGACTGCGCCAGTAAACCGGGTGTGGTTTCATGCGTATCAACCGTACCATCGCCGTTAGGCGAGGTTTTAACCACCTGGTAAAGCTGGCTATCCTTTTCATGAAACGTGTCAATAGTCAATTCATCCTGTACCCACAGGCAAATGAGTAAGGCACAGGCCAAACCGGTACTTAGGCCCAGCAGGTTTAACATGGTGACCTGACGATGTTTTAACAGGTTACGCCAGGCAAACTTTATGTAGTTTTTGAACATGTATAGCTAATGTGATAATGTGATAATTTGCTAATGTGATAATGGAATACAGCTTAAATCTCTTAACCATATACACATTACTCAGTTATTAAGGCTTTCACCGGGTTAGCCAATGCCAATTGATCGACTTTAATGGATGTACCAACTAAGTGCCGGAAACTATAACCGTTATAATCAATAATCTACGATTATCCGGGATCTTTAAACTGTCCGGTTTTGATACGGTTGGTGTACGAAAAGACAATAGGCAATAAGCAATGGGCAAAAGGCAAGTGGCTTACTTTAACTTGTCTTCCATCAACTTGTTAACCCTTTCAACGTATCAACTTATCAACTTTCTCTTCGTATCTTTCCAAAGCTAATTTACCCTCAAAGCGATTGCATATGGAACCATCCCCCATAGTATTGGATACTGAAAAAGCCATTCAGTCAAAGCCCCATTTCAACTTCTGGCAAATATGGAATATGTGTTTCGGCTTCTTTGGAATACAGTTTGGCTGGTCGTTACAGATGAACAATATGAGCGCCATTTACGAATACCTGGGCGCAACGCCTGAACAAATTCCCGGACTGTGGCTGGCGGCGCCTATGACCGGCTTATTGATACAACCCATTATCGGCTACCTCAGCGACCGCACCTGGCACCCCACCTGGGGCCGGCGGCGACCTTATTTTCTGATCGGCGCCATACTCAGTTCCATCGCCCTGTTCATTATGCCCAATGCATCGGTCATCTGGATGGCAGCGGGTACTTTGTGGATACTCGACTCGTGCATCAATGTTAGCATGGAACCCTTTCGTGCCTTTGTAGCCGATAACCTGAATGAACGGCAACGGCCTTTTGGCTATGCCATGCAAAGTATGTTTATTGGCGCCGCCGCTTTTATTGCCGGTTTTTTACCCGGTTTGCTGGTAAACTGGTTTGGCGTCTCACGCGAAACAACAGGCGGCGGCATTCCGCAAAACATCATGTGGTCGTTTTACATTGGTGGCATTATGTTTTTGGGTGCGGTGTTATACACGGTGTTCCGCAGTAAAGAATATCCGCCAACCGATGCCAACTGGCGCCAACAGCTCGATGCGCAACATGGGAGTGGCATCAGTGGTGCTATCAAAGAGATTACGAATTCGGTTATTACGATGCCCACGCAAATGAAAAAGCTGGCGCTGGTACAGTTCCTAACCTGGCCGGGTTTATTCCTCATGTGGTTCTATTATACAACCGGCGTAGCGCGGGATATTTTCCAGGGCGATCCGGTTACCTCCAACGAAACATATACCCGGGGCATTGAATACGCCAATGCCACGTCCTCTATCTTAAACCTGGTTACTTTTTTGTTTGCGCTCACGCTGTCATTCTGGGTAGCCAAACTGGGCAAGAAGATGACCCATACTTTTTGTCTGCTCATTGGCGGTATCGGTTTATTCACGGTGAAATACATCAGCGAACCTTATATGCTATACGTAGCCATGAGCATGGTAGGTGTTGCCTGGGCCTCTATATTGTCAATGCCATACTCCATGCTGGCTGGCCATTTGCCCGCCAACAAAATTGGCATCTATATGGGCATCTTTAATTTTTTTATTGTACTTCCGGAAATCATCGCATCGATCTTCTTTGGAAAAATAATGGAAAACTTTCTGCATAATGACCGTTTACTCGCCGTACAAATAGGAGGGACGTTGCTGATTATAGCAGGTATTGTATGCGCGTTAATTATAAAAGAAAAAAAGTATGAGGACTTGCTATAAAAAACTCCTTACCACCACTATTTGTTGTTTATTGGTTTTAAGTATGGCAGCCCGGGATAGCACACGGGTATTTCCAACGCACTGGTGGACGGGCATGAAGAACCGTAACCTGCAATTGGTAATTTATAACAATAGTAAATTTTTAGCAGTCGATAAACTGGCAGTACAGTCGGCCAACCCAGCCATTAAAATTAAAAAGATCAACAAAACCGGTAATCGCCATTACCTGATCATCGATGTAGAAATTGCGGCCAATGCACAACCGGGGAAATATGAACTCAATTTTGGCGGCATCATCCGGTCTGAATGGAATCATGTTACGTATGAATTGAAACCACGCAGCAAACAGAATGGCAAAACCCGCATCAAAGGCGTAAATAGCTCCGACTTTATTTACCTCATTATGCCCGACCGCTTCAGCAATGGCGATGCGAGCAACGACCGTATTGCCGGACTGAAAGACCAGAGCCTTGACCGCTCGGATTATTTCAAACGACATGGCGGTGATTTTAAGGGCATACAAAACCATCTTGATTACCTGCAGCAGCTGGGGGTAACTGCTTTATGGCTGAACCCGGTTTTACTCAACGATATGCCCGAACGCACCGAACATGGTTATGCGTTTACCGATCATTATACCATTGACCCACGCCTTGGCGGCGCCAATGGGTATCATGCATTGATTGACAGTCTGCACAAACGCGGCATGAAGATCATTCAGGATGCCGTATACAACCATATAGGTATTGAACATTTTTTATACAGGGATCTGCCAGACAGTTCCTGGTTTCACTGGTGGCCTGTGTATACGAATACCACGTACAAAGACCAGGTGCTGATGGACCCGTATGCTTCAGCCATTGATAAAAAAAGAATGAGTGATGGTTGGTTCGTGCCTTCCATGCCTGATATTAACCAGGGCAATCCGTTTGTTGCCAATTTTCTCATACAACATGCCATCTGGTGTACGGAAGAATTTGGGCTCGATGGCTGGCGCATTGACACCTACGCCTATAACGACCTGGAATTTATGAACCGCTGCAACAAGGCGTTGCTGGATGAATACCCGCAATTACATTTGTTTGGCGAAACCTGGGTGCATGGTATACCCAACCAGAGTTTCTTCGCCCGCAATAAGTACAACATCCCTTACAAAAGCAATCTACCCGGTGTCACTGATTTTCAATTGAATTTATATGGAATAGTGCCGGCATTGACGCAAGCCTTTGGCTGGACGGAAGGCGTAAACCGGCTGTATTTAACAACCACCAATGATTTTGTGTATGCCGACCCCACGAAGAATGTGATCTTTTTAGACAACCACGACATGAGCCGTTTCCTGAGTATAGTAGGAGAGGACATCGCCAAACTAAAAATGGGCATTGCCTGGTTGCTTACTTTCAGGGGCATACCCCAACTGTATTACGGAACGGAAATATTGATGAAGAACTTTGCCGACCCGGATGGGAAAGTGCGCCTGGATTTTCCCGGCGGCTGGCCGGGCGATGGCGCCAACAAATTTGAACCTGGCGGACGAACGCCAGCCGAGAACGATGTATACAACTATGTAAGAACGTTGGCCAACTACCGCAAAACAGCACCAGCGCTCACCAGCGGCCAATTAATGCAGTATGTTCCAGAAGACGGCGTGTATGTATATTTCCGGTATACCGCCCGGCAAACGATCCTGTGCGTAATGAACCCCACCGATAATGAAAAAGAGATTGACATGACGCGGTTTGCAGAAAGAACGAAAAACTTCACCAAAGTCCGGAATGTAATAGATGGCTCGCAGCTGGATATCACCAACAAGCTAAAAGTGGCGGGGAAGACGGTGCTGGTGGGGGAGTTGAAGTAGGAAAAGTAGCTATCGGGAGCTTCATCGTTGTCACTTCACACCCGTCATAGATTTCCAAACGCTTTCAACAAAATTTTCATTAGCTGTCCTCTTTGATTTTTTCAATTGCGTTCGAAATCTTATTTATTTCTTTTTGTTTCAAAAGTTTTAATTGTTCAGAGATTTCCTTTTCAATGGAATGGTAGCGTTTTGAATTTTCTGTACTAAATTCTTCTGCTACTATCGAATCCCGTTCTTTTTCAGTTAGAATAGCTTGCCAATATTCATTTAATTTTTCGTTTAGGGTAAAGATTTTTTTTAGACCTACACTTTCTTCGTGGTCTTCTCCTTGAACTATTTTATTGAAGTCATTTTCATGAAAGTTTATTACTTCACCAAAGTCGTTAGACAAATAAGGGAACAGTTGTATTTTACATATATGTTTAAATTTTAGAATTATTTCAGATTCGCTGTAAACTTCACTTTCTCCATCTGCCCGAAATAATATTTCGTCATAATTCTTCCAGAAATACGTCAACTGCCCAAATGCTACTTGATATCCTTCAAATGTGTTACCAAAAGGCAGCTTAGGGTGTTCTGAGGAATAATTAATGCCTGCACGCTCGTCAGGAAGTATTATAAATTGTCCCCCATTAAGCAATGACAGGTGTTTATGCCAACTGTGGCAATTTGTCAAATGCTTGATAAAGCGTTCTTTCTGTTCTTCTTTAAATCCTGTCATATTTTGCCAAATGTACTCTGATGTTTCTAAATTAATATCGTTATGTAAGCATAACCTTATAAAAATTTACAATTTGACTTTTACTCATTATCTTCAGCAAAATAGATTCATGACATTAAAACCGGTCTAAACAGCATCCCCAATCTCCTGCCGAAAATACCCGAACATTGCTACGCTATCTAATATCTTTACCATGGTAAAAAGCAGCACGAAGTATTTTTTATTAGTTATTTTTTTCTTTCAAATGGCAGGATGGCAAACCCTTTCAGCGCAGTCGGTAACAAAAAATTTAATAGCCAATATACCAGAAAAGGCAGTCATTTATACAAACGACATCAATAATTTCTGGACAGCCTTCGACTCTTTAACGGTGGGATATACAAAAAATCCATTTGACGACTTCTACATAAAAAAAGGAAGTAAAGGAGTTCAGCATTTTATGGATCACAACCGGATAGTCAATGCTGACACTTTATTGGCTACGGTTATAAACCGGAAAGAAGACTATCTAAAAATAAGGAACAATTCGCTTAAAATAAATGAAGTAGAAAAGCAATGCCGCGTTAGTTATTTTGCTTTAAAATATCTTTATCCAAAAGCAGTTTTCCCACCGCTATATTTTGTTATCGGCAGATTTAATACAGGCGGTGTATCATTGCCCACTGAGCAGATCATCGGGGCTGAAATGAATGAACCAGGCAATATACCATTTATGGTAGCTCATGAGTTAATACACGCAAACCAGAAAATCCCTTATAAGTACAGAATTTTATTGGAGCAATGTATCATAGAAGGCAGCGCTGATTTTTTGGGGGAATTAATTTCCGGTAAAATTGCCTCAACCGCCCCATATGACTATGCAAAGGGCAGAGAAAAAGAATTAATGAAAGAATTTTTAAGAGACAGGAATTTAGGAGAAAAAGATGACTTTGATTATTGGTTGTACAGCGGCCCCAGAAAAGATAGCCGGCCTGCCGATATGGGATATTATATTGGTTATGTAATTACCAGGGCATATTACAACAAAGCTCCTGATAAAAGTAAAGCAATTGCAGACATACTAAATATCCAGGATTGTAAAGCATTTTTACAACAAAGCGGATATTTAGCGCAGGTTGGTCTGGAGGTTGAGAATAAATAACATTGGTTTGAATATCGAAGTGAACAGAAAGTTTCAGGTTATCACTTCTTTGTATATTTATCTTCCAGTCCCAATAATATTTCTGTTAATCTGTCCGGGCGTTCTTTCATTACATTATGCCCGCAATTAATTGTTTCAATATGCCAGTTGGGAGAATTTTTCAGATTTTCATATTGTCGGGTAAAAGGCGTACGATCCCAGCCGGTGAGATAAATGAAAGTACAATTATGAATTTGTTTATAATTTCCATTCAGGTGTAAACATTGCATAAATGTTGCCAGGGGGTGCGGCCTTCTTCGGTCTTCTAATCCTGGTGGAACAGCGACAGTGTACCCGTCATTGCCTGCTCCGGTTACAAAAAGCTGTCGATATTCATCACTGGTAAGGCTAAAACAAGAATCTCCATATTGAGGGATATAGGCATCAATATAAACAAGCGAATATATTCTTTCTGGAATTTTATCTGCAACTCCGGTAATAACCATTCCTCCGTAACTGTGCCCACACAATATTATATCGGTAAGATTCTTCTGTAATAAAAAATCAACTACGAATTGGATATGTGTATCCAGATTTATTATTCTGTTTTGTTCAACAGGTTCTGGTTCAAGTCCAGGCAGGGTTAATGAAAAACATTTCTTTTTTAACTCCTCTAATCTTGTAGTAATTGGGTCATAACACCATCCTCCGTGCCAACCTCCGGGAATAAATACATATGTTTTTTCAGCCTTTGTAAGCATCAGTATAAATTTTTGAATCTGCTATAAAATGCCTGTCGGTCTTTATTACTTTCTTATTTCATAACATAGCTCCACCATTCCACTTTTATAGGCGGTCACGTCTTTGAGATGCAAGGTTTGTTCTTGCCCTATTTTGTCAAAAAATGGTATTCCATCACCTAATATAATCGGCAAAATTGTCTGTCTTATTTCGTCCGCTAATTTTAGCCGCATGAAGTCTTTGACAAGCATGGCGCCACCTACAACCCAAACACTTTTGTATGTTGGTTTTAGTCGATCGTTGACAAGTATGTTCAGGTCACCCGAATACATTTCAATATTCTGCCGCTCAACCGGCAGGTTTCTGTGCGTTACTACAATAGTTGGCACGTCTCCATAAGGCCAACCGTAAGACCTGGAAAGTTCCAGGGCGTGTTCGTACGTTCGTGCTCCCATTACATAACAGTCTATTGTTTTAAGAAATCCCTCTGCATCCTGTTCGGCAACTCCTTTTTCATAGTTGTCAACTGTCTCGAACCACGAAACGCTGTTGTCTTTTTTGGCAATCATGCCGTCAAGACTTGAAACCATATGTATGGTTACTTTACAAGTATTTGTCGTCATTATTTGAATGCCCAATTTTTGTAAGGCTCAATTGTCAAATTTGAGTTGTAATATTTTTCCTGCCCTGTAACTTCCCTGTCAACCCATGCAGGTATGCTAAACCTTTCATCCTCGCTTGTCAATTCAATTTCTGCCACAATAAGTCCGCTGTTGTCCCCTAAAAATTCGTCAACTTCCCAAACTTTGTTGTCAAAGATTACTTTGTATCTGATTTTTGATAGTTCAGCAATTGAAAAATTATCTAACAATTCTTTTGCTTCGTCTAATGGAATTTCATATTCATACTCGGGTCGTGTAGCACCAATCGAAAGACCTTTTATTGTCAAAAAACCTTTTTCTGGTGTTTGTCTTACCCTAATTGTTTTGGTTGGATCTGTCAATAAATAGCCCTGTCTATAATGTTGCCCGATTGGCTTGTCAATTTGTTGCCACTTATGGTGGTCTACCAGATATTTTCTTTCTATTTCCTGTCCCATAATGAATGCTGTCTGAAATTAGTAGTGGTCATTACGTGAAAGTCCCCAAACCTTAAGAGAGCTATCAATTTCATTCAGGCTAAGCTTTATCCAGGGATAATCTGGAAATTTTGAATGTT
>JADMIO011385389.1_pt1 | contig 19769 bp, 17 predicted proteins | sample 8958161 | NCBI WGS metagenome assembly JADMIO01 (sample SAMN16585339, study PRJNA669376) | soil metagenome | isolation source: Crop rotation soil | place: USA: Cullars Rotation, Alabama | collected 2011
GCTCCCGCCGCTTCAGCTGCAGCACCTTGGCGTGCTGCGCCTCGATGCGGAAGTCGAAGGCGAGCTGTCCGTCGCGCGAGGCGAGCAGGTTGCGCAGCACGGCGCGGAAGTTGGCGCCGCCGGCGAGCGCCTCGTCCGCCTGCCGCACGATCGACACATCGGGAAACGAGAAGTGCGTCTCGCCGTTCTCGCGGTGCGACGGCCGGATGAGCCCCCACTTCTGCATGTAGCGCAGGTGATCGTCGCGCACGTGCTTGTAGCGCTCGAGCAGCTGTCGCTTCGCTATGCTGGCTGAGTCCGAGGTGACCACCGCGTTCACTATAATCCAGTGATGCTGCTCGCCGGCGACCTCGGAGGGACCAAGACGCTGCTCGGTCTCTTCGAGCCGGGCGAGCGCCGCCCGCGCGAAGTCGTCTCGCACGCCTACCCCACCCAGGAGTTCAACAGCTTCACCGCCATCCTCGATGCGTTCGCGCGCGATGCGGGCGCGGCACTCGCGGTGGACGCCGCCAGCATCGGCGTGGCCGGTCCGATCGTCGACCGCCAGGCGCAGCTGACGAACATCTCGTGGAGCGTCTCGGTGGCGGAGATCGCCGCACGGCTCGAGACGGCGCGCATCGGGCTGCTCAACGATCTGGAAGCGATGGCGTACAGCGTGGCGGTGCTCGCGGGCGACGAACTGGTCGAGCTGCAGCGCGGCGAGCGCACGACGAACGGCAACGCGGCGGTCATCGCCGCCGGCACCGGCCTCGGCCAGGCGTATCTGCACTTCCTCGACGGGGCATGGCTGCCCGTCGCCTCGGAAGCCGGTCACGCCGACTTCGCCGCGCGCACCGACCGCGAGTTCGGGCTGGTGCGCATGCTGCGCGAGCGCTACGGGCGCGCCGAGGTCGAGCACGTGCTCAGCGGTCCGGGGCTGGTGAACATTCATCGCTTCACGCATGCAGGCGGCGACTGCGCCGCCACCAGCGGCCGGGCGCCCGCCGACCAGCCTGCCGCCATCTCCGAAGCGGCGCTCTCGGGGCGGTGTCCGCAATGCGTCGAGACGCTCGAGATGTTCGTGGACGTCTACGGCGCCGAAGCTGGCAACCTCGGCCTGCGCGGCGTCGCGACCGCCGGCGTTTTTATCGGCGGCGGCATCGCACCGAAGATCCTGCCGCTGCTGCGCGACGGCCGCTTCATGCGGGCGTTCCGCGACAAGGCGCCGATGGCGGACTTCGTCGCGGCGATGCCCGTGCACGTGATCGTCAATCCGGATGCGGGGTTGCTGGGAGCGGCGGTCGCCGCTCAGCGACTGGTTGCGAACGACACACCGCGCGGGAGCCGCGGAGAGCGCACGGCGCACTGACGGGAGCACGACGTGCCGTCGTGCTCCTCTGCGCTCAGTTGCTCATCGCGTCGAGCGCGCGCACGCCGGAGCGCATGCCGTGCAGCCAGGTGGCGATGCTGATGGCGATCGCCGCCGCGAACGACAGCCCCATCATCACCATCCGGTTCGTCGGGATCGGCCGGTGCCGAAGCTGATAGAACAGGTAGGTCGTCGAGGGCCATCCGAGCAGGATGATGACGACGATGATGAGGAGGACGGCGACGATCATGAAGGCCACGCCGCCGTAGGAACCGGCCACCTGGCTCGGATTGTCGGCGGTGAAGCGCGGATAGCGCGCGCCGAGGCCGGTGGCGAGCCCGACGAGGGCGAGCGACAGGAACACGATGGCGCCGGCGGCGACGAGCTTCAGGAACGGATCGACGTCCAGCAGCTCGTTGGCGGCAATGGTCAGCGTCTCGGTGAGCACCAGGACCGGAACGAAGCCGGTCCAGAATTTCGACCACAGGAAGTCGTGCATCGAGATGGGCGACTTGCGCACCAGCCAGAACGCGCGACCCTCGGCCGACACCATCGGAAAGACGAAGCGCACGGCGACCGTCGCGAGCACGAAGCCGGCCATCCCCAGGTTCACGAACGCGTAAACGTTCTTGACGAAGCCGCTCATGTAAGGGATGCGGCCGAGATCGAGGACGCGGAAGTTGTACAGGTAGATCAGCACCAGCGCCAGAAGCAGCAGCAGCTGCGACCACTGGCTCACGTCACGTAGAAAGATTTTCAGGTCCTTCACCAGCAGCTGGCGCCGCACCGGCGACAGCGGCAGCACGCCGGCCAGGACGTCGAGCGAGCGGAACTTCGTGAACCGCGCCTTCGGCGCCTCCTGCGATCGGCTGTAACCGGAAAAGTGCCAGCGTTCGTCGGCGGCGCGCAGCCCCACACAGAAGGCGAGCGCCGTCGTCCACAGCGCGCTGGCGTGCAGCACGTCCCACCCGCCCTTGAGGCTGGCAAACAGCAGCTCGCCGGCCCAGAACGACGGCAGCAGCGGCGTGACCGGCGATTGCAGCGTGCTGAAGAAGCCGGTCACGTCGGGCAGCGATTCGGCGCGCAGCAGCTGCTCGGGGCGAATCATCCGCAGCAGCACGACGATGCTGGCGGCGAAGAGAAACCCCATCAGCATCAGCAGGTCGCGGGCGCGGCGGGCGGGAAACACGTTGACCAGCAGCAGCGTGCAGGCGGTCCCCACCGCCACCGGGATGATGGCGAACGGGATGACCGTCAGCGCGGCGGTGATGTAGTAGTTGGCCGGCGCACACCGCGCGATGCCGACGCCGAGCAGCACCGGCGCGATGAAGACGACGACCATCCACGACGACTGCACGACCGTGCGCGCGAAGCGCGCGTAGAACAGCCGCCGTGCGGCGATGGGCGCGGTGAGCAGCAGCCGCAGATCATCTGACAGGAAGAAGGTGGAAAGCGCCGTGACGATGCCGCTGAAGGTCAGGAAGGCGAGGAACGTCATGAAGATCCACGACAGCCCGAGGCGCAGCAGGTAGTCGCCGAGCTCCTCGTAGTCCTCCAGCTGCCACGTCAGCCAGGCGGCGCCATAGAACAACGCGAAGAACACGCCGATGCCGACGCCGCCGAACAGGACGGCGCGCGTCAGGTCGCCGGGCTCGCGCCGCTGCGCCCGGTTGCGCGACGACCAGAGATGCGGCAGCAGCAGGTAGGTGAAGGCGCCCTTCACCGTACGACCCCCTCGAATCGCATCAGATCGTCGTACGCAGGCTGTCCGGGACGTATCCGCACCTGTTGGTCTCCGCTAAACGGCTTCGTCGATTTCCTGCAGCGCGCTGCCGCCCGTCAGGCGGAGGAACACGGACGTCAGGTGCTCGTCGGCCCCACCCGCGAGCCCGCGCACCTCGTCCATCGTTCCCTGCGCGATAATCTTCCCCTTCAGGATGATGCTCACGCGCTGACACATCTCCTGCGCCACCTCGAGGGTGTGCGTGCTCATGAGGATCGCCACGCCGCGCTCGCTCATGCGGCGGAAGACGTCCTTGATCAGGCGCGCGCCGCGCGGATCGAGCCCGACCATCGGCTCGTCGACGGCGATGGCGCGGGGGCGGTGCAGGAAGGCCGCGCACATCACGAGGCGCTGCTTCATGCCGTGCGAGAAGCTCTCCACCAGCTCGTTCTCCCAGCGCCGCAGCTCGAACAGGTCGAGCATCTCGCGCACGCGCTCCATCACCCCGTCGCCATCGAGCCCGTAGAGGCCGGCGTGGAAGGTGAGGAACTCGCCCGCGGTGAGCTTTTCGTAGATGAACGGCCGGTCCGGAATGAACCCGAGGGAGCCCTTGGCCAGCTCCGGCTCCGCGCTCACGTCATGGCCATTGACGACGACGCGCCCGGAGGTCGGCTTGAGCAGGCCGGCAATCATCCGCAGCGTGGTCGTCTTGCCGGCACCGTTCGGTCCGAGAAAGCCGTGGATTTCGCCCGGCTGCACGTCGAGCGACACGTCGTTCACGGCGGTGAATGCGCCGTACTGCTTTACGAGATGTTCGACCGCGATCATCGTCTTGTGGGCCTCAGCCACCGGCTCAACCAGCAGCAGTCCGCGTTGGCGGCCGGCGTGGCGGCGGGAGCGATTGGAGCAAGGTCGGAGGGCTGGCCGACGAGAATCGGCGTCGCGTTCTCGTCGAGCGTCAGGTCGAGCACGCGCATCTTGATGCGGCCGATCATCGGCAGGATCGACGCCTGCTTGTCGAGCCCTCCGCGCGCCAGCCGCACGTGCGTGGCGTCGGCGGGAAATTCGTTGAGCGTCGGATCGACCGGCAGCCACAGGCCGCGGCCCGCGCCTTCGTCGATGTACACCTCGGGCCAGGCGTGGTAGTAGAAGGCGCCGGTGATGCCGCGCACGTAGGTGAGGCCGACGGCGATGCGCGCCGGGATGCCGATGGAGCGCGCCATCGCCACGTAGAGCGCGGTGTGCTCGTTGCAGTCGCCGACCTTGGTGCGCAGCACCTCGCGCGCCGACGGGAGGCTGACGGTCGGCTTCTTGTCGAGCAGCGCGTTGACGTAGCGTGTCAGCTTCTCCGCGCGCGCCCGGCTGCCGGTGGCGCCGCCAATCGCCTTTTCGGCCTCCGCGCGGATTTCCGGTGCGTCGCTCTCGATGAGCGGCTCCGGTTTCAGGTACGCGGCAGCGTCGATGTCGGCCGGACCGGCCTGCAGCGTCTGCGCGTCGATCAGCTCGATGGTGGAGCCGTGCACCGTCTGCCCCGCGCCCTGCAGATCAGCGTTACTCAGGTCCGCGCCGTCGAGCTCGAGCCGCAGGCGGCGCACGTCGCGCGGCTCGTCGATGCGCTGCCGCATCGTCGGCACCACCGCCGCGGCCTGCAGCAGGTCCGTCTGCAGACGGCCCGGGACGCTGAGCGTCTGCGCGCGGTCGGCCGGCTCGCGCACGGTGATCAATCCAAGCGGGCTCTCCTCGCGGACGACGTCGCCGGTATCGGTGATCCACGAGGTGGTGCGCAGCCCCTGGTATTCCATGTCCACGCGGAAGGCGGGGATCGGCCGCTCGCCGGCGTTGCGCACGATTTCGCGCGAGCCGACGCCGACCGTCACCGGCTGGTTGCGCAGCGTGGCGGGGTCGAAGATGGTCCACTGCTGCTGCGATCCGGCAGTGAGGCGGCCGCCTGCCAGCAGGCGCGAAAAGTTCTGGGAGAGTACCGGAACCGCCTCGAGCTCACGCGTCTCAGTGCGCGTGCTGCCGGCGGAGGTAATGGCGATGACAAGGCGCGCGCGCGGCGTCGCGTTCGGCTTTGACGCGGGCGACGAGTCGAGCGGTTCGACGCGGCCGCGCACGACCACGGCCCCCGTGCCCGGATTGAGCGAGAAGTCGAAGGAGCGCAGCGCGAAGTTCTCGTCCACGCGCGCCGAGGTGTGCAGCGCCGCCGCGGTCGAGGCGCCGAGCAGCGACATCTGGAGGCGTCCGTCCTCCTGCAGCTCGAAGCCGTCCTCGGTCGGCACGGTCTGACTGACGGTAAAGCCAATCTTGTCACCGCGATAGTAGACGCCGCGCCATTGTGCGGTCGACCCGTAGCGGGCGAGATCGGTCGCCAGGTTGGTCGGCGACGCCTGCAGGTACGAGCGGTTCACGAGCACCGCCATCGAGACGAGCCAGGCGATGACGAACAGCACGGACACCGGGCGGGTCAGCGAACGCGGTAGCGGCGCAGGGAAGGTCATGGAACGCGGAATACCCGATCCGTTATCGGCGCGAGGGGACCAATCGATTATCGCAACGCCCAGGCAAGAAACCGCTGAGTGTAATAGAGCGCAATCTGCCCGCTGACGCCGTTCGGCACGGCGTCGAACGCATGCTCCGCCCACGGGATTTCGAGCAGCACGGAGCGCGCGCCGGCCGCGCGCAGCCGCCCGTCGAGCTCGCGGCCGAAGCCTGGAGAGACGATGTGGTCGCGCGCGCCGTAGACAAGCAGGGTGGGTGGGAGCGCGGATTCGCCCACCGCCGCGCGGCCGCTGCCGCGTGACGCGGTGTAGGTGACGGGCGATGCCTCCCGATATCGCACCCCGGCGCTGTCGGGCGTTCCGCGCAGGTAGGTCTCGAGGATGGACCGGATATCCAAGGGATCCGGGCGCGGCGGCTGCCGCCACCCTTCGACGAGATCGGTGGGTCCGTAATAACTGACGACTGCACGCACCAGCGGCGCCTCGTAGGCGGCAACCAGCGCCAGCTGCGCGCCGGCCGAGCGGCCAAGCAGCGCCATGCGGGATGGATCGGCCTCGTATTCGGCGGCATGCGCGCGCACCCAGCCAAGCGCCGCGCGCACGTCCTCGCTCTGCGCGGGCCAGGTGGCCTCCGGCGCGTGCCGATAGTCGGCGGCGACCACGAGGTAGCCCTGTGATGCGAACCAGGTGGCAAACGAGGCGTTGTCCGCCGGCGCGCCGCGCTGCCACGAGCCGCCGTACAACTGCACCAACACGGGATGCGGGCCGGCGGAGGGCGGCCGGTAGATGTCGACCGTCAACGGCACCCCGCCGGGCTTCGCAAACTCGACCCCGCGGCGCACCAGCACGTCATCGCGCGCGATGCCGCGCACGAAGTCGACAGGCGACAGCGCATGCGGGCGAAGCGTGGCGCGGATGGCCGCCGGTATCTGCTCGACATACGTGCGGCCGAGTCCTTCTTGCATCGCGCCATCGAAGGCCGAAAGCGTGGAAGGGGATCGCGCGAGCGGATAGGCGCTCAGCGCGGCAGCGGCGGCCGCGCAGACGAGCGCCGCGCGGGCGGCGGGCGCCGTGGCCGCGGCCGTGAACGTCGCGGCGCAGAGGCCCAGCGAGGCGAGCAGCAGCCAGGGGCTCACTTCCGGGGCGCCCACCGCCAGCGGCAGCAGACCAGCATGAAATGGCGGCAGCACGATCCAGATGGCGATGAGCAGCAGTGCCAGCGACGGAATCAGCGGCCAGGTCATCGCATGCGTCGGCTCGTGCACCGGTGCATGACCTAGCGGTCGACGTCGAACCGCGTCAAGGCGAACTTCGCATCCTGATCGATCCACTGCGCGCCGCCGCTGAAGCCGGCGGCGCGCCCTTCCGCCATCACCTGCTCCGGCTGGTACTTGTAGGAGCTTTCGGTCCAGATGGCTTCGCCCTCGCGCAGCGACAACTCGACGCCGGCGCCGGGAATCGAGACGTGCTGGTGACGCGCGCTCACCAGGTAGGCCTCGACCCGCTGCGCGGCCGCGTTCCAGGTCGCGCGATGGCTGAAGGCGTCGAGCTCGAAGTTGGCGCCGAGCTCGTCGTTGATGCGGCGAAGCACGTTGCGGTTGAACGCCGCGGTCACCTTCAACGGATCGTCGTAGGCGAGCAGCAGGTCGGCTTCCGGCTTGACGAGATCCGCACCGAGCAGCAGCGCATCGCCGGCGCGCAGGGATCGGCGGATGCGCCCCAGCAGGTCGCGCGCCGCCGACGGCGCGAAATTGCCGATGTTCGATCCGAGGAACAGGACGAGGAGCGACGTCTCCGGCGGCCGCTTCTCCACCGCCCGCACCAGCCCCTGCTCGTACGGCGCGTGATGCGTAATCACCTCGCGGACGCCGATCGCCTGCAGGCGGTAGCGCGCCATGTCGAGCGCCGCCTGGGAGATGTCGATCAGCTGCACGACCGGAAACGGGTCGGCGGCGGCGCCGACCAGCACCGCGATCTTGTCGCCGCTGCCGCATCCCAGCTCGGCGAGCGTGGCGGGCTGCGGCAGCGGACGGAGGATATCGCGTGCGTGGCGGGCCAGCATCGCCGTCTCCGCGCGCGTGATGCGGTACCACGGCAGGCGGGTGATCGCCTCGAACAGCGCCGACCCGAGCTCGTCGTAGAAGTACTTCGACGGGATCTGGCGCGGCTCGCGCGCCAGCGTCTCGGCCAGCTCGACCCCGAACGCGCTCCGGCCTACGACGTTTTCACGCACCGGAACGCGGCGTAGATGTAGGGGTAACGCGGCCGGAACCAGTTGCGGAAGCCAGGCCGGATGAGGCCGCGGGCCGTCACCGGCGAGGCCCCCTTCATGACGAAGTGATCGCCGTCGAAGAAGTCCGCCGAGTATTCCGGGTAGGACGGGAGCGGCGCGAAGCCGTCGAACGGAGCGAAGACATCCGCGGTCCACTCCCAGCCGTTGCCCACGAGGTCGTAGACGCCGAACTGGCTGGCGCCGCCTGCCGACCCGACGGGAATCGGGTCGAAGCGCGCGAAGTCCACGTTCACCGGCTCGCTGCCGGCGGAGGCGCGGATGAATTCGGCCTCGGTCATCAGGCGCGCGTCGCGCCACCGCGCGTAGGCGTGCGCCTCCGCCCACGTCACGTAGACCGGCCATTCGGCGGGCAGCGGGACGGATTCGAACATCGCCAGCCATCGCCACGACCCGTCGCGCTGTTCCCAGAACGGCGGGTGGGTGACGTGCTCGGCCTGCACCCATGCCCAGTCGTCCGGCCGCCAGTAGCGCGGCTCGCGATAGCCGCCGGCGTCGACAAACTGCATGAAGTCCGCGTTGGTGACGTTCAGGGCGTCGATCTCGAATCCAGCGACCTCCACTGCGCGCGACGGCCGTTCGTTGTCCCACGCGAACTGCCCATCGTCCGGCGTGCCGACGGTGACGACGCCGGGCGGCACCAGCGCGCGCGACGGGCGCGGCGCGCCGCTGCGCAGCCGCGGCGGCACCGTCACGTACTGCGCCGGCTTGATCTTCCACTCGGCGCGCACCCGATGCCACATGTAGGCCAGCGTCTCCTGGTGCATCTCCTCGTGCTCGATGATCGCCCAGACCGCCTGCGCGTGGCGCAGCAGCGGCTGATCGTCCCGCGCGACGTCGGCGTGGGCGATGGCCTCCTCGATGAGCGCGTCGGCGGCATCCGCATAGGCGCGCACCGCATCGCGCGCCGGCCACGCCGGGTTGCCGCGCGCGACGGCCGCCGCCTCCTCCTCGGGATCGATGCCGCGCGCGAAGATCGTCTCCAGGTGCTCGTCGATGCCGGGACGGCCGAGTCCCTTCTTGATCAGCGTGTTGACCGCGAAGGCCGGCAGGTGTCCCTCGTAGAAGACCACGGGGTTGCGCAGCGCAATCGGCTTGTGGAAATAGGCGGCGGGATCGAGCAGGTCGAACAGCGCCCGCGTGCGGCGTCGCGCGCGACGGAAGCGATCGAGCGCCTCGCGGCGGTTGAACACGACGGCGGCGGGAGACGATGCGCCGGGAGCCATTCCCCCTAGAGTACAATTCTCCAAGCCACGCCCGTGCGCATTACGCTCAACGGGGATCCCTACGATCTCGAACAGCCGTTGTCCGTGCAGGAGCTGCTCGAACGGTTGCACATCGACCCGCGGCGCGTTGCCGTCGAGCACAACCTGGTCATCGTCAGGCGCGCCGCGTTTGCGGCGACGCTGGTCGGCGAGGGCGACCGCGTCGAGATCGTGAACTTCGTCGGCGGGGGTTAGCAGGCGGGCGTTGCGCCGCCGCGCGCTCGAGCGACCGCCGGACGCCGCGACACGTCGCAGGACGCGGAGACACAGCAGGGTTTGGACATGACCGATACGCCCTTCACCATCGCCGGCCGCACCTTCACCTCCCGGCTCATCGTCGGTACCGGCAAGTACCCCTCGCACGCCGTGATGGCGCAGGCGCACGCCGCCTCCGGCGCCGACATGGTGACCGTCGCGGTGCGCCGCGTGAACATCTCGGATCGCACGCGCGAGTCGCTGCTCGACTACATCGACACGGCGCGGGTGTTCATCCTGCCGAATACGGCGGGCTGTTATTCGGCCGACGAGGCGGTACGGACCGCAATGCTCGGGCGGGAAGCGGGGCTCTCCAACTGGGTGAAGCTGGAGGTGATTGGCGACGAGCGCACGCTCTTCCCCGACAACGAGGCGCTGGTCGAGGCGACGCGCATCCTGGTGCGCGAAGGATTCGTCGTGCTGCCCTACACGAGCGACGACCCGATCGTCTGCCGCAAGCTCGAGGACGCGGGCGCGGCGGCGGTGATGCCGCTGGGCGCGCCCATCGGCTCGGGCCTCGGCATCCAGAATGCCAACAACATCCGCATCATCCGCGAGTTCTCGCGCGTCCCCGTCATCGTCGATGCCGGCGTCGGCACGGCCTCGGACGCGACGGTGGCGATGGAGCTTGGCGCGGACGGAGTGCTGATGAACACGGCGATCGCCGGAGCGCAGGAGCCGATTGCCATGGCCGAAGCGATGAAGCACGCGGTCATCGCCGGCCGGCTGGCGTATCGGTCGGGGCGCATCGCGCGGAAGATGTACGCGAGCGCCAGCAGCCCGGTCGAAGGACTCGTCGGCCGCTAGCCGATGTCAGCGCCCAAGGTGGATGGCCCGCCGGCGATTCCACCACCCGATCAACATCAGGTCGAACGCCTCAACAGCCTGTACCGCATCGTTGACGAGTCGCCGCCGGACGGAGGGCTGAAGGCGCGGCTCGCATCCGGCGTGCGCCGTCTCCTCGGCCGGGTCCTGTCGCGCCAGCAGGAGTTCAACGCCGTCGTCGTCGATCATCTGAACCGCAATGTCGCCATCGGGGTGGAGGCGCATCGCGCGAGCCTGCAGACGATCGACTGGATCGGCGGCGCCGTGGCGCGGTGCGACGGCGCGAAGGACGAGATCCAGCGGCACCTCGAGGCGCTGCTGGCGCGCGAGCGGCGCAACGACACCGCCATCGCCGCGCTCGCCGCGCAGCACGAGGAGCTGCGGGCGGCCGTCAGCGTCGTGCAACAGGCTGCGCACGGCCTCCGGCGCGCGGTAGAAGAAATCCGGTCACCTGGCAACTCCCAACTTCCAACTGCCAACTCCCAACTTCCCACTGCCAAGTTCCAGACGGATCCCCGATTCCCGATCCCCGATCCCGGATCGCGGCCCCCGGCTCCCGGCGGCGATCCCGGCCAGGCGCCCGGGTCGCAGTTCGCCGATCTCGACAGTCACAAGTACGTCGGGTTCGAGGACCAGTTCCGCGGCTCCCCCGAGGAGATCCGCCGCCGCGTCGAGGAATACCTGCCGATCTTTACCGCGATCGGCGATCAGGGATCAGGGAGTGCGAGCGCCGACGTGCTCGACGTCGGCTGCGGACGCGGGGAATTCCTCGAGCTGCTGCGCGAGCGCGGCATCCGCGCGCGCGGCATCGACGTCAATCCCGCGATGGTGGAGGTGTGCCGGGGAAAGGGGCTGAACGCGGCGACCGGCGACGCGCTGACCTACCTGCGCGGACTGCCCGATGCGTCGCTGGCGGGACTGTTCGCGGCGCAGGTCGTCGAGCACCTGGAACCGCGCTACCTGACACAGCTGCTCGACGCGGCGTTCGAGAAGCTGCGGCCGGGGGCGCCGATCGTGCTCGAGACGATCAACCCGGCCTGCTGGTTCGCCTTCTTCGAGAGCTATATCCGCGACCTGACGCACGTGCGCCCGGTGCACCCCGACACGCTGAAGTACCTGCTCATTGCCACCGGCTTCCAGCGCGTGGAGATCAGCTACCGCGCGCCCTACCCCGAGGCCGACAAGCTGCAGAAGCTGGCCGCGCGCGGCGCGCAGCAGGCGGCGGTCGCCGACCTCGTCGAAACGCTCAACGCGAACGTCGAGAAGATCAACCGCCTGCTGTTCACGTACCTGGACTACGCGGCCATCGGCAGGCGGACCTGAAGGTCCGCCTCTCGGGGCAACCGCCGCTAGTCCCAATCTCCAACTTCCAACCTCCAAGAAAGTCTCTTGGAAGTTGGTAGTTGGTAGTTGGCAGTTGGTCTTGGTAGTTGGCAGTTGAGAAGCGAAGCCTAGAGGCGGAACACGTTGTCCGCGTCGACGTTCTTCATCGCGTTGCGCGTGTCGACGACGAGCGGGAACTTCTTCGGCATGTCCGCGTACTTGAACACCGTGTGGTTGGTGCAGATCACCGCGCAGTCGATCCCCTTGGCCGCGTCGGCTTCCGGCACCGACTTGAGCGACAGGTCCGCGTGGTCGAGCACCGGCACGTGCGGGTCGGTGTAGCTGAGGATCGCGCCGCGGCGGTGCAGCAGCTCGAGCACGTCGAGCGCCGGCGATTCGCGCATGTCGCTGACGTCCTTCTTGTAGGCGACGCCGAAGACGTGGATGCGCGAGCCGTTGATCGCCTTCTTCTGCGAGTTGAGCGCCTCGCCCACCCGCTCGACGACGAACGCGGGCATCGAGCCGTTGATGTGCCCCGCCAGCTCGATGAAGCGGCACTCGAAGCCGTTCTGCCGCGCCTTCCACGACAGGTAGAAGGGATCGATGGGGATGCAGTGGCCGCCCAGGCCGGGGCCCGGGTAGAACGGCATGAACCCGAACGGCTTGGTGCTGGCCGCCTCGATGACCTCCCACACGTCGATGTTCATGCGGTGCGACATCAGCGCGATCTCGTTGACCAGGCCGATGTTCACCGCGCGGAAGGTGTTCTCGAGCAGCTTCACCATCTCCGCCACCTGCGTCGAGCTGACCGGGACGATGGTGTCGATGATCGAGCCGTAGAGCGCCGCCGCCAGCTCCGTGCTCGGCTCGTTGATGCCGCCGACGACCTTCGGGATGTTGCGCGTGTTGTGCGTGACGTTGCCCGGGTCGACGCGCTCGGGCGAGAACGCGAGGTAGAAGTCCTTCCCCGCCTTCAGGCCGCCTTCCTCGAGCGCCGGCTGCACCACCTCGTCGGTCGTGCCCGGATAGGTCGTCGATTCGAGGATGACGAGCTGCCCCGGCTTGAGCCGCGCGCGCACCGCGTCCACCGCCAGCACCACGTAGGAGAGGTCGGGGTCGCGCGTCTTGCGCAGCGGCGTCGGCACGCAGATGTCGATGGCGTCCATGTCCTGGAGCTTCGACATGTCGTCGGTGGCCGACAGCTTGCCCGCCTTGACGCAGGCGCTGACGTCGTCGCTGGAGACGTCGCCGATGTAGCTCTGTCCCTTGTTGATGGCGCTGACCTTGGTGACGTCGACGTCGAATCCCGTCACCTCGAAGCCCGCCTTGGCGAACTCCACGGCGAGCGGCAGCCCGACATAGCCCAGACCGATGATGCCGATCCGGGCCTGCTTCTTCTGTATCTTCTCTTTCAGTTCCAAGTCGTCTCCGATTTAACGTGCAACACCGGCGCGCGGCGCGGACGCCAGCCGCGCGAGGTCGGCGTCCACCATCATGGCAACCAGCTGCTCGAACGTCACCGAGGGCGCCCATCCGAGCACGCGGCGTCCCTTCGACGCATCCCCGATCAGGTGGTCGACTTCCGCGGGCCGCTTGAGGGCAGGATCGATCCGGACGTATCGCTGCCAGTCGAGACCCACATGGCCGAACGCGGTCTCGACGAGCTTCCTCACCGAGTGGCTGACGCCGGTGGCAATAACGTAATCGTCCGCGTCGTTCTGCTGGAGCATGAGCCACATCGCGCGAACGTAATCGCCGGCGAAGCCCCAGTCACGGCATGCATCGAGGTTGCCAAGGTTGAGGTGGTCGGCAAGGCCCATCTTAATACGGGCTACACCGTCGGTCACCTTGCGGGTGACGAACTCGAGGCCGCGGCGGGGCGACTCGTGGTTGAACAAAATGCCTGAGCACGCGAACATGCCGTAACTTTCACGGTAGTTCACAGTTATGTAATGCGCGAACACCTTTGACACGCCGTACGGGCTGCGCGGGTAGAACGGCGTCATCTCGGTCTGCGGCACCTCGCGCACGCGCCCGTACATCTCGCTCGACGACGCCTGGTAGATGCGGATGCCCGGATCGACCTGGCGGATCGCCTCGAGCACGCGCGTCACGCCCTGCGAGTTGAACTCTCCGGTCAGCAGCGGCTGGTCCCACGACGCCGGCACGAACGACATCGCCGCGAGGTTGTAGAGCTCGTGCGGGCGGACGTCCTGCACGATGCGCATCAGCGACAGCTGATCGACGAGGTCGGCGGGACGCAGCGTGATGCGGTCGAGCAGGTGCTCGATGCGCCACAGGTTCGGCGAGCTGGAACGGCGCACGACGCCGGTGACCTCGTAGCCCTTGTCGAGCAGCAGTTCGGCGAGGTACGACCCGTCCTGGCCGGTGATGCCGGTGATGATGGCGCGTTTAGACATCCGTTCCGTTCATTCTATATGGCGCTGCTACACCGCCGGGCCCCGGGCGTCGGCTCGCGACGAGCCGGTCAGCTCGCCTCGGGCGACGTCGCCGCGGGCAGCAAGCCACCGCTGCAGGGCGTCCTGCCACGCGGGCATGGCGAAGCCGGCGGCCGCGAGCTTGCGGTTGGACAGCGCGCAGAAGCGGGGCCGCGCCGCCGCAAACCGCGCCTCGGCCATGGTCATCGGCTTGAGATGCGGCTGCAGGCGGAGCAGGCGCGCCGCCTCGCACGCCACCTGATGCCACGTCGCGTGCCCCGACCCGACGCAGTGATAGAGGCCGGGCGCCGGCCGGGCGTCGACCACGAAGCGCGTCGCCGCCGCCACGTCCACCACGTAGCTCGGCGAGACGACGCGATCGGTGAACACCGGCACCTCGCGCCCCGCTTCCAGCCCGGCGACAATCGTGTCGAGCGATCCCCGCCTCCCCGTCCACTCCGGCGGCATGCCGAACAGGCTCTCGACGCGCAGCACGTAGCCGCGCGGACAGGCGAGCGCCATCCATTCGCCAACCAGCTTCGATGCGCCGTAGACGCTGCGCGGCGACGGCGCCACCGATTCGTCGTAGGGATCGGTGTCGGGCGCGTCGAGGCCGGCGAACACGAAGTCCGACCCGTAGTGCACCAGCACGGCGCCGCACGCCTCGGCGGCGCGCGCCAGCGTGCGCACGGCGAAGGCGTTGACGGCGAACGCCTCGCGCGGGCGCTGTTCGGCGGCGTCCACCTGGTTGAACGCGGCGCAATTGACAATCGCCTGCGGCCGCGCCTGCTCGATTGCCCGCCGCACCGCGTCGCTGTCGGTGACGTCGAGCGACGCGTGCGTGTGGGCGACGACGTCGCGATCCGCGAACGCCCGCAGCACGGCGTCGGCAAGCTGGCTCGACGCCCCGGTCACGAGCACGCGCATCGGCACAACTGGAAATCGTACCTTGTCTACTCCCGACCGTCTACCGCGTGCAGTCCCGCGCAGCCGCGTGGGACGCCCCCGGAATCGATACACTAGGTTTTCGATGGAACAGATCGATACCGCCGTCATCGGCGGCGGAGTGGTGGGGCTGGCGGCGGCGCTGGCCGTGGCGCGGCGCGGCCGCAGCGTGTGCGTCCTCGAGAAGGAGCCGCGGCCGGGCATGGGGACGAGCACGCACAACAGCCAGGTCATTCACGCCGGCCTCTACTATCCCGCCGGCTCGCTGAAGGCCCGCCACTGCGTGGACGGCGCGCGCATGATGTACGAGTTCTGCGCCGCGCACGGCGTGCCGCATCGCCGCTGCGGCAAGCTGGTCGTCGCCCACGACGAGGGCGAGGTGCCCGCCCTCGAGCAGCTGCGCGCCAAAGGGATCGCCAACGGCGTCGAAGGCCTCGAGGTCGTCGACGCGGCGTTCGTGCGGGCGCGCGAGCCGCACGTGCACGCCGTGGCCGCGCTGCTGTCGCCGAACTCGGGCATCCTCGAGGCCGAAGTCCTCGTGCGCACGCTGGCGCGGCTGATCGGCGAGCACGGCGGCTATGTCCTGCCGGGAACCGCGGTCACCGCCGGCGAGCCTCGTGCCGACGCCATCGAGCTGGTCACCGCGTCCGAACGCATTCAGGCCCGCTCGGTCGTCAACGCCGCCGGTCTCTATGCGGACGATGTCTCCGCCGCGCTCGGCGGTTCCGCGTTCCGCATCTACCCATGCCGCGGCGAATACGCGGAGCTCGTGCCCTCGAAGCGCGCGCTCACCAACGGCCTGGTCTATCCGCTGCCGCATACCCACAGTCTGGGCACGCACCTGAGCAAGACCATTCACGGCAACGTCACGCTCGGGCCGACCGCGAGCTTTCAGGACCGCAAGGACGACTACGAGAGCAACCGCCTTCCCCTCGAATCGTTCCTCGAGCCCGCGCGTCAGCTCCTCCCGTCGCTGCAGCTCGCCGACCTCCGCCTCGGCGGCACCGGCATCCGGCCGAAGCTGCATGGCCCGGAGACGTCGTACGCCGACTTCATGATCCGCAGGGACGACCAGTGCCCGCGCCTGGTCCAGGCCGCCGGCATCGAATCGCCGGGATTGACCGCGTGTCTCTCCATCGGCGAGCACGTCGCGCAGCTGGTGGACGAAATCCTTTAGCTGGCGCGTTTGGCCGGACGGCCAGGTGCGGCTAACGGAACGCTGCCGCCAGCAGCTGCATCCAGCAGCGCGTGTGCAGGAGGGCGCGCGCCACCGCGCGCTTTGGACTGAGCGGTGCCCGGGCGACGTGCGTCGCGTAATAGAGATAGGCGCTCTCGTGAAACGCGCGGATGGCCGACGAGCGCGCCGTGCGGCTCGATTGCCCGACGCGGTGAATGGCGGTCGCGCCGGGGACGTAGCGCACGTGAAAACCGCGGTCCCGCAGGCGGCGGCAGAGGTCCGCGTCCTCCCAGTAGAGGAAGAACCGCTCGTCGAATCCCTCGACCGCTTCGAGCGCCTTTCGGTGCGCGAGCATGCACGCACCCGACAACCAGTCCACGACGACGCTCGCCTGACCGCTGCGGATGGCGTCGTCCACGACCACGTTGCGCCGGGCGACGGGAAGGAACGGCACGACCCGGCGGATCATCGTCGTGCGGCCGAACAGGCCGGTGAGCATGTCCGGGTCGCCGCGCGCGCTGCCCTGCACCGAGCCGTCGGGATTGAGGATGCGCGGCCCGACGATGGCACACTGCGCGTGCGCGTCGAGCACGGCGCGCAGCGTGGCGATCGCGCCTGCCATCAGGCGGCAATCCGGGTTCATGATCAACACATAGGGCGCGGTGGTGGCCGCCACCCCCTGGTTCACGCCGCGCGCGAAACCGACGTTGGTGCGGTTGCTCAGCAGCCGCACGTGGGCGGCGAAGCCGTCCACCGCCGCGGTGCTGCCGTCGGAGGACGCGTTGTCCACGACGACGCCCTGCCAGGCGTGGCCGGCGAGTTCGTCGGCGATCGAGCGCAGCGCCCGCTCGAGCTCCGCGCCCGCGTTGTAGTTGACCAGCACCGCCGCCAGCGTCGGGGCCGCGCTCATTTGTCGAGCACGCCGAGTCGCGCGTCGAACCGTTTCTCGCGCAGCTTCGTCGAGAGCCACTTCGTGTCGAGCAGCGGCGCAATTGTCGACGCGGGAACGCGCCGCGCCCGCTGAATCGCCGACCGCTTGCGCAGCATCCGCGGCAGGCCGATCACCGCCGCCGCCTTGGCGCGCAGGTACGCGCGCAGCAGGCCCACACGCGTGAAGTGCACGGCGGCAGCCAGGTCGTACACGATGTGCCCGGGCAGCGTGGCGAGCAGCAGTATGCCGGGCGTGTCCTTCACGTACATCCACTCCAGGTTGCGCTGGCCGTGGAAAACGGAAAAGGCGCTCACCGTCCCGATGGTGGCGCTGCCGACGTGCCGGACAACCGCGTCCGCCACGTATCGGCACCGGTAGCCGAGCAGCCGCGCGCGATACGACAGGTCCACGTCCTCGTGCGAGGCGAAGAAATCCTCGTCGAAGCCGCCGATTTCGTCGAACACGCGCCGCGGCATCAGGCAGGCGGCGCCGCAGACGCCGAACACTTCCTGCGTCTTCGGCGCCGCCGACGCCGGTTCGCCGTGGTGACGCTTGAAGGCGCCGCCCCAGCGCAGCACGCTGTCGCCGGCGCTGTCGATGATGTTCGGGTCGTGCATGTAGACGATGCGCGAGGTGACGAGCGCAAAGCCGTGCGGCTCGTCAATGCCCGCCAGCAGGGCGCGCAGCCAGCCGGGGTCGGCCGCCGTGTCGTTGTTGAGGAAGGCGAGGAACCGGCCGCGCGCGGCGCGCGCCCCCGCGTTGTTCCCACCGGCGAAGCCGAAATTCTCAGTCAGGGCCACCACCGTCACCCACGGGTAGCGCGCGCGCAGGTAGTCCACGGTGCCGTCGCTCGACCCGTTGTCCACGACGATGGTCTCGACGCTGACGTCGCGCTGATCCTGGACGCTCGACAGGCAGGTATCGAGGTGCTGCCGCCCGTTCCACGTCACGATGACGACGGAGACATCAGGCGGCACGCGCGGCCTCGCGATACACGTTCAGCGTCAGCCGCGCCGTGCGCTGCCACGTGAACGTCGCCGCGCGCGCCAGGCCGCGCGCCCGCAGATCGCGGCGCAGCGATTCGTCGTTGACGAGGCGGATGATCGCCTCGCGCCAGGCGGACACGTCGCGCGCGTCGAGGAGCAGCCCGGCGCCGCCGAGCACTTCGGGGATCGACGCCTCGTGCGATGCCAGCACCGGCGTCCCGCTCGCCATCGCCTCGAGGAGCGGCAGCCCGAAGCCTTCGTAGAGCGACGGGTAGACCAGCGCCGTCGCGCCGCGGTAGAGGGCGTGGACCCGTTCCTCGCTCACCGGGCCGAGCGCGACCACCGCGTCGGGACTGCCCGCCTCCGCCGCCATCGCGCACAGGCCCTCGCTGATCCCGCGATCGACCCCCGCCAGCACGAGCGAGATGGCCGAGGCCGCGCCGAAGTGCCGCCGCGCTTCGAGCACGGCGTCCACGACGAGCGGCAGGTTGCGCCGCTCGTGAATGTCGCCGACGTGCAGCAGGAACGGCTCCGTCACGTTCGCGGGGAGGTCGAGCGCCACGTCGGGATCCCCCGCGCCGAACGTGCCGTGATGCACCCCGAGCGGCGTGACCGTGATGCGCGCCGACGGGATGCCGTAGGCGGCGGTAATCTCCGAGGCCGAGAACGCGGACACGGTGAGGACGCGCGCCGCTCCCCTCGCGCTGCGGCGGTAGAAATAGCGGCGCAGCCAGTCGCGGCGGTAGGGATACCACTCCGGGTGCGTTTCGTAGCTGACGTCGTGAATCGTGAGGACCACCGGCACGCCGGCCCAGAAGGGAGCGGTATACGCGGGCGCGTGGATGACGTGAACGCGCGCGCGCGCCGCCGTGCGCGGCAGCCCGATCAGCGTCCAGCCCGCGTTGCTGGGCGGATGCGCGGAGCCCGCGATGCGCTCAAGACCGGCCGGTACGTGCGCCGGATCGCCGCCGAGGGCCACGATCTCCACCGGCTCGCCGAGCGACAGCAGCGCCCTGACAAGCTCCGCGGAGTAGCGGCGGATGCCCGCCGCCGGCGAGCTGAAGCCGCGGCCGTCGAAGCCGACGCGAAGTGGATGCCGGAAATTCAAAATTCAAAATGCAAAATGCAAACACCACACGATTCGATCAACGTCGTGACAGTCGCGACGACGTCCACGCAGGGGCGTCTACGTTGCGCAGGGTTTGCATTTGATTTTTGCATTTTGAATTTTGCATTACCAGCCGCAGCTACGTAATGCTCATGTTGAGGCGGCGGACCGGGCACTCGAGGGCGGCGCAGACCTCGCGGATAGTGTGCTCGATGTGCCCGTTGATCGACGGGCTGCTGAGGATCACTTCGTCCACCTTGTACTTGCGCATCGTCGCCTCGAGCTCGCTGAGCGGGCCACGCACCGGCACCCCGACGATCCAGCGGCGCGACTTCTTCGGATCGTCGTCGATGAAGGCGACCGGGTTCATGCTCCACTGCGGGTTGGCGCGCATCTCCCGCACGATCAGCTGGCCGAACGCCCCCGCGCCGTAGACGAGCACGCGGCGGCTGCGCTTGCTGCGCGAGGCGGCCACCAGGCTCATGCTGCGGAACGAGGCGCGCGTGGCGACGATCGCCACCGTCAGCAGCAGCGCGTCGATGATGAAGACGCCGCGTGAGAAGCCCTCGAAGCGGTAGAAGTACGCCGCGGCCAGCACCCTTTCCAGCACAGTGGGATCCGAAGCTTGGAATTCACGTGACTTGAAGTCGCGGC
>JADMIO011135852.1_pt1 | contig 19765 bp, 17 predicted proteins | sample 8958161 | NCBI WGS metagenome assembly JADMIO01 (sample SAMN16585339, study PRJNA669376) | soil metagenome | isolation source: Crop rotation soil | place: USA: Cullars Rotation, Alabama | collected 2011
CCGCGACTTCAAGTCACGTGAATTCCAAGCTTCGGATCCCACTGTGCTGGAAAGGTCTGGTCGACCACCTGCACCGCCGCCGCCGGCAGTCCGGCCGATTCGAGGCCGCGGGCGATCATCGCGGCGATGGCCCCGTTCGAGTGCGACGCTTCCTTGCCGCCGCGCAGGATCACCGCGTTGCCGCTCTTGAGGCAAAGGGCGGCCGCGTCGCTGGTGACGTTCGGGCGGCTTTCGTAGAAGAACAGGATCACGCCGATCGGCACGCGGCGCTTCTCGATCCGCAGGCCGTCCGGGCGGTTGTACGCCTCGATCGTCCGGCCGACGGGGTCGACCTGCCCGGCGATCGCGTCGACGCTCGCGGCCATCGCCTCGATCCGCTTCTCGTTCAGCCGCAGCCGCTCGATCATCGGCCCGGCCAGGCTTGCCGCCTCGGCGGCGGCAACGTCCTTCGCATTGGCGGCAATCAACGCGTCACGGCCGTCGCGCAGTCGGCGGGCGATGGCGCGCAGCGCGTCGTCGCGCTGCCGTCCGCTGGCGGACACGAGGCCCGCCGCCGCCGCCCGCGCGGCGCGGCCGAGCTGCTCGACATAACTGGCAAAATCAGACATCGTTCCTCTTTTATCAGATCGAACACGTCGTGAAAGCGGGGAGCGGACGCGCGGGTCAGTTCGCGCCGTCGGTGCTCTGGGCCTTCACGTCGACATCGACTTCCGACGGCCCGCCGACCACCTGCACCGCGCCGTCTTCCAGCACCGGCCATTTGAGTTCCTTGCGCAGGTTGGTCTTGCCGACGTCGTCGGGCTTGATGAAGACCATCGCGCGCAGGTCGGATTCCGGCCGGCCGCCGGTGTACTTGTTGACCAGCACCGCCGGGCCCCGGATCTGCACATTGTGCAGGACCGATCCGCCGTGAATGATGACCTTGGAGCCGCCGTCGATGGCGACGGGGCGGACGACGTCGATGAACGCGCTGGGGATCGTCGATGTCTGCACGGTGGAGCCGGCGGTGAAGGTCATCTTGACCTGCGACGTGTCGAGCGTCAGCCGCGGGTCGGCAGGCGGGACGAGCTGGAGGTCGAGGGTCTGCTCGCTGCCGTCGCCGGCGCTGATGCGGGTGGCGTTGACGACCACGGTCGGCTTGCCGTTCGGGAAAGCCGCCTCGATCGCCGGCCGCGGGCCGTGAAGCGTGACGTGCGCCGGCTCGAAACGCGACTTCAGCAGCGTGACCGGCAGGTCGCGCGGCAGCACGATGTCGGCCGTCACCGTGTCCATCGGGTCGACGGTGACGCGAATCTGCGTCGGCGTGGTGCCGGTGACGAACACGCCGCTGCGCGACAGCAGCGGGTCGGCATTGAGCAGCCGCGCGGCGTCGAGCGCGTGCGAGCCGACGGCGGCGTCGGCGCCGGAGAGCATCAGCTTCAGCCGCCGGTCCTGCAGGGCCGACATGAGCTTGGTCTTGAACGCTTCGAGCTGCCCGCGCGGGCCGGACAGGGCGAGGGTCAGCGGCGTGTCGACGGGGTCGATCACGGTGGCGACAAGGTTCGGCTCGGACGTGCCGACCGACACCAGCACCGACACCTGGTCCGGGCCGATCTGCGCGCGCTCGGCGTAGATCCAGATCAGCACGGTCAGGATTACGACGACCGGCAGCGACTTAAGCAATTCGCGCGCGCGACTCGGGCCGGCCGCGGGTGACGGCGAGCGGTTCGGGCGCAGCCTGGCGAGGTAGTCGGCCGCCTTCATACGACCTCCGCCGCTGCCGGCGTTGCGGCGGCCGCCGCGGGGGGCGCGGGCGTGGCGTGGATGATCGTCGTCTCGGGCGAGGCCTTTTCGAGCATCTGCCACGTGACGGGCTGGCCGTGGATCAGCAACTGCTCGAGCACGGCGCGCAGCGCGTCGACCGAGAGCTTGCGATAAAGCTTGCCGCGCTCGGCGATCGAGATGTTGCCGGTTTCTTCGGAGACGACAAGGACGACGGCGTCGGCCTCCTGGCTGAGGCCGACGGCGGCGCGGTGACGGCTGCCGAGCTCTTTTTCCAGCTCGTCCGACTCGGCCAGCGGGAACTGAACGCCGGCGTAGGCGATGCGGTTCTGGCTGATGACCACGCCCAGGTCGTGCAGCGGCGAGTTGGGCCAGAAGATGGTGTTGAGCAGCTCGGCGGAAAGCTCGCTGTCGAGCCGCGTGCCGCTCTCGGCCATGCCGCCGAGGCCGACGTCACGCTCGATGGCGATCAGCGCGCCGACCTTCCGCCGCGCGCAGAAGACGGCCGAGGCGATCAGCACGTCGATCTGCTCCACGCGTTCAGACGCCATGCCGCGGAACAGCCGTGTTTCGCCGAGCCGCATCAGCGCCCGCCGCAGCTCCGGCTGGAACGCCACGGCCATCGCGAACCAGACGCCGCTGAGCATCGTGGTGTAAAGCGTTCGGATACGGCCGATGTCGAGCACGCTGCCGAGCAGCTCGACGATGAGGTAGAGCGCGATCAGCAGCAGGGCGATGCCGCGCAGCAGGCGGGCGCCGCGCGTGCCCTGCAGGAACCGGACCACGCCGTAGACGCAGACGCCGATCAGCAGCAACTCGATGGTGACCTGCCACCACGGGTAGTTCTCCAGGCTGCGGAAGAACGTCTTGAAGTTTTCGAACAGGACCAGTGCCAGCATGACGAAATGCGCTCGGAACGGATTGTATCGGCGGGGCGGGCCGGTTGCATCAGGGCAAACGCCGGCGGATCGCGTCGGCGACGGCGACCACGTCCCGCATCTCTGACACGTCGTGCACGCGGACGATAGCCGCGCCTTGCGTAATCGCCCACGAAACCGCCGCCGCGGTGCCGAAGACGCGTGCGGCGGGGTCGGGCTTGCCGGTGAGATGCCCGATAAAACCCTTGCGGCTGGCGCCCACGAGCACCGGGCGGCCCTCCGCCGCGAGGCGGGCGGTGGCGGCGAGCAGGTCGAGGTTGTGGTCGACCGTCTTGCCGAACCCGATGCCGGGGTCGACGACGATGCGGCCCATGTCCACGCCGCCGTGCTCAAACGCCGCGGCCCGGTCGCGCAAAAACGCCGCGACCTCGCCGACCACGTCGCCGTAGTGCGGCGCGGCCTGCATGGTCGCCGGCTCGCCCTGCATGTGCATGAGGACGACCGGGCACCGCCGGCGGGCGACGAGATCGATCATGCCCGGGTCTTCCCGCCCGGCGGAGATGTCGTTGACGACGGCCGCCCCGGCGTCGAGCGCGGCGGCGGCGACGTCGGCCCGCGTGGTGTCGACGCTGAACACCACGCCGAGATCGCGGCAGGCCCGCAACACCGGCACGACGCGGGCGATCTGATCGGCCGCGCCGACGCGGGCCGCGCCGGGGCGGGTCGATTCGCCGCCGATGTCGATCAGGTCGGCCCCGCCGGCAATCATTTCCTCGGCGTGCGCCCGCGCCCTGCCGGCGTCCAGGAATTCGCCGCCGTCGCTGAAACTGTCGGGCGTGACGTTCAGTACGCCCATCACCAGCGGGCGACGGTGCGGGTCGGCGAGCCAGCGGTCGAAGTCGGGAGGCGTCATCGCTTCGTAGCACGGGCGTCCCGCCCGTGTTTTCAATTCGCAAAAACACGGGCGGGACGCCCGTGCTACGGTTATTCGACCAGATTTTTCTCGAACACGATCAGGTTGTCCGCGTGGGTGCTGTCCCAGCGGACGCCGACGATGTGGTAGCCGACGTTGATGGCGAAATGGATGAACTCGGTCTGGTGGTTCATGCACTCGCAGCGGAGGTACTCGTAGCCGTGGTCTTTCGCCCAGGCCTGCTGGGCCTCGTGGAGCTGGCGGGCGACGCCATGGCGGCGGACGTCGGCCTTGGTGGCGCCGAGCCAGTGGTAGAACATGCCGGGCTTGAGCTCGAACCCGACCCAGACCCCGACCGGCTTGTCCTCCATGCGGGCGATGAGCGTGAGGACGTTGTAGCGGCCGAGGAAACGGCGCTTGAAGTAATCGACCTCGCGTTTCGGCCGGAAGACCGCGTTGTAAAGCTCCAGCGCCTGCGGCAGCAGGTTTTCGTCGGCGATGATGATGTCGGCTTGGGCCATTCGTGGCACGGGCGTCCCGCCCGTGTTTTCTGCCAAAATAATCACGGGCGGGACGCCCGTGCTACGGGTTATCCGGGTTGCGGCACGGGCCCGCCGAAGCCGAGGCCGGGGTTGGCGGGCGGGTCGGGGGCGATGGTCACGCCGCGCGGCGGAGCGGGCGGCGGGGTCAGGTCGCTCACCGTCGGCTTGGTCAGCACTTCGCCGCGCATCAGCCGGTCGATCTCGCTGGCGTCGAGCGTCTCGTACTTCATCAGCGCCTTGGCGATGGCGTCGGTCTTGTCGCGGTTTGCCTCGAGGAGCTGCCGCGTCTCTTCGTACAGGCCGTCGATGAGCTTCTTGACCTCTTCGTCGATCGCCTTGGCGGTTTCCTGCGAGTAGTCCTTTTCGCCGACGGCCATATATTGGGCCTTGCCCTCGTCGTCGCCGTAATAGACGAAGCCGAGGCGGTCGTTCATGCCCCACTCGCGGACCATGCGCCGGGCGATGCCGCTGGCCTGCTTGATGTCGCCGATCGCGCCGGTGTTGATGTCGCCGCAGAACATCTCCTCGGCGATGCGGCCGCCGAACAGCGTCTTGAGCGTGGCGATGCACCAGTTGCGGCTGTAATTGCTGCGGTCTTTTTCCGGCAGGCTCATCGTCGCGCCGCCGTAGTTGCCGCGCGGGATGATCGTGACCTTGTGGATCGGGTCGGCGTCTTTCACGATGACCTGCACCACCGCGTGGCCGGCCTCGTGATACGCCGTGGCGAGCTTTTCCTTCTCGTCGATCACGCGGCTTTTCTTGGCGCGGCCCCAGCGGACCTTGTCGCGGGCCTCTTCCAGGTCTTCGTGCTCGATGAAGTCCTTGTTCAGCAGCGTCGCGCCGAGCGCGGCCTCGTTGATGATCGCGGCGATGTCGGCGCCGCTGAAGCCCGGCGTGGCGCGGGCGATGCGGGCCATGTCGACGTCCGGGCCGAGCTTCACCTTGCGGCTGTGGACCTTGAAGATCTCCAGCCGGCCCTTCACGTCGGGCAGCGGCACGTAGACCTGCCGGTCGAACCGGCCGGGGCGGGTGAGGGCGGGGTCGAGCACGTCCACACGGTTGGTGGCGGCGCAGACGATCACCTGGTCGTTGCTGTCAAAGCCGTCCATCTCCACGAGGATGGCATTGAGCGTCTGCTCGCGCTCGTCGTGCCCGCCCGAGCTGAAGCCCGAGCCGCGGCGGCGGCCGACGGCGTCGATTTCGTCCAGGAAGATGATGCACGGCGAGTTGTCCTTCGCCTGCTTGAACAAATCGCGCACGCGGCTGGCGCCGACGCCGACGAACATCTCGACGAAATCCGAACCGCTGATGGAGAAGAACGGTGCGTCGGCCTCGCCGGCGATGGCCTTGGCGAGCAGCGTCTTGCCGGTGCCGGGCTCGCCGACCAGCAGCACGCCGCGCGGGATGCGGCCGCCGAGGCGCTGGAATTTCTTCGGGTTTTTCAGGAACTCAACGATTTCGCCGACTTCGTCCTTGGCCTCCTGCACGCCGGCGACGTCGTCGAACGTGACGTTCGTGTGTTCCTTGCTGGTGATCTTGTGCCGGCTGCGGCCGAAGTTGCCGAGCATGCCGCCCGCGCCGCCGCTGTTGCGGAGCTGGCGGATGAAGATGAACCAGATCACCACGAAAACGATGACCCAGGGAATGAACGGGATCAGGATGCTCAGCAGCAGGTTGTTCTGCGCCTCGTTGCTGACCTTGTTCATCCGCAGCTTGCCGTCGGGTGCGTAGAGGATGCCGCGCAGCCAGTCGTTCTGCGACGTCACGCCGATCGGGAAGGTGACGCGGAATTTGCTGTAGGCGGGCCGACCGTCGGCCACGGGTTCCTCTTTGCGCAGCGAGCCGTAGACGTCTTCGCCGACGATCTTGATGTCGTTGATCTTGTTGTTGTCGAGCTTGTCGTAGAAGGTGGCCAGGTCGATGTCCTGGACCGCGCGGTTCTGCTGGTTCAGGTACAGGAACAACAGGATGGCGACGCCGATGAACAGCACCCAGCCGAACACGCCGCGGCCGAAGCGCATGCCGCCGTTGGAGGGCGTGCGCTGGCGGCGGCCGTTGGGGGTCTTGGTGTCTTGCGAATCACTCATGCGACCTCAGTTTCAATAAGCCCAATGATAGGGCCGGCGCGGCGGGTTTGCCAAAGCGGCGGTATTTTGCCGGTATCACCAGTCGGCCTGCAGCTCCTGGACGATCGCCAGGGCCAGCTGTTCGGTGGTGTTCAGGGCGGCCTTTTCGCGGCCTTCGCCGAGCGTGGGGTAGAACGCGTTGCTCTGCTCGAAGCCCCGCCGCTCGACGAGCACGCGGCCGGTGCGGAGGTCTTTCCAGGTGAAGTTCACCTTCACGCCGTAGAGCTGTTCCTGCGGCAGGTTGCTGCCGCGCTCGGCGCTGAGCGACTGCAGCTTCACCCGCGTGATCTGCCCTTCGAGAATGGTGTCGGCCTTGTCGCGGTCGACCACCTTGTACGGCGTCCGCTGCTCGATCTGCGTGACCACGGCCTTGGTGAGCGCGAACTCGTCGCCGCGGGCGAAGTCGATGTTCGTGAAGATCGGCACGGCGACGGTGCGGATGTCCTGCCGGTAGAGCGAGCTCCACTGGTAGCTCGACGTGCCGGTCGAGCCGTCGCCCGTCTGCGAATAGCCGCCGCAACCCGTGAGCAGCAGGGCGATGCACGCGACGACGTGGCACGGGTTTTTAACCCGTGTTTTTTTCCCGAAAGTAGAAGACACGGGTTGGAAACCCGTGCCACGGGTGGCGGACATCTTCATCCTTCCCCCAGCAGCTTCTTCGCCTGTTGGGCCTCGTCGCTTTCCGGGTATTCCTGCGTGAGCACGCGCAGGACGACGCGCTGGGCCTCGGGCTTGCTCGTGCGCTTGTAGAAGTCGGCGGTGACGAACAGCTTGCGGGCGAGCGTCTTGTCGATCGCTTCCACGAACGAGGCCATGTTCTCGCGCTTGGCGACCTCGGGGTACTTGCTCAGGATGTCCTGCATCTGCGCGCGGGCGTTGACGAGCGGCGTCGGGTCGAACTTCACGCCGGTGAACTGGGCGTAGTTCGAGAACGCCTGGCGGACGAGCATGTCGGGCAGGTTCGGGTCGCGCGGGTAGGCCTTGATGTGCGCACCGTAGGCGTCGGCGGCGAGATCGAACTGGCCGTCGGCGAAGTAGAAGTCGGCGGTGCGGCGCAGCGCCTTTTCCGCCAGCGGCGAGCCGGGCGAGCGCGTCTGCACGCGGAACATCATCTCGATGCCTTCGTCGGTCCCGTCGAGCTTGAACGGCCCGAAGCCGATCGGCCGGCCGCTCAGCAGGCCGTCGCCCATCGAATATTGCAGCTCGACGGCGGGGCGGAAGTACTCGCTGCCGGGGTAGGCGTCGAGAAGCTGGTCGCAGTAGTAGAACGCGCGGATCGGGTCGCCCTGCCCGTTGAGCGCCTGGGCCATCAGATAGAGAGCCTGGTCGTAGTGGGTCTGATTCTTGTGATCGAGGAGCCAGCGCAGCGCGGTGCTGCGGGCGGCGGCGTAGTCCTGGCGGTCGAGCAGCAGCTCGACGCGCTTGAGCGTCGGATCGGGCTTCGGCAGCGAGGCCGGGTCGGTCGTCGGCACTTCGCTGAACCGCCCGCCGGTGAGCTCGAACGTGCGCGACGTCGGCTGGGCAAGAGCAGGTCCGGCGAGCAGGGAGGCGGTCAGCAGGGTCAGGGACAGGCGTCGCATCGACCCCCGATTGTATGAAGTGACGGCGCGATTCCTAGGGGAGGGGAACAAACTGCGCGTCTGCCCACGCCGACCCCTGTGGGGTCGGTTTCTTCGTGCGAGTTAAGACCTTCAACGCTCGATCCGACCCCACAGGGGTCGGCGTGGACAGACCGCGATGTCGTCCGGTCTACCGCAGAAGAAACTCCCGCGTCAGCAGCGGGCGCCCAGTAATTTGTCTGACGTGCTCAAAAAGTACGTCCGTTAATCCGATCGCCTGCCCGCGCGTCAGGCGCGGCGGGCGCTGCACGACGCCGTTCTCGCGCGGCAGCCGGCGCAGGGCGCTGGCGATGCGGGCGAGCCCCGCGTCGGCCCGGCCGCCGGGCGTGAGGGGCTGCTCGAAGTCGGGCAGGTAGCCCATCGCTTCGAGCACGTCGATCAGCAGGGCCAGGAACTGCGCCTCGCCGCCCTCGCCGGCCAACAGCGGCACCGTGGCGGCGATTCGGTCGAACAGGTCCGGGTGCGGGTCGCCGTCGGCCAGCAGGTGGCCCAGCACCTCGGCGGTCGCCTGCCCCAGCAGCAGCCCCGGCAGGGAGCGTCGCAGGGCGAGGTGGCCGTCGAGCTGCTTCCAGTCGGTCAGCGTGTGCAGGTCACGATTGGCCCGGTGAAGGTAAAGGCACTCGCCGAAGTCGAGCAGGTCGATCCCCCCGTCGAACTTGCTGTTGCCGGCCTTGGTGCGGCGGAAGGCGCCTTTGGCGATCACGCGGACGGCGCCGTGCTCTCGGCCGAACAGGGTGAGGATCTGGCTGGTCTCGCTGAAATCGTGCTTGCGCACGCAGATCGCCAGGTCGCGGGTCAACTGAGCTTGCCGGGGCTCGAACCCGGGACCCTGTGATTAAAAGTCACATGCTCTACCAACTGAGCTACAAGCTCGCGGCCGGCCGGGGCCGGTGGGGCGGAGATTCTACGCCGAACCGGCCGGCGGCACAACGCGGCTTTATGGCTGCGTCGTCGCGGGCGCTGTCGTCGGCTGCGTCGCGGGCGCGACCGCCGCGACCGGCTCTGCCGGCTGCGAGGCGGGTGTCGTTGTGGCAGCCGGAACGGGGGTCGGTGTCGGCGCGGCCGCGTTCGTGCTTGGCGTCGCCGCGCCGGCCTCGGGCGTGATGATCATCCGCACCGTCGTCTCCGGCTTCAGGTACTTCGCCACCACCGCGCGGACGTCTTCCTTCGAAAACGTCTCGTAAATCGCCGGCAGTTCCTTCAGATCGGCCAGCTTCAGCTTGCGATACGTCTGCTCGGAGAGCTGGCCGAGCCAGAAGCCGGGGTCGCGCATCTGCGTGCTGACCGTCGTGATGACCTGTTTCTTCGCGGTCGTGAGCTCTTCGTCGGTCGGGCCGGTCTTGGCGAACTCGTTGACCATCTCCAGCACCTCGTCGGCGAGCTTGGTGTCGTTGGTCGGGTCGGTGAAGCTGCCGGCGCTGAAGAGGCCGGTGCCGGGCAGGCCGCGGGCGGGCTGGTTGCGGGCGCCGATGCTGTAGACGAGCTGTTCCTTCTCGCGGAGGCGGTCGATCATGCGCGTGGTCAGCACTTCCGCGGCCAGCACCAGCGGGCGGCGGTCGGGGCTGGTCATTTCGCAACTGATGAACCCGGCCATCGCCAGCGCCTGCGGCGTGACGCTCGTGAACTTCACGTCCGCCTTGAACGGCCCGGCGGGGCGCTTGATTTCACGCAGGCCGTCGAGCGCGTCGAACCCGTGCTCGCGCTTCGGCAGCGCGCCGACGTAGCGGGCGGCGAGCGCCATCGCGTCCTCGGCCTTGATGTCGCCGACGATCGTCACCTCGACCGCCGAACCACCGGTGATGCGCTTGTACCACGCCTCGGCCGCGTCGCGGGTGAGGCGGTTGACGTCGTCCGGCACGAGCGGGCGGAAGCGCGGGTCGCCGCCGTAGACCGTCTTCGACAGTGCCTCCTGCAGATGCGCTCGCGCTTGCGTTTTGTCGGCCTCGATCTCCTGCAGCGTGTTCTTCTTCCAGTCGTCCACGCTCGCCTGCTCGAGCTTGCCGTCGGTGAGCAGGGCGTACGCCAACTGCAGGCCGGCCGGCAAATCCTTGTTGGTGCCGGTGACCTGGATGAGCAGCGAGTCGTTGCCGATGCCGCCCTTGACCGCCACCGTTTTGCCCGTCAGCAGGTCGGCCACCTGCGTGCTGGTCAGGCGGTTCGTGGCGGGGCGTTCGAGGATGACGCCGGCGAGGTCGCTGATGCCGCGGGTGTCGTTCGTTTCCTCGATCTGCCCGCCGGGCAGGGCGATGGAGACGAGCACGCGGTCCTTTTTGTAGTCGCTGAACTTGTGGTGCAGCACGACGCCGTTGGCGAAGGTGGCGGTGGTGATCTTGAGGTCGGGGTCGATCTCCATGTTCGCCACCGTGCCGGCCGCTGGCTCGGCGGCGAGGATCGACTCGGCGGCCTTCGCGTCGGCGATGGCGTCGGTCTTGTTCGACCATGCCGCGTCGGCGACGGCCAACACCTCGTCCGCCCTCGGCGCGGCGAAGCCCGCCTTGTTCGCCGGCAGGTTGAGGACGTACGCGAATTTATTGCCGCTGAACGCGTCGGTGAACGCGCGGTTGAGGTCGGCGACGGTGAGCCCCGCGACGACGCGCTTGAACAGCTCCAGGTCCTGCGCCGCCGACAGCAGCGGCCGTTCGCGGCCGATGTCGGACGACAGGCGCGCCACCACTTCGCGCGTCTCGCGCGTCGATTCCGCTGTCACTGCCCGCTCCGCCTCGGCCGTGATGCCCTTGACGATCAGCTTCATTTCCGCGTCGGTGAACCCGTGCTCGAGCGCGCGGTCGATCTCGGTGACGAGCTGCTGGAGCATCGGCTTCCAGTCGCCCGGCTCGCCGGTGGCCGAGGCGGCGCTGATGACGGTTTCGGTGAGGAACGGGTCGACGTCGGCGCTCGCCCCGCGGAACGCCGCACGGCCGGACTTAACTAGGTTCGCGTAGCGCCGGTTGACGATCGCCGCCGCGATCTGCCGCAGGGTTTCGGTGCGGTACGCCTCGTAAGTCGTCACCGGCGGCTCGCCCGCGCCAAGGCGGAGCAGCTGCACTTCGCCCTCGACCTGTTCGGCGTCGGTGTAGACGTAGGCCGCCGGCTGCCCCGTCGGCTTGATGCCGGCCTTCTGCTGCGGCGTGTCGGTCGTCCGCGCGCTGACGCCGCTGAGCCACTTCTTCGCCGACGGCAGCACGTCATCGGGCGTCACGTCGCCGACGACGATCAGCGTCATGTTCTTCGGCTGGTACCATGTATTGTAATAGTTGCGGAACTGGGCGGGTGTGAACTTCTTGATCTGCTCGGCGTCGCCGATGACGTCGTGGTCGGCCAGGCGCGTGCCGGCGAAGACGTCGCGGTCGAACAGCTTGCCCAGTCGCTTTCCCGGGCCCGTGCCGGTGCGGTATTCCTCGAGGATGACCTTGCGCTCGTTGTTGATCTCCTCGTCCGACAGGTTCAGCCCGCCGGCGTAGTCGCTGAAGATGCGCATTGCCAGGTCGATGTTCTTCGGCTTCGTGTCGGGCAGGTTCAGCTTGTAGACGGTTTCCTGCAGGCTGGTGTGGGCGTTGGTGTCGGCGCCGAAGGTCATGCCGAGGCTTCCGAGCAGCGGCAGCAGCTTGCCGGGCGGGAAGTGGGTGCTGCCGTTGAACGCCATGTGTTCGAGGAAGTGGGCGATGCCGTTCTGGTCGTCCTTCTCGTTGATCGCGCCGGTCTTGATGTGAATCCAGACGCTGACGCGGCCGGGCGGGTTGGCGTTGTGGCGGATGATGTAGCTCATCCCGTTTTCGAAGCTGCCGTAGGTGTTGTTCGGGTCTCGCGGCAACGGCTCGTCGGCGTACGCGGCGGCGGCGACGGCGAGCGACAACACGGCGGCGAGGCGGTTCGTTTTCAAGGCGGCTCCTTTGGGCCGAATATGATCGCCGCGCGGCGCGGGCGACGCAAATAACGGGGCGTTTGTCGGCCGGCTACAGCAGCGTGCCGCGGAGGATCGCCTCGGCGACCGAGAAATAGATGATCAGCCCCGTCACGTCGACCAGCGTCGCCACGAACGGCGCCGAGCTGGTGGCCGGGTCGAAGCCGAGGCGGCGGAGGATGAACGGGAGCATCGAGCCGGCGAGCGTGCCCCAGGTGATGACGCCGACCAGCGCGAACATCACGGTGAGCCCGACGAGGAACCAGTGCGGCCCGTAGGCCGAGCCGTCGGGCTCGCCGCCCTGGAAGAAGTGGCCGACGCCCGGCGCCTTCGACAAGCCCTGCCACGCCGCGATGCGCAGCAAACCGATCACGCCCAGCGCCACGCCCAGCGCCAGCCCGGTGCGCAGTTCCCGGCCGAAGACGCGCCACCATTCCTTCAGCTTCACTTCGCCCAGCGCCAGCGAGCGGATCAGCAGCGAGGTTCCCTGGCTGCCGCTGTTGCCGCCGCTGCTGATGATGAGCGGCACGAAGAGCGCGACGACGGCGGCCTTCTCGATCTCGCTCTCGAAATAGCTCATCGCGGTGGCCGTCAGCATTTCACCGAGGAACAGCACGGCCAGCCAGCCGCCGCGCTTTCGGATCATCGGCCAGAAGCCGACGTCAAAGTACGGCGCGTCGAGCGCCTCGCTGCCGCCGATCTTCTGGATCTCGGTGGTCGCCCGCTTCTGCGCGACTTCGAGCACGTCGTCGATAGTGACGATGCCGAGCATCACGCCGCTTTCGTCGACCACCGGCAGGGCGACGCGGTCGTACTTTTCGAACACCGGCACGACCTCTTCCAGCGGCGTGGTCGGCTGGATGCTGACGATGGGGCGGTCGTCGATGTCGACGACCAGCATGTCCGGCCGGGCCAGCACGATCGAGCCGAGCCGCACGTCTTCCAGCAGGCGGCCTTCGGCGTCGAGGATGTAGACGACGTTCAGCGTCTCCTTGTCGCGCCCGGTGCGGCGGATGTGCTCGATGGCGCCGCCGGCGGTCATGTCGGCGGTGATGGCGGCGTAGTCGGGCGTCATGTAACGACCGACCGTGCCGGGCGCGTAGCCGAGCAGGTCGCGCGTCTTTCTCAGGTCGTCCGGCGACAGCGCGGCGAGCAGGCGCTTCGTGACCTCGGCCGGCAGTTCGTCGAGCAGGCGGGCACGGTCGTCGGTCGGCATGTCAGCGACGAGCCCGGTCGTCACGTCGTGCCCGAGCGACTGCAGCAGCTTCTCCTGGGTCTCCAATGGCAGGTACGAGAAGACCGCGGCCGCCTGCTGGCGCGGCAGGACGCGGAAAATGACGCCCTCCGCTTCAACCGGCAGATCGGCGATCAACTCCGCGACGTCGGGCGGATCGAGCTGTTGGGCAATGGCGCTCAGTTCCGCGAAGTTGCGCGTGCGGATGAGCTCCTCGAACTCGGGCTGGAGCAGATTGCCGATCATGGGTTCCCCATCACCGGACAGGACGTGTGACGACGCTCGGCCCTAACGGTTTCGATGCCTGTGGCACGGGTTTCCAACCCGTGTCTTCGACGTGCCGATCACGGCATCTTCCCGACGAAGCATTCGCCAGCTTTCACGTCGCCGCGGATCACCTTCAGCTCACGAAGCTGGTCGACCAGCGTGGTCCAGCGGGTGGTTGTCATCATGCCGATGCCGCCGGCGTTGGTTTCGTCGGTCATGATCAGCGACATCTGCATGCCCGCCGATTTGTCGAACGTGTCGAGGTCCATCGTCGGGTTCAGCTTGTTCATGGCGATGTTCGTCGGCATCGGGTCACCGAGGTATTTCCGCCAGCCTTCGTTGACGGCCAGGGTCATCGCCTTCACTTCCTTCGCGTGCGCGGCGAGGTATTCGTCGGTCGTCGCGAGCACCGTGGCGTACGGGTTGTAGCCGCTGTCGGCGATGGGGAACGTGGTCACCTCAAGCCCGGCCTGCTTTGCCGCCAGCGGCTCGCTCGTGACGAAACACTGCATCGCGTAATCGCCGCCGGCCCGCAGGCCGCTCAGGTCGCCGAAGGGCGAGGGGACGATCTTCAGCTTGTCGAAGCCGTACTTGTTCTTGAGAAAATCGCTGTACGGCAGGCCGGCTTCCATCGCGAGCGTGCCGGGGTTCTTGAAGATGTCGCCGATCGACTTGAAGCCGCGCTTGACCGACGTCATCAAGCCCTGCGGGTGCGTCTGGTAGACGGCGAAGAGGGCGACGACGTGAATGCCCTGCTCGCGCGCCTTCGGGATTTCGTCGCCGCTGACGATCGCGAACGGCACCTTGCCGGCGCCGAGCAGCTCGATCGTCGGCGCGCCCGCGCCGCCGGGGGCGACGTCCACCTTCAGGCCGTGCTTCGCGTAATCGGCCGCGTAAAACCCGCCGAACTGCGGCTCGGGTTTCCAGTTCAACTGCAGCGTGATCGTCTCGTCACGCTTCGAGCAGCCGAAAACCAACACCGCGGCGACGACCATCGCGACGATTCGGCCGAGCCATGCCGTGGCGTGAGCATCCTGCCCACGCGCATTTTTCTTTAGAAAAGAGCGTGGGCAGGATGCCCACGCCACGAACGACCGCCGGAACCACTTGCGAAGCATCATTGCCTTTCGTCGCGCCGCTCCGAAGCGTGCCAGTGGCGCAGGCTGACGCGGGCGGCGAAATTGATGATCGCAAACATCCCCACGCCGAGCAACGACGCGGCGAAGAGGGTGGCAAAGACCTTGTCGATGGCGCGCTGCTGCCGCGAGACGCTGATCAGCCCGCCGAGTCCGCCGCCGGTGATGAACTCGCCGACGATCGCGCCGATGACCGCCAGCCCGGCCGTCACTCGCAGGCCCGTGAAAATCTGCGGCAGTGCGAAGGGCAGGCGCAGCTTCACCAGCGTCGCGATCGGCCCGGCGCGATACAGCCGGAAAAGGTCTTCCAGCGACGGATCGACCGAGAGCAGGCCCGCCAGCGTGTTGGCGATCACCGGGAAAATGCAGGCGATGAACGACGAGGCAATCACCGCGCGGATGCCGTAATCGAACCAGATCGTCAGCAGCGGCGCGATGGCGATGATCGGCACGGTCTGGAAAAAGACCGCGTACGGCAGGAACGCCCGCCGCACGAAGCCGCCCGACGACAGCCCGATCGCCAGCACGATGCCGACGGCGGCGCTGAGCGCGAAGCCGGCCGCGGAGGCGAGCGCCGTTTCGCCGAAGCAGCCGGCGATTTCGGCGAAGTTCCGCACGAGCGACGCCGCCGCGTCGCTCGGCGGCGGGACAAGGAACGACGCGATCACCCCACCGCGCACGGCCGCTTCCAGCAGCCCGAGCACGACCACCAGCACGGCCAGCGGTGGCCAGAGGTTGTCGAACAACCGCCGCGGCATCATGCGGATTCTCCAAGGCGCAGCGCGTCGAAGAGCGCGCGGGTCTGCTCGGCGAACGTCGCGGTCGAGCGCAATTCGGCGTGCCGATCGGCGGGCAGGTCGGGCCGGGCGTCGAGCATCACGCGGGCCGGGCGGCGCGACAGGACGATCACGCGCTCGGCCAAATAAGCGGCCTCGCCGATCGAGTGCGTGACGAACACGACGGTGATCCGCTCGCGTTGCCAGAGGTCGCGCAGCAGGTCGTCGAGGTGCTGCCGCGTGATCTCGTCGAGCGCGGCGAACGGCTCGTCGAGCAGGAGCAGCGTCGGATTGGCGATGAGCGCGCGGGCGAGCGAAACGCGCATCCGCATGCCGCCGGAAAGCTGCGCGGGGTAGAGGCGCTCGACGTCGCGCAGCCCGACACGCGCGAGCGCTTCCGTGGCACGGGCGTCCCGCCCGTGTTCGCCCGTGGAAGACACGGGCGGGACGCCCGTGCCACGGAGTTCGAGCGGCAGAGCGACATTATCGATCACCGTGCGCCACGGCAGCAGGTGCGCGTCCTGGAAGACGTAGCCGACACCTCCGGGCGCGACGTTGAGCGTGCCGGCGGTAGGGCGGTCGAGGCCGGCGATGAGGCGGAGCAGCGTGCTCTTGCCGCAGCCGCTGGGGCCCAGGATCGCGACGAATTCGCCCGTGGGAATCGACAGCGACAGCGGCGCGACGACGGGCTTGCCGTCGTCGAAGCGCTTCTCGACGCCGCTCAGTGAGATGGCCGCCGGCGTTTCAATAGGTGAGCACCGAATGGACCTGGTGCGGCGCGACCTTGTCGCGACCCTTGAGAAACGTCAGCTCGGTCAGCACGGCCACGCCGACGATCTCGCCGCCGAGGTGCGTGACGAGGTCGCAGCAGGCCTTCATCGTGCCGCCGGTGGCGAGGACGTCGTCGACGATCACGCAGCGTTGCCCGGGCAGGACGGCGTCCTGGTGCATCTCCAGCGTGTCGGTGCCGTACTCGAGTTCGTAAGTGCGGGCGACCGTTTTCCACGGCAGCTTCTTCGGCTTGCGCACGACCTGGAACCCGGCCGAGATGCTGCAGGCCATCGCGGTGCCGAAGATGAAGCCGCGGCTTTCGGCGCCGATGACGAGGTCGATGTTGCGCCCGCGAAAGGGATTGCTCAAAAGCTCGATCGCCATCGCCAGCCCGCGCGCGTCGGCCAGCAGCGGGGTGATGTCGCGGAAGAGGACGCCGGGCTTGGGGAAATCGGGGATGTCGCGGATGAGCGCTTTGAGTTGCGCGACGGGGTCGGACATGCGGCGGATGATAACGTCTGGCTCCCTCTCCCGGTATGGCCGGGAGAGGGTTGGGGTGAGGGCTTTCGGGGTTGCGGAAAACCTCTGTTGAACACGAAGCCGAGAAGGCACGAAAATCGCCCGGGCGGCGACACGGTTGGCTGGTGGTTCCGGCTATTCAATAGATGAAAATGAATCGCCAGAGGGCCAGTTACGTCGTCAACCTCTTCGTGGCTTCGCGCCTTCGTGTTTAATTCTGTTTTTCGCCGCTAAGCCCTCTCCCTAACCCTCTCCCGGCAATACCGGGAGAGGGGACAAGAGCTTAATTCCCGAGCGAGCACCGCAGGCGTTCGAGGGTGTCGTGCTCGATCTGGCGGACGCGCTCGCGGGTCAGGCCGATGCGCTGGCCGATCTGCTTGAGCGTGAGCGGGTCTTCGCCGCTGAGGCCGTAGCGGAGCTTCAGGATCGTCGCGGCGCGGGCGTCGATGCGATCGAGCAGGCGCGTGAGGTTCCGCAGGTCTTCGTTGCCGAAGACACGCTCGCCGGGGCCCTGCTCGGTGTCGTCGGGGATGATGTCGTTGATGGTGATCTCGTCGTTGGCGTCGCCGCCGACGAATTGCGTGGGACTGGCGTACGCCTTGAGCGCGTCCTTGACGATGCCGAGCTTCTTCATCGTGACGTCCATGCGCTTGGCGAGCTGGTCGTCGGTCGGGGGCTGGCCGGTTTCGTCTTCGTGGGCGCGGAAGCACTTCTTGTAGCGCGTCATCAGCTCCATCATGTAGGCCGGCACGTGGATCGGCTGCACGCCGTTGATGAGGGCGCGCTTGATGGCCTGCTTGATCCACCAACTGGCGTAGGTGCTGAAGCGGCAGCCGTTCTCGGGGTCGAAGCCTTCGACCGCCTTCATCAGGCCGATGTTGCCTTCCTCGATGAGGTCGGTCAGGCACATGCCGCGGCCGGTGAACTGCTTGGCGATGTTCACCACCAGCCGCAGGTTCGCCCGCACCATCCGCTCGCGGGCGGCGAGGTCGGCGTGGTGAATGATCTGGCGTGCGAGCTGCTTTTCTTCGTCGGCCGTCAACAGACGGACTTCGTTGATCTGCCGCAAGTAAAGCTGCAATCCGGTTTGCACCGCGGTCGCTGACATTCTCTCTCCCTTGTCCGGCCGGCCAAACAGTCAGGCCGACAGACAAGGCATCGACGGAGCGCGGGAGCGGGTTAATGTCAAAGGCGATCGGCAAGGTCTGGTAATGCACGGCGCCGTGCGGCTGACAACCGCCCGTTCCGTCTATCGGGGATAACCGGGGTGGGGACGTCCGGAACGCACGAAGCCCGCGGCGGAAGGCCGCGGGCTTCGTTGCGTTCTGCTGTCTAGCCGGCAGGCATGCCTGCCGGCTACACGGGGGATTATTCCAAGCCGCCGCGCAGGCCGCGGCTCTTGTTGCGCTCGGCGCGCTTCTCTTCGCGGGCCGCTTCCTCTTGCGCCCACTGGGCACGCTTGAGGCTCAGGCCGATCTTCCGCTCGTCGGTGTCGACGCGCAGGATCTTGACCTCCACGTCCTGCCCGACCTTGAGCACGTCTTCCGGCTTCTCGATCTTCTGGTCGGCGATTTCGCTGACGTGCAGCAGGCCTTCGAGGCCAGACTCCAGTTCCACGAACACGCCGAAGTTGGCGATCTTCGTGACCTGGCCCTTGATGACCATGCCCGGGCGGTAGTGCGTCGGGATGACGGTCGTCCACGGGTCTTCCTGCAGGTGCTTGAGCGACAGGGCGATCCGCTGCTTCTCCTGGTCGACGCTGAGGACGACGGCTTCGACGTCGTCGCCCTTCTTGAGCACTTCGCTCGGGTGGCCGACCTTCTTGGTCCACGACAGGTCGCTGACGTGCAGCAGGCCGTCGATGCCTTCCTCGATCTCGACGAACGCGCCGTAGTTGGCGATGTTGCGGACCTTGCCCGTGACCACGCTGCCGGGCGGGTACTTCTCGGCCACGCGCTCCCATGGGTTTTCCTCGACCTGCTTCATGCCGAGGCTGATTTCCTGCTTGTCCTTGTTGATCTCGAGAACCTTGACCTTGACCTGCTGGCCCTGGGCGACGACTTCGCTCGGGTGGTTGATGCGCTTGGTCCAGCTCATCTCGCTGATGTGGACGAGGCCTTCCACGCCGGCCTCGAGCTTGCAGAACGCGCCGTAACTCATGATGTTCACGACTTCCGCGTCGTGCACCGTGCCCACGTTGTAGCGCTCTTCGATGTTCTCCCACGGCGAAGCTTCCTTCTGCTTCAGGCCGAGGGCGATCTTTTCCTTGTCCTTGTCGACCTGCAGGACCTTGACTTCGATTTCCTGGTCGATCTTCAGCAGCTCGCTCGGGTGGTTGATGCGGCCCCAGCTCATGTCGGTGATGTGCAGCAGGCCGTCGATGCCGCCGAGGTCGATGAACGCGCCGAAGTCTGCGATGTTCTTCACGGTGCCCTTGATGACAGCGCCGACCTCGATCGTGTCCAGCGTCTTCTTCTTCAGCTCTTCTCGCTGCTGCTCGATCAGCTTGCGGCGGCTGATGACGATGTTGCGGCGCTCGTCGTCGATCTTGAGGATGACGGCGTCGATCTGGCGGCCGATCCAGTCGGAAATCTCGCCGGGGCGGCGGATGTCGACCTGGCTGGCCGGCAGGAAGACGGGGACGCCGATGTCCACGAGCAGGCCGCCCTTGATCTTCTTGGTGGCCTTGCCGGAGACGGGGTCGCCTTCCTTCTTCGACTTCATGATCCCTTCCCAGTTGATGATGCGGTCAGCCTTGCGCTTGCTGATCCGCACCGTCCCTGAGTCGTGATCCACGTCCTCGATGAGGACCTTGACTTCCTGACCGATCTTCACGTTTTCGGGTTCATCGAACTCGCCCTTTTCGAGGAGCGACTCGCTCTTGCGGCCGAGCTCGACGAGGAACTCGTCGCCGCTCACGCCGCTGACGCGGCCGTTGACGATGCTGCCGGGCGCCAGGTCGATCAGGTCTTCCGACCCGACGAGCTGGTCGATGCCGACGTCCGCGCCGCCCATCGCCAATGCCACGGCGGCGTCGGCTTCGGCGTCAAAGTCACCCAGAGAATGAAGAAGGTTGTAATCGACCATAAAAAACGTCCGAAACGAATGCGACGCCGGCGTTGCGCCGGAACGTCTGGACCCCTGAACTCGGCGGAACGTCCGCCCGGCCGATGCGCTCCACACGGGCGGCGGCCACTGCCACGCTAAAAAAGTGGCGAAACGGCAAGTATACCAAGGCGTTAAATCGGCACAAGCGGGCGAATCCCAGCAGACGCGGGGGGTGTCGCGGTTCCTTTATCCCATGAAGCCGGCGGGCTTGCCC
>JADMIO011222212.1_pt1 | contig 19765 bp, 23 predicted proteins | sample 8958161 | NCBI WGS metagenome assembly JADMIO01 (sample SAMN16585339, study PRJNA669376) | soil metagenome | isolation source: Crop rotation soil | place: USA: Cullars Rotation, Alabama | collected 2011
GACACGGGCAGTCTCACCCGCCACGCCCACCATCATCATCGGTTTGATGCGCCGCCCGATGGACCTGGGGCAGAGATGGAAACGTCCCGCGGCTGTCCATATCACTGCACTTTCTGCGCCAAGGATAACTTCCGTGATGTTTTCCGCCGGCGCCCTCTGGATACGATTACGCGAGAACTCGACTCCTTGATTCGCGCCGGCGCCAAGTACATCTACTTCATCGACGAAATCTTCCTGGCTAACCCCGCCGTTCTGAAGGCAATCGGCGAGAGGGGCATCAAATTTGGCATCCAGACACGCATCGACTTGTGGAACGAGGGCATGATCGATCTGCTGGGCGAGGCGGGCTGTGTATCGATCGAGGCTGGCGTAGAAAGCATTACCGAAGCAGGCCGCAATCTTCTAGACAAGAAATGCAAGCTCACCACGGAAGACCTGACCGAGCGCCTGCTATACGCAAGAGCACGCGTGCCGTTCGTGCAGGCAAACCTTCTGGACTCGGCGGAAGACGACCCGGGCGAAGTCGAAGAATGGAGAGCTCGCCTGAGAGCGCACAACGTCTGGTCCAATACGCCGGTGCCTTTGTTTCCATATCCCGGATCGCCAGATTACACCAATCGGTGGGGATCGCCTGACGACAACGCCTGGGAACGGGCGCACGAATTCTATTTGAAGACCTTCGACGAATTCAGCGACATCCAGGAACAGCGTCCGGGGACGCTGGTGCAATTGGAGAGCAGCGGACGCAAATGAGCGAACTCTCGCCCAAGCGTGTGTTGATGACTGGAGACACGGTTGGCGGTGTCTGGACTTTAACCTTGGAGTTGGCAAATCAGCTTTGCGCCCGCGGTAGCGAGGTATGGCTGGTCACCTTCGGCGGCATCGCATCGTCCAATCAACGCAGGCAGGCGAATGCAATTCCAGGGCTCCGGCTTTTGGACACCGATCTGAAGCTCGAGTGGATGGAGAACCCATGGGATGACGTCGAAGAGTCTCGCGAGCTTCTATGGATGCTGGCCAGCGAGTTCCAGCCTGACGTTGTCCATTTAAATACGTACGCGCACGCCTCTCTTCCGTGGGAATGTCCCGTTGTCCTTACCGCACATTCCTGCGTGTCGACTTGGTGGGCCGCGGTGAAACAAACGACTCTGGCCTCCAGTTGGCATCGTTATCGCGATGAAGTGTGCCACGCACTGGGTGCAGCGGATCTCGTCACAGCGCCATCCGAGGCCATGTTACGCGCACTGCAACACGAGTACGCAATCGATCTGGCAAACGCCACTGTGATCGCGAACGGCGTCGATGGATCTGGCTTTCAGCCGGGACGAAACGAAGAGTTTATCTTCGCGGCGGGCCGACTGTGGGATGAGGCCAAAAATGTGCAAGCGCTCTGCCGGATCGCGGACCAGGTGTCTTGGCCTGTGTACCTGGCTGGTGAGGCTTCCGATCCGGGTGGCTCCACTACAGCCTGGCCGGGGTGCCGACTGTTAGGGCAGCTTTCGCGCGAGGCCCTTGCAGGCTGGTATTCACGCGCCGCTGTGTACGCTTTACCGGCGCGATACGAACCATTCGGTCTCTCGGCTCTGGAAGCAGCGCTTTCCGGTTGCGCTCTGGTCCTGGGGGACATTCCGAGCCTCAGGGAACTGTGGGATGGTGCGGCGGTGTTTGTGCCTCCAGCAGATACTGATCGCCTGCTCGGCACTTTAGAGGGTTTGATTGAGGATTCCCAAATGCGAGCGCAGATAGCGGCACGCTGCCTAAGTCGGGCTCAGCGATTTACAGCAGGGAGAATGGGTTCGGACTATGCGGAAGCCTATCGGTCCGTCGCAGTGAACAGAGTCGCATGCGCTTCGTAATCTTTACCCACTCCCTTGTTTCCGATTGGAACCACGGCAATGCCCACTTCCTGCGCGGCATTGCCACAGAGTTACTGTCCCGCGGGCACGATCTTCGTATTTTTGAACCAGCAAACGGCTGGAGTCGCGAAAACCTTCTGAAAGAGCAAGGACCCCAACCCCTGGAGGATTTCGCACACGCTTATCCCGGCCTGACGAGCACCTTATACGACCTGGAAAGTTTCGATTTGAATGAGGCGCTGCTAGGCGCGGATGTCGTGATCGTGCACGAATGGAATCCCACGGCGCTGGTAACCCGTATAGGGCAGCACCATCTTCGGCATGGAGCGTACTCGCTCTTCTTTCATGACACGCATCACCGTACACGAACCGATACGAGGTCGATCTCGGCATACGATCTCACGCATTTCGATGGCGTACTTGCTTATGGAGCCGTGATTCGCGACGCGTATCTTGTCAACCGCTGGGCCCGTGCGGCGTGGGTCTGGCATGAAGCCGCGGATACTCGGGTGTTTCATCCCATGCGCGCCGGCGACTATGAAGGCGACCTCGTGTGGATCGGCAACTGGGGTGACGATGAGCGAGCCCACGAGTTGCGCCAGTTCCTTATCGAACCCGTCAGACGGTTGGGACTCAAGGCACGAGTATATGGGGTTCGTTATCCGGCATCCGCACTCGCTGAGTTAGCCGACGCCCACATCGAATACGGAGGCTGGCTGCCGAATTTCCGCGTTCCGGAAGTGTTCGGGAAATATCGCCTCACGGTTCACATCCCCCGGCGACCGTACACCGAGGCACTTCCCGGAATTCCGACCATTCGCCCATTCGAGGCTCTCGCGTGCGGCATTCCGTTGATCTCCGCACCGTGGAGCGATTCCGAGCACCTGTTTACCCCTGGCGCAGACTTCCTGGTTGCTCATACCGGCGATGAAATGGTCTCGCACATCCGCACTCTGCTTTCGGACAGTGCCGTGGGCGAGGAACTGGCAAGGCACGGCCTGGAGACGATTAGGAATCGTCATACCTGTTCGCATCGAATCGACCAGCTCTGGAAGATCAACTCGCAAGTACTCGAACTCGCGGCGGGAGGGCGCACTTCATGAACATTGCATTCTTTGGATCGAGCCTGGTGTCGGCCTACTGGAATGGCGCAGCCACGTACTATCGAGGCATCGTTCGGGCGCTGCACGACCGCGGGCACAGCATAACGTTCTATGAGCCGGACGCCTACGGGCGGCAGCAGCATCGCGATATCCCCGATCCGCTGTGGGCGGCGGTAGTAGTCTATGCGCCTACTAAGGACGCGGTTAGGCGAGCGATACAGCAGGCGCGTGGTGCAGACCTGGTTATAAAGGCAAGCGGCGTCGGCGTTTTCGATGAGCTCCTGGAAGAAGAACTACTCGGTCTGAAAACTTCTTCCAACATGGTGGTGTTCTGGGACGTGGATGCACCCGCCACTTTGGATCGTGTCATGAAAGGCTCTGGCGATCCGTTCGCGCAGTTGATTCCCCGATACGATGCGATTTTCACGTACGGAGGAGGAGAACCGGTAAAGAGCGCTTACCGCCTACTAGGGGCGCGTGAATGCGTTCCGATCTATAACGCGCTCGATCCTGAGACCCACTATCCAGTTGTCGTCGATTCGAAGTTCGAAGGGCATTTGGGGTTCTTGGGGAATCGCTTGCCTGATCGCGAGACTCGCGTGGAGGAATTCTTCCTGAAGCCGGCTGCGGAACTGCCGGAAAAGCGGTTCCTGCTGGGAGGCTCAGGCTGGGGAGGTAAACCGAAAAGTCCCAACATCACGTACTTCGATCACGTATATACCCGTGACCACAATGCCTTCAATATCACGCCCCTGGCAGTCTTGAATGTCTCGCGTGACAGCATGGCGCGGTATGGATTTTCTCCGGCAACGCGCGTCTTCGAAGCGGCCGGTGCCGCGGCATGCCTGATAACCGATTACTGGGAGGGAATCGATCTTTTCTTTGAACCCGGCAAAGAGATTCTGGTGGCTCACAACGGGGAAGATGTGATCGAGTTCATGAACTCGCTCGGCCATGAGGAAGCCGCCGCGATTGGCAGAGCAGCTTACCGGCGAGCTCTTGAGGAGCACACGTATGCGCATCGGGCCGCGGAGATTGACGCGGTTCTGGATGTCTCGCAGACAAGCCATGCAGGAGCGGCCCTGTGAGTGAGACGTTGAACATCGTCATTCTGGGTCTTTCCGTCACATCATCCTGGGGCAACGGACATGCGACGACGTATCGCGGACTGGTTCGCGGCCTCGCCGCGAGGGGTCACAACATTCTGTTTCTGGAACGCGATCAGCCGTGGTACGCGGCGAATCGGGACGATCCGCGTCCCGCCGGCGCGGTTACGGAGCTGTATAGCAGCTTTGAGGAGCTCGTTCAGCGTTTCGAGCAGCGTGTGCAAAATGCCGACCTGGTAATTGTGGGATCGTACGTTCCGGAAGGTTCGCGGGTTGGCGATTGGGTGACCTCGGTTGCGCGTGGAAGAACTGCGTTCTACGACATCGATACGCCGGTGACCTTGGCTAAGCTCAAGCGCGGTGAAGAAGAGTACTTATCGGCATCGCAGATTCCACACTACGATTGCTACCTTTCGTTCACCGGCGGTCCCACGCTAAAGGTGCTGGAGAACGACTACGGCGCTCGGATGGCGCGCACCTTGTATTGTTCGGTGCACCCGGAACATTATTTTCCAGTGCGCGGTGCGACTCGATGGGACGTCGGTTATCTCGGCACTTACAGCGAAGATCGGCAGCCGGCGTTAGATGCGCTTATGCTCGAGCCCGCCAAACGGTGGGTATCAGGACGATTCGTGGTCGCGGGACCTATGTATCCCCAAGGAATCGACTGGCAGTCCAACGTAGATCGAATCACGCATCTCGCTCCGGCGGAACATCCGTCATTTTATGGATCGCAGCGTTTCACGCTGAATGTAACGCGCGACGCCATGAAAGCCGCGGGCTATTCTCCCAGTGTTCGGCTGTTCGAAGCAGCGGCGTGCGGAGTTCCCATCATTAGCGACTGGTGGACCGGCTTGGATAGCGTCTTTTCCATCGGCAGCGAGCTCTTCGTCGCGGAAGGGCCGGAAGACACCCTGCGATATCTCCGGGACACGACGGAATCGCAACGCCTGAGTGTCGCGGAAGTGGCGCGCGCGCGAGTGCTTGCTGAACATACTCCTGAGCAGCGAGCCCTGCAGCTTGAAGCTTACGTAAGAGAGATGAATGACAACCTTTCTGCTTATACGCCACGGAGAGACCGACGCCGTGGGAAAGAGGATAACCGGACGGCAATCGGGCTGGCATCTTAATGTGAAGGGTCGATCACAAGTTGCCGATCTGGCTCAGAGATTGGCGCGGATCCCGATTTGCGCAGTGTTCACCAGCCCTTTAGAACGCGCCATGGAAACCGCAGCGCCAATCGCCGAAAAGCATGGGCTTACGATGCAGCCGCGCGAGGCGCTCACAGAGTTTCACTTTGGCGAGTGGGAAGGGATGTCGCTCGACGATCTCGAGCAGCATCCGGAGTGGCGGCGATTCAATGCCTATCGCAGTTCCGTGCGCGCTCCGGGCGGCGAGCTTATGATTGAGACCCAGGCGCGGATGGTGGCTCAGCTCGGCTGTCTACGAAAGCAGCATCCAGATGACATCGTGGCGATCGTTAGCCACGGTGATCCGCTTCGATCAGTCGTCGCGCACCATCTTGGAATTCCGCTCGACCTGCTTCTGCGCTTCGAAATCGCTCCAGCTTCCGTCAGCGTGCTGCAAGCCGACGATTGGAACACTAAGGTGACCTGTCTCAATCACACCGGAGCGCTGAGTCTATGAAGATCCTCTCACCCGAGCTCGCTCCTGCCGAAATTGAGCGGCGTATCTCCGAACTCGGCCCGTGGTTCCACAATATGAGTCTGGGCGGCGTTCAGACTGCGCCGGAGCACTTTCTCGGTGACTATCCATCTATTAAGTGGCGTAGGTTTCGGAATGCGATTCCCGCCGATCTGACGGGTAAGACTGTCTTGGACGTGGGGTGCAACGGAGGCTTCTACTCCATTGAAATGAAACGTCGCGGGGCAGCTCGCGTCGTCGCGATCGACTCCGATCCGAAATATCTTGCTCAAGCGCGCTTCGCGGCCGAAGTGTGTCAGGTGCACGTGGAATTCGATCAGCTTGACGTTTACGACGTCGCTCAGCTCGGTGAGCAATTCGACATCGTTCTGTTTATGGGAGTGCTGTATCATCTGCGGCATCCGCTACTCGCGCTCGATCTTCTCTACCAGCACGCAGCAAAAGACGTGTTGGTGTTTCAGTCGTTGTTGCGGGGCAGCCCTAAGGTGGAACCGATCGCGGACAACTATCCTTTTTCCGAAACAGAGATCTTCGCTAAACCGGAATATCCGGCTATGTACTTCGTGGAAGGATGCTACGCTGACGACCCGACCAACTGGTGGATTCCCAATCGCGCCTGCGTGGAAGCCATGCTGCGCAGCGCGGGATTTGCAATCGTCGATCACCCCGAAGAGGAGGTTTACATCTGCAGAAAAGGCGGCTCGCATGGTTGAAGCCGTGATGTTGTGGAATGAGCCGAATAATCTCTCCCACTGGAACTTCGAGCAGGATCCAGGCTGGAAGATGTTTGCGAGCATGGTAAACCTGGCCTGCGATGCCGTCAAAGCCGAGAATCCACGCATTCGGCGCGTCCTCGGCGGAATGTCTCCTATCGATCCGGCGTTCATCCGGACGCTCGAACCGCAATGCGTCCTTTCTCATGTGGATGTGATCGCGGTTCACGGCTTCCCGCTCGACTGGAATCATTGGACGGTGCATGAATGGCCCGACAAGCTCGCTGAGATTCAGACCGCGACGCACCTCCCGGTGTGGGTGTCGGAAGTCGGCGTCTCCACTTTCGGCGCCGAGGAAGTGCAGGTGTTCGGTTTGACACGCACCGCCGAACTACTGATGGGTCGCGCAGAAAGAATCCATTGGTACAGCCTGTACGATCTCCCGCGAGCTTGGCCCGCGACCACGCGCCACCGTGAGGCGGAAGGTTCCTCTTACTATCGGCACTTCTATATGGGCTTGGCTCGCGAGGACGGCACGCCGAAGCTTGCCATGCGCGATTTCAGCGCGTTCACGCCGGAGCTCGGGATCTGCCAGTGGTTTCACTTTCAAGATCACCGGCTGGCAGACGCCGTACGGCTGATGAAAGATCTCGGGGTTCGTTACCTGCGCACCGGATTGAGCTGGGCGGATAGTTTTCGTCCTGATGCAGATCGATGGTTTGACGAGCAGATGAAGGCGCTCGATTCGTTCGACGTGACGTTGACGTATTGCTTCACGCCGGAACATTGCGGGTTAGCGCCCAATCACACCAGCCCGCCGAAAGATCCCGGACAATTTGCCGAGTTCTGCGCCCGGATGACGCGGCGCTATTGCGGATAGCGCCATGGCGGCCATTCATCAAAGCGGACTGGCCCGTTCGGAAGCTGCTTTTGCCGAAGGACAGACGTTACTGCAACTGCGGCAGATCGAGGCGGCGCTGGAATGTTTCGACCTTGCGCAAAGTACCGGATTCAATCAGAATGAGTGCGCCGCGGCACGCTGGAATTGTTGGATGCTGCTGGGCCATCTGGAGCGCGCCTGGGAAGAGAGCGATCGGATCGCCCGCAACGGAGGAGCGGATCCTTATCGCGTATGGAATGGGGAATCGTGGTCCGGCAAACGCGTGCTGCTCCGGGGCCTCCACGGATTGGGCGACACTATCCAGTTCGTTCGCTATGCTTCCTTGCTGGCGCAATCCGCACAGTCTGTGGTGGCGCAAGTTCATCCCCAGCTCGCAACCTTCATAGAAGGCGCTGATGGAGTGGACGGCGTTTACACCTGGGGCCGAACTGCCGTCCAGCCAAGTGCCTCCGAGTGGGAAGTAGCCATGGAAGTCACGGAACTGCCTCGCGCGTTCAGAAGCACCCTTGCTTCCCTGCCTTCTTCGGTCCCGTACATCCAAGTGCCCGCGGATCGCCGCAAGTGGGCCAGACGGGTGATCGGAGGACGACGGAATTTTCGAATCGGACTCGCCTGGCAGACCGGCAACTGGAATCCTACGCGGACGATTCCGCTAAAGGAGTTCTATCCCTTGTTCGGCATGACAGGCCTCGATTTCTACAGTCTGCAAAAAGGCGCGGATCTGAAAAATCTGCCCAGCCGGTTCGCGCTCCGCGATATCGAAGCTCATGCCGCCGATATCCGCGACACTGCGGCGCTAGTGTTGGAGATGGACCTGATCATCACCGCAGATACGATGACGGCGCATCTCGCCGGCGCGCTTGGCCGTCCGGTCTGGATCTTGCTTCCTTTCGCCGCCGACTGGCGTTGGATGTCCGCTCGGGAGGAAAGTCCGTGGTATCCGACTGCTTCTTTGTTCCGGCAAGAACGCGCGGGCGAGTGGGCTCCTGTTTTGGAGAAGATCGCCAGACGTTTACGATGCTCGGGATTTTGGCGGTGAACTCGACGCTAGACACATCGGTCAAGCAACCGTTGCGCATCTCCAGCACGATGTCGCAGCTCTCCAGTGTACTCAGGCGGTGAGCGATCATGAACGTGGTCCGTCCGCGCATCAAGCTTTCGAGCGCGTCCATGACGATTCGCTCGGTCCCGACGTCCAGCGCGCTGGTTGGCTCATCCAGGATCAGGATCGGCGCGTCCTTTAGAAACGCCCGTGCGATCGCAATACGCTGCCTTTCGCCACCGGACAGTTGCATTCCGCGTTCACCGGCGATCGTGTCATAGCCGTCTTTTAGAGAAATGATGAACTCATGCGCATGTGCGAGCTTGGCCGCCGCGACGATCTGGTCCATGGTCGCGCCGGTTCGGCCGTAGCCAATATTCTCCGCAATGGAGCGTGAAAACAAGACCGGCTCTTGCGGAACAATTGCGAACTGGTTCCTTAAATCAGCTACTTTGTAACTCCGAAGGTCGACACCATCTAACAAGATGCGCCCTTCCGTCACATCATAAAAACGAGGGAGAAGGTTGAAGAGAGTGCTTTTCCCGGAGCCCGTGACTCCGCGCAAACCAACGCGGGCGCCTGCCGGCACATGGACATTAATGCCGTCCAGAACCATGCGGCTGCCATCGTAACTGAACGCCACGTTTTCGAAGGACACTTCGCCTTTAGCTCGCGTGAGCGCCAAGGCCTGCGGAGAATCCAGCACATCAGGAACCCGATCCAGCAGGCGAAACGCCCGTTCTGCGCTCGCCAAGCCACCCTGCAAATCGGCAACATTCTTGCTGATCGCCTTCAAGGGATCCAGCACTTGCATCACATATGCGACCACCAGCGTCAGATCGCCAAGAGTCAGCAACCCGCTGCGAACATGCAAGATCCCTAGATACATCGTGACTGCCAAACCGATCCCGATGACGATGCCGATAAGAACATCGAAACCGCCCTGCAGAGCCGCTACCCGCAGCAATTCCCGCGTCCGGCGTCTGGAATAGGCGAGAAACCGCGCGTTTTCATACTCCTCGCGACCGAAAGCCTTCACCACGCGCACGGACCCGATTGTTTCCTGAGCTAACGAGTTCGCGGCGCTATTCAGGTCCCGCTCCGCCGCCCAGCGATCGCGCAGCCGTTTTCGGAAAGCGTAAGTAATGACGAGGAGGACTGGAGCCACTCCCAGAGCAACGGCCGCGAGCGAAGGATCCAGACGCCAGGTGATCCAGAACATGCACGCCAGACGCGACGCCGCCGTGATTAATGGGATCGCACCCTGAATCGCTATGCCCTGAAGCGATCCGGCATCGTATTGAATACGGAACGTCGAATCCGCGCTGCCTTGAAGATCGTGATAACTAAGGGAGAGCCGCTGAACGTGCGCGAACAGCTTCATCCGGAAGTCCAGAGCGATCTGTTCACCCACGTACGTTTGAAGCAGCCAACTGCCTGACCCTTGCAGGTAGGTCAAAAGAACCGCCGCCACCACCAGGCACGGAGCAAGAACAGCGGCAAGGTTCGATGGACTCACCTGCGGCCAAAGCGATGTCAGATATCCAGGAAGAGGATGGGTGCCGAAAACCGAGTCGACTACGATTTTCAACGGAACCGGCGTGAGCATGGCCACCGGCGTGGAAAGAAGGCTCAAAACGAGGACAGCAAGAAGCTGCGGCCAGCGTGTACGGCTTTCTAACGCGATGCGCTTGAAGATTGCCCAGTCCGAGTAATGCGACTTCATGAAACTTCACCGGCAAAGCGTCCATTGCAGGCACGGCTCCGCCAGCTCAGGCACCTAAATTGTTTCGAAGTCTTAGTATGCCACTTTAGATGCCAGTCGAATAGAGGCAATCTAATTAATCTACGTTTACCCGTAGGCGAATTTTCTCGGCTAGGCGCATCCCCAGGCAGGAAACGATTCGAACTCCCGGAAAATCAAATGGCTAGATGCTTGGACGGGGTGGAGCCTCCCACCCTGATTGCTCCCTTATCTGGATGGTTCAGCGCAGTGAAAACAACCGATCGTAACCGGATTGCCAGAATTGCGAAGACAAAACTTGGATACGACTCCCTGCGCCCCGGGCAGCAGGAAGCTATCGGAAGCCTGATGTCGCGCCGGGACACGTTGGTTGTCCAGCCGACAGGAGCTGGAAAATCAGCCATCTACCAGATCGCCGGAACACTGCTGGAAGGACCAACCGTGGTGATTTCGCCACTGATCGCCCTGCAGAAAGATCAGGTGGATGCGATTGAGCGATCAGGGCTGGCCGAGGCCGCTGCCGTAAACTCTCGAAAACGGGTAGCGGAAAGAAAATCGGCCCTGAAACGCCTGGATGCAGGGCAGCTCGAGTACTTGTTCCTGGCGCCGGAACAGCTCCAGCGGCAAGAGACACGTGAGCACTTGCAGGCGAATCCTCCGTCGCTGTTTGTGGTCGACGAAGCCCACTGCATCAGCGAGTGGGGTCACGATTTCCGGCCGGATTACCTCCAACTGGGGCCGATGATCGAGTCCTTGGGCCATCCGGTGGTGCTCGCGCTCACCGCGACAGCGTCACCCGACGTCCGAGCCGAAATCATTTCGAGACTTGGAATGCGAGATCCGGCGATGATTGTCCGCGGTTTTGACAGGCCGAACATCTCGCTGAGGGTCGACAGCTTTCGAACGGAGAAAGAGAAACGGGAGGCTCTGCTCAAGCGGATCCAGTTCGCGGAAAAGCCGGGAATAGTCTACGTAGCGACCAGAAAGCATGCCGAGACGCTCGCAGGAGCGCTCAGCGAGCTGGGAGTGGACGCAGCCTGGTATCACGGCGGAATGCCGGCCAAGGAGCGGGATCGCATCCAGCAGGAGTTCATGGCCAGCGACTCTCAGGTATTGATCGCGACGAACGCCTTCGGCATGGGTGTCGACAAGCCGAATGTACGCTTCGTCTATCACTACGACATTCCGGATTCGCTCGACAGCTACTACCAGGAGGTAGGGCGCGCCGGCCGCGATGGCAAGCCCTCAGAGAGTGTTCTGTTCTACCGTCCCGAAGATCTGCGGGTTCCAAAATTCCTGAAGAGCGGCGGGAAAGTCGAAGAGAAACAGCTACTCAGCATTGAGACGATCATCGAAAAGTCTGATCATCCGGTTCGGATCGAAAGTATTCAGAAGAAGACGGAACTTTCGATTCGCAAGGTCGCCAAAGCCGTTCAACGTCTTCAAGACGCCAAAGCGGTGGAACAACTGCCAGGAGGCGAAGTCATTGCGGCGGAAAATGCTCCCGATCCTGACGAGGCCGCTCGCCTCGCAGCGGAAGTGCAAGATCGGCAGAAAGAATACGAGGCGTTGCGTCTGGAAAAGATGCAGGCCTATGCCGAGCTGCGCGATTGCCGAGTCGAGTATCTTCTGCGTTACTTCGGCGAAGAGGACATCCGCCCCCATTGCAGTCACTGCGATAACTGCCGGTCTCGGGAGAATCAAACCGCGCCGGAGCAAGAACGTGAACCTTCTTTGGATCCCCTGGTCTTCAGGGAGCGTGCCTCGCTGAAGCGGCAATTCGCGTCGAACGGAACGGAACCAGGCCCCTATCCGCTCCATAGCCGCGTAATTCATGACGAACTGGGATTCGGAGTGGTGAAAGGCTACCGCGCGGATAAGATCGAAATCGTTTTCGATGAGCAGGGCCGGAAGACACTCTCCCTTCCCATGTTGATGAAACGGGAACTGCTTCGCCGTGCTACCTGAGGCAAATGGGCGGAAGCCAGGGGAGGAAAGTCCTCTCACGTGGACTAGGAGACATCGGGAACGAGCTGAAACATGTCGTCCGTAGCGGAGCTCTTGTTTGGAAGGCGTCTAGCCTCACAGGAAGAGAGCGAGCAAAAGGTCGGCCCCGCTACGGGCGTGCCGATATTCGGGCTGGATGCTCTGGGGTCCGCTGTTTACGGACCCGAGGCAGCCCTGACGCTTCTTCTTCCGCTGGGAGCCGCAGGGCTCGTCTATATGGTGCCGATCACGGTTGGCATCGTCGCCCTGCTTGCGATCGTCTACTTATCCTACCGGCAGACCATAGCGGCGTATCCGGCGGGAGCAGGCTCGTACACGGTCGCCCGCTTTAACCTGGGCGCCCGTTTTGGCATGGTCGCCGCGGCCGCGCTGATGATCGACTACCTGCTGAACGTTGCGGTAGGCATCTCGACAGGCGTGGGCGCGCTGGTTTCCGCGATGCCCAGGCTCCAGCCTCACACGCTGTCACTCTGCCTGGGGATACTTCTCTTGCTGACAATCGTGAATCTTCGGGGCGTGCGGGAATCGGGCGTTGTGTTCATGCTGCCCACCTACCTGTTCCTGTCCTGCATGCTGGCGACGATACTGCTCGGCGTCTGGAAAAGTGCGGTTTACGGGGGACATCCGATGCCCCTGGCTCAGCCCCCAGCGGTGCACGCAATCGAATCGAGCTTCAGCATCTGGCTGATCCTCAAAGCCTTCAGCAGCGGCTGCACGGCGATGACGGGCGTCGAAGCGGTCAGCAATGGTGTCCAGATATTTCGAGAGCCGGTGACGAAGACGGCCCAGCGGACGTTAACGGCGATCATCGTCTTGCTGATGATCATGCTCATCGGCATCGCCTACCTGGTGAACGCGTATCGTATCGGAGCAACAGAGCCGGGCCAAATGGGTTACGAAAGCGTCGTTTCGCAGATGGTTGGCGCGGTCGCTGGGAAAGGTGGCTTCTATTTCATCTGCATTGGCGCTGTTCTCCTGGTTCTATCGCTTTCAGCGAATACCTCGTTCGCCGCCTTCCCACGGCTTTGCCGTTCCGTTGCGCAGCATGGATATCTTCCCTATGGATTTGCGGATCGTGGAAGAAGGCTGGTCCCTACAACTGGCAGTTACGTCCTGGCAGCGGTTGCCGCTCTGTTGTTGATCGCGTTCCGGGGCGTGACCGACCGCCTGATACCGCTTTTCGCTATCGGCGCCTTTCTTTCGTTCACGTTTTCGCAAGCTGGAATGGTGATGCATTGGCACAGAAGCAAAGAAGCGCATGCGGGAAAGAAACTCGCGGCCAACCTGGTCGGCGCGACGGCCACGGGCATCGCCACCCTGATCATCTTAATCGCCAAGTTCAACGAAGGAGCATGGATGACGGTGGCCCTGATTGCCGGAATGCTCGCCTTGATGGGGGCGATCCGCCGCCATTATCACGATGTCGCTGTTGAGGTCGCCAGCGTTGGTTCTTTAGATGCCCGAGAACTTGTTGAGCCGATCGTAGTTGTACCGATCGAAGAATGGAACCGCGTCGCGAAGAAGGCTCTGCAGTTCGCCTTAACCATGTCGAGCCAGGTCCAGGTGCTGCATGTCCAATCTGAGGATCAGGAATCAGACATGACGTTGCGGCGCTATTGGGATGAGTGGGTTCAAAATCCTGATTGCTGGCCGAGACGCACGGTTCCAAAGCTGGTGATGCTGAATTCCCCCTATCGCGTAATCGTCGATCCGATATTCAACTACGTGATGCAGCTCGAGAGTGACAATCCAGACAGGCAGATTGCTGTTGTGATATCCGACCTGGTGGAGCGCCACTGGTTTCAGTCGCTCTTGCATAATCAACGCGCGCGCGTGTTGACGTCCTTACTTACCCGCAATGGCGACGAGCGAATCGTTGTGGTCAATGTGCCATGGTACTTTCACCAACAATCCAGCCGGGTTGGCCGCGCCAAGCACGACTAGTCGCTATCGTCCGAAACTCCCGACGTGTGCGGGGATCTCACATCTAGTAGCTAAAAGGAAACTGTATGAATGAGATCGAAATGAGTCCAGAACAAGTCGTCCCGATGGACGACATTGCTTCAAGGGTTTTCGGACTGCGGATTGGCTTTGTCAACGTGTTTGGCATCATAAATCCGGACGTTTCGTGGACCCTCCTGGATGCTGGTCTCTCGATAGGTGAGCGCAGGATCCGCACCTGGGCCGAGAAGCAGTTCGGGATGCCGCCGAATTCGATAGTGCTGACACATGGCCATTTCGATCATGTTGGCGCGGCCCAGGCACTGGCGGAATACTGGAACGTGCCGATTTTCGCGCACGAGCTTGAATTCCCGTATCTAACGGGAGAGCGCGAGTATCCTGCGCCAAACGTCGGCGCGGGAGGCGGACTCATGACGCTCCTGTCTCCACTCCTGCCGCGCGGCCCGATAAACATTGGATCGCGCTTGCGTCGTCTGCCCGATGAGGAATCCAGTTCAGGGGCTTTGGCGGAACTGCCCGAATGGGAAATCCTCCACACACCGGGTCACACTCCCGGCCATGTTTCGTTCTTCCGCCGAGAAGACAAAACTCTGCTTGTCGGCGATGCGTTCTGCACCACCAAACCGGAATCGTTCTTCGAAGCCGCGCTTGTACAGCATCCCGAACTGCACGGTCCGCCCGCATACTTCACCTGGAACTGGGATCTAGCGCGCCAATCGGTTCAGCGTCTTGCGGAGCTGGAACCCTCAGTGGTCGTACCTGGGCATGGTAAGCCTCTGGCGGGCCAGGCCGTCGCCGATGGCTTGAGAGCGCTGGCTGGGAGTTTCGACGCCATCGCTGTTCCCGACAATCGTTGAGCGCCGCGCTGACCACCCAACTTGCACCGGCACCTGAAGCAGTGCTGAGATGTAAGTTCGGATGTTTCAGCGTTGTTCCTTCCTGCGCACGCCTCTCGTGTGCCTTGCAGTCGGTCTGGGTTGTATCGCCGCTCATGAGCTTGGCCATATTCTGGCGGCTTATCTCTCAGGCGGATCGGTTTCGGAAGTCTCCATCCTAAGCTTTGATCCTCATGTGATCGTCACGGGCAGCGGGTCCCCCGGTGCACGCGCCTTTCGAGCCATGGGAGGATCCCTGCTATTGTGGGCAAGCTGGTTCGCCTTCATGCTGGCGATGCCGGCGCGGCCGGCCTCGGTGGTATCCGACACTTTCAGCTTTTTTGCGGCAATCGAGCTTCTGCCTTGGATCGCGTCTTCCATCATCTACCCGGATGGCCCGGCGTCTTACGATGTGTGGCAGTTCATACAGGCCTCGCGGCTGCCGCCATGGTCCATTTTGCTTGTGGCGGTCTCAATGGGGATCTGCGGATTCTTCGTCTTCTTCTACAAACGAAAATTTGCGCACGCAGAAGGCGCAATCGGCGCAGCGAGACCGGCAATTATTGCGTTTGGGAAGCTACTTAGCACGCTATCTATCGCTCGCGCGAAAGGTTGCAGTGTGGCCCTAATGATGCAAGTGGACGATGGGGAGAGGTAATCCTTATGAAGTTCAATCTCAAATCAGTCCGAACAAGCCTTCTTTTCACAGGCCTGATGACGCTGCCGCTCGTGGCGCAAACTCCGTCGAGCACGCCCACCGATTCGGGACAGACGAATTCAGCGACTCCGAGCTCACAGAGCACACCGGGCCAGACATACTCTGGGCAATCCAATTCGGGGAGTGCCAGTTCAACCTACAATCCAGACGCGAGCACTCGAACGTCAGATCGGACAGAGCGCCACGATTACGGCTGGATAGGTCTGATTGGATTGGCAGGGCTGGTCGGCCTGGGTCGGCGAGGCTCGCGGCCCGCAGATCGCGACGTAAATTCCCGCATGTGAAAAAGGCCGCAGCGTACTGGAGAGTAGCGCCCACGGCGCGGCGCTGCTCTCCAGCAGCTTCCGCAGCCCGATCCGGACGCCAATCCGTCTTCGACTTATCGGGCGTCGAAGTTTGGTTTCGTGGCGTCGGGCCTCCGAAGTGTCCGTTCGATCTTAGACAAATCTTTATGGCTGCTCGGAATCGGCGTCCTGCCGAAAATGACTCACCAGCATCATTGATTTCACGATTACGCGGTGGGCGTGGTCGCAAGAACCCTGGCGGAAGCAGCCGACATGCATAGAACATACCTAGGTGTTATCGAATCAAGCTACGCAATCGTTGCCAAGAATTCCTTCTAACCTTGTAAGTGCTCTCGATGTTGCTCTGCGACTTGTTTGCGATTGAGAACGGGGTGCGCCAATCACGTTCAGTTGCCGGGCAAAAAAGGCCGCGAAACAGAATACGGACTAAGTAGATTTAAGGCCTATTAAGTTTGCCATGAGTACTCCAGTAGAACGCTTGCTCCAATGCCTTTGCTTTGTCAAGACCTCGTGAGCGAATGCCAACAGTGTGGGCCTCAAGCTCAAGCTAGCTGCGTTGCTGTCGAAGCGATCCGCGCGAAGATCAGAACCCGATCAGCTTGTTCCGGCCTTACCGTAACCGATCGGTCGCTCGGCATCATGGATGAATAGGATGCACTGTTGTGAAGGTGGCCGACCTACGTGATCACGCAGACGCGTTGAATGAGCGGGCTCACCTAATGTTTGAAGACCGCAAGCCCCGAAGGCGCCTGAACTTCACGTTGGTTCCGATAGAACTGAGCATCGGACTGCCGGTGGTCGATTTCACTCGCTTGCATGATCCACTACTTCGTAAAAAACGCGGAGCAGCATTGGACCGATTTCAGGAACGCGCTCTCGGGCGCGACGACCCAGGTCGATTCTCGCCTCTTCGCGACCCGAATCTGGTTTGCGGCAAGGATGTCGCTCACTATTCAAGCTTATTCCCTACATCCCTCAGTCGGACTCATACTCTTGGCTGTCTGACGAAAAGCAACCACTCTGAAACGCAAGCACGGGTGTCACTTCGAACATATCGGATCAGTTCGATCCTACGTGCAGCCGTTCAGCTGTGTAGCAAAGCTGTCGCTACGCACTTATTGACCGCCTTAGGATCATCCTTTCAGAGGATTGCAGCTAGCGATGGGACATCACCCCGTCACTGTTCTTTCTATCTATAATATGGATCGCGCGAACCCTCCCGAGAGGCTAGGAACGACCAGTTCCAACCGCTCTACGCCCTCTCCCTCGAATCGAGACTTGGTTGAAGCACCCGACATAAGTTTCGGTGGTCCGAGTGCTTTGGCAGAAATTCTTTTGCGACGTGCCCTGGAAAAATTTCAAGTTTGCTCCGCGAGCGGCGAGTTCCGAAATTGTTGACGGTCTCTCCGGATTGGCTCGTGCGCGCACTACCCGCGTTCGGTGGACCCTCATCGTCGGAAGGCTGACTCCGGGGTTCCGGAGCGCCACGCGCCGTGGAAAGAATTTTGGGACGGGTCGCTGAAGGTCCAGATGTACGTCGCCGATGAACGCGCCCGGAGAAGTAGCGGGTTCTATGGCCTCCATCAAACGGGGATCGAGGGAGAGTCGTATCGTTGGAATCAAAGCTTTCCTGGGTCGTCCGACGAATTTTTGGACGCACTTAGTTGAACGCCGCCTTAGGCTCAAAGGTAAAGCCAGGTAACCGATTGTCCATCTGGTCCGCGACCAAGGTTCTGCAGAAACTCGATCGCCGCCTCAAGCCGGGGCACTGCAGTAGCTTGGACGTGTGGCCTTTCTTGTCCACGCGTCTTCCAGATTTCAAGAGCCTGGACTAGATGGCTTATCGCCTCTTCGATTTGTCCGAAAGTAGCGCGGAGCCGCCCCACTTCCGAATGGCCGATCGCGAGGCTTTCCCAGTCGGAATTTGCGTCCCATCGGTTAGATTCGATTCGAGCCTGTGCGCTTTGGCAACGTTCCAACGCCCAGCTTCGATTCCTGGCCGCTTGAACCTCGTCTGCTCGAATTTCGTCAAATAAGTTTTCGAGAGATCGACGCCATGCCTTACCTTGTTCGCTCTCATACTGATTCAGAAAGAAGTCCTGTCTTTCCTGCGGCGATATCAGAACCCATTCTCGCCAACTTAAAAAGCTCCCCCAAAAGACATTCCAGGCTGCCTTGCCGACGCCCCGGTTGTAGTAGCTGGTCCGAATGACGTCCACTTCGGCATCATTAGACTGCCCAACCTGAACTCCAACTTCAATCGCGGCTATGGTGACGGGCAATCCACCGACGACTTTGAAGGCTTCCATGCATACATTCCGGCGGACGACACGGTCGGAAACACGCATCTTCGGCTGGCGGAACCAGGTTATCCAAAAGCCTTTCAACGCCTTTGTCCACCGCTTCAGGGCTCGCTCCCCTGACAGCCGGCCGGCCCGGGCCGAGGCGGAAGGAGCCTTCTAGGTCTATGGCAGCAAATCCAGTCTTGGTGTCTAATGGTGTGGTCGGCAAGCGGCTCCTGAACGTCAGGGAGGCTGCCACGTTTCTGGGTCTGAAGGTAGCTACCGTCTACAAGAAGGCCCGGCTGCGGGAGCTTCCTTGCGTCAAGGTGGGTCGAGCGTTGCGGTTTGATCTAGAAGCGTTACAGCGCTTTATCGAGCAGCACACGATCGAAACCATTGACTAAAGGAGAACGCAGCAAGTGTCTATTCACAAAGTTAAAGATGGAGTATACAAAGTCCGTTGGCGGGAAGGAGGTAGGCATCGAAACCTCGTTGTTCACGGGTCTCACGAATTGGCCAAAAAGATCGAGCGCAAGAAGGTGTCGGCGTGAGATGAAAATCGGCATCTGGACATCAGGAAGGAGGTCAACTTTCGGATGTCTGCGCTGATTGACCGGTATTGGGTGCAGCACGCCAGTGAGAAGAAGTCCGCGGATCGGGAGAAGAGCATCCTCGACGGTATCCGTAGGGAGTGGGGAAATTCTTCGTCCGGGAGCTTGCGGATGGAACTGCCATTGATCGGTGGTATCGCGGTCTTATGACAGAGAAGAGATTGTCGCAAGGAACGGCAGTCCGTCACTTCAATGTCATGCATCACATGATGGCGAGGGCGTCCGAGATTTGGTCCAAGGAAACCGGGATCGACCGGAATCCAGTCTGATTTGGTGGAAGTGAAGCGACCCGACGACCAACGGGAGCGGTACTGGACAGAGGAGGAGATCCCAAAACTGAAGGAGACTCTCGACAAGAAGATGTACCGGAAAGCCGGGAAGGGCATCAACCAAACCTTCTTTCGTTTGCGTTTGATTGTTCTTATCGCGCTGACCACCGGGATGCGGATTGCCGAGATCTTCGCACTCATGTGGAGTGATCTTCTGTACAAGGAGGAGTTGATCGCTGTCCGGGCGAAGCTCAAGAAGGGCAAAGTCCGGTACGCTCCAATGCCGCCGGAACTCAGTGCTGAGTTCAGACGGTACCCGGCCATTTTAGGGGAGGCGCGGATTTTTCCTCCCGAGCCAGGGGCCAAGCACGAACGCCAGAGGGTGGACAACAGCTTCCAGACCATTCTGGATGAGGCGGGGATCACGGATTTTCGATTTCACGATCTCCGGCACACGTTCTTTCCAGCACAGTGGGATCCGAAGCTTGGAATTCACGTGACTTGAAGTCGCGGCCGCACTGACCCTATAGTGAGTCGTATTAATTTAAATCATACCAACATGGTCAAATAAAACGAAAGGCTCAGTCGAAAGACTGGGCCTTTCGT